>Ga0113563_10002704_pt1 | contig 10805 bp, 8 predicted proteins | sample Mud3Dept3metaG_FD_80117 | JGI IMG/M metagenome (GOLD analysis project Ga0113563, IMG submission 80117) | Freshwater wetland microbial communities from Ohio, USA, analyzing the effect of biotic and abiotic controls - Mud 3 Core 4 Depth 3... | ecosystem: Environmental > Aquatic > Freshwater >...
AATTCGGCAGTGAGCACGGGCTTCAGCCCGTGCGCTTTAAAGCCGGTGAGCATACGAGAATCGAGGGTTAAGGAGATCTGAAGCGCGCGGGCTGAAGCCCGCGCTCACTGTTCTTTCGCCGGTGTCCGCATGGAATTCGGCAGTGGGCACGGGCTTCCGCCCGTGCGCTTTAAAACCGGTGAACATACGAGAATCGAGGGGTAAGGAGATCTGAAGCGCGCGGGCTGAAGCCCTCTCTCACTGTTCTTTCGTTCGCGGGGAAAGTGGCGCGGATCATCCGTTTCGTGACGCGAGAAGCCGGCTGGCGGCATATCCGGTGGAGAATGTAATGACGGTGCCGATCAGGACGTACCAGGTGAATGCGATGCTGCTGAATTTCCACACCGCCAGCATGGCTGCCAGGCCGACTGCCATTCCGAGTATGGAACCCCTTTCGTTCGCCTTTCGTGTGAAAACGCCGAGGAGGAACACTCCCAGCATGCTGCCGTAGGTGATTGAGGCGATCGTCAGGCCGGCTTCCAATACGGAGCCGACCTTGCGGGAGAGTATGGCCAGACCGACGAGAATCACCCCCCAGAGCACTGTCATCCAGCGCGAGAAACGCAATTGCTGCGCGGCTGTGGATCCTTTCTGCAGGAACTGGCGATAGAAATCCACGACCGTAGTGGAGGCCAGCGAATTAAGGGCGCTGCTCAGGTTCGACATGGCCGCCGCCAGAATTGCTGCAATGACGAGGCCGGAAACACCGTGGGGCAGGTGCCGGACCACGAAGGTGGGGAAGATGCGGTCGCGGACCGCAGGCACCGCTTCCTCGGGATGGTAGAGATAAAAGCTGAAGAGCATGACACCGACGATCAGGAAAAGGGAAAACTGGAAGAAAATCACGAGGCCGCTGCCCAACAGCGCGAGCTTGCTGTCGCGCTCGTTTTTCGCTGCCAGGAGACGCTGGACGATCAGCTGGTCCACACCATGGCTGGCGGTGTTGAGAAATGCGCCGCCGATGACCCCCGCCCAAAAGGAGTAACTGACCCGGAAATCGAAGCTGAAATTCCACAGGACGAGCTTGTGCCCCGCATTGGCGACAACCCCCTCCCATCCGCCCGGAATCATGCCGAGGATTACGAAGAAAGCCACGAGCGTGCCGCCGATGTATATGAAAAGCTGTACAACATCCGTCCAGATGACCGCCGTGAGTCCTCCCTCGAAGGTGTAGATCAGTGTAAGGCACGAGATGATCACGATCGACCAGATGTCTCCGGTCCCCAGCACGACGCTGACAACGGTGGCGATGGCAAACACGCGCACTCCCTCCGCCAGGGCCCGTGTGACGAGGAACATGCTGGCAGTGGCATGCTTGATGCGCGAGCCGAAGCGTCTCTGCATCAGTTCATAGGCGGTGTACATCTGCCCCTTGAAATACGCAGGGATCAGCACCAGGCAGATGAAGACCCGTCCCACCAGGTAGCCCATGACCAGCTGAAGGAAGGAAAGGTCGCCCCCAAAGGCGATTGCCGGCGTGCCGATGATCGTCAGGGTGCTTGTCTCGGTCGCCACGATGGACAGCGACAGCGCCCACATGGGGATATTCTGCCCGCCCAGGAAGTAGGTGTGCAGAGATTGTTGCTTTTTGCGGAAACTAACGCCGAACAGCGTGATGGCAGCCAGGTACAGCAGGATGATCATCCCGTCCAGCCAGTTCAGTCCCAATCGGCCCCCTTGTGCGAGAGCGTTCACAAATATCGCAATTGTCCCGGGATTGCAAGAGGCTGGCAGGAGCGATTTCAAATCGCGCGGTGCTCTATGTTATTATTCGGTAGGACCTGCGCATTGCGTGACCCGGATGCCGGGTCGGCGCGCATCGGGCGCGGATTCCGGAGAGTGCGGATCGAGATTCCGTCAAGGAGAACTTCATACCCCGTGAAAACCAATTTTCAATCGGCGGCTTTTATCTTCAATATTCTGCTGGCGGGCTCTCTTTGGGCTCAGACCACCGGCCAGACGCAGACAATACCCAAAGCTACCCCGCCCCCGCAGGTCGCGGCCAGCGCAGCCAAGGCGGCCGAACAGGAGGAAATCCCCCCCGCAGGCCCCAATGCCCTGTATCCGGCTGTGGTCGCGAGGGTGAACGGCAAGGCCGTGCTGGGCAGGGATCTGGAACAGAGGGTTCGGGCAGAACTGGCAACCATCGGCAACCCGGCGTGGAAGGACCTTCGCGAGGACTACAAGGTGGATGTGACGACCAGGAATCTCTCGCTGCTCGTGGGGGATGAACTCATTTATCAAAAAGCGACCGCGGGGGGTGTGGCTGTCACGCCGGAAGAGGTTCAGGCGGAATTCGACAAGGTCGCCAAAACCTATCCCAGCGATGCGGCGCTGAACGTCGAACTGGCGAACCGCGGGATGGACCGCAAGGCGCTTTCGCTCGCACTGGCGAGAGACCTGGTAATCTCCAAGTATGTCCAGGAAAACATCACCAAAAAGCTGGTGGTGACGCCGGCGGAAGTGGCCGAGTACTATAAGGCCCATCCCGACGATTTCAGGCATCCCGACTTGATCCGTACCAGCCACGTCCTGATCAACGTGCCTGCCGGCGTCACGGCCGAGCAGGAGAAGGCGCTGGGAATTCGCGCCGAGGCCATCCTCGAGCGGGCGCGGAAAGGGGAGGATTTTGCGAAGCTTGCCAAAGAAAACTCCATGGATCCTTCCGCGTCGCGGGGCGGGGATATCGGCCTGACCCAGAAGGGGGAACTGGAAGCCGCTTACGAGGATGCTGCGGAGAAACTCAAGGTGGGAGAAGTCAGCGGCATTGTGAGGACTTCGTACGGTTTCCACATCATCAAGCTCACAGACAGGAAGAAGGCAGGCATTGCATCGCTGGATGAGGTCCGCGCGGAACTGACCGATTTCCTGAAAGCGCAGAAGGAAGACGTGGAGCTGGAGAAGCTGATCAAGACCTTGCAGAGCCAGGCGAAGATAGACATCCTGGTCAAATCGACCTCGCACTAGCCGGTCACTCGAGCCCGTGTTCGCGAAGCTTGTCGTAAAGGAGTCTGCGGTTGATTTTCAGGAGCTGCGCCGCGCGCGTGCGGTTGCCTTCCGATGCCGCCAGAGCCCGTTCGATCAGCCTGCGCTCGAGTCGGTGGATGGCGGCGTGGAATCCTTCCTCGAGTGAGAAGGAATCGAGCGGGTCCGCCGCCGGCGGCGCGGTGGCGAGCTTCACATGCTCCGGTAGAATCACCCCCGACCTGCTCAGGATCAGTGCCCTTTCCAGACAGTGTTCCAACTCGCGCACATTCCCCGGCCAGTCGTTCTGGATCAGGACCAGGCGCGCTTCTTCGGAGATCGTCGGCACCGGCAGCCGCAGGCGGCCGGCGCTGCGGCGCAGCAGGAACTGGGAGAGTTCCACGATGTCCTCGCGGCGTTCGCGCAGCGGGGGAATGAGGAGCGACACCACATTGAGGCGGTAGTAGAGATCCTCACGGAAACGCCCTTCACGCACAGCGCCTTCGAGGTCCCGGCTGGTGGCCGACAGCACGCGGACATCGAGCGGAATAAGCGTGTTGGACCCCAGGCGTTCGATGCAGTGGTCCTGCAGCACGCGCAGCAGCTTCACCTGGGTCGACGGGCTGACGTCGCCGATCTCGTCGAGAAAAATCGTGCCGCTGTCGGCAAACTCGAATTTGCCGATGCGCCGCTGTGACGCACCCGTAAAGGCCCCGCGCTCATGCCCGAACAGTTCCGCCTCCAGCAGCGTTTCCGGAATCGACGCGCAGTCGACCTTGACCATGCGCCGGGAAGCGCGGGGGCTGTGGCGGTGGACTGCCCTTGCCACCACCTCTTTCCCCGTCCCCGACTCGCCGCGGATCAATACCGTCGAGTCGGTCGGGGCTGTCTGGCCGATCAGCTTGTACAGCTTCTGCATGGTGGGGCTGCTGCCAACGATTTCGGATTCGTGCAGCGTCGCCTCCTCCTCGACACGGTAGGACTCGAGCTCCCGGATGCGGCGGCGGTTTTCGATCGCGCGCTGCAGCTGTATGCGCAGTTCGTCAAAATTCAGCGGCTTGGTCAGATAGTCGAAAGCCCCGAGAGCCATCGCCTCGATGGCCACCGCGCTCGTGCCGTATGCGGTCATGATCAGGACGGCGGGGGGATTGGGATGGTTGCGTAACTCGCGCAACAACGCAAGCCCGTCCCTGCCCGGCATGCGGATGTCGATCAATGCCGCTTCGGGGGCCTTTGTGGAGAGGATTCTGGCAGCCTCGTCGCCGTCCGCCGCGCACAGGACCTGGTAGCCCTCATCTTCGAGGAGCGCACGCAGTGACTCACGGGCCGAGTTTTCGTCCTCCGCGATCAGCACTTCATTGTCACGCTTCAAAGCGGGCGACTCCTGTCAATCGGCAACATCAGGAAGAAGCTCGTCCCCGCCGGACTCGTTTCCAACTCCAGCCTGCCGCCGTGATTGGCGACAATCTCCCGGGACACCGCCAGACCCAGTCCGCTGCCGTTCGGTTTGGTTGTATAATATGCGTCGAAAATATGGGGCTTCACCTCCTCGGCGATCCCCGATCCCTGATCCGAAACGGCCACGCGCACGCACCCGTTCGAGCGCTCCGCCCCCACACGGACCAGACCGGAAGGCGAGGACGCGTCTATCGCATTCAGGAACAGGTTTATCAGCACCTGCACAATTTGTGGGCCATCGACATCCACTTCCAGGGAGTCTTCCATTTCCCGGGTTTCAAACCGCACGTCCTTCTTGTGCGCCGGCTCCTGGACCATTCTGATCGCCTGCTCTACCAGGGGCTGCAAGGCCTGTACCTGGCGGTTCAGGATCGCCGGTCTGCCGAAAGCCAGGAGGCGGCTTACGATCATGTCCAAACGGTCGATCTCGCGCAGCGCTTCCTGAATTTCATCGGACGCCGGTATCCCCTTGGTCAGCCGCCGTTCAAGCAGCTGAAGTTTGAGTTTCATGGAGTTCAAGGGGTTCCTCACTTCATGCGCAACCCCCGATACCACCTTCCCCAGCGCAGCCAGCCGGTCCTGGCGGCGCAGTTCCTCTTCCAGAGCCATGCGCCGTTCCGCCATGCGGTTTATGGCCATGGCAATCAGCCCGAAATCCCCCCGCATGGTCGGGATTCGATGCGTAAAGTCGTCTTCCAGCCGGTGCAGGCCGCGCTGTACACCTTCCACTCCTGAGCGGAGCATATGCCAGATCGAGACGATACCGAACACGCCGAGCACCGAGGAGAAAACCAGCGCGGCCAGCCACCAGCGCCCCTCCTCCATCAGGGGATCGCGCGCCACCAGGGTCCGCCGCATTGTCCAGATGACTGCTTCCCCGGACTTGGAACGTACAGCCGCCGCCACCAGGTAAGTGGTATCATAGGGTCTCTCGCCCGTGACGATCTCTGAAGAGGACATCGCCCGTTCGGCAAGCGAACGGATAAACTCCCACCTCGGTCCCCTGGGTCTAGGCCTGGGACCTGCGGGTCTGGGGGGAGCCGCATAGCCCATTACATAGTCCTGCTTCGGCAGATAAATCCCCCCATCCACACCTTCGAATGTGCGCAGCACAGTCTGGGAGATTCCAGTCAGGGACAGATCCTGGGCCTCCGGGGGCATCTGCAGCAAATCTCCCTCCTTGATCCGTTCCTCGTATTGCTCCCGTAACTCATTGCACGCAGAGATGCAGAGCTGCCGGGAATCGGCGACCAGGGCGCCCTCTGTGGTTCTAATGGCTCGGTATACAATAAAGCCGGCCAGACCCACAACGGCCAGCGATGCCGCCGCAATGATGGTGGCTTGAGCTCGAAAGCTTGCAGGAGCAGGCCAAAACATCTTCGCCTACTTGATGATGGGAGGATCTGGGATGCGCAGCGAGGCCTGGGCAATGTTTTCCAGCGCTGCGGCGATCAGCGAAGATGCGTCGCCGAGCATTCTGGCCTTGCTGTACTGGTGGGCATCATAAGCGCTGCGAGCCTGCTGATAGAGACCGCGCGTGTGAGACACGTATTGCTTTGCCTCCTTCTCGCCACTTACTCCGGCAAAATATTCCGCCTGCTGTACGCGGAAATAACAGCGCTGCAGGAAAAGAGCCGCGTCACGCCTTTCGTCATCGTCGATGCTGCCGTTTTTGCGTGCCTGCATGATCCTCTCGCTGGCCCGCAGCAGCGAATCAGTGGCGCGAAAAAGCCGGTCAAACTGGAAATTGTTTGCCTGCGGCTGTTTCATCCTGTCAATCAGTTCAGAGGCACGCAGGTGCAGAAAGATGTTCTCCGGACCCGGCTCGGGCTGCTTGACCCGCTGGTCGTAAACCTTTGCGAGGAATTCCAGCCCTTCCTGTTTCCTTCCCTCGGTCCAATCGCGGCTGTCATACCCTCTCTGCCCCCGCTGACCGTGCCGCGCCTCAGGTTGCATCGCATTCCCCGGGAATGCCGATGCCAGAGCAAGAACCGCCACTACTGCTTTCACCACCCAGATCATTTGTAACACAACCACCTCTGAGTTTAAACGGACATCGCGGATTCCCCGACACACACGGATCCCCTATTCACGTTGCAATCTGCGTTCCAGAGATAAGATATAATAAACGCAATGGCTTCAACACCCACTGCGCCAGGACTGTACGATTTCTTTACGGCACCCGTAAGAATTCCGCACGCTTGAGCGGGCATGAAGCGCGATGAAGGTCACTCGATTGCCGGGTGATTTCAGTTCCTGCAAGCGCGCGTGATGAGAATGAGCATCCGGTTGTGATGTGAATTGTCACTAACGCGCCGTTGCATCCCGATGGTGTGCAATCGGGGAAAAGGTCAAGAGCCGGGGCCGGGGAGAGGCTCATGGGAGGGCAGCCCGCGGGCCGGGACATTCATGTGAGCGGGCGTCGCAGCAGTCTCTCGGGATAGGGCGCGGCCCGCCGGGATTTTGATTCGGTGTAAGCTATTCATTTAAAATACGATCTACAATAAACCCGCAGGGGGTTCTTTGCTTCTGCCCGATTTGCTGTGACCTGTTTTCCCGCCGCCGCACGCTTACGCGGGAATCTTCGGCCTGTATCTGCGCGCCTGGAGAGAAGTGGAAGCAAGGCTATTACATCCTGGTCAAGCGTTGTGGCACGGATTCTGCTTTATGTGCATGTGGACATCCAAACGCAAGTGATCACCGTCTCTTTTTTGAGGCACCTATGTCTTCAGTCGCATATGAAGTTGGTTGTATTCCGGATATTCAGGCGAGCGGACTCAGGGAACTGGAGAAGGCTTTTGCCGACTGTGAAGTGCGGCTGGGGCATCCGGCAACGAATCTCGACGTCTGCACCGAACTGGGGCTGAGTTTGAAGGCGCTCTATTCCATGCTTGACCAGCACAAGGGGATCGGTCCGGGACGAGTGGAGGATTGCAGCCCCGCCGAAGAGGAAAGCGGGGCGGCAGCGCGGATCAGGTACTTCCCGGATCCTGCGAACGAGGCGGGCTATCGGACCTATTCGAAAAGCGGATTCTCCCTTGCGATGGCAGCCGCTCTGGAAGCGCTTCCCCGGAATGAGAAACTGGTGGTCTCACTGCATCATAACGAGGAGCTCACGATGCAGGAAATTGCCGAGATTTTCGGCGTCTCACCGGCGCGCGTGGGACAGATACACACAACCGCCATGCTGCGGATCCGCGGAAAGCTGCAGTCTTCCGGGCAGGCCTGAATTCCAGCCTCCGGGGCAGCCGACCCTGCACGTGCATCTTCTTCCTCAGGCATTTGAACCTTTCCTGAAAAAATATCTTCTTACCTGGGGTATACTATATCCACGGTAAGTGTAGCCGCGCTTCTCCACCGGGAAGCAAAAACAGGAGGACAGTGTAATGAAAAGCCGAGCGAGAGTGCTTATCGTTCTGTTCAGTCTGGCGATGGCACTTGGTGTTGCCGTGGCGCAGAAGAACAAGCCCTGGACGGAATGGACCAAAAAGGAAGCGGAAAAGGTCCTCAACAATTCCGCCTGGGGTCAGACGCAGACCTATACCGACACCTCGGAAATGACCTGGTCCACCGCGCCCAGGCCGATCGAGGGCCAAGGGGCGCTGAACCAGGCAACCAGCTTGAACTATTACATTCGGTTTCTGTCGGCCAAACCCGTCCGCCAGGCCCTTGCGCGTCTCGCCGAGCTCGACACAGCCTCGAACAGCCCGAAACAGGTCCAGAATGCCAGGGAATACATCAACCAGAAATTCGATCAGATCATAGTTTTAGCAGTAAGCTGCGAATCGCGGGACGGGCGCTTCTACGGACCCGCCTTTCAGGCTTTCAACAGCGCGATCACCAACACGCTGAAGAACAATACCTACCTCGAGGTCAAGGGTGGGAAGCGAATCTGGCTGCAGGAGTATAATCCGCCGGCACAGTCGGGAGTCGGTGCCATATTCATTTTTCCGCGCACCATCGACGGAGTTCCGGTTGTCGATCCCAACGGAGGCGATCTGCGCTTCTACTCGGAATTTCCCAATCAGGCGATAACCCTCAACATGCGCTTCAAGATCAAGGACATGATGTTCGAAGGCGTCATGGAGTATTGATCCGGCATCTGTCGTTCCGGGATTTGGTTGTTGTGGCAAGGTGCGCTCGATACAAAGAACCTGTATCGGAATCGGGATCGCGACCCGCATCGGATTCCGGGCAGATCTTGAGCCGCCGCATTCAGGTCAGCCGCGACGTGATAACGAATTCGCAACCGATGCCGATTCCGTAACTGTTTGGCCGGCTCGGAACACTTAAGGGTCTGCAGATAAAGCCACGAATTCCACGAATTCTCACGAAAAATTTCCCCCTTGACGCGAGCCATACGATGCGGCTTTCGTGATAATTCGTGGAATTCGTGGCAGTTTTCTTCGGGCTGGCTAAACAACTACCCGATTCCGAAGGTGGCGAGGATCTGCTCCCTTGTGTGGGGCGGGTAAGAGCCACGCGCTCCAAGCGCAGCCGGCTACTCGTCCCCGAGCCCCAGAAGCCGGGCCGCGTTTCCACCGAGAATCCGCGTTTTCGCTTCTTCCGGGATTTCGAGCCTTTCGATGCTGGTGACCATGCGTTGGAGGCTTCCGATCTGGTGGGGATAATCGCTCCCCGCAAGCAGGTGATCGGCGCCCGCGAAATCAAGCGCGAGCCGCAAGGCACCGGCGTCAAAGTTGACCGTGTCGTAGTAGAACCGCTTCAGGTATTCGCTGGGTGGCCTGTTGATATTCTCTCTGCACTCCCGGAACGCGTAGTAGCCGCGGTCGAGGCGCTCGGCAAGGTAAGGGATCGTTCCTCCGAGATGGCAGAGGATCCATTGAATTCCGGGGTACCGGTCGACGACGCCGCTGAATACCAGTTTTGCCGCGGCGAGGGTAGTATCCAACGGGAAACCGAGCAATGGGGTCAGCCAGTAATCGGTCATGGCTTCCACTCCCACGGGAAAGGAGGGATGGATATAGAGTACGGCGTTCATCTCGTTGGCATACCTGTACAGGGGCCAGAAGCGCGGATCACTCAGCGCAACCCCATTGATGTTGCTGAAAAGCATGGCGCCTCGGAATCCGAGATCACCGGCGGCGCGCTCCAGCTCCGCCAGGCAGGCGTCCGGCGCGTTCATGGGGAGGGTGGCCAGGGCGGCGAATTGACTGCCCCGCTCGCGGACGATTCCGGCGAAAGCGTCGTTCACCATGCGGGCCAGCTCGACCGCGCGGTCAGGGGATTCCACATGGGTTCCCGGCGTGGTGAAACTCAGAACCTGTCTGGTCACCCCGGCCCGGTCCAGCACAGCCGCGCGGAAGGCGATGTCCCTGTGTCCGGGCACCAGAATATTGTAATCTCCGGGATAGTGAACCAGGGGATTCCCTTCGGCGTCGCGGGTCACTACGACGTTGCTGGGGCCTGATTGGATCGCTTCCAGGTATTCAGGAGGGTAGAAGTGGTTGTGGAAATCAATGATGGACATACGCCCTGCTCCTTTCCTTGCGGTTCCTCGCCTGCAGATAGTAGATGGGCAGCCCCGCCAGCACAAGTGACAGGCCGACCATGCTTTCCACGGGGCCGGAGACGATCTGATTGATGACGATTGCGAACGAACACACGATAAACAGGACCGGCGTCACAGGATACCCCCACATCCGGTATCCTTCCTGCGCGGCTGGGCGCCTCCGGAGCCGCATCAGGCCGACAGCCAGAAGTCCGAAGAATATCCACTCCGTATATACGACCCGAGTGAACAGCACACGGTAGGAACCGGTCGCGACAAGTATCGAAGACCAGAGGGCCTGGAGCGCGATGGCCCTGTGAGGAGTGCAGTAACGCGGGTGAATTGCCCCCACCCAGCGAAACAGCAACCCGTCCTGCGCCATGGCATAGTAAACGCGCGGACCACAGAGGATGATGCCGCTCAGGCCGCCGAATGTTGAAAACATGACCAGGCCGGAGAGGATCGCGCCGCCTCCGGAACCCACCAATGCGTCGGCGGCATCGGCGGCGATCCTCGTCGAGGACGCGACCGTGGACAGCGGCAGCACGTACATGTACACGGCGTTCAGTGCCACGTAACAGACCGTTACGATCAGTGTGCCGAGGATGAGCGCGCGCGGGATCACACTCCGCGGATCCCGGGTTTCCTCGGAATTGTACGTGACCATGTGCCAGCCACCGAAGGCGAACAGTCCGGCGACCAGCGCCAAAAGGAAGTTGCTGGCGGAAAGGCCGGAATCCGCTCCCGGTTCCCCTGCCGCGAAGTGAACGGTCCTGCCGGACCCGTATACAAAGGCGAAAGCGATGATGCCTGCAATGGCAATGAGCTTGCC
>Ga0113563_10002705_pt1 | contig 10803 bp, 10 predicted proteins | sample Mud3Dept3metaG_FD_80117 | JGI IMG/M metagenome (GOLD analysis project Ga0113563, IMG submission 80117) | Freshwater wetland microbial communities from Ohio, USA, analyzing the effect of biotic and abiotic controls - Mud 3 Core 4 Depth 3... | ecosystem: Environmental > Aquatic > Freshwater >...
CATAACGCAGGAAACGGCGCAGGAATCGCAATCCTCGCAAACCCTCGCCGGCAGCTTCACCGCGCTTACCAGGTCCTGGGCCTCGATGAGGTTGCGGTAGCCGTAAACATACATATAGGCCCGCATGAGGTCGGGAATCGGCAGGGCCTGTACGCATCGGCCAAGGCACTGCCCGCACCCCTGGCAATATAAACCGGCCATTAAGGCTCCCCGCCGCAGGTGAACTTTTTCCGGTTTGGTGAGAACCGGGTCTTCCATAACGGCCAAATCAAGATTCATCTGGTCGAAGGTTGTGAACCCGGCGATGAGGGTATGGGTATTGGGATCCTGGAGGGCCCATTTCAAGGCGGCTTTCGGATCGATCGGCTCCTTCGCCCCCTCCTGGAGTTGCCTGCCTCCCAGGGCCTTCATGATCACGATCCCCAACCCGGAGTCCGCGGCTTTGGCCATAGCGCTGCGAACTTCCGGGTAATGCTGCTGCTTGAAATTAAAGGATGTCAGAACCACATCGTAAACCCTGGACTCCGCGGCGGCGTGGATGATTTCGGGTTCGTTGCGGTGGGTGGTTATGCCGATGAACCGGGTTTTCCCCGCCTTTTTGGCTTTCACAAGAGCGTTCACGATAGGTTCATAAAGGGCCGATTCTTTGGCCCAGACGTTGTGGTGGTAATAAATGTCCACGTGATCAAGGCCAAGGTTTTTTAGGCTCGTGTCGATCTTCTTGGCATAGGCCGCCTCGGTCGCTTCCGGGAGATAAAGACCGGTTTTCTGATCGTTTGGCAAGCGTGCCTTGGTGGCGAGCACAAAAGAATCCCGCGGGCGGCCTTTGAGAACTTCCCCGATCATGGCTTCGTTGGTGCCCCGCTGATAAGTTTGGGCGGTGTCCAGCATGACCATCCCCCCTCTAAGGGCGGCGCGCACCAGGTTCGGGTTGTCGGAGTTCATGACCCCCATGTTGATAAGCGGAAGCTTGATTCCCGTTTTCCCCAGGGTCCGATACGGGATTTTTCTCTCGCCGGATTTCTGGGCCTCGGCCCGGTTCCTCAATTCGGGCTCCTTCGCGGGGAGAAGGAAAAAACTTCCGAACCCGGCCAGGGAAGATTTCACGAAATCTCTGCGGCCTATATGATCCTGAGACATAGCGTTTCCCTTTTAAGATTCCTTTTTAAAATTTTAGGGCATTTTTAGGGGAGGTTCTTTCTTTTTTTACTTAAAAAGAATACAATACACATCCGGGAGTTTCAATAATGAAAATCAGGCAGGAAAAAATGACCCAGGAGAAAATTCGGATTGCGCTGACGACCCCCGTCGAAGAAGCGAACTTGCAGAGAATCCGGGATGTGAGCAAAAGGCTGGAAGTTGACCAGCTTTCGCCCCTGATTCTCGCCGAGAGAAAAGGGGACCTCTCGAGGAAGGCGGAATTAGACGGCCTCTTCGGGGAAGCGGAAGTCGTCTACGGCTGGATCCATCATTTTCCCAAAAATCTTCTTTCGCGGGCGCCCCGGCTGAAATGGATTCAGACCATGTCCGCCGGCGTGGACCGGCTGCCCGAGGAGATCATGAAGAGCCGGGTCCGCGTGGCCAATGCCAGCGGGCTTCACGGGACGCCCATGTCCGAAGTGGTCCTGCAGATGATGCTGATGTTCGCCAAGGACGCCCCCGCCTGTTTCCGGATGAAGGAAAAGAAGGAATGGAAGCGGTACACCCCCGCGCTGCTGAAGGGCCAAATCGCAGGGATTCTCGGGCTGGGAGCGGTGGGAAAAGAGATCGCCCGCCTCTGCCGGTCTTTCGGGATGAAGATTTGGGGGATTCATAGGTCGCCGAAGGAAGGAGCGACAAACCCTGACGTGGACCGGCTGTTTTCCCGGGAAGAGCTGCCGCAGTTCCTGGCTGGCGTCGATTTCGCGGTCATCGCCATGCCGTTGACCCGGGAGACAAAGGGAATGATCGGGGAGAAAGAGCTCAAATATATGAAGCCGACGGCTTTTCTGATCAATGTGGCCCGCGGCGCGATCGTGAACGAGGCCGAGCTGATCCGGGCCCTGGAAGAAAAACGGATTGCCGGGGCCGGACTGGATGTATTTGTGGACGAGCCCCTTCCGCCGGAGAGTCGGTTCTACGACCTGCCCAACGTGATTTTCAGCCCCCACATCTCGGGAGAAATGCCCGCTTATGAACTGCGAGCCACGGAGGTTTTCTGCGAGAACCTTCGGAAATATCTCAAGGGCGAGCCGTTCCTTCATGAGGTAGATAAGGAGCGAGGGTACTGAAAGAGGACCTTAAGCAGCTGTAATGCCCAAAGTTTTTCCCGGCCCTTTTTGGATTCGGCGCCTGCTTTCTTGCCCGGGCAACAAGAAAACGGGTCTGAACGACCAACTTATTTGGAGATGATTCTTAAATTTCAACCGCAAAATTTTCAACCTGATTCTTATCAACTTGCGGAGTGGAAAATGTCATCTGAGGACTTCATCGGCGTTTCGAAATGGAAATTAGATACCCCCTGTCTCGTCGTAGATCTGGATATCCTGGAAGCGAATATCCGGACCATGGCGGAGCATGCGGCGTCTTTCGGAAAGAAACTTCGCCCCCACGCCAAAACCCACAAATGCTCCCGCCTGGCGCGGATGCAGAAAGATGCGGGCGCGGTAGGGATTTGCGTAGCCAAGGTGGCTGAGGCGGAGGTTCTTGCCCGCGCCGCGATCAAGGAGGTGCTGATCACTTCCCCGGTCGTCTCGGACTACAAAATCGAAAGACTCATGGATTGCCTTATTTTGGCCCCGGGGCTCATGGTGGTGGTCGACAACGCTGCGAACGCCCGGCAGCTCAATGAGGCGGCAAAGCAGAGGGGGCTGGAGTTGAAGGTCCTGGTGGATCTGGACCCGGGCATGGGACGGACCGGCGTGAATTTTCAGGCCGGACTTACCCTGGGGCAGGGGGTTCGGGACCTCCCCGCTCTGAGGCTCATGGGGGTGCAGTGCTATGCGGGGCATATCCAGCATGTGGTTTCCTTTGCGGAGCGGTCCCGTCTCTCCCAGGAGTGGATGAGGAAGGCGGCGGGGGTTTTCCGGCAATTTAAGGAGGCCGGGCTGCCGGCGGAAGTCTTTACGGGAACGGGAACGGGGACCTTTGAAATCGACTGCCTGATCCCGGAGCTGACGGATATGCAGGTGGGATCTTACACTCTCATGGACGCGGAGTACATCCATATCGGGTCTTCCCGGGACCCGTCCCGCCTGGTTCAATTTCCTCCCGCCCTAACCCTGCTCACCACCGTAATCAGCTCCAACCACAACCAGAGTTTTGTGACCGTGGACGCGGGTTTGAAGGCCCTCTACCATCATGGGGGCACGCCATTTGTATTGAATCCGGCGATTCCCGGGCTGCAGTATGAGTGGAGGGGAGATGAGCACGGCCAAGTTACCTACCCGGATTCATGCCGAAAGCTGGAAAACGGCCAGGTTCTGGAGATGGTCGTTTCTCATGTCGACCCGACGGTAAACCTTTATGACCATTTTTTTTGCACCCGTCGGGGGGTTGTTAGAGAAATTTGGCCGATCGACATGAGGGGTAAGGGCCAATAAGTCGGTGACGAGCGTTTGGCGCGATTCAGAAGAAAATGTCCCTAAATCCTACAAAAAATTCCTTTAATGGCAATTGACACTTCCCCCCCAAACTGGTAAAAATACTTCATATATTCTCCCCGGCCGGAAACTTTTCCGGAAATATCCCTTTCGTAAAGCATCGATAAAAAATATTCCGCCTCGCAGAGGGAAATTTCCCTGAGAGGCTCAAGATAAAGACGGAAGAATTCCCGCATTCGCCTTCAATCGCCGATGGCGGCCGGACGCCGAGGCATGGATGCCTTGGTCCACAATAACCGACGAAAAAGAATCCCCTGTTCTAAAAATCAGGAGCCGCAAAGTTTGCGCGTCGAGCTTCGTCTATATGCATCCCTCAGAAAATATCTTCCCGGTGAGGCACGGGACGGCACCTGCCAAATTGAGCTGGACGAGGGCGCGACCATCAAGAGCCTTTTTGCAGCAATTCATCTCCCGGCTGATGCTCCCAAGATTATTTTCCTCAATGGCATTCATGCCCGGGGGGACGAGGTGCTGAAGGAAGGGGACCGGGTAGGAGCTTTTCCCCCGGTGGCGGGCGGCTGAGCGGGGAAATTCACAACTCGTTAAAACACCCCCTTTTAACCCTTTGAAAAAGGGGATTGGGGGGAGGGGAAACTGATTTTCCAATAAATGAAAGGAGGAACACGCATGAAGATTCTCAGGATCAACATGGGGGCCGATGGCGGGCCGAAGGCGACGGAAGCGCCGGCGGGGGAATACGAAGGGCTGGGGGGAAGAGCGCTTACCTCCATCCTGGTTGCCAAAGAAGTTCCGGCGACATGTCACCCCCTGGGAGCGGAGAATAAGCTGGTCATCGCTCCCGGCCTTCTGAGCGGGACTATCGCTTCCATGTCGGGCAGGATTTCCGTGGGTTGCAAGAGCCCGCTCACAGGGGGGATCAAGGAGTCCAATGCCGGGGGGCAGCCATCCCAGATGCTTGCCCGGCTGGGGTACGCGGCGATCGTCCTGGAGGGCAAGCCGGCGGGCGAAGACCTTTACAAAATCTTTATCAATAAGAACGGGGTAAAAATCTCGGCCGACAACAGCCTGAAGATGCTGGGGAACTATGACCTCGTCGAAAAGATGAAAAAGGAATACGGCGAAAAGATCGGGTGCATCTCCATCGGACAGGCGGGAGAGATGAAGCTCTCCGGCGCCTCGATCGCCTTTACGGACATGGAGCTCCGGCCCACCCGGCATGCGGGAAGGGGCGGGGTCGGCGCGGTGATGGGGGCCAAGCGGGTGAAGGCCATCGTGGTGGACGACGCGGGGGCGACGGCGAGGACGCCGAAAGATCCCCAGAAGTTTCAGGAGGCCAACAAACGCTGGGTGGAAGGCCTGAGGAAGCATCCCGTGACGGGTGAGGGGCTCCCGGCCTATGGGACGAATGTTTTAACGAACGTGATCAACGAGGCCGGCGCCTACCCGACGAAGAATTTCATGTGGGGACGGTTTGACGCCTGCCAGAAAATCAGCGGCGAGACCCAGGCGCAGACCGAGATCGCCCGGGGCGGGCTGGCCACCCACGGGTGCCACCGGGGCTGCGTGATTCAGTGCTCCGGGATTTACAACGACAAGGACGGACATTACCTGACCAAACAGCCCGAGTACGAGACGGTTTGGGCTCTCGGCGGGAATTGCGGCATCGACGATTTGGACTCCATTGCCATGCTCGACCGCCTATGCGACGACTACGGCCTGGACACCATCGAGATGGGAGCCACGGTGGCTGTGGCCATGGAAGGCGGTCTGGCCAAGTTCGGGGATGCCCAGGCTTCCATCAACCTGGTGAAAGAAGTGGGGAAGGGGTCTCCTCTGGGACGGATCCTGGGAAGCGGCGCGGCCGTAACCGGGAAAGTCCTCGGGGTGGAAAGGGTTCCGGTGGTGAAGGGGCAGGCGCTTCCGGCCTACGATCCACGCGGGATCCAGGGGATCGGGGTCACTTATGCGACCTCGACCATGGGCGGCGACCACACCGCTGGGTATGCGGTGGCGACCAACATCATGAAGGTCGGCGGCTACGTGGATCCTTTGAAACCCGAAGGGCAAATCGAACTTTCCCGGAATCTGCAAATTACTACGGCGGCGGTGGATTCGACCGGAATGTGCCTCTTCATCGCCTTTGCCGCGATGGATCAACCGGATACGTTTCAGGCGCTGCTCGACCTGCTGAATTTCTTCTACGGCCTGAATCTCACGGGCGACGATGTGGCGGCCTTAGGGAAAAAGATCCTCAAAACGGAGCGGGAATTCAACGAGAAGGCGGGGCTAACCAAGGCGCACGACCGGCTGCCCGAGTTTTTCAAGAAAGAGCTCCTGCCGCCGCACAACGTGGTTTTCCAGGTGAAGGACGAGGATCTGGATACGGTCTTTAACTGGTAGAAGGAGAGCCGCATAGCGCAGAGGGCAGAGCGCTTATCAAAAGAATAGGAATAACGCCGCCTCAAGATGCGGGAAGGGATGCCGCAATCTGGGGAAGGGAGATTTTTGGAATAACTAAAAGGGGAGAAGCCGGGGCGGTTTCTCCCCTTTTTTTATTGGGCGCCGGACTTTCAAGGCCACGGCGGCAGAAAAGGTTTAAAATGAAATAAGGGGAGAGGAGGGCCCAGCCGACAAATGGAAAAGAAACTTCAGACCGTTAAATGGGAGCGAAGCCGAATACCTCAACTTTACCCCGCTTTTCAGAAGGGGATTCACCTGAGGGTCCGTTTGGGAGGGAGCCTCCGCTCCCTGCTATGCGGGCAGCTCGGCCTGGACCCGGACTATGTAAAAAACCGGATTCAAACCGCCTTTCTGAACGGGAGACCGGTGGACGATTTCGATGAGACCCTCGTGGGGGAGAGGGATGTCCTGACCCTTTCGGGGGCCCTTCCGGGCCTGGCCGGCGCGACTCTCCGCAAAGGGGGGTTTTACCGCGCGATGCGGGCTTCCGTGTCCTATGCCAAGGGGCCCGAGAAGAAAGAAGGGCCTGAAGGATTTGTTACGGTTCGAATTTTCAATATCCTCCTCCCGGAGTTAGCTCCGGTTCTGCTGGCCCACGGCATTTTTTACCCGCGAAAGGAAATCCTCTCGTTTTTGGAAGGGCAGGAGCCCGAAAACCGGAGGGGCGGCGTGCAAGAAAGGGCAGAGGGGGCCCCCCGAAAATTATCGGGAGCCGGAGAAGATCCGGAAATGGGGGAAGAGGATCTCGTCAGGGTTCAGAGCGAGGTTTAGGGTTTCTTACCTTTTCCGGTAGCATTTTGCTAGAAAATATGCTACTATCCCCGAAAGCCTCCAAGAGACCTGACGGGGACAGGATGAGAAAAATAATTTGGAGCCTTGCCTTGGCTGCGGTTCTGGGGGGTACCGTCCCCAACCCGGGCTTCGCAGGCCGGCCGCTCATCACCGAGGATGCGGAGACAATCGAAAAAGGTTCGACAAAAATCGAAATCGCTTTCGATTACGCACGGGAGGATAACGGGGACAAATATTATGTTCCTTTCCTCCAGGTCGCCTTTGGCTTAGTTGAGCGGTTGGAGATTGCCGTCGGCATACCCTATATTTTTCTCGATCCCCAAGAAGGCGGGAAGGCTGACGGCCTCGGGGACCTATTTGCCTATTTGAAATATCGGGTCTGGGGGGAAGGGGACCTTTGCCCCGCCTTGGCTTTGAAGCCGACTCTCAAAATTCCGATCGCGGACGAAAACAAGGGACTGGGGTCGGGCAAGACCGACTTCGGGTTCACAGCGGCCTTCAGCAAAGCTTTTGGCGGCCTCAATCTGAACTTTGACGCAACCTATCTTGCTTTCGGCGAAAAGGAGGTTATCGACCAGCTGGCTTTAGGCCTCTCCGGAGAATTTGAAGTTGCAAAAGGATTCAATCTTGTAGGCGAGATCCGTTGCCGGAACAACTTCAACTCCAACCGCAAGGACGACCCGGTCGCCTTCATGGCAGGTTTTCAGCTTGACGCGCCGGGGGCCGTCTTCGACGCCGGGGTAGCTCTCGGCCTCAACAGCGCCGCTCCCGATTATTTCTTCACCGTGGGGGTTACCCTGCTATTCAAATAGGTTGGAAGCAAAAGGGCTAAGGCATGCATATTCCGGATGGGTATTTGGGACCGCAGACCTGGGGGGCCCTGTATGGGGTGATGGTTCCCCTGTGGGCGCTGGCTTCCCGGTTCGTCCGCCGGACCCTAAGGCAGCGGCAGGTCCCTTACCTGGCTCTGGGGTCGGCCTTCAGCTTCGTCATCATGATGTTCAACATTCCCATCCCGGGCGGGTCCACGGGTCACGCGGTGGGCGGGGTGATCGTCGCCATCCTCCTCGGGCCCTGGGCGGCCCTGATTGCCATATCCATCGCCCTGGTCATCCAAGCGCTCCTCTTCGGCGACGGGGGAGTGACGGCCATTGCCGCGAACTGTTTCAACATCGCCTTTGTCATGCCCATGACCGGCTATTTCGTTTACCGGATGATCAGCCGGCGGTCGGAGATCGGCTCCCGGCGCCGGTGGATCGCCGGGGCGGTGGCAGGGTATCTGGGGCTGAATGCGGCGGCGGTGACAACCGCGGTTCTCTTCGGGATTCAGCCCCTGATCTCCAAGGGCGCCGACGGCCGGCCGCTTTATTTTCCTTACCCGCTGGAAGTCGCCGTTCCGGTCATGGCTTTGCAGCACCTCCTTTTGTTTGGTATCCTGGAAGCGGTGTTGACCGCCCTCCTGGTGAAGTATTTTCAAAGGACGGATCCCTCCATGCTCGAACCGGCGGAGAGGAGGACATGAAAGGAACCAAAAAACTCTGGTGGGGTATCGCCGCCCTAATCCTTCTGTCCCCAATCGGGCTGATCCTCCCTGAAATCTTCGAATCCGGCCCGGCCTGGGGGGAATGGAGCCTGGAGGAGATCGAAAAGATACTGGGCTTTGTCCCCGCCGGACTGAAGAAGATCGCCGATCTATGGTCGGCCCCGGTTCCGGATTACAACTTAAAGAGCTTTGAAGGCAAAGGCCTGGCCCACTCCAGCCTGGCCTATATCTTTTCAGGCGCCCTTGGGGTAGGGCTCATCATTCTGATCTCCTTTTTTTTGGGTAAATTCCTGAGCCGGAAAGACCGCGATTGAACCTTTTTAACCCGACCCGGAAGGCCGCCTTCCTCGGGCGGCCGAATCGTTTCACCCTTCTCTGCAGAATGCAGGGGAAAAAAGTCAAGGCTTACCTTCCCAACCCGGGGAGGATGTGGGAGCTGCTCCTGCCCGGGGCGACCGTCCACCTTGAAAAGTCATCCCCCCCGGGCGGGAAAATGCCTTTCACCTGCGTAGCCGTGGAAAAAAAGGGGCGGCCGGTCGTCGTGCACACCCTGCGGACGAACGACGTGGCCCAGATCCTTCTGGAAAAGAAACTTATTCCGGGGCTTGAAGACGCGAGGATCGTGAAACGGGAAGCGCGGCGCAACCGGAGCCGTTTTGATTTTCTCCTGGAGCGGCGGGGGCGGGTGGTGTTCCTCGAGGTCAAATCCTGCACCCTCTTCGGCCGGAACGCAGCCATGTTTCCGGATGCGGTCACGGCGAGGGGAAAAAGGCACTTGGAGGAGTTGGCCGAACTTTCGAGCGAGGGCAAACAGGGAGCGGTTCTGTTCCTGATCGGCTCCCCGGCAGCGGAATATTTCCTCCCGGATTACCACACCGACCTGGATTTTTCGAAGGCCTTTTTAGCGGCGCGCAACCGGGTGGAGGTCTATCCCCTCGGGGTCGAATTCAACAGGGACCTTTCTATGCAGCTTCAAGTCCGAATGCTGAAAGTGCCCTGGGGCCTGATCCGCCGGGAAGCGCAGGACCGAGGGAGCTATCTTCTCATTTTAAAACTGGCCGAAGAGGCCGGGGTGAATATCGGAACGATGGGAAAGATATATTTCCCAAAAGGGTACTACCTCTATGTCGGGTCGGCGAGAAAAGATTTGACTCGGCGAATCGAGCGGCATCGGCGGCTTCGGAAAACGAAGTTCTGGCACATCGACTACCTGCGGGAAAAAGCGGAATTTCAGGCGGCTGTGCCGATCCGCACGGCAGATGACCTTGAGTGCGAAATTGCGGAAGCTATGAGCCGGATCGCCTCCTGGAGAATCAAAGGCTTTGGCTGCTCCGACTGCGGCTGCGAATCCCATCTTTTCGGAATGAAAGAAGATCCTCTCCGTTATTCCAAATTCATCGAACTTCTCCTTTATTTCCGGATGGACCGGCTTTTCCCTGCAAAATCCCCCCACCCCCCTTTTATAAAAGGGGGGCAAGGGAGTATTTCATCGGCGGATTTTTAAAGGAGGCCGTCTGGCCGTCTAACGTCAACATTTTTAACTCGTTGACTATAGAAAGATTTTATCAATGAAAAAGGAGTCAAAATGGAAACGTATTATAAACCGGCGGACCTTACGAAATTCCCGGAAATCGGCGAGGAAGCCTCCGATCTGGCGAAGAAATTCTTCGAATATTACGGCGCGGTTTTTGCCGAAGGATCCCTGACGGAAAGAGAGAAGGCCCTGATCGCTCTGGCCGTTGCCCATGCCGTCCAGTGTCCGTATTGCATTGATGCTTACACTCAGGCCTGTTTGGAGAAAGGATCGAACCTGAGCGAGATGACCGAGGCCGTTCACGTGGCCTCTGCCATCCGGGGAGGCGCCACCCTCGTCCACGGCGTGCAGATGCGGAATATCGCCAAGAAGATCTCGATGTAGGATCGTGTCGCTGGGGTGTCGAGGGGGGGAAGAAGATATAGTTTCCCCGGCAGGCGGGTTGTTCTATAATAAAATTTATCCAGAAACTCTGTGATTTTCCTCCCGCTTTGGCAAAGGAGGGGCAGGGTGGCGGTGAACAAGGGAACGGGAATCATGATCGGATCGCAAACGGCTACAAAACAATCCGCAGAGAAATGGGCCGAAGGATCCCTTGTGGAGCCGTTTTCCAAGGCTCTCGCCGGGCACGGTCTGGAACTGCGGCGAGGAGAGACAACCACCCTGCAGATCAACCTGGGCCTCCGCTGCAATCAGGAATGCCGCCATTGCCATCTCGAAGCAGGACCCGAGCGCAGCGAAATGATGTCTTGGGAGACGGCTCAGGAAGTGATCGGGTTTGCCCGGCGGGGCGCTTTCCCGGTTATCGATCTTACCGGCGGGGCGCCGGAGCTTTACCCTCGCCTGCCCGCGTTGCTTGGAACCCTTGCTCC
>Ga0113563_10002706_pt1 | contig 10800 bp, 6 predicted proteins | sample Mud3Dept3metaG_FD_80117 | JGI IMG/M metagenome (GOLD analysis project Ga0113563, IMG submission 80117) | Freshwater wetland microbial communities from Ohio, USA, analyzing the effect of biotic and abiotic controls - Mud 3 Core 4 Depth 3... | ecosystem: Environmental > Aquatic > Freshwater >...
TCCGGAATTTGGAATGGGGGATTTGGAGATAAAGGGGGAGGAAGCAGGGAAGCGCGAGGGCTCTCCCCGATTCAAAACTCCGTGAATCCTGTACTACTCGCCTGAAGGTCCTTGCCAAAAAGGAAAGGATTTTTCAGCACCACGGAATAGCGGTCGGGATCGGTATCGGCATCGGGATCGCAATCGCAGTCGCAGTCGCAATCGAAAATTGTGCATTATCGGACGCCACAGTATTGATGCCGGCAGTGCGATCATGCCGAAATCGATCCCGATAGCGATACCGATACCGATTCCGATTGGGCCATTTCCAGGAGTGGTCGCTTAGCCTGGTTGCGGCCATCGGCCGCGCTATGTAATCTGAGTAATCTGTGGCTGCTTTTTCCGGTTCCTGTTACTGCGGGCGGCGAAGGAGGGCGACCAGGTCGGAGAAGAGGGCGAATGCGGTCTGCTCGACGGTCGGGTTGTTTTCTATGATGGCCAGTTCGCGCATGGTGTCCGTGTTCAGGATCAGAATATTGCTGAGCCCCCGGATTGCGGCCAGAGGATCGAAGATCTCCAGTTCTTCGGGGCCGATCTTGCCGATGACCTTTCTGCCTTTCCGGTACGCCCGGGCGACCAGGCGGATGCGACGGTCCCGGCGCACGGCAGCGCGGACGAGCCTGCCGGTGTTTTCCGAGATCCCTTCGCGCTTGATATCCTCCGGCTTCGCCGTCCCTCCCATCAGAGCCTGGATAAGGATCGATATTTTCGCAGCCGCGTCCCACCCGTCGATATCGAAGGCCGGATTGGCTTCGGCGATCCCCTGCTTTTGCACGTAGCGCAGTGCCGCCTCGAAAGTGGCCCCCTGTTCCATCTGCGTGAGGATGTAGTTGGTGGTGCTGTTGAGAATACCGTGGAGCGAGCGGATGCGGGTTGAAGGAAGGGTCTGGCGAACAAGGTTGAATACGGGGGCGCCGTCCATGACCGTCCCTTCATACAGGAACTGCACGCCGCGCTGGCGCGCCAACCGGGTGAGCGATCGGAAGTGGACGGCAACCGGGCCTTTGTTGGCAGTGACTACGTGCAGGCCCGCCCGAAGTGCTTCCCGGATATAAGTGGCTGCGGGCTCGCCGCTGGGATCGAACACGCTGGTTTCGAAGAGAACATCCGCGCCGCACTGGCGGATAAAATCCGTGTTCGACGAGCAGGCGGGGCCTTGATGAAAGCGGTCGAGGCTGAAGTCCCGTTTGCCGGCACGCAGGATCCTCATTGTGGGAAGCCCGTTGTGGTCGATCGCCATGCTGTGGTTCTGGGTGGCGATGCCGGTGATTTTCCAGTCCAGCCCGAACTCGCGATGCATCCAGTCCCGACGGAGGAGCAGCAGGCGCGCAAACGCGCGTCCCACGGACCCGAAACCGAGCAGCGCAAGATTGATCTGCTGCAGATCCTCAGTCATCCCACGTCCTCCCCCGGCCGATTCACCCCCCGTTCCTTTGGAGCCGTCAACGGGTATTTTTCAGGTCCTCAATCACTTCGCGCACGCGCTCGAGCCCCTTCTGAAGGTAGTCCGGCGGAGGTCCATAGCCGATCCTCAGATAGCAGTCCATTCCGAAGTGGTCGCCCGGCACGACCAGAACGCTCTTCTCCCGGAGCAGGCGCTGCACGATCATGGTGGAATTGGCCGGAAGATCGTAGCGCACATATGCGATGGCGCCGGCCCTGGGCTCGACCATCCGGAACAGCGATCCCTGGCTCTCCATCCACGAGCGGAACAGAGGGAAGTTCGCACGGCAGATGTCCCGGGTGCGTTCGAGACACCGTGCCCGGCCTTCCGGGGACAGGGCAATCCGGGCCAGAGCGTCGCTGAGCGTGCCCGGGGCGATGGTTGTGTAGTCGTGATAGGACCATGTTTTTGCGATGTGCTCCTTGGGAGCGACGATCCAGCCGATGCGCAGGCCCGGCAGCCCGTACGCTTTCGACAGGCCGTTGGTGACGATCACGCGGTCGTACTTGCCCCAGAAGGTCGGCGTCATCCGCCCGTCCCGCTCCGACCCCTGGTAGATCTCGTCCGAGAGGATCCAGGCGCCGCTCCTGGCCGCGATGTTTACAATGGCTTCCATCTCCGCCGGAGTCAGGATGGCGCCGGTGGGATTGTTGGGATTGCACAGGATGATCATGCGTGTCTGCGGTGTGACTGCGGCCTCGATCTCCGCGAGGTCCGGCGCCCAGAGCCGCTCCTCATGGAGATGGACCGGCTTCACTTTCATGCCGAAGCTGTTGATGAGCCCCCAGACCTGCTGATAACTGGGGAGGATCATCACCACTTCATCCCCGGGTTCGAGCGTGGCGTATATGGAGACGAAATTGGCCTCGCTGCCTCCATTCGTCACCTCGACATGCTCCAAAGTGGCGCCCGGATAGAGTGCGGCAATGGTGGCGCGCAGCTCGTCCGTGCCATTGCTTTGGTTGTAATGCAACGGCGCATCGAGGAGTTGCCCCAGGAAGGCAGGATCCGGAATCAGTTCCCGCACCGACATCGGGTGAACGCTGCTCTCCGAGAGATTGAATGTGACCCGGTTCTCCCACGTGGACTGCAGGCGCTCCATCTCGAACTTGTCCAGTCTCATCGGAAGCCTCCTCTTCAAAAAATCGACTGATATTACAACAGGAGGACCTTGAAGGCTACAAAGACCTCAGAGGTCGTAATTGTTTAGCCGGCCCGAAGAAGACTGCCACGAATTCCACGAATTATCACGAAAGCCGCGTGGTATGGCTCGCATCAAGGGAGATAATTTTTCGTGAGAATTCGTGAAATTCATGGCTTTATTTGCAGACCCTTAACTGTTCCGAGCCGGCAAAACAGTTACCAGAGGTCGGACCTCAGACTTCGGAGTCCGGAGTCTGGAGTGGAACATAATCCTGTGGATGTCAAGACGTGATGGAGTCGATCCTGGCGGCTAGGTCGAAGTCCTTTTGGGTGATGCCCCCGAGGTAGTGGGTGATGAGCGTGAACGTCAGCTCGTCGTATTGGATGAGGATGTCGGGGTGGTGATTGACTTCCTCGGCGACTTCCGCCACACGATTCACAAATCGGATCACAGACATGAAACTGTCCATCTTGTAATGCTTCCGGATTCCCTCCGGAGTGAGACTCCAGCCGTCCAGTTTCTTGAGGTTTTCCTTGATTTCGTTTTCAGACAAAACCCGCATGGCAACCTCCTTGTTAATAGGGTCAGGAGTCGGGAGTCAGAATAGAGACTCCCGTGCGCCCCAACCACATCATCCTTCTCCTGACACCTGGAGCGCGGCGATTCCGCCAACCCTCGGTATCGGAATCGGGATCGGTATCGAATCGCAGTCGACTCTAATCCGGCAGTTCGTGAATCCACATTTTTTCCGATTGCGATCCCGATCCCGACCCCGACAGGACCTCGACTTCAAAGCTACCACTGCGGCCCTGCCCGCACAACCCTTCCTCCTGACTCCTTTCTATTGACTTTCACCAAATCTTCACCTATTTTAGAGTCATGATCCTGGTCGGAACGAGTGGATTCCAACATCGTGATTGGGTGCGGGTGTTTTATCCTGCCGGTCTGGATCCATCCCTGTGGTTCCGGTATTACTGCCGTCATTTCGGCTGTTGCGAGTTAACTTTCACGTATTACAGAATTCCAGAAGTTAATTTAATTAAACAACTTATAGAAGAATCTGGCGGGGGGATGCAGTTTGTCTTCCGTGTGCCGTTCCGGCTGTTGGAGGCGGGGCGGGAGGCGGGTGATTTAGCGCAACGGTTTGTTTCGGCGCTCTGGCCATTAAAGGAGAGTGCGCAACTGGCGGGTGTTGTGGCGCAGTTCGGGCCCAGCTTCGGTTTTCACCGCGAAGAATTCGAGTGTCTGTGCCGGCTCAGGGACATATTGGGGGGGCTGTCTTTGATTGCGGATTTCGGCTGTCCCGAGTGGTTGACGCCGCGCGCGGCGCATCATCTTGCAACTGCTCGCATTGCCCTGGCGTGTGTGGACGGCGGTACCCGCCTGGCGGACAAGACCTGGTATTGCGCGACCACCGGTCTTGCGTATGTGCGGTTTCAGGGGCGCAATCAATCCCGGTGGGTCCCGGGGGACGGTTCGGCCCGGCACGATTATCTGTACAGCCGGGCGGAGTTGGCGGCTGCGGTGCCGGAGATCCGGCGATTGGAACAGGAGAGCGAGCGGGTGCTGGTGCTGATGAACAATCCGTGGCGGGGCCAGGCCCCGATCAATGCCCGCATGCTCGTGGAACTTCTCGGACCTCAGACCTCAGACTTCAGACCTCAGACCAAAGCCTGTGGTTCTGAAGTCTGAAGCCCGAGGTCTGAGGTCTATGAGATTTTCGATTGCGATCCCGATACCGACCCCGACTCATTGGTCTGAAGTCTGATGTCTGAGGTCTGAAGTCTGGGATTCACATGGAACGCGAAATCATCCACGTAGACATTGCGGCGTTTGCTGTGGCGGTGGAGAGGGTGGTGCACCCGGAGTTGCGGCGGCGTCCGGTCGTGGTGGCGCCCGTAGGGCCGTCCCGCTCGGTGGTGACGGCTTTGTCCCCCGAGGCGCAGGAGGCGGGCATCCGGAGAGGAATGATCCTGGCCCGCGCGTTGCGGCGCTGCCGCGACCTGGTAGTGCTGCCGCCCAACGAGCCGCTGTATGCCAGGGCGTCGCGCGCCCTCTCCGGGGTTCTGGAGAGTTTTTCTCCGGTGCTGGAGCCGGCGGGGTACGGCCAGGCGTATCTCGATATGACAGGGACCGGCCGCATTTTCGGCCAGCCGCGGGATGCAGCCTGGCGGGCGCAGAAGGAGATCCGGCAGCGGCTTCGTCTCGATTCCGCTCTCGGGGTGGCGGCCAACAAGTTGGTCAGCAGGATTGCGGCTGTCGTAACCGAGCCGGCCGGGCTGCAGGATGTGCCGGCGGGGGAGGAACCGGTGTTTCTGGCGCCTCTCCCCGCGCAATTGCTCCCGGGGGTGGGGCCGAAGACGGAGGAGCTGCTGCGGGAGCTTAACATCCGGCTCATCCGGGAGCTGGCGGCGATGAGGCTGGAGCAGCTGACACTGGCTTTCGGGCGGTTCGGCTTCCTGCTCCGCCAGCGCGCGCTGGGGATCGACGACACGCCGGTGTACCCGCCGCGCGCGATGCCGGTCGTGGACGAAGAGACCGTGCTGGCCGCGGACAGCAACGATTGGGACCAGTTGCGGCGGGTGCTGCGCGAATTGTGCGAGCGTGCGGGGGAGCGGCTTCGCCGGCAGAAGCAGCGCGCCGGGTGCATCGAGTTGCACGTCCGGTATGCGGATTACCGGGATGCCGCGGGCAAAGCGAAGCTGGTCCCGCCGCTCGAGTCGACTGCGGGATTGTGCGGGCGCGCCGAACGCCTGCTCGAGCGCATCCTGACGCGCCGGACGAGGGTCAGAAGCCTGCACCTTTGCCTGACGGATCTCATCCGCGGCCCGGCCCAGCTGGAGCTTTTTGCGGAACCTGCCGTCGAACGCCGTGCGCGCCTGGAATCCGCCCTCGACGTCCTCCGCGAGCGATATGGAAGGCCTCAGACTTCAGACCTCCGTATTTGGTCTGAAGTCTGAGGCCTTATGAGGGGTTTTCGATTGCGATTGCGATCCCGATTGCGGTTCCGATGCCGATGCCGATCCCGACATATTTGTCTGGGATCTGAAGTCTGAGGTCCGATGTCCGAATTCGTTCATTTGCACGCTCATTCCAGTCATTCGTTTTGCCGCGGCGCGAGCCGGATCGAGGCCCTGGTCGATGCGGCGCTGGCGCGCGGCATGAGCGCGCTGGCGTTGACCGACACGAACGGCCTCTACGGGCTGGTCTGGTTCCTGCAGTGCGCGGCGGAGCGCGGCCTCCGCCCGATCGTGGGCGCCGAGTTGCGCACGGAAGGCGAACGGGCGGTGGTGCTGGCGCGCAACCGCGACGGGTACGCGGCTCTGTGCCGGCTGATCTCGCGTCGGCACCTCGAGCCGGGATTCAGCTTGGCCCGGGCGCTGCCTGGCGGGAGGGAGCATGTTTTCGTCCTCAGCGATCAGATCCCGTTGCTCGAGGCGCTTGCCGGGCAGGACGGCACCGGACAGCTGTACGTGGAGCTGAACGATCCCGCGGCGGAGCCGGAACTGCTCCGGTTCTCCCGTGCCAAGGGAATCCCGGTGGTGGCGACCAACGATGTATATTTCGCCGATGCGGCGGATTTCCCGATGCACCGCCTGCTGCGCGCCATAGATCTGAACACCACGCTGTCGCGCATCCCGAAAGCGGAGCTGGCGGGCGAGGACCGCTGGCTGAAGCCGCCGGCGGAGATGGCGCGGCGCTATCCGCACCTGGACCGGGCGCTGGAGAACAGCCTTCGGATCGCGGAGGAATGTTCCGCGGACCTGGACATGGGCAGGCCGGTGTTTCCGGGGTTCGAGGCGCCGGACGGGTCGGACTCCTTCGAGTACCTGCGGGAGGAGTGCTACCGGGGCGCCGAGGCGCGCTACGGCGAGCTTTCGGAGTCGGTGGTCAGGCGGCTGGAGCGGGAGCTCGAGATCATCCGCGCCAAGGGGTTCGCGCCGTATTTCCTGGTGGTGCGCGACATTGTGAAGCAGTCGGAGCGCACATGCGGCCGGGGGTCGGCGGCGGCGAGCCTGGTCTCCTACTGCCTGGGGATCACGCATGTCGAGCCGATCACGCACAACCTGTTCTTCGAGCGGTTCCTCAACGAGGGGCGCACCGACCCTCCGGACATCGACGTCGATTTCCCCTGGGACGAGCGCGACGCCGTTCTCGATTATGTTTTCCGCAAATACGGCGCGGAGCGGGCCGCGATGATTTCGAACCATGTGGGATTCCGCGCCCGTGCGGCGGTGCGCGAGGTGGCCAAGGTGTACGGCCTGCCCGAGCAGGAGATCAAGAGCGTCACGGAGCGCATGGGCTACTACTGGTCGATCCGTCACCTGCCGGATTTCGTCCGGCACGATCCCGTGTACAAGGACATGGACCTGAAGGACCCATGGCCGGAGATCGTCGATTGGGCGGTGAAACTGGAAGGGTACCCGCGCAACCTCTCGGTGCATTGCGGCGGCGTGGTGATCGTCCCGGACCGGATCGACCGGCACGTCCCCGTCGAGCGGGCGCCCAAGGGGGTTCAGATCGTGCAGTGGGAGAAGGATCAGGCCGAGGACGCCGGGCTGGTGAAGATCGACCTGCTGGGAAACCGCTCCCTGGCGGTCATCCGCGACGCCCTGGCGGCGGTGCGGGAGAACTGCGGCGTGGAGATCGATTACGCCGCCTGGGACCCGACGACCGATCCCGCGACCCAGGAACTGATCCGCCGCGGGGACACGGTGGGGGTGTTCTACGTCGAGTCGCCGTCGATGCGCCAGCTCCAGCAGAAGTGCCTCGTCGGGGACTTCGACCACCTGGTGATCCACAGCTCGATCATCCGCCCCGCGGCCAACAGCTACATCCGCGAGTATGTGCGCCGGCTGCGCGGCGGCGCCTGGGAGTCGCTGCACCCGATTATGGACGAGGTTCTGAGCGAGACCTTCGGGATCATGGTCTACCAGGAGGACGTCTCGCGCATCGCGATGGCGATGGCAGGCTTCGGCGCGGCCGACGCCGATCTGCTGCGCAAGATCCTGTCGAAGAAGCGCGCAGGGAAGAAGCTCGAGGACTACAAGGAGATGTTCTACCGGGGGGCGGAACAGCGGGGAGTGACGCGCGAGGTGGTGGACAAGGTCTGGGAGATGATCCTCAGCTTTGCCGGCTACTCGTTCTGCAAGCCGCATTCGGCTTCCTACGCGCTGGTCTCCTACAAGTCGTGCTGGCTGCGCGCGCACTACCCGGCGGAATTCATGGCGGCGGTTCTCACCAACCAGGGCGGCTACTACTCGCCGTTCGCCTATGTTTCCGAGGCGCGGCGCATGGGGCTGAAGGTGCTGCTGCCGGACGTGAACGAAAGCCGGAAGGAGTACTGGGGGAAGGATGGGACGCTGCGGGTGGGGCTGATGCAGCTGAAGGGGCTGAAGGCGACGGGGCTGGAGGCGCTGATCGAGGAGCGGAAAAAGCGATCGTTTGCGTCGCTGGATGATTTTCTATCGCGCGTCGATATCGACCCGTCGGACGTGAAGTTCCTGGTCAAGGCGGGCGCCTTGGACAGCATCGCGCGCGGAGCGACGCGGCCGGAGATGATCTGGCGGACGCTGGCCTGGCACGAGAGGAAGTCGGCGCGGCGCGCAGTGGCAATGTCGCTCTTTCGCGACATGGAAGTGGTGGAAGCGCCGCGCGTGCCCGAATACAGCGCGCGGACGGTGCTGGAGCACGAGCTGGAGACGCTCGATTTCCTGGTCAGCCGCCACCCGCTGGCGCTCTACAAAGAGCCGCTGGCACGGCTCCGGCACGTGCGCGGCGCGGACCTGGGCAAGCACGTGGGGCGGCGCGTGACCACGGTCGGCTGGTGGGTGACGGGAAAGGTCGTGACGACGAAGGAGGACGAACCGATGGAGTTCATCAGCTTCGAGGACACGAGCGCGCTCTACGAAACGACCTTTTTCCCGCAGACGTACGCCCGCTTCTGCCACATGCTGAACCGCTCCCGCCCCTACGTGCTGACGGGTTTGGTGGAGGAAGACTTCGGCGCCGTCACCCTGACGGTCGACTCTGTCCGGTTCCTCTAAGAGACGAGTCTCACCCCGGACACTAAACACTTGAAATAGCGTCTGCTCCACCGTAGCATCGGAATTACTGGTGAAGCTTGGGCGAATCTTGCCGATAACTGAGATAGGACCAGTTGTGTCCGGGTAAGCCTATAGTTGAGGTCTGCCGTTTAGTCACAAAATGAATGATCAAACCGTAGGGAAAGGGATTAATCGACGAGGCTGCGCAGCGTGTCCCCCAGGCACACACCGCACTGACATAGTCGCTTAAACACCTGTATTGAAAGGAAATCATATGACTGCCAATCATGCGTCTCCTAACTGCAGTAAACGCCTGAAACCGGTTCTGCTCATGTTGGCAGTTATCCATGTGATCTTCATTCAGATTGCCTGGAGCGGTCCTCAACAGGGGGGCGCAAAGCCGATTGTCACAGATCAGACGGCCCTGTCGTTGAGCGACAAATTTTTTGCCCAGACTCCGCTTGGCATGAAGGCCAACGGGGATGTGTTCTTCGGCAGCGGTGCCGTTGATTTGTTTCATTGGAGTGCTGCTTCCGGAGTAAAGACGCGGTTGCTTCAGGTTAACGACCCGATACCCGGTTTTCCGGGGAGCGTTGCCAGATCCGTCGCCGCGCCGATGCAGGTCAATGCGGCCGGCCATGTGGCGCTGATCAATACCTGGGCTGCCGAAGGCGTGAAAAATCCGGCCGGCGTCTTCGTATATGACGGTTCGCAATACCTGAAGGTGGCTCTTTCCGGTGAGGCGGCACCTGGAGTGCCGGGAGGCGTTTTTACCAGCTTTAAGGATCTTCGGGTCAATGCGAACGACCAGGTGGCCTTCGTGGCGGAACTTGAGCCGGTAGGTCCGGACATGTTGGGAGTGTTCCTCGGTTCACCCTCGGCTGCCCCGGTAAAGATCGCCAGCCGGGCAGACCTCGAGGCGGTGCTTTATGCTCCCGATAATATCTACATCATCGGGGTGGACAACTCCGGAAACGTCGCCTTCCTTTGCGAAAACTATGGGAATCCTGCTGGTTATGCAGTGGTAGTTGGAACTCCGTCCGGGACACTGAGCGTGCTCAAAACCGGTGATCCTGCGCCGGATACCGCAGGCAATTTTTTCCTTTCGGGATCGCGCGCGAATTATGCGATGAATGCCGGCGGGGACCTGGCGTTTTCCGCTCAGGTCTACAATGATCCCGCCATCTTTGGAGGCATCTGGATCCGCAGCGCCGCAGGGACCATACAGAAGCTTGCGGCGGTGGCTGTTCCTACCAACACAAGCCTTGGAGGAACCTATAGCAACTTCGCATTCCCGGGATTCAACGACAGCGGGCAGCTACTATCCAGTTCCAATCTCACCGGTGCGACTACCGACCAGGCCCTGTTCAGGAAGACTCTGTCGACGACTGCGCAAGTGATTTGCTATCGCAACCAGACATTCTCGGGCAGCCAGCAAATCGATACGGTGGGGGGCGCCCTTCTCGGCCAATCGGGGAAGGCTGCGATTCTGACGACACTCAAAAACCCGGCCGGGCGCGTACTCATGCTGGGCAGTCCGGGCACCAGCCCGGAGATCATCGCCCTGGAGGGTACCGCAACACCTCTCGGCGGAACTTTCGCTCAGATTTCCGGCTTCGGAATGAACGCCAATGACCAGGTTGCCTTCCGTACCGACATTACCTCGCTGAATGCATACGGCCTGTTTTTGTGGACTTCCGGCAATCCCATGCAGACTATCATGAATACCACGGAGACGATCCTGCCGGGTGCCAACAAGGCTCTGTTCGATTACAGCGCGGCCGTCAGTGACGACGAAATGATATTCTGGGGCTATAGCGGGGAAGGGAAAGACACTATTTTTACCAGATCCCTGCGGCCGGGGGATGCTGCCATCCGGCGCGTGATCGGCGATGGCGATGCGGCCCCTGGAGGCGGTACGATCGCATACATTAACCGCCCTGCCATGAATGACAAAGAGGAGATAGCAGTCTACTCTGCGATCATCGGCGGGACACCGTATCCGGGCGACGCACTGTGGTTGAGCAAGCCGGGCAACGCTCTGCAAAAACTGGTGGCAAGGAATGACGCCGCCCCGGGTGCCGCCGGGGGAGTATTTTCGGGCTTCCCTTCTGCTCCACGGATCA
>Ga0113563_10002707_pt1 | contig 10798 bp, 19 predicted proteins | sample Mud3Dept3metaG_FD_80117 | JGI IMG/M metagenome (GOLD analysis project Ga0113563, IMG submission 80117) | Freshwater wetland microbial communities from Ohio, USA, analyzing the effect of biotic and abiotic controls - Mud 3 Core 4 Depth 3... | ecosystem: Environmental > Aquatic > Freshwater >...
CCTCCACGGACGACCCAAGTCCGGCAGCGGACCCGGCCCCGCCCCCAGCGCCGTCCCCTCCTCCGAACATCCGCTTCTGCCTCCGCTGCCCCCGGCCGACAGACCCCGCCCATGAATGGGGCCGCTGCGATTGCCCCTGCCATGACCCCGATGCCATCAACGACGACGCCCGGCAGAAAGGCCAGGCCGAGAAACGCGCCGCTGCGGAGGCCCTATGAGCCTTGACCTGAGCCCGACCGAGACCCCCACCCGCCGCTTTCTCTGCCCCTGCTGGCAGTGCGCCGGCGCCCGACGCGAGCCCCGTCCCACCCCGGAGCCGGACGATCTCGACAACGCCCCCGACGAACATATCCTCTTCACGGTCGTCCCCGAACTGCTCCGCTCGACCGCCGCCCTCCAGCTCCGCGTGAGCCTTGTCGCCCTCGCCCTCCTCCAGGTCGATGCCCCACCCCCGGGCTCCAACCCGGCCGCCGCCTATCGCCACCTCAATGCGGCCTTGTTTCAGACGACCAAGGAGTGGAACCGCTTCCACCGCCTCTCGCGCCATCTCCGCCGCGCCATCAACGCCACCTATCCCCGATGACCTGCCTGACCCCGGAGCATCCATGACCATCACCCTCACCGCCGCCTATGAATGCACCTGCGGCCAGTGCGCCCACCAATGGCTGGCCACCTCGGCCGACTTCCCGGAGAGGTGCCCGCACTGCGGCTCTTCCATCTGGAATATCGACCCGACCGAACGCATCGTCGACATCCCCGCCGTGCTCTATGAGCGGCTCGTTGCCCGCGCCCAGGAACGCCAGACCTCCCCGGTCGAATTCCTCATCACCGCCATGAATCATCTCGTCCGCTGCCCGGACTGCCTTCGCCACCTCGATGGCATGACCGCCGATCCCGGCGGCCCGAACCTCCATCCCGCCGCCACCAAAAAGACCCGCCGCTCCTCGACCGTCTCTCCCCCATGAACCGTTCCTTCTGTATCTGCCCCCGCTGCCATCAGCAGCGCCTGGACCCGAACGACAGCCTCTGGCACGGCGACTGCGACTGCCCCGAAGGACCGATGGCCATGCTCGACTGGTTCCTCGCCCTCCCCCGCGCCGAACAGGAGACCATCTTCCAGGCCCTCGAGCGCCTGCTGCCCTTCAGCCAATGGCTCCTCCAGACCCCGATCAGCTTTCGACCGGTCAACGACTTGTTCCAGGCGCTCCGGGCCGCAGGACTTCAATGGCCGTCCCTCAGGTGAAACCCATGCCTCCCTCCTTCTGCACCTGCACCTGTCCCGGCTGCGATCACCAGCGCCGTCGGCCGCACGTCCCGCTCCCGGATGCGCCGGAGCCGATCAATCCGCCGCCCCTTGCCATCGAATCGCTCGTGCGCATCCGGCTCCGCCTGATCCGCCGTCTCCAAACGATGCATCCCGGCGTTCCGATCGATGCCCTCATCGAGGCCATCCTCACCGCCTATGCCTCGGACCTGACCATTGAGGACCGGGCGCGCCCGGTCCTGGTCGCGCTCCTCTCCGAGCGCTCGTCCGTCCCATCCGGCGACCCCTAATGAAACGCCCCTCCGGCTCCCGCACCGTGCACCTCCCCCCGGACGTCGTCGCCCTCTGCGACCACGCCCGCCTCGGCACCCCCTTGGCCAGTTTCGTCACCCAAGTGCTTCGCTCCCATTGTGTTGCCCAAGCGCTCCGGGAATCTGTGGCAACGGCATCACTCATCGAACCGAAACCCTCTCCGGGTCCGCTGCCGGACGCGGCCCCCTGCCGCCGCTGCCCGAACCTCCACGACCTCATCCATACGATGGGCCGCTGCCGCTGCACCTGCCATCAGCCATGAACTCCACCCGGCCCCACGTGCATAGAAACGAAAACGATTGGAGGTCCCATGAAAACCCATCTGGAAACCGGTGACCGAATCACCATCGATTTCTGCCGCGGCGGCTATCGGGCCGGGATCCGAATCAATGAAGGCACCGACCACCTCATCCAATCCGCCGTCCTCGAACTCCGCCCCAGCGAACCGACCGTCCTCACCATCGCCTTCGGCGTCGAGTCCCTTCCCAACCAGATCGGCTACTTCGTCGACGAACCCGATATGGCCGCCTTCATGGCCTGGAAACTTCAAACGATTCTCCCGAAACATGATACTTCTACTTGACTGATCTATTTCTACAGCGTATAGAGTGTCTATCTTACATGACGGGGGTGTCTGTATGGGCATAGACTTTGGGAGTGGACATCCGATGATGTGGGATCGGTGGTGGATCTCTTGGGCAGTGGCGGTGATAGCCAATGTAATCCTCCTATTCCTTCTGAACATGGTGCTCTGGACCGCGATTGCCAAGGGCGGCTGTAACATCCCCCCGCCGACCGACCCCATGACCGATCGCCGTAACGCGATCTGTGCGGCCCTCAAACGCCCGCCCGAATGCGAATTCCGAGAGCGCCGCACCGTCGGCGGCCACGTTGAAGCGACCGAGACCGACTTCCTCCTCTATATCGAGGGGGCCTTCATCGGACAGTTCCCGATCCTGAATGGTGTCGAGTTTGCCCCGGAAGACCTGAACACGGACCTCGTGCGCCGCGCGCTCCGCTACCGCATGGGCGACGCCGAAGTCCAGCAACGCGCGAAGCGCGCCGTTCGCGGTCGGGTAGCCTGGATCGCCGACGTGCTTGATTGGCAACTCGGCCGCGCCGATGTCGTAATCGCAGTCGGTCCGTAATCGACAGGAAAGGAAGAGATCATGATTCGTCAGGGAGATGTCCTACTCGTGCCAGTTGCCGATGCGGGAACTGGGAATACCCCGCGAGCCGATGCTGATATCGTACTCGCCGAAGGCGAAGTGACCGGCCATCGCCATTTCATGGCTGCTGGCACGGCTGCCTTCCTCCGGGAAGGCCCCGGCGTGCGCCAGTGCGTCGTTGGTGGCGGGACGACTGCGCTGCTCCGCCACGACGAACATGACCCCGTGCCGGTCGTGCCCAAGATTTATGATCTGCCCCGCCAGTACGAATATACCGCGGGTGATATGCACCAGGTGACTGATTGATGGCCGGTCCGATTATTCGTCGCCCCGATCGAGTCGCGGGAGAACTGACCGCCGAGGAGCGCGTGCGGCTCGCTGCCCATACCGCCCAGTGGATCGCCATCGCCATGCGGACCGATCCCTGTGACCCGATCGAACTCACCCGGGCTATCCAGGATCTCTATCGAGTCTCCGGTCTTGCCGCACCACGCGTCGTCATCGTGCCCTCACCATTGGTCATGGCGCTCGCCGGGGGAATCGCCTCGGCCTGGTGGCGTATGCAGGCAGAAATCGCCACCCGCGCCGCCACCTACGACGCCACCGACGCCGCCACCTACGCCGCCACCGCCGTCGCCACCCGTGCCGCCACCGCCACCGCCACCTCCACCGCCACCTCCGCCGCCATCGATGCCGCCACCTCCATCGCCACAGCCGTCGCCACCGACGCTGCTACCTTCGCTGCCACCCGCGAGTGGTTGGGTCCATTGATCGAGCGCTGGGTGGGTTATCCTTGGTTCGAGGAGACGCAAGTGGAGATCCGGATGTGGCCACGGCGCTACCAAGGGGGCAACATGTGGGCGTCATGGGAGTGCTATCTGACGGCCATGCGCGACGTGTTAGGTCTGCGACTCCCGGAACATCGGGCTTACGATGCCTGGGAGCGCGCCGCTCGTCACGGCGGATTCCGCTATCTTCATCCACAGTTTTGCCTCGTGTCGGATTTTCCCTCAATCCTCTCCATTGATGATCGGCATCGCCCGCACAGTGACCACGGCCCCTCCCACCAGTGGCGTGATGGATGGGCGCTCTGGCACTGGCACGGCGTGCGGGTAGACCAGTACGTGATCGAACAGCCGGAACGAATCACCGTGGCGGATATTACGACCGAAACGAATGCCGAAGTGCGCCGAGTGAAGATCGAACGGATGGGGTACGCGCGCTATCTCGCGGAGGTCCGCGCGACCGTTGTAGACGAGCTGCCAGCCGACTATCCGGTCAAAGGACTCCGCAGTGCCCGATTACTCCAGGTGGCGAGCGACCCCGAGCCACTGGTGCTGCTCGAATGTCTGAACGCGACCCTAGAGCCCGATGGGACCCAGAAACGGTATCTGCTCTCGATCGATCCGCATGCCTACGACGGCCAGGCGGCCCACAACTGTCATGCCGCGATGGCCTCGACGTGGCGACGTGCGAATGGATCGCTCTACTTCGAGCGACCGGAGCACTATGCTCCGACGATTGAAACGTAAGGTGGATCTGGTGAGCGAGAGCCGATTTTAGTAGCGAACGGTAGCGTGCAGTGGAAGACCCATGAAATCGGAGAGGAACATGAAAATAACAGTCGAATCACTCCACGTAAGTCTGCATAACGCACGCTCGTGGCATCGGCGAGTATTCGCACGGTACCTGCGTCGCCATGGCTGGGTGGTATTCTATCTGGAGCCAGAGCACCGCCACTGCAGTGGCGACGTCTGCTGGCTGGCGTTGGCAGAGGGCCAGTGCCAGAAAAGAAGCGGATGAAACATCATACCCGTATCTGGATCGCCAACGACATCATCGACCAACTGAAAACTCGCTATCTGACCGAAACGGATCGCCGCTATGTCATCCAGACCATCCTGCGCCGTGCACTCGAGGCGTCCGATCCGCTTGAGGCGACTTTCACCATCACCCATCTCCCGCCGGAGACGCCGCTGGCCGAACAACGAACGATCGTCACGAAGCAGGTGACCTACGCCGTAGAGTCCGATATTCCCATTCCGGGCCGTGTCGCTGTCACGGTACCCACGGTACCGGAGTCGCCGGTCGGTCCCCTTATCCCCGGTCCCCCTGCCGTGGATGAGCCGGGACCCCTAGGTCCCCCGACCGGCGATTCATGTCCTCCCGATCCGCCAGCGGACCCGCTGACGGCTCCGGCGATTGCCCGGCGACCCGCGCCCCCACCCGCCGACAGTCCCCCCGCCCATCGCCCGCCGCCGCATCGGGGGGAACGGCCCCCGTGGTGCTGCCCGCGCTGCGATCACCTCGGTCCCGTTCCCATGGCCTGTCACTGCCGCTGCCATCCCCGTCCGATGACGCCATCATGAAAAGGAGCCGCGTTGATGTCTGATGCGATTGCCGTCGATTCCGCAATTCCGATTCCTCCTTCCCGCTTCCAGCAGCGCGAGTCCCGCTATCCGTGGGGGCAACTGGCCGTCGGCCAATCCTTCTTCGTCGGGTGTCCGGACGGCTGCGACCTCGCGCGCCTCCAGCGTCGCCTGACCTCGGTGGCGGGCGCCTGGCGCCGCTCGCGTCTGCACCAGGCCACCGGTTCCGTTCCGGTATTCGTCCCGGTGTTCACGGTCCGCGTCCGCTACAAGGACCGGGATGGCGAAGTTGCCGATGGCGTGCGCGTCTGGCGTCAGGCATGACGGAGCCCGATCAGTTCGTCGTGGATCAGTGGCTCGCCGATCTCCGGGTGACCCTGCCGACGTTCCCGCTGGAGATTCGCCGCCAGATGCTCACCCACTTGACGGCCGCACTGAAGACGATGCTCCATGAGGTGCGCCAGGAAATTGAACGGATGCCATGACCGTCGATGCACCCGAGTCCCGTCCGCTGGCGGACTGGATGACCGCGGCCTCGGCCGCCCTCACCGCCGCCCTGCCCACCGATCACTTCGGGATTGTCATTATCCTGATCGATCCCGACGGCATCCACCTGCAAGTCCAGTCGCAACGCCTGACCCCCGTCGGCCTCATCGGCATCCTCCAGGAAACGATGGCGACGCTGCTCGCGCATCCCGACGAGTTGATGAAAGCCCCGCCGGATGACCCGGAACCGACCCACTGATCGGTTCGAGACGCGAGAGATTCGCATCGCCATGGGGGAGGGGTCCCTCCTGGTTCCGGCGGAAGTCTACGGCCAGTGGGCCGTCCATCGTACCAGTCCAGCTCGTCCACGATTGACAATCAAGTGGACCGTCACGCATCTCCCGACCGGGTGCGCCTTCATGCACTGCGCAAGTCGCACGCGTGCCTGCCGCATTGCCCAGCAGGTCGCTACCGTGGCCCCGACGTGGGGGTCTCGTCTGCCGTTCGGAAAACTCCCGCGGCGGATCCCGCCCGCACTCCACGCCCTGTACCGCTCGTTCGCATCCGAGACGAAAATATGTTAACAGGTGCTTTGATGCCTTGGCCGACCACTCATCTCCGTTCCAGTGCTCCGACCGCCGCATGGGTGACCCGTGCCGCCCGCCGCCATCGGCTGCGCACCGCGGAGGTCCTCGACGAACTGACCCGCCAGTATCTGGCTCCGTCCCGCTGCCGACGTCCAGCATGCCGTGACCGACTCCGCTGCCGCGCGACCGCCTGTGCCTGCGCCTGCCACGAGTCCAACGGGAGCCGTTCCATTCGCGTCAACCGGAGAGGAGGTGAGAGCGCAGTGAAGAAGAAAGGCAAAGGGGCCAAAGGTCCGAAGAAGGGCGGCAGCAAACCCTGCTGACCCGACCGGGGCTCGGGGGCATTTCGCGGAGTGCCCCCGTTCCCGCCCCTGGCATACATGCCCGCTGCATCCTTCACCTCGGTCACCGTTGATCCCCAGACCACCGCGATCCTGGTCCGGCTTCAGGCGCGACTGGGCCATACCCCCATGCAACTGGTGGCCATCGCCGTCCGAGAATTCAACCGGTTCGTCGATGGGCTGCCCTCCGCGCTCGAGAGCGCGACGACCGCGCCTCCGCGCCGGTGTCCCCGCTGCGAGCGCACGCGCTGCGCCGGGGGAACGGAGTGCCTCTGCCGGTGCCATCAGACCGAACGCCTGGCGGCCCAGCGGCGACAGCAGCTCCGCTCGGTGGTCCCTGGGCGGCGCTAACTTCCCGTTCCGGAGGCGGGATGATCGGGATCGTCGATGAACAGATGCAGAACAGCCAGACAGTCCGGACAGGTGACATCGCGAACCTTCTCGACCTGATGGCCCCCGAGATACCCGCATGCCCCGGGCGCGTTCGCGGCCATCGCGAGCACCACCGACCGGAAGTGTCGTTCCTTGGCGGGCTCCAAGGCCCCATTGGTAAACAGGGGTTCCCCCGCGAAGTTCCGCGCATCGGCCATGCGGAGCCGCCCGATGGTGAGCAGCCGCTCGATGCGTTCGACCACGGCTTGGCGGAGAAACTCGTTGGACGATTCTTCGAGCGCAACGCAGGCCGCCACGAACAAGCGGCGCTGATAGGGGCGCAGCGACACCCCGATGTTGCGACTCTTTGCAAACCGCCGTCGCATCGGGACGCCCGGCTGCCGCGGATCCCGAAATCCAAACCCACCGTCCCGCACACTCATGGCTGGCATGCTATCTGAACCGCCCGCGACGACGCAAGGGTGGTCGCTCTGCACGGCGCATCCGACCGGATCCGTCTGGTATACGACCGCCCAATGTCCGGCCTGCCAACTCCTCCTCCCGATTCGCCAACTGCTCCGGCACATGCGCGCCAACGCCCAGCATATCTGCCACCACCGAACCCGCGAGCAGCATCTGGAGGCAATCGAGCGGTTGGCCCGCGAGGCGGGAATTGCTCGCGAGTGAGGGAGCGCACCGAATGCCCGAGACGACACTGACACTGGCTAGCGGACACACGATCCGGATTCGCGTCGCTCGGGATCTGCTCATCCCTCACGGTCTACGGATCGATCTGGAAGTGAGCGCCGACTTTCCGGCCACGATCCATGCCGGGGGAAATGGAACGACTCATTGGGCGCACGCCATGTTCTATCAGGGTAGCGAGACGATGGTGCCCGCCGTGGTCTCTGCCATCCTGACCCTGCTGGTGGACATCCAGACGAGGGCATGATGTCCGTGCACCTGCTTCACGGCGACTGTCGCGAGATCATGGCCGGGATGGACGCCAACTCGGTGGATGCCATCGTCACCGATCCCCCGGCAGGCATTTCCTTCATGGCAAAATCCTGGGATGGCGATCGAGGGGGACGGGATCAGTGGATTCAGTGGATGACCGAAGTGGCGACCGAGTGTCGTCGGGTCATTAAGCCAGGCAGTCATGCACTGGTCTGGGCAATTCCGCGCACATCGCATTGGACGGCGATGGCCTGGGAGAACGCCGGATGGGAACCCCGCGATCGGATTGCGCATCTCTTCGGTTCGGGATTTCCCAAAAGCATGGCCATCGACAAGCAACTGGACCGAATGGCGGGAGCGGAGCGGAAGATTGTAGGAAGCAAACTTGGGCAACCTGGATATTCACTCGCACCCGACAAAGGGAGGGGAACATATTCGCCGACTGGACGGTCAAGTGAAGTTGAGTGCCGTATCACCACACCCGCGACCGAGGCGGCCAAGCAATGGCAGGGCTGGGGGACCGCACTCAAGCCCGCAATTGAGGATTGGTGGCTGTTTCGGGCGCCCCTTTCCGAGCGCACCGTGGCCGCCAACGTGTGCGCGCACGGCACCGGTGCCTTGAACATCGATGCCACGCGCATTGCCTATCAATCGGGGGATGATGCCTATGAAAAGGGCATCGCGCGTGCTGCGCAACCGCGGGCCGATATTCGAGGTGGAGGCTTTCATACAGGCACTGACTGGGCGGAGAAAAAGCACGTAGTGGCCAGTGGCATGAAGCCATCTGGACGGTGGCCCGCCAACGCGGTTCTGAGTCACGCGCCGGAGTGCGACACCGCGTGCGTGCCTGGTGGAACGGTTACATTGAATGTTTACGCTTTAGGTACGAACGGTGCTGTATCTCCGCTAGACGACGCCGCGTTCCTTCTGGGTCAACTTCCATCGCTCGTCGAAGTCTTACGGTGTTGGCACATGACCGACAAAGACCATGTGCCGAATGCTTACGAATCCGACCACATCGAGCGCATACCACTGGTGGATTCACCGGACGACCAGCTTGATGCCGTCGTGTGTGCTCTGCGGCTGAGAGAACTTCCAGGTTATGAGGTCGATTGTCAGTTTTGTCGCCATTCTTGTGGTGGACTACTTCGGTCGGTAGTAGTGGCCGCCCGAGCAGGTCCGCAGCAACTAGCCGATGCTCTCGCACTCGTCCTCCAATGGTCGCAATGGTGCGGATATATCCCCCAGAATCAATCCCTCGGCGGCGGCGCGCGAGCCTGGAACAGGTCATTGAGCAATAGCGTTGTCGTTGCTGATGGGCTTGAAACGGCTTCCCGCATCGGATGCAATCAGCAATTCGATGAGAACGACCATGCCACCAACATGGCAGTGAACAGTATTTCCGAAGGCGCGGAGCAACAAAGGTCTGCCCACAATGCTTGCACGTCTGTGGTCGGGCGCATATTGGGTCTGGTGTGTATCGATTTGGCATCGCGGTGGCTTCCACCCCTAATCATATCGCGTTCCGAAATTGTTATCAATTTGCCATCTTGCCCTGTTCATCTCCTCGATGAGCAAAGTGGGGTATCTCGCTCCACCGGTGGCCGGATTGGCAATAAGGCCGGTGGCATCGCCGTGCCAAGTGGGCGCTTCATGTCAGGCGATCCGGGTTTCGGCGACACGGGCGGCGCGTCGCGGTTCTTCCAGACCTTCGCGGGCGAGACGCGATTCCTTTACACGGCGAAGGCGTCACGTCACGAACGAAATATTGGCCTAGACGATCGTGGCGTTGGCGTAAAGTATGGGGCCACGCTTCGACAGGTTGAGAATGCGATTAAGTCCGAAGAAGGAGGCGGACTGAGGGTGCGAAATCGCAATTCGCACCCGACTTGACCGTGAAGCCGCTCGCTCTCATGCGCTACCTGTGCCGACTTATCACGCCGCCCGGTGGCATCGTGCTCGATCCGTTTGCGGGCAGCGGTTCAACGCTCATCGCGGCCTTGCGCGAGGGATTCTCGGCCATCGGGATCGAACAAGAGGCCGAGTATGTTGAGATTGCCAAGGCGCGCATTGCCGGGGATGCCCCACTGCTGAACCGAACCACCGACTGATCGGTTAGGGCAGGAGCCGGCGCCGGCTGGCGGGATGGCCTCTGTCCCGGAACGGCCAGCAGCCTTCCGCCCGTCGGAGAACGGCGCCGAAGGCCCGGCGCCGGCCGTTGACGCATCTGGCCTTTATCGAACGCGGTTTTCCTGCGGTTGTCAAATGCGGGGGCGATATGCCACGATAGCGCCGTGGCCGTCCCCATCGTCCCGTTTCTGGAAGAGTGTTTTCTGCTCGAAGACGGCACGTTCATTCGATTGGAACCGTTTCAGAAACGACTCCTTGAATACGCCTTCACGCCGGATGCAGACGACCGGCTCCCGTTTCAGACGGTGGTCTGGAGTCAACCGAAGAAGAGCGGAAAAACGGCCTGTGCAGCGGCCATTGCCTTCTGGTTTGCCTTCGGCGGGATCAGTGCGCGTAACGATGAGATCCTGATTGTCGCGAACGATCTTGAACAGGCGCAGAGTCGGGTCTTCGCGCGCCTGCGGATGGCGGTCGAACAACATCCCGCGATCCGCAATTCCTGTACGTCGATTCAACAGAGTCTGATTGAGTTGCAAAATGGGACCACGATCCGTGCCATTGCCTCCGATTTTGCTGGGGCGGCGGGCTCCAATCATAGTCTCGTGTTGTTTGACGAATTATGGGGGGTCCGTTCCGAAGCCGGCCGTCGTCTGTATGATGAGTTGACGCCGGTCCCGACGCGGAAGAACTCCATTCGCGTCGTGACGTCCTATGCCGGGTGGATCGGCGAATCGAAATTACTGTACGATCTCTATCAGCAGGGACAAGCGGGCGATCTGGTCTGGCCCGATCTCCCAGGCCGCGTGAATGC
>Ga0113563_10002710_pt1 | contig 10797 bp, 15 predicted proteins | sample Mud3Dept3metaG_FD_80117 | JGI IMG/M metagenome (GOLD analysis project Ga0113563, IMG submission 80117) | Freshwater wetland microbial communities from Ohio, USA, analyzing the effect of biotic and abiotic controls - Mud 3 Core 4 Depth 3... | ecosystem: Environmental > Aquatic > Freshwater >...
ACCGGTTCGACGCCGCCGCCGACGTCACCGCCTACTTCCAGGTCCAGGTGCCGGTCGAGCCGGTGGTCGAGGGCGGGCGGGTGGTGGCCGGCGACCTGGTCGTGGTGCCGGTCCTCCCGGTCGGCGCCACCGTCTCGCTGCTCGAGTGGGCGAGCGTCGATCCCGGCGAGTTCTCCTCCGGCTGGCGCATCCAGATCGCCGGCGCGGGGCCGGGCGCGGCGACCGGCGAGCGCTACGTCGTCCGCCTCCAGCTCCCGCACGTCGTCTTCCTCGACGGCTTCGAGACCGGCGGCGTCCACGCCTGGACGGAAGCGGCGCCGTAGCTGGAGGACAGGCGGACCCCGGAGGGGCGGGCCGGGGCACTGACAGTTTCTGTCAGTTGCGGATCGTGACGGATCGGCGCGTCCGGCGTAGCATCCGCGCGTCGTGAAGCTCCGCATCCCCGGCTCGACCGTCGATCCCGACGCCTTCGCCGACTTCTACCGGTTCCCCGCGGACCGCACGGAGCCCGCGCCACTCGTCATCTGGGCGGGCGGCGCGATCTCGTCGGAGGCCTACGAGGCACGCCGCGATCTCGAGCCGACGCCGGTCGTCGAAGAGCTCGAGCGCGCGCGCGAACGGCTGGGCGGCGCGCCCTGCGACGCGCTCCTGCTCTCGACGCCGCCCACGCTCCAGCACTTCGAGTCGAGCGCCGAGCTGTTCCGCCGCTTCCTCGCCTTCGAGGTCTTCCCGCTGCTGCCGCCACCGCATCCGACCGCGCTCGGCCTGGTCGGCAACTCCTTCGGTGCCCACCTGCTGACCGGCTTCGCCTGCCGGCGCGGCGACGCGCTCGCGCTCGCCTCGATCGCCGGCGTCGGCCTGTGGACGGCGATCGAGGCCTGCGGCGGCGAGCCGCCGCCGCAGCTCGAGATCTGCTGCTTCGTCAACGACCTCGACTTCAGCGGCTTCTTCGCCTACGAGCTGGTCGAGGAGCTGCGCATGCGCGGACGCTCGGTCGAGCTGGTCGAGCGCTCCGGCGACCACCCGTTCGCCGACTACGCCGGCAACGGCTCGGTGGCCGACGCCTTCGCCTTCGTGCTCGAGCGCATCGCCGCGCGCGAGCGCTGAGCGCGCCTCACTTCGCGCCGCGCTTGACCGCGCGAAAGGTCAGGTCGACTTCCCAGACGTCGCCGAAGAACTCGTCGGGCTCGCGCGTGAAGAGCCGGCCGGAGATCGTGTCGCCCTCGATCTTGAAGCCCTCGAGCTGGAGCGGGCCGACCGAGGAGAACGGCTTGTGCTCGAGCGCCGGGTGGTAGATCTCGGTGCCGAACAGCTCGCCCTTGGCGGTGATCGAGACCGAGAGGGCGGCGCCCAGCTTGCCGAACGGGCCGTCCCAGTCGGGCTTGGATTCGGGCGGCGCCGGCAACTCGGTGAGCACCACCGTCCAGGCCTCCTCGTCCTGCCACTTGTCGTGCGGCACCGCGACGGCGTGCGCGAGCTTGCCGTCCTTGCCGTTGCCGAGGAACTTGCCCGTCACCGCCGCCTGATCGGCGATCGACGACCCCGCGACCAGCGCGCCCGCCGCCACCAGGACCCGCACCGCTGCCGTTCCACGCATCGCTCTCCCCCTCCCGATCCCGCGGAGCCCCCCACGGGCCCCGGCGAAAGGCTACGACAGGCCCGGTCCCGTCCAGGTGCCAGCCGCTTGCCCGTCCAGGTGCCAGCCACTTGGCAAGTCGAGGTTGCGGGTGCCAGCTACTTGGCAAGTCGAAGAGCCGCCAGCAGTTAGATGGCGTCGAGCGGTCGGGCTGGCCCTCCAGGTGCCAGCCGCTTGTCGCGCGGCGTCCCGCCCGGATCCGGGGCCGGATCTCGTGGTCGATCGTCAGGAGGCACCCATGCGCCGCAATCCCAGCCGGTTCGTTCTCGCCGTCCTCGTCGTCCTCGCCGCTTTGGTGTCCGCCGTTCCGCCGGCGGCGGGCGCCGCCGTGCCCTGCAAATTCCTGACACCTGACGAAGCCGCCTCCGTGATCGGTGCGGGCGCCAGGTTGCGCGGGGCGATCGAGAACGGCGCCTGCAGCTACGAGCGCGGGGAGCTGACCCTCACCGTCGCCCAGCCGTTCAGCTACGACGATCCGAAGATCGTGGTGCAGGGCTTCGAGGGCCTGATGGCCGGCAACGGTGGTCAGCCGGAATCGGACATCGGCGACCGCGCCTTCCTGGCGAAGATGAACTCCGGCTATCAGCTCGGGGTACTCAAGGGGGCGACCTTCACCGCGCTCGAGGTCTACGGCGACGGCTCCGACGGCGCCGAGGTCGCCGACCGCCTCCGCGCCGCCGCGCGCAAGGTCGCCGCACGTCTCTGATCCGCCGGCGGGCGTGTCGAGGGGTCGGCGAGCCGGCGTCGTCTGTGTCCCGCGCGGCGCCGGACTGTCGAAGTACGTTGGGGGCGCGCACCGGGAGCGCGCTCGCCGGGAGGTCCTATGGGCTTCGTCGCCGAGAAGTGGGAAGAGACCTCGCGCCGGCTGGCGGCGCAGGTGGCGCCGCACCTGGGCGCGGGCGAGGCGCTGACCGGCGTCGTCTACGTGACGCGGCCGAAGCTCTTCTCGGCCGCCCTGCTCGCGGTCGGGGTGACGCCGTCGCGCCTGATCCTGGTGCCGGTGGATCGCCGCCTGGAGAGCGCCGGCCCGCCCGTTTTGGTCTCCCGTGAGGAGATCACCGACGCGGCGGTCTGGGGCTGGGGCGGCAGCGTGCGTGACTTCCTGTCCGCGAGCGCCGGCAACGAGCTGCGCTTCGCGACCGCGACGGAGAAGTTCCGCCTCCACGTCCTCGGCGGCAACCTGCTCGAGGACACCCTCTCCGGCCCGACCCAGCGCAGCGGGCTCGAGGCCCTGATCGAGTTCCTGCTCTCCGCGCAGCGCTGAGCCAGCGGCCCGGCCCTTCGCGGGGCCGCCTCGGCGCCGGGGGCGCACCGGATTCCGCTGCCAGCGAACTGACAGCTCCTGTCAGCGAGTTGCGGTAGAAGGGGGCCCATGGACCCCGACCCGCCGTCCTCCGCGCCGCCGGAGGGCGCGGAGGAGACTCCGTCCGTCGCCGGGCGCCTCTCGCCCGGGCGCGTCGCGGAGCTGCGCTCGCGCGCCCGGGGATGCCTGCTCGCCGGCGCGCTCGGCGACGCGCTCGGCGCGCCGATCGAGTTCATGACGCTGCCGATGATCCGCGGCCTCTACGGCGCGCGCGGGCTCGAGGCGCTCGCGCCCGCCTACGGCCGCGTCGGCGCGATCACCGACGACACCCAGATGACGCTGTTCACCGCCGAGGGCCTGATCCGCGCCTTCGCACGCGGCAAGGGCCGGGGCGTCGGCCACGTGCCGACGAGCGTCCACTACGCCTACCTGCGCTGGCTCGACACCCAGGGCGAGCCCGGCCCGCGCGCGCCCGGGGCGGGGCGGGGGCACGACGGCTGGCTCGTCGGCGAGCGCTTCCTCCACGCGCGGCGCGCGCCGGGCAACACCTGTCTCGCGGCGCTCGAGCGGGGTCAGCCGGGCGAGCCTGCGCGCAACGACAGCAAGGGCTGCGGCACCGTGATGCGCACCGCGCCGGTAGGCCTGCTGCCGCACCCGGGCACGGGCAGCGAGGCGACCGCGCGCGAAGGGATCTTCTGCCTCGCGCTCGAGGTCGCCGCGCTCACCCACGGCCACCCGACCGGGCAGCTCGCGGCCGGCGTCCAGGCGGCGACGATTCACCTCATGGTCTACGAGGACCGGGCGCTCGCGCCCGCGCTCGAGCTCGCGCTCGAGTTGCTCCGCCGCCGCCGCCACCACGAGGAGACCCTGGCAGCCCTCGGCGCGGCGCGCGACCTCGCGGCGCGCGGCGCGCCGACGCCCGAGAAGTTGCAGACGCTGGGCGGCGGCTGGGTGGCGGAGGAGGCGCTCGCGATCGCCGTCTACGCCGCGCTCTGCCACCCCGCGGACCTGCGCGCGGCGCTCCGGCTGGCGGCCAACCACTCCGGCGACAGCGACTCGACCGCCTCGATCTGCGGCCACCTGCTGGGCGCCGCGCTGGGCGAGGCGGCGCTGCCCGCCGACTGGCTGGCGGTGCTCGAGGGCCGAGATGTGATCCGCCAGCTCGCCGACGACCTGCTCGACGAGGGCCTCGACCTGCGCCCCGGCGAGGGCTCGCGCGGCTACGCCGCCTGGTTCCGGCGCTACCCGGGCGCCTGACCTCCGCTCCGGGCACGCGCGGCGGGCCTCACCGCCTCCGTGCGCTCGACGCGCCCCGCCGCGCCCGCCGACCGGGGTGCTAGGGTGGAGGCAAGCCAGTCACCGTCTGTTCCGTGCGGCCGGGAACCGTGGGCGAACCCTCGTGGGGTCGCGCGGCGCGCGAGTTCCGTTGCGGGATCGACCTTCGCCTCCGGGGAGAACGCCATGAAGAGACTGTTCGCTGCCCTGCTCCTGCTCGCCGCCGCCGTCGCGCCCGCCGCCGCAGCGGGCCTCCAGGACGACCTGCTCGCCCGCGAGAAGGCGCTGTGGACGGCGTGGGGCGAGAAGCAGGGCGCGCCGACCCGCGCGCAGACGGTCGAGGACTATGTCCAGGTCGTCGCCGGTGTCGGGATGACGGCAGGCCGCGAGGCGGTCGCCAGCGCGATCGAGAAGCACACCTGCGTGATGAAGAGCTTCACCTTCCAGGACGCCAGGCTGCGGCAGCCCGCGCCGGACGTGGCGATCCTGACCTACGTCGCCAACCAGGACACGACCTGCGACGGGCAGGCGCTGCCGGGCAAGGTCTTCGCGACCTCGATCTGGGTCCGCCAGGGCGGCAACTGGGTGGGCTACAGCTACCAGGAGACGCCGATCGACTGAACCGTCGGCGGCGCTCCGGCGCCGGGTGCGCATGCGACGACTCCGCCGCGACGGCGGCACTCCGATCGAGGAGGCGCCGCTCTGGGCGCTCGCGATCCTCGCGGCGCTGCTGGCGCTCGTCTTCTTCCCGGCGCTGGTCGGGCTGGCCGAGGGCGCCGGCGTCGCTTCGGCCGGCCGGCGCGGCCTCTTCGCGCTCGGCGCCGGGCTGCTCGCCCTCCTCGTCGTCGTCGGCAACGCGACGAGAATGCCATGGCGGCGCGCCAGTCGCCCGCATCCGCTCGACGAGCGTCCGCTCTTCACCCGATTCTCGACCTGGCTCTGGACGGCGCTGCTCTTCCCCAGCGTGCTCCACGGCCTGCTCGTCCTGACCCGCGACGATCCGGTCGACCCGCGCGCCGCGATGGCGGTCGGCCTGCTCGTGTCGACGATCCAGGGCGCGTGGGCGCTGGTCGAGCGCTGGCGCCGGAGCCGGCGGGAGCGAAGCGCCGGCTGAGGCCACCGTCGTCGCGAGGCTCGATTCCGCGCCGGCCGCCTGCCCGCGCGGGTGGCGCCGGGCGCGGTCGGACGGCGGCAGAGTGCGGGCATGCGCTGGACCCTCTTCGTCTCCCTGCTCGCGCTCGGAGCCCCGCTCGCGGCGCGGGCCCAGATCGTCGGTCACGCAGCGATCGACGCGGTGGCGGCGCTGCCCCAGTGCGTGATGGACGGCATCGGCGCGCAACGCTGGTTCTTCACCCACGCCTCGGTGGGCGGCAATCTGCTCGAGGGCCTCGACGACCTGCGCGCGGCCGACCCGGCCCGCTACCGGCTCACGCCCGCCTGGGTCGGCTACGACGAGCCCGCGCTGCGCGCCGAGGCACCGCCGGCGCCGACCGTCCCCGGCACGGTCTACGAGTGCGATCGCGGCAACCCGAGCTGGCAGGACAAGCTCGCCGTCTTCGACAACTCGGTGCGCCTCGCCGGCTGGCGACTCGCCGCCGTCGACGTGGTGATGAACAAGATGTGCTTCATCGACCAAGTGGCGAGCGCCGCCACCTACCTCGCCTCGATGGACGCGCTCGCCGCGAGCTACCCCGCGACCGTCTTCGTCTACACGACGATGCCGCTCACCGTCGACGAGGACGCCGACAACGTGCTGCGCAACCTCTACAACCGGGCCGTCCGGCTCCACTGCGCCGCGAGCGGCGCGCTCCTCTACGACCTGGCCGACATGGAGGCGCACGATCCCGCCGGCGGCGAGCACACCTTCCTGTCGGGCGGCCAGACCTACCAGAAGCTCTACGCCGGCTACACGAGCGACGGCGGCCACCTCGACACCGACCTCGGGCATCGGCGCCTCGCCCAGGGCTGGTACGCCGCGGCGGCGACCCTCGCCCCCTGCCGCGCCTTCGCGGACGGCTTCGAGAGCGGCGACACCGGGCGCTGGAGCGTCGCCGTCCCGTAGGCCCGGGCCGGCGGGCGCGGCCGGCTCAGCGCAGCTCCACGAACGGTACGCGCTCGACCTCGTGTCCGGCGAGGAGTCGCGACGCTCCGACGGGGCGGCGCGCCGTGACCTTGCCTTCGAAGAAGCAGGGACGGAGCTCCGCCTCGGCCGCGCCCGCCGGCAGCGCGAAGTGGAGTCGCGCGGGCCGGCCGCCGAGCGCCGCGGCCGTGATCGCCCGGCCGAAAGGTGCCAGGCGCTTGGCAACTGCACCGCCGTGCCGGCGAGGGCTGGAGTGATCTCTACGCCTTCCTCGAGACGCCGGCACAACCGGTCGACTTCCTGGTCGCCAATCACTTCACTTCGACCTGGCCCCCGTCGACGTTTGTCCGCTCGCCGACGGCGCAACGTTCGACGCCCGACGCCCGCCACGTCCTGCGCGGCCGCAGCTACACCCGCCGCTACGGCGACGTGAGCACGACGCGCGAGCTCGACGACAGCGCGGCGCTCGCCCTGCTGCGCGACGTCATCGGCCTCGACGTGACCGCGGAGGAAGTCCGCGTCGCGCTGGCCGAGGCACCCGGCTGAGCGGCGCGGCTCCCGGCGGTCGCGGTGCCGTAGCTCCAGGTGTCGAGGACCACGTTGCCGCAGAAGGTGACGTCGAAGGACCCCTCGCCGCCCTGCACCGCCACGAGACGGCCGTTCTCGATCGTCATGCCCTCGACCAGGTTGTTCGCCGCCACGTCGCCGCCGACGACCAGGATGTAGTCGGGCGACGCGAAGAGGGGCGGGAAGCCGGGCGCGCGGCGCGAGATCCGGCGAGCTCGCGGCAACCGGCAAGCGGTCCCTGCGTAACTCTCGGGAAACGCCCGGCGCGCGGTCGCCGGGCCGCAGCTGGAGGCCCCGATGGCTCACTCACCCGTGAAGGCGCCCTGGCGCTTCGCCGCCCTCTTCGTCACCCTGCTGACAGCGCTGCTGACCGCGGCCGGTCGAGCCGAGGACTCCCCCCTCCTCGCCGAGCTGGTGGCGCTCACCGAGCGCATCGAAGAGGCGGTGCGGACGGGAGACCGCGCCACGCTCGAACGCCTGTCGCTGCCCGAGATGCGCCTGGTCAATCGCGACGGCAAGAGCTACTCGCAGCGCGAGCTGCTCGACGACATCGTGCCGCTGCGGCCGGGCTACGACCTGCGCTTCAGAGTGCTTGAGCCAGAGCTGCTGCACCAAGGGGACGCAGCCCTACTCTCCTTCCTGCTCGACGAATACTTGATGATCTGGGGGGTCGACGTCTCGACGGTCTACCGCTGCAACTTCCTCTACTTCCGCCGCGCCGGGGAATGGAAGCTGGCGCTCTTCGAGTACTTCGAGAAGCCGGTCGACCCGACGATCGCGCCGCTCGATCCGGCGAGCTACGACGCCCTCGCCGGCACCTACGAGCTTGCCCCCGGCCGCTGGGTGACCAAGATCTGGCGCGACGGCGGCAAGCTCTTCTCGCGCCGCGACGAAGGGACGGCGCGCGAGCTGCTGCCCCTGGCGCCGGACCGCTTCTTCTATGCCGGCGCGGAGGGCGAGATCTTCTTCGTGCGCGACGCGCAGGGCGGGGTTTCCGGCATGGTCTTCCGGCGCAACTTCAAGGACCTCCCCTACCGCCGGCTCCCGGCGGGGAAGTAGCGGCTCGTCGGCGGCTGGAGTCGCGCGGCGGGAACAGGGGGCCAGGCACTCCCTGCTTACAACGTGCCTGTCCCCCTTCTTCCGGCGTCTCCCTGGCCGGCGCACCGTGATCGGCGCGCGAGCGAGGGTCTTGTCGCTCCGGGCGGCGATCGCTGACCGGGCAGGCGAGAGCCGCTGGGATCGAGGCGCGATGCCGAGGCAATACAGCCATGGCGGGCGTGTCGCCCCGGGCCAGCGAGGCGGGCCGGGGGCCGGCCCTGGCGCCGGCATGACGGTCGACGGTCGAGCGCCGCGCTCCCTGTGCCAGCGCTTCTCGGCGCTCGGCAACCTCGGGCCTTTCCTGCGCCTGATCTGGTCGATCCACCCTGGCATGACTGCGGCGACGCTCCTGCTGCGCCTGGTGCGCGCCGTGCTGCCGGTCGCCACGCTCTACATCGGCAAGCTGATCATCGACGAGGTGGTGCGGCTCGGGCAGCTCCCCGAGCTGCCGGTAGACCTCTCGGCTTGGCTGGCGAGCGGGCTGGCGCGGACGCTCCTGGTGCTGCTGCTCCTCGAGCTGGCGCTGGCGATCCTCTCGGACCTGCTCGGTCGCCTGGTATCGCTGTTCGAGTCGCTGCTCGCCATGGAGCAGTTCTTCGTCGAGTACCGCGCCGCGAAGGTTCCCTGACCAGATCGGGGACAGGCACGTCACACATGTGGCGTGCCTGTCTCCGGGGCGCCGCACCGCTCCAGCCATCCTACGGAGTGCGGATCCAGCCCTCGGCCTCGTAGTCCTTCTCGACCGGGTACTTCGCCGAGACGGAGAGCGAGCCAGCGGCACTCTCGAACGCGCCCGTTCCGCCGAAGGGCCTCATGATTCCGGCCTCGTCACCGAAGGGGCTGATCCAGGTCCACTCCATCATGTGGAGGGTGCCGTCATTCGTCTCGATCCAGGACTCGTACTTCCCGGTCCACATCCCGCCGTAGACGTCGCCCCAGATCATCGTGCTGCTCAGCCACTCGTCCCAGTTGGTGCAGCTGGTGTAGAGGCCGTTCAGCGTGCCGACGATCCTGTAGGTCGCGCAGGACGTGTACGGTTCGATCGGATCGATGACCGTGTAGCTGCTGGCGATGAATTTGAAGTGGTGGTACGTCCAGGTGTACGCCCCGGCCGGAGCGGCGATGGCCGGAGCGAGGAGGAGCAGAATCGCGACCCAGAGGAACCGCCTCATACCTGCCTCCTTTGCGGGACGATGCCGGAGCCCGGCATGGGATCCGCACCGGTCCCTTCCCTTCGGCAGCCCTGCGGTCTTGGGCTTCCTCGGCGCGAGGAAGGCGAGGATCAGGTGCTTTGCGGCCCTGGGTTTTCCCAGGTGTGCCTTTGTCGGGGCAGTAATTCTGGTACACCCGTCCATGGAATGAGACACCACCCGTAGGGGTGGGAAATCGAGATATCGGGACAGGCACGTCACACATGTGGCGTGCCTGTCCCCAGGGCTTCAGAGCGCGACAATCGTCTGGAAGCCGCCGTAGGCCATGCGCTTCGGACCGAAGGGCATGGCGTCGTGGCCCATCATCTTCGCGGTGCACGGGTCGCCGATGACCCGGGCGTTGACCCGGTCGCGGTGCGCGCGCAAGCGGAAGACGAGCCAGGAGAAGACCACCGTCTCGCCGCGCCGCTGCTGCTGAAGGTGCTGCTGGAGGTGCCAGCCGATTCGCCTGGGTGCCCGCCCTGCGGCCAGAGGGTCGCTCGGCTGCGCCTCCGGGCAGGTCAGGTGCCAGCCGCTTGGCAACTGCCGTGCTGTGAGGGCCTTGGCGCGTGCCTCAGGGCGCCGAGCTCGTCTGCCGACCGACAAGTGCTGCCGACAGGTGCCAGCCGCTTGGCAACTGCCGTGCTGTCAGGGCCTTGGCGCGCCTCAGGGCGCCGAGCTCGTCCAGTCCGAGGTGTCGCCAGCCTCCTGGTCGCCGAGGAAGAAGAGCCCGGGTGCGGCGAGGAAGACGCGCCGCTGCAGCTGGGCCGGCACGCCGCAGTCGACCGCGTCGCAGCCGGCGGCGAGCGCAACCAGCTGGACCCGGTCTCCGGGCGCGGCGCTCAGGTCGTGGGGATCGCCGGCGGTGTCGAGCGGATGGACGATCTCGAAGAACGTGGTGACGCCGTCGTCGCCCCACTGGCCGCTGCCTTCGGTCGTCCCCCCCGACGAGTCGTCCGACGTCTGCTGCTGCCGATCGCAGGCGGTGAGGTACTCGCGGAACATGTCGAAGTAGAGCTGGTCCTCGTTCTGCGAGACGAGGAGCCACTCGTCGACGACCGTGTCGGGCTCGCAGTAGTCGAGCTCGTTCCTCCACACGAACCCATCCAGGGCGAGGAACTCGCCGTTCAGCGGCGAGACGCCCCACGGAAGGCGGACGGCGAGATAGAGGTTGTTCTCGTCGTTCATGAACAGGAGCGTGACGTCGGAGGTGCCGCCGCCGAGCGCCACCGGCATCGTGATCGACACCGTGCCCGCCGCGGCTCCGGCCCACTCCCCGCCGCTCTCGACGCCGTCGATCACCGGACTGCCGTAGTGGTAGAAGGTCGTCTCCTGCGCCTCCAGGCTCGACGTGAGCGCGAGCGCCAGGAGCGCGGCCGCGGCAAAGCCCAGCGCGGCGGTTCCACGTGTCATGAAGCCCCCCTTTCGGATATGGGGCGGGAAGCTAGCACAGCGTCTGGAAAACCGGTGTCGGAGCACCGGTTTCCCGGACCCCGTTTCTCCCCAGGGGACTGACACCCGCTTGGGCTTCCGATCGACACCCCGATTCGAGGGGGCGCGGGTGGGACGGCGGCGTGCTACCTTGGCAACGTTGCTTCCCGCGGGCGCCCGCCCGCCGCAGTCCGGAGGTGCCATGCGCATGTCCACC
>Ga0113563_10002711_pt1 | contig 10794 bp, 10 predicted proteins | sample Mud3Dept3metaG_FD_80117 | JGI IMG/M metagenome (GOLD analysis project Ga0113563, IMG submission 80117) | Freshwater wetland microbial communities from Ohio, USA, analyzing the effect of biotic and abiotic controls - Mud 3 Core 4 Depth 3... | ecosystem: Environmental > Aquatic > Freshwater >...
GCTCTGCTGGCGTTTGCCTCCCACCGCATTGCGGCGGTGCTTCACCTCGAAGGTCACGGCCTCCGCGTCCTCGAGGCCGCCGTACCAGCGCAGTCGGCACTTCGCCCGGCTGGTGATGCCGCTCAGGTTGTCCGCGTAGCCGTCCCAGTCCGGGGAGTCGAAGTAGACGTTGTTCACGTCCCGGGACGGGTAGGCGCGTTCGAACCCGTGGCCGTGCGCCCTCTGCCACCACCGGACCTCGAGGAGCTCGGCGGGGGAGAGGGGGTACTTCTGCTCGTATCGGAACCCCGGCCGCTGGTCGCCCATCGCTTCCCTCGCCCTGGCCGCCTCAGCTCAGCTGGCGCGCCCGGTCGATGATGGTGAAGCTCCCGTTCGGGATCGCCCGACGCAGGTCGGCGACGACCAGGTCCAGGTCCCGCGTGGAGCCCGCTTCGAGGAGAAAGGTCGCCGACACGGCGCTCGGGTTCTCGGTGTAGCGTCTCAGCTCGAAGAGGACCTTCCGCTGGCGAAGGAGCTCGCAAAGGGAATCGACGCCGGATTTCCCGTCACCGAACGAGCCGTCGACGTCCAGGAAGACACCCCTCGCGGCCTCGCCGCGCCGGAGGAGGCCGGCCGTCGCGAGCACCAGCATCACGAACACGAACGCCAGGGCCGTGGGGAGCGTCTGGTTCGCGCCCAGGCCGAGACCCACGGCGATGGCCACGAACAGGTACACCAGCTCCTCCGGCTCCTTGATCGGCGTCCGGAAGCGGACGATGGACAGCGCCCCCACCAGCCCGAGAGACAGGGCCAGCGACGACCGGACCACGCTTATGATGAGCACCATGGTCGGTATCAGGGCCAGCATGACCACGGTGTAGTGGGACCGGTCCCCGATGATCCGGGAGAACCTCCTGATGACGAAGCTCAGAATGAGGGCGAAGACCACGGACAGGCCGAGGTTGCCCAGGAGCTCCGAGATCGCGATCCGGGCGGTGACGGAGTTCGCGAAGTCTGACGCCATCGTCTTCTCGCTTTCCTCTCCGGGCGCTCGCCCGCGGCGGCAGCGGCCAGATCTCGCCCGGGGATGGCCGGCCGGGGGCATCTTAGACGATCCGCAGACCCACGGGTGGCCCCGGTGCTAGGCCACCGGACGCGGAGCGCAACCGCGTTCCTTCTCGCCGGCGGGCTCCTCGCGTGTCACCCGGCCGGCGAGACGAGCGCGACGAACCCGCCTGCGCGTCCGCCGTTCGAGGCGCTGTTCGCCGCCGATCACCTGCCGGTCTTCGAGCTCACGGTTCCGGAGAGCAGCCTCCGGAATCTCGCCGTGGATCCTTTCGCCTACCAGCCGGCCCACTTCCGATACCGCCTGCAGGGTGACCCTCGCTCGGCCTTCGCCCTTCCGTACGTCGGCCTTCGGCTCAAGGGGCGCGGGTCGTTTCACCCGATCGACCGGAAGCCCGCGTTCAAGATCAGGTTCGACACGTACATCGGGAGCCAGCGCTTCCTGGGCCTCCGGCGCCTGACTCTCAACAACCTGGAGCAGGACCCGAGCATGCTGCGCGAGCGACTCGCCTTCCACGTCTTCCGCCGGGCGGGGATCCCGGCGCCCCTGTGCAACAGCGCGCGCGTCTTCGTCAACGGGGACTACTACGGCCTCTACACCAACGTTCAGACCCTGGACCAGGCCTTCCTCGAGACCCACTTCGCTCCGGCTCGGGGGAACCTCTACGACACGTCGGACTACCTGGTCGACCTGGAGCCGAGGTTCAAGGCCATGTTCCAGCTCAAGACGAACCGAGCCGAGAACCGCACGGGGGACCTCGATGCGCTGCTCGCGGCGGTCGGCGGCTCGACCGCGGGGCTCTCCGACGAAGCGGCATCGATCGTGGATCTCGACCAGTGGCTGGCGGTGGGCGCGGTTCAAGCCGTCATTGCCGACTGGGACGGGTACTTCGGCGGCACGAACAACTACGAGCTCTACCACGACCTGAGACGGGGACGCTTCGTGCTCCTGCCCTGGGGGTGCGACCAGACGTTCGGCTTCGCCGAGGGGCACTTCAAGTTCCTGACCCACAGGATCGACGGCAGGCGGACGCAGCGGACGAACGGTCTGCTGTTTCGCCGGTGCAAGGAGTCCCGCGACTGCTACGAGCGGTACCTGCAACACGTGGAGAGGGCGCTCGGGCTCTGGGAGGGTCTGGGTCTGTCCGCGGAGATGGACCGGATCCTCGCGCAGATCAGGCCGTCAGTGTACGAAGACAAGCGGCGACCGTATTCCATCGCGGATTTCGAGCAATCCGTGCAGGACGTGCGGGTCTTCCTGTCGGAGCGCGGCCCGATCGTGAGGCGACAGCTCGAGAGACTGAGGGTTCGCCTCGAGGAGGGCGAGACGCAGACCGACGCCGGCCCCGCCCGGCCCGACGCGAGGTGAGCCACCCATGCCCAGGCTCCGGCAGCTCGTCGCCTTCACCTTCGCCCTCGAGGTCGCGGTCGCCTCCGCCCTCTGCGCCGGCGAGACCCTCGCGCGGCACCAGGGGAACCCCTCCTATCTCACCTTCCGCGGGAAGGCCACGATCCTCGTCGGCTCCGGAGAGCACTACGGGGCGGTCGTCAACCGGGACTTCGACTACCGGAGGTACCTGGACACGCTGGCGGCGGACGGCCTCAACCTCACCCGCCTCTTCGTGGGCACCTACTACGAGAAGCCGGGGGACTTCGGCATCGGGGCGAACACGCTGGCGCCGGGTCCGGGCCGGGCGCTCGTGCCCTGGGCGCGCAGCGACACGCCGGGCGGGGCCGACGGGGGAGCGAAGTTCGACCTCTCGCGCTGGGACCCGGCCTACTTCGAGCGCCTGCGGGCGTTCGCGGCCGAGGCGGGCAAGAGGGGCATCGTCGTGGAGGTGGCCCTCTTCTCCTCGTACTACGGCTCCGGCTGGCCGTACTCGCCGCTGAACACGGCGAACAACGTGAACGGCACGGGCGCCGTCCCGAAGGAGAAGGCCCAGACCCTCGACAACGGCAACCTCCTCGCGGAGCAGGAGAGGGTCGTCCGGAAGATCGTCGCGGAGCTGCGCGACTTCGACAACGTCTACTACGAGATCCAGAACGAGCCCTGGGCCGACCACGAGGCGGCCGCCGACGTGGTGAACGTCTCCGTCCTTCCCGGGGACGTGAGCCCGCCGGGCGCCTTCTGGAAGAACCGGGTGGACCTCGCGGGAAGTGAATCGCTCGCCTGGCAGGCGCGGATGGCGGCCGTCGTCGCCGAGGAGGAGGCGCGGCTCGGCGTCCGGCACCTCGTCGCGCAGAACTACTGCAACCACCGCTACCCCCTGCGCGACGTGGACCCGCGCGTGTCGATCCTCAACTTCCACTACGCATGGCCGGAGGCGGCGACCCTCAACGCCGGCCTGGGCCGGGTGGTGAGCTTCGACGAGACGGGCTTCGCGAGCCCGAGCGACCGGGTGGCGGCGCCGGAGACGGACGCCGTCTACCGCCGGCAGGCGTGGGAGTTCCTGATGGCCGGCGGCGGCATCTTCAGCATGCTCGACTACTCCTTCGCCGTCGGGCACGAGGACGGCACCTTCGTCAACCGTGCGCCCGGCGGGGGCAGCCCGGCGTTGCGGCGGCAGCTCCGCGTGCTCAAGGACTTCCTGCACTCCTTCGACATCCCCGACCTCGAGCCCCGCCCGGGGCTCGTGGAGTCCTCCCCGGGCGCGTTCACACGCGCGCTCGAGACGAAGAAGGAGCGTGGGATCTACGTTCGCGGGGACGGGCGGTCCGTCCTCCGGCTGGACCTGCCGAAGGGCGACTGGCGCGAGGAGTGGATCGACACGAAGACGGGAGCCGTCGCGAGAAGCGGCGTCTTCGCCCACGAGGGAGGAGGCCGCGAGCTCTCCAGCCCGCCCTACGTGGGCGACGTCGCCCTCCGCCTGCTCCGGGAGGACGACGATCGCTGAGAGCCGGGCAAGGTATCATCGGTCGAGGGAAGCGCCCATGCGTCTGCTGGCGGCACTCGCGACGGCTCTCGTGATCGGTGGTGCGGTGCCGTCGCCGGCCGCCGACGACTTCGTCGTGATCGTCAACCCTTCGGTGGTCGGCGTCAACGTCCGGCGGGCCGACCTCGCGGCCGTCTTCCTGCGCAAGGCCTTGCGCTGGGGGGGCGGCGCGACGGCGGTGCCGGTGGACCAGTCGGGCACCTCGGCCGTCCGCAAGGCATTCTCCGACTCGGTGCTCGGGATGCCGGTCGCGACGGCGCTCCAGTACTGGCAGAAGCAGATGTTCGGGATGAATCCGTTGCGGCCGCCCGCGGTGAAGGGCTCGGACGCCGAGGTGATCGCCTTCGTGGAGAAGACCGAGGGCGCGGTCGGCTACGTCTCGAGGGCGGCCACGCTGCCGCCCGGCGTGAAGGCGATCGCCGTCATCGATTGAGGCCGGCCCCGGCCGAGGCCTCGAGCAGGAGCGTCCGGGCGATCGTCTCGTAGGCCAGGGCCGCCGCCTCGAGCTCCGCGATCTCCACGTGGTCCCCGTCGGTGTGGGCGTCCAGCACCGAGCCGGGACCGAACAGGAGCGGCCTCCCCCAACGATCGAGGAGCGGGATGTCGGTCGTGAAGGCGAAGGCCGCGGTCTCGAAGCCGGGCACGGTGCGCATCCGGACCGGCGGCACCTCGAGCACCGTCTCCAGGGCGACGCGCGACCGAAGCGGCGCCAGCCGCGCCAGGACGTCGGCCCCCGGACCCACCGTCCGGAAGTTGAGCTCGGCTTCGGCGGACGGCGAGATCACGTTGGGCGCGATGCCCCCCGAGATGAGGCCGGTCGCGTAGAAGGTGCGCCCGAGCTCGGGGTCCTCCGGCAGCGCGATCCCGCGCAGCTCCACCAGGGCGTCGATCAGGAGGTCGATCGCGGAGAGGCCGCGCTCGGGCTGGGACGAGTGCGCGGCCCGCCCGGTCGCCCGGAGCTTGACCCGGAAGGCCCCGCGCGTCGCGATCCCCAGCTTGCTCCCGGTGGGCTCTCCGTTGACGAGGAAGGCCGGGCCGGGCGAGATCGCGTTTGCCGCCGCGGCCCCGTCGCTTCCGCGTTCCTCGCCGACCACGAAGAGCAGGCCCACGCGCCCCTCGCCGGCCTCCCGCAGCCGCTCCGCCGCCGTGACCTGGGCGGCGAGCGCACCCTTCGCGTCGCAGGCGCCGCGGCCGTAGAGGCGGCCGCCTTCGACGCGGCTCGGGAAGAAGGGCGGCACGCAGTCGATGTGGGTGGAGAGGACGATGGCGGGCTTCGGGTCGACGAGGGCCACGATGTTCGTCCGACCGCCGGCGACGGCCTGCTCCGTCACCTGGAAGCCGCGTTCCCGCAGGTACGCGGCCAGCCACGCGCAGGCTTCGGCCTCTCGCCCGGTCGTCGAGTCGACGTCGACGAGCGCCCGGGCCAGGTCGAGGGGGCTCAGCGCAGCCACGCTTCGAGCTCCGTGCGGGCGTCCGTCTTCTCGTCGCGGTACTTGACGATGACCGGGGTGGCGAGCGACAGGCCCCAGCCGGGGCCGGCCCCCACCGTCACCGCCCGCGACCCGGGGACGACGACCGCCCCCTCCGGGATCACGAGCGGCCATCCACCCTGCGGCCGGAGGACGCGGCCGTTCGGGAGATCGTAGACGGGAGTCGAGCCGGTGAGGATCGTGCCCGCTCCGATGACCGCCCGCCTCTTCACGACCGTGCCCTCGAAGAGCCCGGTGAGGCCGCCCAGCAGGACCTCGTCCTCGACCACGACCGGCAGCGCTCCCACCGGCTCGAGCACGCCGCCGATCTGGGCTCCCGCGCTGACGTGGACGCGCTTGCCGACCTGCGCGCAGGAGCCCACGAGGGCGTGGGAGTCGATCATCGTCCCCTCGTCCACGTACGCGCCGATGTTGACGTACATCGGGGGCATGCCGATGACGCCCCGGCCGAGGAAGGCGCCGTCGCGCACCGACGAGCCCCCCGGGACGATCCTGACCCCGGCGGTGACGTCGAGGCGCTTCAGGGGCAGCGTGTACTTGTCGAAGAACGGGACGCGGCCGTGGTCCATCGAGGCATCGGCCAGGTCGCCGTGGCGGAAGCCGAGGAGGATCCCCTGCTTCACCCAGGTGTTCACCTGCCAGCCGGTGGGGGAGACGGGGTCGGGCTCGGCCGCGCGGGCCATGCCCCGCGAGAGCGCCCCGCGCAGCTCCACGAAGGCGGCCCGCGCCTCCTCGCGGTCGGCGCCGGCTCCCGCGGCGAAGAGCCGCTCGACCCTGTCGCGCAGGCCGAGGAGGGCGTCGCTCACGGGCGGGTCCCCGCAGGCAGGAGCGCGACGGCGGCGAGCACGCGGGCGAGCCTCTCGCGGGTCTCCGCGCGGGGCGGGACCATCGGCAGCCGGTAGGTCTCCTCGAGGAGCCCCATCTGCGCCATCGCGGCCTTCACCGGGATGGGGTTCGACTCGGCGAAGTTCGCGAGCATCAGGGGGAGAAGGCGGGAGTGGACCTCGCGCGCGGCGGCGAAGTCGTTCCGCTCGGCCGCTTCCACGAGCCGAGCCATCTCGCCCGGCGCCTCGTTCGACGCCACCGAGATGACGCCGCGCGCCCCCACCGCCATGGCGGGCAGGGTGAGGGCGTCGTCCCCGGAGAGGACCAGGAAGTCGGCGGGGACGGCCCTCAGCACCTCGCAGATCTGGGTCACGTTTCCGGAGGCCTCCTTGACTCCGGCCACGTGCGGGATCGACGCGAGGCGGGCGAGGGTCGAGGGGTCCACGTTGCAGCCCGTGCGCCCGGGCACGTTGTAGACGAGGATCGGAAGGGGCGTCGCCTCCGCGATCGCCTGGTAGTGGCGGAAGAGACCTTCGGGCGTGGGCTTGTTGTAGTAGGGCGTGACGGAGAGGAGCCCGTCGGCGCCCGCGTCCCGCATCGCGCGGGCCGACTCCACGACCTCGCGGGTGTCGTACCCGCCGGCGCCGGCGAGGACAGGAACGCGCCCCCCCGCCTCCTCGACCACGAGCTCGACCACCCGGCGCTTCTCCTCCCCCGACAGCGTCGGCGCCTCGCCGGTCGTGCCGCACGGCACGAGGAAGTGCACGCCAGCGTCGATCTGCCGCCGGGCCAGCCGGCGCACCGTCGCCTCGTCCACTGCCCCCGACGACGTGAACGGCGTCACCAGCGCCGTCCCCACGCCCGTGAACGGAGTTCGCATTCTCTCCTCCTTCGGCGCAGCCCTGTCATCGACGAGCCGCGCTCCCGTCACCCCAGCCCCAGCACGTCCCGCATCGTGAACCAGCCCCTCCGGCCCACCACCCACCGGGCCGCCTCGAGCGCCCCGTGGGCGAAGGTGGCGCGGTCCCTGACCGTGTGCACGAGGGCCAGCGTCTCCGCCGGCCCGTCGAACCCGACATTGTGCGTCCCTGGGATGTGACCGGCCCGCGTGGACGTCAGGTCCACCGGCCGCGGGTACCCGGCCCGCTCGAGGGCTCGGCGGAGCATGAGCGCCGTGCCGGACGGCGCGTCCTTCTTGGCCGCGTGGTGGGCCTCGTGGATGAAGGCCCCGTAAGCCCCCGCCCCGCCGAGGAGCCGCCCCGCCGTCTCGGCCAGCGCGTCGAGCACGTTCGCGCCGAGCGAGAAGTTGGCGGCCACGACGGCCCCGATCCCCGCCCGCGCCACGACGTCCCGGATCTCGCTCTCGCCGACCTGCCAGCCCGTCGTCCCCACGACGAGCGAGACGCCCTGTGCGGCGAGGCGGGGTGCGGTGGCGAGCGTCGCCTCGGCCGTCGAGAAGTCGACCGCCACGTCGACGTCCCGGCAGCGCTCCGCGGTGACGCCCGCTCCCCCCTCGTTCGCGGCGCGGTCGAGGACGCCCGCGACCTCGAATCCGTAGGAGGCGGCGAGCCCCTCGACCAGCCGTCCCATCCGACCGTGCCCGACCACGAGGAGACGCATGGGGAGCTCCTTACGAGGTGGCGAGCGCCACGCGCTCGGCCGGGGTGCCTTCGTCCTCGAAGAAGCGACGGTGGAGCCCCTCCATGGCGGCGGGGGCGTCGGCATCGCGCAGGACGACCGTGATGTTCTTGCGGGAGCCGCCCTGCGAGACCATCGAGAGGGGCAGGCCCTCGAGGGCCCCGAGGACGCGGGTGGCCAGGCGAGAGTCGGTCCGGAGACGCTCGCCCACCGCACAGACGATCGCCATCCCGTCCTCGTGCGAGACGTCGGCGAACCCCTGCAGCTCCCCCACGATGCCGTCGAGCGCCTTCCGGTCGTCGATGGTCACGGAGACGCTCACCTCCGAGGTCGTGACCACGTCCACCGGCGTGCGGAAGCGCTCGAAGACCTCGAAGACGCGGCGGAGGAAGCCGTAAGCCATCAGCATGCGGGTCGAGGCGATGTCGATGCGGGTGAGCCCCCGCTTGCAGGCGATCGCGGCGGGGCCGCCGTCCCCTCCCTCGACCGTGCGGGTGATCAGCGTGCCGGGAGCCCCCGGGCGGTGGGAGTTCAGGATGCGCACGGGGATGCCGAGGCCCACCGCGGGGAGGATCGTGCTCGGGTGCAGGACCTTGGCGCCGAAGTAGGCGAGCTCCGACGCCTCGTCGAAGCTCAGCTGCGGGACGACCCGCGGCGCCGCCACCATCCGGGGGTCGGCGGTGAGCATGCCGTCCACGTCGGTCCAGATCTGGATCTCTTCGGCCCCGAGCCCGGCGCCGAAGATCGCGGCCGAGAAATCGGACCCGCCGCGCCCGAGGGTGGTGGTGAGGCCGGCGGGGGAGGCGCCCACGAAGCCGCCGACGACCGGCACGAACCCGTCGGCCAGCAGCGGGGCCACCAGGGACCGCAGCCGCTCGTCGGTCGCGTCGCGGTCGGGGACGGCCGTGCCGTGCTGGGCGTCGGTCGCGAGCACCGCCCGTGCGTCCAGCCAGCGGCTGGCGAGGCCCGCGTCCTCGAGTGCTGCCGCCACGATGCGGCTGCTGGCCAGCTCGCCGAAGGCCACGATCGCGTCCTGCGAGCGGGGCGAGACCTCCTCGACGACCGCGAGGGCGCGGACGATGCCTTCCAGCTCCGCGAACAGGGCGTCGATCGTCGCCAGGAGCGAGGCGCGCCGCTCGGTGGCCCGCACGAGCGCCGCCATCTCCTCGTGCCGCCGGTGGAGCGCCTTCACCGCCTGGCGCGCTGCCGTCCCGTCGCCCTGCTCGGCCAGGCGGGCCAGCGCCAGGAGGGCGTCGGTGACCTTCGAGAGGGCCGAGACCACCACCAGGCGCGGCCGAGGCTCATCCCCGACCACCCGGACGACGCGGCGCACCGCCTCCGCGTCCTTCACCGACGTCCCGCCGAATTTCATGACGATCACGGACGGTCCCCCCTAGTCGAGCAGGCCCTCGGCCTGCATGAGCTCCGCGTTCAGCACCGCCGCGCCCGCCGCGCCCCGGACCGTGTTGTGGCCCAGGGCCACGAACTTCCAGTCCAGGACCGGGCACGGGCGCAGCCGCCCGACCGACACGGTCATCCCGTGCCCCCGCCCGGCGTCGAAGCGCGGCTGCGGACGGTTGGGCTGGTCGAGGTACAGCACGGGCCTCTCCGGGGCGGAGGGCAGCCCGAGGCGCTGCGGGGCGCCCGTGAAGCCCTCGAAGGCGGCCCGCAGGTCGACGAACGAGGGCTGCTTCTCGAGCGCGACCGAGACCGTCTCGGTGTGCCCGTCCACGACCGGCACTCGGTTCGTGTGGGCGCTCACCCTGACCGGGTGCATCTCGACCGCCTCGCCGGCCAGCGAGCCGAGGATCTTGCGGGTCTCGATCTCGATCTTCTCCTCCTCGCCGGAGATGAACGGGATCACGTTGCCGAGGATGTCGAGGGAGGGCACGCCCGGGTAGCCCGCGCCGGAGACCGCCTGCATCGTGCTGACGAGGCAGGAGCGCAGGCCGAAGGGACGCAGCGGAGCGAGGGCCATGGTCAGCACCACGGTCGAGCAGTTGGGGTTGGTGACGATGGCGCCCCTGCCGCCACGCAGCTTCGCCTGCGCGCGAAGGAGAGCGAGGTGGTCGGCGTTGACCTCGGGCACGAGCAGCGGCACCGTCGGGTCCATGCGGTGGTTGCGGGCGTTGCTCACGACGAAGTGGCCGGCGTCCGCGAAGGCCCGCTCCAGCTCGCCGGCGACACCGGCGTCGAGCGCGGAGAACACCAGCCGGGGGCCGACGCCCGGAGTGGCAGGCTCGACGGTGAGGTCCCCGGTCCCCTCGGGGATGGGGGTCTCGAGCCGCCACGACGCCGCGTCCGCGTAGCGCTTCCCCTCGGACCGCTCGCTGGCCGCGAGCCAGGTGAGCTCGAACCAGGGGTGGCCCGCGAGCAGGTTGATGAACTGCTGGCCCACCATCCCCGTGGCCCCCAGCACCCCGACCTCGATCCGCTTCCGCATCGTCCTCGCTCCGGGCCCACTCCGGCCCCGAAAACACGAAACCCGCCGGCGGCTTTCGCCGCGTCGGCGGGTTCGGGTGTTCCCTGTGAGTGCCTGCTCTAGGTCATCGGGTGCAGGCCACCCACACCGCCGACGTGGCGACTCGTGCGCTTTCGAGTGGCCCGCTTTCGAGCCGTGGTCCTGGCCGGCATCCCGTGCATGATCGCGGCAGTATAGGGAGGCACCCCCGTCTCGTCAAGTGTCCTACTCGATTGCTCAGTCGGCGGCGGGCTTTCTCCCCTCCACGAACTCGGCGAGCCCGTGTCGTCCAGACCTCCTGCTGGACCTGGGCCTGGGCGGCTTCCGCCCCCCGACCGGCCGCCAACGACACGATGGACAAAGTGAGCACGCGGCTGCGCGCTGAGGACATGTTCGTCCCTCC
>Ga0113563_10002712_pt1 | contig 10793 bp, 10 predicted proteins | sample Mud3Dept3metaG_FD_80117 | JGI IMG/M metagenome (GOLD analysis project Ga0113563, IMG submission 80117) | Freshwater wetland microbial communities from Ohio, USA, analyzing the effect of biotic and abiotic controls - Mud 3 Core 4 Depth 3... | ecosystem: Environmental > Aquatic > Freshwater >...
GGGAGTGGGCCGACCGCTATTACAAGGCTTACGGAGACAGGCCCACGTTCATGGCCGGAGCCGCCTACAGCGCCACCCGTCAGTATCTGAACGCAGTCCAGAAGGCGGGAAGCAAGGATCCCGAGAAGGTGATCAAGGCGCTGGAGGGGAGCACCTACACGGACTTCTTTGTGGATAAGGGCTACATCCGGCCAGAAGACCATCTGCAGATGGCCAAGGCATACCTTCTGCGGGTGAAGGAGCCGGGTCAGGTGAAAGAGAAGGAAGATTATTTCGAGGTAGTCGGGGAGCTTCCGGCGGACAAAGCACAACCGCCTGTCGGGCTCTTCAACAAACTCGCACCCTAACACCCGTCAAAGGGGGCCGACGCCGGCCCCCAAGATTGACGGTCTCGTAAAAAGTCTCCAAGGCTGTCACTCCGGCGAAAGCCGGGCACAGAACATCTTGACTTGAGTGGATACCGACTTTCGCAGGTATGACAAAAACCGGTTTTTCTCGACTTTTTGCGAATCCATGAAGAATGATCTATGGGAATTCAATTCATCGGTGCACAGCTCTTTAACGGCCTGATGTTGGGCTCGTTTTATGTGCTTCTATCCCTGGGGCTTTCCATCATCTTCGGCATGCTCGGGGTGGTCAATTTTGCCCACGGCGCCCTGTACATGCTCGGCGCCTACGCCGCCTGGACGCTTTGCTACGCGTTTTCGCTGGACTTCTGGACGGCCTTGATCGTCGCACCGCTGGCTGTCGGCGTGATCGGGATGATCATGGAGTGGGGCCTGATCAAGAGGCTGTATTCGGTGCCTCATTTCTACAACTTGCTCCTCACCTTCGGACTCATGCTTTTTGTGGAAGAGGGGATCCGAGCCATCTACACCCCCATTGGTAAGCCGTTCGATACGCCGCAGGCACTCGTGGGCTCGGTCGATCTGGGCTTCATGATGTTTCCGAAATATAGGATTTTCATCATCTTGATGACGGCTGCTTGCGCGGTGATCATATGGCTTTTTCTCTCGAAAACCAAGCTGGGCTCGATCATCCGGGCGGGGACCGATGACAGCGAGATGGTCTCCGCTTTGGGGATCGACATCTCCAAGATTTTCACCCTCGTCTTCGGTATTGGGGCGGCCCTGGCAGGGCTTGCGGGTGTCCTCGCGGCGCCGGTGCAGAACGTGACGCCTGAAATGGGGAACAGTATCCTTACGGAAACGTTCGTAGTCGTCATCATCGGCGGCATGGGATCCATCCCGGGGTCGATCCTGGGCGGCCTCATCATCGGTGAACTGATCACCCTGGGCGTCGTCTTCTGGCCACCCGTGGCCAACACCCTCGTTTTCGTGTTCATGGCCGTCGTTCTGCTCGTGAGACCGAGAGGGTTCTTCGGCAGGGCCAAATTCTTTGAATAGGGCAAGGGGAAGAGGATGAAATGGAAGTTGTACAAGGGACTGTTCTTCACCGCCGTGGCCGCCTTCCTGATCGTTCTGCCCTTTCTGACGCCGACGTATTCCCTTGCAACGGAGATGCTCATTTTTGCCATCTTCGCCCTCGGCTTTGACATCCTCTTCGGGTACACAGGGCTTCTTTCCTTTGGCCACGCGATCTTTTTCGGCCTCGGCGCATATGCGACCGGGATCGTGCTCGTCCGCGTGATTCCCTCCCTTTTCGTGGCCCTTGCGGTCGGGATTGGCCTGAGCCTGGTCATCTCCTATGTCGTGGCTTTTTTGAGCATTCAGAAGCGCGGCATCTACTTCGTGATGATCACCCTCGCTTTCTGCCAGATGTTCTATTTCATCGGTTTCAAATGGACGAGTCTGACCGGCGGCGACAACGGACTTCACGGCGTCCCTCGGACATCCTTCGGCCCCGTGGATCTCAATTCCGAGATCACTCTCTACTTTTATGTGCTGATCCTTTTCCTTCTGTCGGTGTTCATCGCCTACCGAATCGTGAACTCCCCCTTCGGCAGAGTCCTGAAGGCCCTGAAAGACAACGAGGACAGAGCCAGGAGTGTCGGGTACGACACCACGACCTTCAAGACGGCGGCATTCGTGATTTCCGCCTTGTTCGGGAGCCTGGCGGGAGGGCTCTACGCGGTCCACTCCAACTTCGTCCCTATAGACACCCTCTCCATCAACACGTCGGGGGATGTGGTCATCATGGCGCTCCTGGGCGGAATCGGCACCCTGTACGGGCCCGTCCTGGGCGCCATGCTCGTGGTCTACCTGAAGAACCTGCTCAGCAACTGGCTGGGGAACTGGCACCTAATCCTGGGGGGAATCTTCATCTTGTCCGTGCTTACGGTCCGACAGGGGATTTTCCCGGTCCTATTCGGAAAAGTGAGGGAGAAGCTATGGTCGCAAAAACAGGATCCGGGACAGTGGTGAAGAACCCCATCCGGAAAGTGGCAGTCATCGGAGCGGGCCTCATGGGGCACGGCATCGCTCAGGTCTTCGCCCTCGGGGGCTGTAAGGTCACGCTCCACGACGTTGACGGGGCTATTCTCGAGGACGCGCTCAAAAAGATCAAGGAGAACTTCCAGTTGCTCGGCGAGGCGCGGTGGGTCCGCCCGGCTTCCGCGGAGCGAGCCCTCGCGCGCATCCGCACCACGACCGATCTCGAGGAAGCAGCCGCGGACGCGCACTTCGTGACTGAGGCCGTGTCTGAGGACCTGGAGTTGAAGCGGCGGATCTTCGAAAGGCTGGATCGGGTGACGGCCAGGCATGCCATCCTGGCTAGCAACACGTCGACCCTGAAGATCACCGACATCGGAGGGCACATCCGGGGGTCGGACCGTGTGGTGACCACCCACTGGTTCAATCCCCCCTATCTGGTTCCAGTGGTGGAGGTCGTGCGCGCCGAAACCACGTCGCCGGAAACTGTTAGTCTCACCGTGGAATTCCTGACAAAAATGGGAAAGGAACCCGTCCGCATCCTAAAGGAGGTCCCCGGTTTCCTAATCAACCGCATCCAGACCGCCATGTTCCGGGAAGTGCTCTCGCTGCTTGAGATGGGGGTGGCGGAACCTGCGGAGATTGACCGGGCGGTCATGGGCAGTTTCGGTCTTAGACTTCCCATCATCGGCCCCCTGAAGACGGTCGACCTAGGCGGCCTCGATATATGGTTCAAGGGCATGAAGTACCTCTATCCCTTTTTCAACAACTCCCGGGAACCGCAAGAAGTGATGCGGGAGAAAGTGGAAGCAGGCTATCTAGGTCGAAAAACGGGGAAGGGTTTTTTCGAGTACCCGCCAGCCACGAGTACGAGCGAGGAAGAGCGGGAGCGGGACAAGAAAATGATCAAGCTGCTCTCCCTGCTCCACCCCAAGAAGCGATGAGGTCGGCACGACCTCGGATATCGCGAGCGGGGCACGTGTCGGTCATGAAGGAGAGGATAAGGAGGAACTTATGGACATCCGGAAGGTAAGTGTAATCGGACTGGGGACGATGGGAACCCAGATTTCCATACAGGCCGCTTACTACGGCTACCAGGTCACGGCTTATGACCAGGATGAACAGGTTTTCCAGAGAATGGTCGAGAAGATCAAGGGCATCATGGGATTTCTGAAGCGAAGCCCCACCATGCCCAAGGCGGAGTGGGAAAATGCGGCCTCCAAGGTTAAGAAGGCAAGCAGCCTCGAAGAAACCCTGGAGAGGGTCGACTTGGTGATCGAGGCGGTTCCCGAAAATCTGGAGATGAAACGAGAGCTCTTCGCCCGGATGGATGGAATCGCGCCTAAGCATGCCATATTCGCCACGAACAGTTCGTCCATCCCTGTTTCCCGGATTGAGGGCGCAACCCGGCGGCCTGAAAAGTGCATGAACCTCCATTTCTACTCGCCTGCCGTTGCTTGGAACATCGTGGATATCATGCCGGGGACCCAAACGGATCTTGATGTGCTCCATTCGGTCACACAGTTTGTCCGATCCATCCGCTGCATTCCGCTGAAGGTGAACAAGGAGATCCTTGGATTTTGTTTCAACAGCGTATGGCGGGCAGTGAAACGACAGACCCTTTATCTTTGGGGTGAGGGGTTCGTTGACTTCAGGGACATCGACCGTTCATGGATGGTCATGTTCACTCCCACGCACGGCCCCTTCTTCCTGATGGATCTCGTAGGGTTGGATGTGGTCTATGACATCGAGATGTCCTATTACAGTGAGTCAAAGGATCCGAAGGACAAGCCGCCCGATGCACTCATGGAAAAGATCAAGAGGGGTGAACTGGGAGTGAAAAGCGGGAAGGGCTTCTACACCTATCCCAATCCCGAGTTTGTCCAACCGGACTTCTTGAGTGCGAAATGATCTCAGGAGGTAGCAGCGATACCTAAGATGCAAATCAATGGAACCGATCTGTACTACGAAGTCACTGGAAAAGGGCAACCCCTTGCTTTTATCCATGGCCTCGGGGACAGCACCCAAACCTGGGAGAAACAGGTTGCTTTCTTCAGCAGCACCTATAAGGTGGTCACCTTTGATGTGAGGGGCCATGGCCGATCCGACAAGCCGGCAGGACCTTACAGCATCCCTCTCTTTGCCGAAGATACGGCCGGCCTGCTGCGCAGCCTCCAGCTCGCTCCGGCCCATGTGGTCGGGCTATCCCTGGGCGGGATGATCGCTTTTCAGCTGGCGGTCAGCGAACCGGGCCTGTTGCGAACCATGACCATCGTCAACAGCGGTCCGGCCATGATCCTTCGCACCTTGAGGCAACGCTATGAGATCTGGCGCCGTCTCTTTCTGATCCGAGTCCTGGGAATGAAAGCCATGGGCAAGTTTCTGGGCGAGCGTCTTCTTCCGGAACCGGAACAGGCGGAATTGCGACGCCTGGTGGCGGAGCGGATCGCTCAAAACGATAAAAGGGCCTACCTCGATTCGACGCGCGCTCTGGTGGGGTGGAGTGTAGCAGAACACCTCGGGAGCATTTCCTGTCCGACCCTTGTGATCTCCGCAGACCAGGATTACACCCCCGTGGCTCTCAAGGAAGCGTATGTGGCACAGATGCCCAGGGCCGAGTTGGTGGTGATCAAGAACTCCAGGCACGTCACCCATATGGATCAACCTGAAGAATTCAACAAGGTTTTGCTGGCCTTCTTGTCGAAAAACGCTTAGATCCGGCCCTTTTCCCACGGTATCTCATTGTCTCCGACACCGTGGAAAGAGAGAACCCTTAATACTCTTGAAGGAGGGATTCCTATGAAAGGCATAAAAGCGGGTTTGATTTCCGTGTTGTTTGCAGGAGGCTGTTTTCTTCTCAACGGCCACGTTCTGGCGCAGCAAAAGCCCATCAAGCTGGGAACGGCGATCCCAACCTCCATAGCCATCGGTCAGGAGATGGAAAAGGCTATGCGGCTCGCCGTCAAAGAAATCAATCAGAGCGGAGGGATTCTGGGGCGGCCGCTGGAACTGGTCGTCGTAGATGACGAGATGAAACCCGAAAAGGGCGCGGCGGCCATCGAAAAACTGGCCTCCCTGGACAAGGTGGACATCATCATTGGCGGAGTGGCGAGCGGTGTTCACATGGCGCAGATCCCCATACTCAAGAAGTACAAAACCGTCACCATATATCTCGGAGCGGCTTCCCACAAATGCGAGCAGGCCCTGGAGGGTTCAGACTGGTACTTCCATCTCCACACGTGGGATTACGAGCAGGGCGAGCAGCAGCGCCGGGGCTGGGAGGACATCAACAAGAAATACCCTGAGGTGATAATAGGCAAACGGTTTATGGCCTACGAGGAAGGGGGATTTGGGGCTGCGTCCTTCGAAGCCAACAAACAGGTCTGGAAAGGGGACTACGAGGTGACGGGCGAGTCTTTCAAGAGCGCCCAGATGGGCGGCGGCGATTACCGCACTTTGCTGAGGCATGCGAAAGAGTGGAAACCCGATGCCTTTGACTGGATAGGATATGAAGCAGATGCCATGCCCATCATGGAGCAGGCTAAGGAGATCCAGTTCGCGCCAGCCATCTTTCTGGGAGCCCCTCCCATGTGGCCGCCGAAGTTCGGCAAGGAAGCATTGGCACAGGCCGTGTGTTTTTACAGCGCCTGGTCCGCTTCATTGAAAGCGCCGGCGAGCGTCCGTTTTCTCGAAGCCTACATTAAGGAGTATGGCCAGGCGCCGGCAAACTATGTGGGACCCCTGGCTTACTCCAATGTCTATATTGCAGCCGAGGGGATCAAGAGAGCCGGGTCTCTGGACAAAGAGGCATTGATTCAGGCTCTAGAGAAAACCAAGTATGAATCTCCATTGGGAGACACGATCACCTTCAAACCCAGCCGAGTCATCAAACACCAGGGAAACATCAGCATGAAGATCATGCAGTACCAGAGCGGCGCTGAACACATCCTCTGGCCTTTGGATCTGGCCACGGCCAAAATCATGTACCCTTTCCCAGCATGGGATAAGCGGTAGGCGGCAGGAGGCCTCTCTTCCCTTAGACGCTATGCGGCAAGGTCGTTTCGAGGCGGTAGCAGAGAAATCCTGATTCTGAGTGCTGCGGGATCTTTAGATTTCTCCCTTCGGTTAACATGGCATAAAAGCAGATCCTGCAGGATTGCCGCAGGCCTTTTGGGAAGAGGAGAGAGATGCCAACTCGCAGATTGGAAAGGGCGGATCCATGAAAGGAATGGCGGGGAAGAACACCCTCCTCGCGGCTCTTGCGGTTGCCGGAGCAGTCCTCCTGGCGTGTTGGAAGCCCTACGTTCTCATCGAGGGGGTGCAACGGGCAGGGCTTTACGCGGCAATCACCCTGCCCATGGCCCTTCTCATGGGCGTGCTGGGGATTGTGAATCTGGCTCACGGCGACTTCATGATGCTTGGGGCCTACTTGGCCTATGGTCTCAGTGTGTACCTGGGCGTGGATCCTCTCCTTTCCATTTTCCCAGCCATGGCGGTGTTTTTCCTATTTGCCATGATCGTCTATGTTGGGACCTTCAATCACGTCCTGGATGCGCCGGAATTAAACCAGATTCTTCTGGCTTTCGGTCTCATGATCATCCTTACGCAAGGGGCCAATCTCCTCTGGACCTCCCGCTTCATCAAGATAAGCCTTCCCTACGTATCCGAATCCGTGACGATGGGATCCCTGACCTTCGGCACCTATGGGTTTGTCTACGTGGCGGCAGCCCTTATCATCCTCATCGGGCTTCGAGTGTTCCTGAAAAAGACTCGCATGGGCCAGGCGGCTCTGGCGGTAGGACAGAACCGCCGGGGCGCCAAACTGGTGGGGATTAACGTGGACTGGACCCATCTGATCATTTTCAGCCTGTCCATCGCAATCATTGGGGCCATGGGTTGCGTTTTCATCACCCGCCATTCCATTTCGCCTCTGGTGGGATTTCCCTACACGCTCAGGGCTTTTTGCCTGATCGCCATGGCAGGGATCGGAAACTTGACCGGCATTGTCTGGGTGAGCTTGCTCCTTGGGGTTGCGGAGAACATGGTGCTTTCTTTCCATGGATATGCAGGTTGGGCGGACCTGATCTACTTCATTCTGATCATCGCGGTGATCATGGTGAAATCGCGCAAGAGGCACAGGCAATGAGAAACTGGAAAGCGCTACTTTCTGCGATCCTCTTGGGCGTTGTCGCTGGATTGCCGCTTTATGGAGGGGCGTACCTGCTCAGTGTGGCCAATCTCCTGCTCATTCACATGACCCTCGCTCTGAGCTGGAGTCTTCTTCTTCGTTCCGGGCAATTGTCCCTTGGGATTTCAGGCTTTTTCGGTCTGGGCGTATATGTGGCGGCCCTTTCACTGGTTCGTGTCGGTCTTCACCCTTTGGTCGGGATTCTCCTGGGCGGAGTGATGAGCGGGGTCTTGGCGCTGGGAGTCGGCGCCGCTGTCCTGCATCTTCGAGGCATGTATTTCGCCATTGTCACCCTCGCGCTGGCTGAGGCTTTTCGGGTCATCATCCGGAACGTTCCCAATCTCTCCGGAGGCCCGGAAGGCATGGTTCTCCCCGCGCTTATCTTTGACGGAGATTCCTTTAAGACCTTCTGGTTCGCTCTCGCGGTCGCCATCTCAACCCTCGCGCTCCTCATGGTGGTGAGCCGCTCGAAAGTGCATATTGCGCTGACCGCGATTCGCAATGATGAAACCGTTGCCCAATCGAGCGGGGTCAATGTGTATCAATATTTGCTGTGGATCTTCGCTCTCACTTCGGCCATTCAGGGGGTCGCAGGGGGTCTCTACGCCCATATCTATGGATTCATTTCGCCCGAAGGGAGTTTTTCACTGGACCTTGTTCTCCTGCCAATTATTATGGCCGTGGTGGGCGGAGCGACGACGACCTGGGGCCCTGTCATCGGGGCGGTGCTGTTGGGTTCCGTTTCGGAATTGCTGAAGATCAAAATCCCTCACGGACACCTCCTCATCTATGGCGTAATCATTGTCATCGTGGTCTTGTTCTTTCCCAAAGGAGTGATCGGAACCCTGCAGGAGAAAATACGCAGGAGATTATAGATCGACCCTATGAGCGAAGCCATCCTCAGTATCAAAGGCTTAAAACGGCAATTCGGAGGCCTGATGGCGCTCCATGACGTGACCATGGAGATTTTCGAAGGCGAGATCCTGGGTATCATCGGCCCCAACGGCGCGGGGAAAACCACTCTGATCAATGTGATCACCGGCGTCCATCTTCCCACCCAGGGAAGTCTCCTTCTCGGAGGCGCCGATATGACCCTCCTGCCTGCACACGAGAGATGCCGGCTGGGAGTGGCACGGACGTTTCAGCTGGCCAAACCGCTGGAGGACTTGAGCCCGCTGGAGAATATCATGTTAGGGGCCCTGTTCGGGCAGAGGCTGCGCAAGAGGGATGCAGAGAAAAGGGCGGAGGAAATCTGCGAACTGGTAGGCCTTGCGGATGTTCGAAGACCATTGGCGCGGCTGAGTGTTCTCGATGTGAAGAAAATGGAAATCGCCCGAGCCCTGGCCTCGAAACCGAGGCTGCTTTTTCTGGACGAGGCGATGGCGGGGCTCAACTCTAATGAAACCCTGGAAATAATCCGACTGGTGAGAAAAATACGCGACCAGGGCATCACCATCGGAATCGTGGAACATGTCATGGGAGTGATCAGGGAGTTGTCCCATCGGGTGGTGGTTTTAAATTTCGGCCAGTTGCTGGCGGTCGGCCCCTACGAAGAGGTTGCGAACAATCGGCAGGTCATCGAAGCTTACTTGGGTGAGGAAACGTAAATGCTTCTCGTTCAGGGGATCAATCTCTTTTACGGAAAGATCCACACCCTTTGGGATCTGAGCCTTGCAGTGGGGGAAGAGTCGGTCGGCTTGTTCGGCCCCAACGGCGCAGGCAAAACCAGCCTCATCAATACGATTCTCGGATTGGTGAAGCCCTCGTCCGGAAGCATTTCCTATAAGGGCGAAGCAATCCTTCCTCTTGCAACCCACGAAAGAGTACGGAGAAGGATCGCGGTGGTGCCTCAGGATCGGGATCTGTTCCCTATGATGTCGGTCCTGGAGAATCTGAGATCAGGCGCCTCCTATGTCCCGGGAGCGAGAGACCGGATGAAGAGCAGACTCGAAATCGTGTTCTCCATGTTCCCGATCCTCCGGGACCGAGCGAGCCAGGCTGCCGGCACCATGAGCGGGGGCCAACAGAGAATGCTGGCCATAGGCCGTGCCTTGATGGCGGATCCCGCGCTTCTCATCCTGGATGAGCCGACCTGCGGATTGCAGCCCTCCCTGGTCTCTGAGCTGTTTCTAAGACTGCGGGATATTCGAAAACAAGGGGTGTCGCTGCTGATTGCGGAACAGAATGTCCGCCAGTGCCTCAAGTCCATTGACCGCGGATACGTGATCGAAAATGGGAGAATTGTTCTGGATGGTGATACTCAAAACCTGACGGGCAACGATCATGTAAAAAAATCCTATCTTGGATTGTAGCCAGAAGAAGCCATGGATCTTGTTGCATAGACTTACTCACCGGTCTATCATCAGAAAAGAGAATTTTATGAGAAGAAAGGCGACCGTCCTTTGTCTTGGAATGGCTGTTGTTCTTTTTTTCGCTTTGAAGCCGCTCAAGCTGAAAACGGCGATCTCCAAAGGGGGGGAAGATCGGCGGCCTCCATCCCTTGGTCCGGGACACGGAATTCGGAAAAGTGCAAAGGTTTCATCGATGGTTCAGGAGCATTGGCGTGGCGGGGAATCCCCCTTGCCAAGCCGCCTGTGAAGGAACTGCGCTGGAGAGCCCCACAGGCTCCTGAACCGTGGGAAGGGGTCATGAAAACCCAAGAATTCAGTTTTCCCTGCACCCGGCTGGGAAGCATGTTCGGATATCGCAACACAGACATTTTCAACTTGGCCATCGGGAGCGAAGATTGCCTTTACGTGAACATCTGGCGGCCGCCTATAAGCCATTCCCAAATGCATAGCACCGAGGGTGTTTATTACGAATTCATCCCCTTTCGTGTTCCTTAGCTGATTACCCCGTCGGTAGGGACTACGATGCCAATCGCTCGCGGAGGAACGCTTGGAAAAGCGGGCTCTTGATAATGATTTCGATACGAATGCTCTCGGTCAGCAGAAGCCCTTCAAGAATCCGCTGACGTGTATTCCATTAGCTTTTTCGATTGCGTATTCGATACGGACTCCTAGGGGCGAATTCGATGAGGGGCCGGGGCAATTGCCAGGCGATGGAAAAAATTTATAAGTTCAGTTTGGCATTAATATTGCTTTTTAACAAAAACATTAATGAGTTCTCGGATGCGCGTGCATCTTTTCGGACCGGGTTCTAGCCAAAAAATCAGCGAACCGCAGGGGAAAAAAAGGGTATCAGGGGAACTCCAA
>Ga0113563_10002714_pt1 | contig 10787 bp, 10 predicted proteins | sample Mud3Dept3metaG_FD_80117 | JGI IMG/M metagenome (GOLD analysis project Ga0113563, IMG submission 80117) | Freshwater wetland microbial communities from Ohio, USA, analyzing the effect of biotic and abiotic controls - Mud 3 Core 4 Depth 3... | ecosystem: Environmental > Aquatic > Freshwater >...
ATGTACTCCTATATATATTTGAGGAACCATCTTCGAGTAATTTACCTATTGAGCTGCGAAGCAAGCCCTCATCCTGCTGGGTAACAATAACTTTTACTACACCAACACCGGTTTTGAAGTTGTACCTGAGTGTATCGGCATCATATTTTTGAGCTCCGATCTCCAATACAGGTTTCCCTATAATTTGGCCGGTAGAATCTTTCAAACCCACGGCAAAAACCTGATTCGTCTCCATGTCAAATTCTATTGAGTCGGCAGTTATCTTTATATTATCGTAGTTTACTACCGCTTCACCTACAAGAGTAGCCTTTTTATTTATCAGATCATTTTTTATATACCCGGATGCAGTATAGGTAACCTGTTTTTCGATCGCATCCGGTGATATTTTCAAAAGGCCTCTTATTGTATCGGTGACAGTGGAATCGCTTCTGATCTGAAGTGAATCAGGAACAAGAATGCGTCTTTGAGAAAACAAAGAAAAGGACTGGACCATCACGAGGAGCACTACAAGTAACCGTTTTTCAGCAAGAAAATACAACTTAAATACTATTTTTGTATAGTTTTTGTGTGACGCCATGATGTCAGCGGTAAAACTATTAAAAAAAACGTGAACTAAACATGCGTACAGCTATTAAAAACGGTAAACACCGTACCATTAATATATATATAGTAAACCTTTGTTTCTTTTTTCTTCTTTCTCTTTCAGTATACTCATTGGCAGCTGCATCAAATACTGATCCTAAAATGAACGGAAAATGGGTTATTGTAATCGATCCCGGTCATGGAGGAAGAGATCCCGGGGCATTGGGATCATTCAGCAAAGAAAAAGATATTAACCTTGCAATTGCCTTAAAAACAGGTCAATACATCGAGGAAAATTTAAAAAATGTAACAGTAATTTACACCAGGGATGATGATTCAACTGTGGATCTGATTGAACGGCCAATGATTGCAAACAAAAATAATGCTGATCTGTTTATATCGATTCATGCCAATTGGGCAAACACAAAAAAAGTCTTCGGGGCTGAAACTTACATTATGGGACTTGCAAAAGACAATGAAAACCTTGCCGTAGCCATGAAGGAGAATGAGGTTATCCTCCTGGAGGAGGACTACTCAACAAAATACCAGGGATTTGATCCTAACTCTCCTGAGTCTTACATTATTTTCACACTCATGCAAAACGTATTTCAGAAACAAAGCACTGATCTGGCTCAAAAGATCCAGACCCAGTTTGTAGAGAGAGTTGACCGGAAGGATCGTTCTGTTAAGCAGGAAAGGTTCTGGGTGCTGTACAACACCTCCATGCCAAGCGTTCTTATTGAGACAGGTTTTATCACCAACGATGCAGAGGAAAGGTTTCTAAATTCAAAACAGGGACAGGACTACCTTGCTTCTGCAATATTCAGGGCTTGCAGGGATTATATTAATGAAATTGATGTCATGAGTGGTATATCGACAGTCAGAAATCAGCCTGCTGCAATTAAGAAAGATAGTGATTTAGTGGCTCGGATGACTGAGGGTAAGGTGCTGTTTATGGTTCAGGTTGCTACCGCTGCAACAAAAACTGAAATAAAACCGGAGAATTTCAATGGAATAAAAGACATAATTGAGATTAATGCACAGGATCGATATAAATATGTTACAGGTTCTTTCACTGAATATTCCGATGCAGTAAAATACCGGAAAAAAATTGAATCTATATACCCTGATGCATTTGTAATTGCGGTAAAAGACAACAAAATACTACCTTTACAGCAGGCTTTGGACCAGAAGAAGAAAAAATAAAACCTGAAGAATCGATGAAGATTTCAAATGAAATTAAAATAGGTGCAGTTACCTTAATAGTTATTTTGGTGTTTATCTGGCTTTTCAATTTTCTGAAAGGAAAAGATTATTTCAAAAAGACTGCAATTTATTATTCAGTTTATAATGAAATAGGCGGACTTGCTGAATCCAGCCCGGTTGAAATAAACGGATACAAGGTTGGGGTTGTCCAGTCAATAAATTTTATTGATGCAGAAACCGGCAGGCTCCTTGTCGAATTCTCAGTTACCAAGGATTTCAAACTTCCTGTAAATACCGTCGCAGAAATAACTCCTGTTTCAATCATAGCAGGAATGAAAGTACAATTTGTTTATGGGCAGGGGCCAGGATTTTATTCTGACGGAGATACTATTCCGGGGAGACTTGCACAATCGATCACAACAAAACTTGAAACTGAGCTTGTCCCTGTCAAAGACAGAGTCAATAATCTCCTCACAGTTCTCGATTCTGTAATAACATCAGTAAATGAAATCATGGATCCTGATTTTAGGAAGAATCTGGTTGGTACCATGGATAATCTGAACAGGTCTTCTGAAAGCCTGGCTGAAATAATCGGATCGAGGGAAAGAGATCTGAAAGCTACAATTGAAAGTCTAACGAGATTCACTCAGATGCTCTCTGACAATTCTGAAAAAATGAGCAGTACATTCAGCAATATTGGTTCAATTACTGATACGCTTATTGCGGCAGATATATACAATTCAGTGTCAAATCTGAAAGCCGGACTTGAAAATACTTCTTTGCTGCTGGAGAATCTCAATGAAGGTAAAGGCAGTGCAGGAAAGTTACTGACTGACGACTCTCTTTATAAAAATCTTAGTCAAAGTCTTAATAACTTAAACAATCTTTTGGAAGATATGAAGGCAAATCCAAAGAGATATGTTCATTTTTCAATCTTTGGAAAAAAAAATATCCCTTCCGAGTAGTTTGATTCAAAAATTCAGATTATCTTGATACAGAAAAAGAAAACTGAATCGTTGTCAAAATAATACACGTTTTAGTTCATAATTGTTGAATTTTGAGTAAGGACTCATAATGAATTGTAACACACTAACAAACTGATTAATCACACTATAATTTATTAAATATCAGTTACTTATATAAAGCAAAAAAAAAATTCACTATAAGTTGCTGATGTTTAAAAACATATATTAAATTTGAGAAAATCAAGTAAAAATAATTTTTTTTATAAGATTTTTTTTTACAAATATTGCTGTATAATTTAGCTTACTACGGATCTTAAAAAACTTACCAACTTAAATGAACAAAACACATCATGACGTATGGAATAACTGTCTGCAAATAATCAGGGATATTATTCCATCAGTCAGCTATAAAACATGGTTTGAACCAATCATCCCGTTAAGACTTGAAAACAATGTACTGACAATTCAGGTACCTAGTCCATTCTTCTATGAGTACCTTGAGGAACAATATATTGATATCCTGAGGAAAACACTCAGAAGGGAGATCGGTACCGATGCCAAGCTCGAATACAACGTCGTGATGGAAAATGCCAATTATTCTGATGGAAAACCTTATACAGTTAGGTATCCATCAAAATATAAAACAGACCTTCATAATAAACCTGTTCAGGTTCCTTTTGATGTAACTCAGCCATCAATAAAAAATCCTTTTGTAATTCCGGGTATAAAGAAAGTTCACTTTGATCCCAAACTTAATCCTGATTATAATTTCAGCAATTATGTGGAAGGTGAATGCAACAGACTTGCAAGATCGGCAGGAATTGCAGTAGGAAATAATCCTGGAGGCACTGCCTTCAATCCTCTGATGATTTATGGCGACTCCGGACTGGGTAAAACTCATCTTGGCCAGGCTATAGGGATACTTGTCAAAGAGAAGCATCCTGATAAAATTGTTCTTTATGTCAATGCAAATAAATTTCAGACCCAGTTTGTTGAGTCAGTAAGAAACAATAATAAGAATGATTTTCTCCATTTTTACCAGATGATTGATGTTCTTATACTGGATGATGTTCATGAATTCGCAGGCAAAGAAAAAACACAGGACACCTTCTTTCATATTTTTAACCATCTTCATCAGTCAGGAAAACAACTGATTCTGACCTGTGACAAGCCGCCAGTTGATCTTCAGGGCCTGGAACAAAGGCTTCTTTCGAGATTTAAATGGGGACTTCAGGCTGATCTGCAAAGACCTGATTACGAAACACGTCTGGCAATACTTAAGAAGAAAGCTTATAACGATGGTATTGAGTTACCGGAAGAAATATTTGAGTTTCTGGCGGTAAATATCTCGAACAATATCAGGGAGCTTGAAGCAGTTTTGATTTCTTTATATGCCCAGTCAACCCTGAACCGGAAAGAGATTACTCTCGACCTTGCAAGAATGATGGTTGAAAAACTGATCAGTACTGCCAGAAAAGAAATAACGATAGAATATATCCAGAAAATTGTATGCGATTACTATAAGATACCCATAGACCTGATTCAGGGCAAGACAAGGAAAAGAGAAATTGTTCAGGCAAGACAGGTTTCAATGTATTTTTCGAAAAGCCTTACAAAAGCCTCTCTTGCCAGCATCGGATCGCATATCGGAGGTAAAGACCATGCTACCGTCCTGCATGCATGCAAGACTGTGAACAACCTTATCGATACCGACAAACATTTCAGAAACCAGATAAATGAGATTGAGAAAAAACTAAAAGTCTGATTGATGGAAACAAAATTCTTTTTCGAAAAATTCTTTGAAAAATACGGGAACAGGAATAATGAACCTGTTCTTTTTTTCTCACCCGGCAGAGTAAACCTCATAGGAGAACATACTGACTACAACGGTGGCTTTGTATTCCCATGCGCCCTGAACTACGGAACTTACCTGCTTATAAGAAAGATTAGCAGTAATATACTGAGATTCAGCACTCTTAATTTTAACAGCGATGAGGAAACGGAGATTGAAGAACTTTTTGTCAATAAAGGCAAAAAATGGATCAATTATCCGCTTGGCGTTATTAACGAGTTTCTCAAGAAAGGAATTAAGACAGGTGGTCTCGAATTTCTTTTTTACGGGGATGTACCTAATGGAGCAGGACTCTCCTCCTCTGCTTCCATTGAAATGGTCACTGCAGTAGCACTAAATGATCTATTCAGCGCAGGATTCAGCACACTCGAAATGGTCAAAATGAGTCAGAAAGCTGAAAATGAATTTGTCGGGATGAATTGCGGAATCATGGATCAGTTTGCAGTTGGTTTTGGGAAAAAAGATCATGCAATTTTCCTTAACTGCGATACACTTTCATTTGAAAACGTACCGGTTATACTGAATGACTGTTCCCTTATAATAACAAACACAAATAAAAGAAGGGGACTTACCGATTCAAAATACAACGAACGAAGAGCTGAATGCGAAAAAGCTGTTGAACTGATGCAAGCTTACAAACCTATAAAAAACCTCAGTGAACTTAGTACGGGAGAAATCTATCTGCTGGAAAGATTTATCAAGGATCCTGTTGTAAGACGCAGGGCAAAACACGTTATCAGTGAAAACGGCCGTGTAATTGAAGCTGTTAAAGTATTGAAAGAAAATAATCTCAGAAGATTTGGCGAATTAATGAATGAATCGCATGATTCACTAAAAGAAGACTATGAAGTAACTGGTATTGAGCTCGATACTCTTGTCTATGAAGGTAGAAAGCTCCCGGGAGTTATCGGAACCAGAATGACAGGTGCAGGATTCGGAGGCTGTACTGTCAGTATAGTCAAAACTAAGGATTCTGCCAGGTTTATGACCGATCTTGCAACCGCATATTCAAGAGAAACAAATCTTATCCCCGATTTTTATCTTCCTGAAATAGGAAACGGCGCAAGCAGATTGTAAAGTCGATTTTTTTTTTAAATAAAATAATTGTACTTTTAAGAGTTATTCGAAATGCTGATGTCGTGATGTACAATACAATCAAGATATTGAAATATTTTTTATTATTTATTTTGATTGCTATTGTTACAGGTTGTGCACCTTCAAGACAGAATCCTTATCTCAAAAAAAGACAACAAGCATCAAGGGTCCATACATCGCAACTGGGCAGAAACAGATATTATTTCTCGACCGGCTATCAGAAGAAGCTTGTCAAAAGCTATAAGAATAAGAAGTAATACCGGATTTAATCTTCACAAATAAGGCTCAATCCGTCATACGCAAGCATGATTCCCGCCGGTAATTCTTTGGATACTTGCTCGAAAAGACCCATTTGATGGCTGATATGTGTAATGAATGCTTTCTTTGGGGATATTTCCCTGATAAAATTAACTGCTTCCCTCAGACTATAATGTGAAATATGCTTTTCTTTTCTGAGAGCATTAATTACCAGGTACTTAACGCCTATAAGCTTTTCTTTGCTCTCTTCCGGAATAAAATTAGCATCAGTTATATAAGCAAAATTACCGATTCTGAAGCCATATATTTCAAGATGAAGATGCCGGACTCTTATGGGGATTATTTCTATTCCCCTGACTTTAAAGCCATATTCAGGAATCGGATTCAGTCTCATTTTGGGAATTCCGGGATACTGGTATTCTGCAAAAACATAAGAAAACTCCCTTCTGATTGCCTTTTGCACTCTTTCTTCAGCATATATATCTATGGCATCCTGGCTTTTATAATTAAAAGCTCTGACATCATCCATACCTGCAATATGATCTTTGTGCTCATGAGTAAGTATTATTGAATCCAGCTTTTTTACATTCTCCCTAAGCATCTGCTGACGGAAATCGGGACCCGCATCAAACAGAAGGATTGTCTCATCATTTTCAAGCAGAAGAGAGGTTCTGAGTCGTTTATCTCGCGGATCTTCAGAAAGGCAGGTAGTACAGTCACAGGCTATTACAGGGACACCCTGTGATGTACCAGTACCAAGAAAAGTAATTTTCACTTCAAATATATTTCCTGACAAACCTATATTAAAATTCCAAGACAGCAAACAGGTACAGCTTTTTTTTGAATGAACCGGTTGCACTTATTTTATTATATTTGATAAACAAATAATTGTGAAAGGAAGGATTTATCTTATTCCGGTTACACTCGGAGGAGATGATTTTGCCGGAGTGATTCCTGAAAAAGCACTTGCCATAACCAGGAAACTGAGGTTTTTTGTTGTTGAGAATATCCGGACATCAAGGAGATTCTTAAGACTTATTGACAAAGGATTTCCAATTGATGATACAGTTTTCTATGAACTCAATGAGCATACAAAGGATTCGGAAATCGACCATTTCCTAGAGCCGTTAAATTCCGGATCTGATATTGGAATTATGAGCGAAGCAGGTCTGCCAGGAATTGCAGACCCGGGAGCCCGATTAATAGCATTGGCTCATCGTAAAAGAATAACCGTCATTCCTCTCACCGGACCATCATCAATTATCCTTGCATTAATTTCTTCAGGTTTAAACGGGCAAAACTTTTCATTTAATGGTTATCTTCCGGTTAAGCCAGCTGAAAGAGCTGCAAAACTAAAGGAACTTGAAAAAAAAGCAAATGAAGGTTATGCCCAGATCTTTATGGAGACTCCCTACAGGAATCAGAAGATGATGGAAACAATTTTTGAGGTTTGCAACAGAAACACTTTATTATGTATTGCTGCAGATATAACTCTTCCTGATGAATCGATAAGGACAATGAGAATTCATGAATGGAGGATGAATGTTCCTGATCTCAGTAACAGACTGGTTGTATTTGTGTTACAATAATCTTATTTGTGGTTTGGCCCGGCCACAAGACTATCTAATGTGACATCATATATAACCGGTGTATATGCCGGAAAATAGTAACCTGTATTCCCGAATGCGAGGGAAGAAGGCATCAGTAATTTGGCTTTTCCGCCCACCTTCATCAACATAATTCCTTCATCAATTCCTGACATAATCCAACCCTCATTTACAGGAAATCCATAAGCATCACCAGTGACAAGTTTATCAAATTCAGTTCCGTCAAGAAGATAACCTGTATAGTAAATAAATGCAGTATCACTGGTTACAGGCTGGCTTCCTGTGCCGACAATCAGATCAAGGTAATACAAACCGCTTGTCTTATGTTCATAACTGAGTGTTGGATTTGCAGTGAGGTAATTTGCTATCTCAGCCTCTTCCCGTTCCTCGTACTTTTTTGTAGGATTACATGATGAAATAAAAATTATTGACATCACTGTTAAAACTGCAAGCTTAAGTTGATTTTTTATTTTTATCATAGCTTATGAATATTTTTCATTAACATAAAGATTATTATAATAAGTATCAGTTGCTCAAAATATTGATATTATAGATAATTATAGCTCTGGAAGGAATTTTTTCCCCGTCTCCTTTTAATCCATAGGCCAGGAATGGCGGCAGTATAAAAATTGCTTCAGCACCGGGTTTCAGCATTCTCAGTGCTTTGCTGAGTCCCGGTTCAATTTCGGTCCTGCCCAGAATAACTTCCTTAGGGCCAAGGTCTTTTGATGAATAACAACTTGTCCCATCGAGAAGTGAGCATTCGTATTCCATAATAATTTTGTCATTATCTGTGAAAAAGTTCCCTTTCCCTTCCGATTTTATAAGATACCAGAATCCGGAGGTTGATTCCGTCATTTTAAGGTCTTTTCTCTCGATGTAATTTTCTATCCTTTCCCTGTCTTTCTGGATAAGATATCTGTTGAGATCCGCCATTTCTTCCTGTCCGGTTGTTGCACAACTTCCTCTGTTTTCCGGTCCTGACCCGCACGAAACTGTCATTAAAGCTGATAACGCAATTATTAAAGATCTTATTATCATCTGTCAATCTTTCTTGATGAACCGGCTGAAATTTTCTTTCAATACTTTCAGAAAATAATTTATTGTGTTATCAAGAGTACCGCTATATTCTCCGCCTGAAGCATTTAAATGTCCGCCTCCTGAAAAAAATTCGGATGCAAATTCATTGACTGGAAAATTTCCTTTCGAACGAAAAGACAGTTTTACAAATCCGTCTTTTTCAATGAAGAGAGCTGAAAATACTATACCATTAATCGACAATGGTAAATTTACGAATCCTTCTGTATCGCCCTTTACATGATAATAAGAAGCCAGATCATTTTTTGTAAGGTAAATATAAGCCGTCTGAAATTCCGGCAGAATAATCATTCTTTCATTAAGAGCAAATCCCTGAAGTCTCATCCTGTGTGAAGAAAAATTATTATAGATAAGGTTTAATATCTTTTCCTTTTCAATTCCTGTATCCAGAAGGTCTGCGACAATTCTCAATGTACGGCTTGAATATGCACCGTGCTCAAAATTACCCGTGTCAGTTATTATTCCCACATAGAGCGATTCCGCATATTGTTTAGACAAAAACGGTCCATCATTAATTGAGGTCACAAGTTCATATATAAGTTCTGAAGTGGAACATTTTTCAGGATCAGAAATTAAGAGGTTTGTGAAATTTACCGGATTGAGATGATGATCAATAACTATTTTTGAAGCAGGTGATGAGATTATGGAAGTCTCAGCCTCACCAAGCCTGTCCGGTTGATTAAAGTCTAGCAGGACAATAAGATCTGCCTGTTCTATCAGTCTTTTACAGTATTCCCTCTTACGGATAAATATGTTAATTAGATCTGCTCCGGGCATCCATTTAAGAAACTCCTGAAGATTATTCGGAGAGATCATGGCAGAGTTTTTTCCCTGAGCCTTAAGATAATGATATAGGGCTAATTGAGAACCAATAGCATCCCCATCAGGATTGATATGACAAACCAGCAGTATATTGCCCGAAGTGGAAAAAAACCTTGATAATTCTTTTGTATATTTGGATAATTCTAACACTTTTACAACGTTTTTTCAAGGGAGCAAAGATAAACAATATTCCTTAAGACAGTTTTTTATAATTAATAACAAAACAACTCTTTATGGAAGGTGATTTCACTTTTTCAATAATAAAACCTAATGCGGTAAGGACAGGGAAAACCGGTCCTATATTGTCAATGATCAATGAAGCCGGATTTGAGATATCCGCAATGAAAATGGTAAAGATGTCACTTCAGCAGGCAAAAGATTTCTATTCTGTTCACACAGGCAAACCATTTTTCGAAAGCCTGGTTGAATTTATGTCCTCAGGACCTGTTGTTGTAATGATACTTAAACACAGGAATGCCGTTGATGAATTCAGGAAATTAATTGGAGCAACAGACCCCGGTAAAGCCGAACAGGGGACAATCAGAAAAATATTTGCAGTATCCGTTCAGATGAATGCTGTCCATGGATCAGACAGTGATGAAAATGCACAACAGGAGGCTGATTTTTTCTTTTCAAGTGCTGAAAGATTCCTTTAACAGGCATATTTCCTTAATAAACATTTAATCACTATTCATGTTATTAGCTTTGTAGATTATAAAAGCATTTATGGATACAAAAATCGTTACTGACTTTTCCGACAGAAAACTCCTTGAAAAATATTCGTCAGCATTCACTCTCTCCGATATGGAGATCTTTATTTTCCCGGAGTTATTCTATCCCCTGGTGCTTGCTAACATAATGTCGCCGATCTTATGGAGATGGAGAGACGATCAATGGTTTAAGAATATCGAAAAGAAAAGTTTTCATTTCAAAGCAAACAGGATCAAGCAGTATATTATCCAGAATTATGTGTTCAACCTCGATCTTGCAACCTGGGGGCTTACAACTAAAAGCAAAGAAATCGAAAGGTTCAGGGATTTTTTTGATATGGATCTTTTGAGGCAATCAAATGCACTGTTCGGCTATGAAGGTGACAAGTACTATTTTGATATTGATATACGCAAACATTTCGGTCTTGATAAGTTTAATTCAGATGTAATACCATACTGGAAAACTGAAACCATTGAAGCAATGACCGCCTTCGGATTCAAAGATAATTTCACAACAGGAGCTGGTGAATGTGTTTCATTATCTGCACTTTATGCTGCAGCTATGTTTGTTGTTGGCAGGATACCTCTCGAA
>Ga0113563_10002715_pt1 | contig 10787 bp, 8 predicted proteins | sample Mud3Dept3metaG_FD_80117 | JGI IMG/M metagenome (GOLD analysis project Ga0113563, IMG submission 80117) | Freshwater wetland microbial communities from Ohio, USA, analyzing the effect of biotic and abiotic controls - Mud 3 Core 4 Depth 3... | ecosystem: Environmental > Aquatic > Freshwater >...
CGAGCGACTGCAGAATACGGACCGCCTCCATGGTGACGGCCACGCCGATGGCATTGTCCGTCGCGCCCGTGGCCGCGTGCCACGAATCGATGTGCCCGCCGAGCATCACCACCTCGGCCGCCTTGTCGGTGCCCGGAATCTCCGCAACGACGTTGTACTGCGTGCGACCCTCGGGGTGGGTGCGGTTCACGATGTCGAACTCGAGCTCCACCGTCTGCTTCCGGGCGAGGAGCCGCGCGATGCGGCCGTAGTCCTCGTTCCGCAGGACGACGGTGGGGACCGCCTTGGCGGGGTCGAACGTGCGGTTGTTGAAGGCCCGGATTTGCCCGTGCTCCCGCCCGGCGTCGTTGAGGCGAACGAGAACCCCGGCCGAGACGAAGGCCTGGTCGATCTGCTCGGTGACCTCGTTGGGTGTGAGCCGCGTCGGGCCCGGCGGCGGCGGGGCCTGCGGCTGGTCCATCATGGCCGCGAAGGGCGAGGGCGCGGGGTTGATCGGATCGTACTGCGCCTTGACCTCGGTGTCTTCCCGCCGCTTGTTGGCGGGATTGAAGGTGACCGGCACGACCTGCGGCTTGCCGACGAGCACGATCTTGCCGCGCAGGCCGGGCGTGACCTCGTTGATCCAGGCCGTGAGGTCGTTCTGCGTCGGCTTGTCGGGCGGCTCGACGAGCACGGCCGTTCCCTTCGCCGGCCCATTGGTCCCGGGCGTCCACGCGACGACCTCGCCGGTGAGCGTGTCGCGCACGGGCGAGCTGATGAACCCGCTGAAGCGCTCGTTGCTCCAACCGGGGTGGCCGAACTCCCACGGCTCGAGGGCGACGTTGGTCAGCCCCCAGGCCTTGAGTTGGCCGGCCGCCCAGTCCTGCGCCGCCTTGATGTTCGGAGACCCCGTCAGGCGCGGACCGTAGACGTCGGTCAGCGTGTGCAGGGTCTCCATGATCCGAGAATCCTCGGTGGCGACCCGGCGGATCTTCCACGCCATCTCGGTGTCGACGGCTTCGTTGGCAAGCAGGGACGTGAGCCCGAGCAGCAGGAAAACGGCGAGCGCTACCGAACGGTTCATCGAGGACGACTCCAAGGCGGCACGCCAATCGGCCGCGAAAGCAGTCAATTATACCGTCTCGGTCCGATCGCCAGGCCCCGCCCGACGGGCTACACTGCGGGCATGGTGGACGGGGCGGAGCGCCTGCTGAGCGCGCGGTTCCTCACGATGTGCGCGTTCAGCTTCACGGTATTCCTCTCCGCGTTCCAGCTGATCCCGACCGCGCCGTTCCGGATCGTGGACCTCGGAGGGACCCGGTTCACGGCGGGCCTCTTCCTCGGCCTGCTCACCTACGCCTCGGCGTTCACTGCACCCATCACGGGGGCACTTGCCGATCGCCTCGGCCGGCGGCGCACCCTCATCGGCTGCAGCCTCGTGCTGTCGCTCTTCGCCGTCGGGTACGCGATGAGCACCCGGCCCGCTACCATGCTGGTGCTCGTGGCGGTTCACGGCTTCTTCTGGTCGGGCCTGCTGGCGGCGTCCTCCGCCTACACCAGTGAACTCGTGCCCGCAGGCCGCCGCGCCGAGGGCATCGGCTACTGGGGCCTTTCGACGATGCTGGCCGTTGCGGTGGCGCCGAGCGTGGGGCTTTGGTTGTACCAATTCGGCTGGATGGCGATGTGCCTGTCGGTGGGCGTCCTGAACCTCTTGATGGCCGGCATCGCCGTGACGCTTCCCGACGACCGGGCCGGCCGGCCTCCGGCACCGAGGCACGCGTTCTTCACCCGGGACCTCGTCGAGTGGCGGATTCTCGTCGTTGCCCTCACGATGTTCCTCTATGCCTTCGGCTATGGCGGGGTGACGAGCTTCGCGGCGATGTACGCCCAGGCCAGCGGCGTGCACCCGACGGGTCTGTACTTCACGGCGTTCGCGGCCGTGGTCATCCTGACGCGACCTTTCTCGGGCCGGCTCGCCGATCGCCTGGGGCACGTGCGCGTCTTCGTCCCGTGTCTCCTGCTCATCGTCGCGGCGTACGCCCTGTTGGCGCTGGGCGGATCGCGAGGCTGGCTCCTGGCCTCGGCCGCGGCGCTCGGGCTCGGCCTGGGCTCGGCATACCCCATCTTCGCGGCGTGGATTCTCGATCACGTGGCAACAGAGCGGCGCGGCGCCGCATTCGGCAGCCTGCTGGCGGCCTTCGACACCGGCCTGGGCACCGGGTCCATTTCGCTCGGCTGGATCATCGAGCACCACGGGTACCGGGTCGCGTTCGGCCTCGCGGCGGCCGTAGCGAGCCTCGCCCTGCCGTACTTCCTGCTCGTGGGCACGAGGACCCTCGTGTCCCAGGTCAACCCTCCGGCACCACGCTGACCGCGGTGTCGGGCAATGAGCCGGCCGTGAGCCCGCGTACACGGCGCTGCCACACCAGCACGAGCACCAGGCCGGTCGAGATCAGCCCGACCGAGAGGCCGATCCAGAGTCCGACCACGCCCCACCCGAAGGGGAAGCACAACACGTAGGCCACCGGCAGGCCCAGCGCCCAGTGGCCAATCAGGTTGGCCAGCATGGGCGTGCGGGTGTCGCCGACACCGCGCAGCACGCCCGTTGCGACGACCTGCAGGCCGTCGAACACCTGGAACACTGCGGCAACGAGGAGGAGGCCGGCGGCCAGCCGCAGCACCCCGGGGTCGGTGGTGAACGGCGTGAGGAAGACGCGGGGCAAGAAGACGAAGGCTGCCGCGACGGCCAACATGAATGCGGAGATCAGCGCGAGCGCGCTCCAACCCGCGACGCCAGCCCCCCGGGTGTCGCCGCGGCCGATGGCGTGCCCCACGACCACGGCGGCCGCCGAGGCCGTGCCGAGCGGCACCATGAACACCGTGCTCGCCACGTTCAGCGCGATCTGATGGCTGGCGAGCGCCACGGGCAGGAGCTGGCCGGCAAGCGCCGTGGCCGCGCCGAACACACCCACTTCCAGGGTCACCTGCAGCGCGGCCGGTACGCCCAGCGCCGTGAGGCGCGACACCCGACCGAGGTCGAACGGGCCCAGATGGGCGCGCAAGCGTCCCCCGTGCTGGCGGTCGTGCCACAGCACGGCGGCGAGCAACAGCCCCGCAAGATACACACGTGAAACGAGCGTCGCCCATGCCGCGCCGACGACACCGAGTGCGGGGAACCCGAGATGCCCGTAGATCAGCAGCCAGTTGGCTCCGGCGTTCACGAGGTTGGCAGAGACGAGCGCCGCGGTGACCGGCCGCACCCAGCCGACTCCCTGGAGATAGCGGCGAAGGCAGGCGTAGGCGAGCAGCGGGGCCAGGCTCCACGTGATGACATCGAGATACGGCTGTGTCAGGGCCAAGACATCCGGATGCAACCCGAGCCGGGGCAGCAGTCGCGTGCCGATCACCAGCGTGACCGTGATGGGCACGGCCACGGTCGCTGCGAGCACCGCGCCGTGCGCCAGCCAGCGGTGGCACTCATCGAGCCGCCTGGCGCCGTAGGCCTGCGACACGAGGGTATCGAGGCCGAGCAGCAGTCCCATGCCGAAGATCGCCACCGACATGAAGAGGACGCCGCCGAGGCCGGTGGCGCCAATGGCCGCGGGTCCGAGGCGACCGACCATGAGGGTGTCGACGAGCCCCATGCTCATCCAGCCAATCTCGGCGAGCACCACGGGGCCGGCGAGGACGAGCAGGCGGCGCACGGCCAGGCCAACCTCGCCGGCGAGCGGGGAGGTCGCGCCGGGATCGGTGGCGCGGCGGGACGCGGTGCGCACCGCTCCATGATAGGAGGTCGCGAGCGGACCAGGGCGGGCCGCCGCCCTGTTGAGGTACCCGCACGCTGATGTGCGAAGATTCGGGGGCATGCCCGATTCACTTCCCGCCACGATGTCGGTCGTCGAGGTTCCGCAGCCGGGCGGGCCAGAGGCACTGCGTGGGGGGACCCGACCCACGCCGGCACCCGGCATCGGCGAGGTCCTGATCGAGGTGGCAGCCGCCGGGGTGAACCGGCCCGACGTGCTGCAGCGGCTCGGAAAGTACCCGCCGCCCCCGGGGGTCACCGACATCCCGGGGCTCGAGGTGGCCGGCCACATCGCGATCGTGGGCGAGGGCGTCACCGGCTGGCGGCTGGGCGACGCGGTGTGTGCGCTGGTTGCCGGCGGCGGCTATTCGCAATTCTGCGTGGCGCCGGCCGGGCAGTGCCTGCCGGTGCCACGCGGATGGTCCCTCGCCGAGGCGGCCTCGCTGCCCGAGGCGATGTTCACGGTGTGGACGAACGTGTTCGAGCGCGGGCGGCTGCGGGCGGGCGAGAGCCTCCTCGTGCACGGCGGCTCGAGCGGCATCGGCGTCACGGCGATCCAGTTGGGCCGGGCGTTCGGCGCGCGCGTGTTCGCCACGGCCGGGACCGACGAGAAGTGCGCGGCCTGCGAGCGACTCGGCGCGCTGCGTGCCATCAACTATCGGCGGGAGGACTTCGTGCCGATCGTGCGCGACGCCACGGGCGGCACGGGCGTGGACCTGATCCTCGACATGGTCGGCGGCGACTACCTGCCACGGAACCTCGAGGCGCTGGCGATCGAGGGGCGCCTCGTGCAGATCGCGTTCCTGCGCAGCCCGCGCGTGGAGCTGGACCTGTCCACGGTGATGCGCCGACGGCTGACGATCACCGGCTCGACGCTTCGCCCCAGGACGGTCCAGGAGAAGGCCGCCATTGCCGAGGGGCTACGGCGGCAGGTGTGGCCGCTGCTCGACGACATGCGCGTGAAGCCTGCGATTCATGCGAGTTTTCCGATGGCGGGGGCCGCCGACGCCCATCGCTTGATGGAATCGAGCGCGCACATCGGGAAGATCGTGTTGACGCGGTGAGGGACGGGCGCAGGCGTGCCCAGGGTGTCGGATTCGCTCGCGCCGGCTGCCAGGCCGGGGGAGGCGTGCTCATGCGTGGCAAGGACGTGTCGTTCTCGTCTGCCGTCGGACCAGCGGCCGGCTACCTGGTGCGCCCGGGTCAGGGCCGCCCCGGTCTGATCGTGTTGCAGGAGTGGTGGGGCCTCGTGCCGCACATCAAGGACGTGGTGAGCCGATTCGCGGCCCAGGGCTACGTGGCGATGGCCCCGGACCTCTACCACGGCAAGAGCACCCTCGAGGCCGAGGAGGCCTCGCACCTGATGGAGGGGCTCGATTGGAACCGCGCGCTCGACGAGATCGCGGGCGCCGTTCGCCATCTGCGCGACTCCGAGGGCTGCGACCGGGTGGGCGTGACCGGCTTCTGCATGGGCGGCGCACTGACGGTGCTCGCGGCCACCCTGCAAGGGGTGGACGCGTACGTCTCCTTCTACGGCTTCCCGACCGCACCGCCCGAGCGGCTGGCGCGGATCACGACGCCCGGGCTGATCTTCTTCGGCGAGCACGAGAACTTCTTCTCGGTGCCCGACGCGCAGGCGTTTGCAGAGCGGCAGCGTGCCGCCGGACGGAAGACGGACGTCGTCGTCTATCCCGGCGCCGGCCACGCGTTCTTCAACAACGATCGCCCGGAGGCGTACCATGCCGTCTCGGCCAACGACGCGTGGAGACGGGCGCTCGCGCACTTCGGGGAACACCTCCGCGCCTGGCCAACCAACGACTGAGCGCGGGCCGCCCTCCCGCGCGCGATCGGGGACGCCGAGAGCCGACTCGCTCACCGGCTCTCGGACCTCATCGCGTCGGCGAGCGCGCCGGCAATCGCCCGGACGGTGAGCGGCGCGGATCCTTCGGCCTTGTTGTTCACGAGCACGTACACGCGCCGGCCCGACGCGAGCCCCCCGCGCGACAGCTGCACCACCTGCGCACGCATGGCATCGTCTGGCGCCACGATGCGGCTGAACGGGCGGAAGCGATCGCGCTGGTCCTCGTACCACGTGCCCGGTTTCAGCAGCAGGCGAACGACCACGAACGGGGCGCCGTCGAGGGGCACCACCACGGCCTGCGCTGCGGGCATGGGCATCGCGCTCCAGTAGTTGTAGACGTGGCCGGCCCCGTGCCGCGCGAGGACCCGGGCATAGTCCGGTGTGAGCAGCCGTTGCTCGCGGAGCTCGACGGCGTACTCGAAGTCACGGGGAAGTTCCGCCAGCAGTGCCTCGAGGCGATCCAGAAACGCCGCGGGCTCGAGCGCCAGCCCGCGTGGTGCCGGCGGGATCTCCAGGACGAAGGGGCCGGTGTGCGCCCGGAACGCGGCGGCGAACGGCTCGAGCAGCTCGTCGGCGAGGCGGCCGGCCGACAGGAACCACGGGTTGGGCGCCGCCTGTCCCCGCGGGCCGAAGGGCGGTGTCACGGGCGAGACGACCGACGCGGGCGCCTTCGCGAGGCACGGGAAACCCGGTGGGAGCTGCGCCGCGTAGTGCCGGAGGTCGGGCACGGGCACCGGAGCATAGAAACTCCGGTCGAGGCCGACGGTGCGCAGCAAGGGGTGGGCGGCGTAGTCCCGTAACCCGTCGCGGGCCAGGATCGCCGCCGTGGTGGGGCCCCGATAGACGAACCCAGCCCAGCCCGGGAAGCTCCACGAGCTGGTGCCGAACCGAATCGACTCCGGCAAGTCGCGCGCGACGGCGAGGGCGTCGGCGTGCACCGCCGCGAGCGGGTCCGGGCGCTCGGGCGTGTTCGAGGCCTCAGGCGGTTCGGGCCCGAAGAGCGACAACTGGCCCACGCCCCGCCCTCACCGGCCGTCCACGATCAGGAACGCCCAGAGCGCGACGAGCGCGAGCCAGGCGGCGCGGCGCGCGCGCCGCCGCGCCGCCGGCCCCAGCTCGATCCGCATCCGTTTGCGTCCAAACCACCATGTGCCGAGGGCATAGGCCTCGAGGGCGGGCGCGGCGAGCGCGACACCGGCAACGGCCGGGTGGGCCCGCAGCGCCGCCAGCAGGTCGCCGTCGAGCAGGGCCAGCAACGCCCGCGTCGTCCCGCAGGTGGGGCAGGGCAGGCCCGTCAGGGCGTGGAAGACGCACGGCAGCGGCAGCGGCCCGGCGACGGAGAGCCCTGCGAGCACGAGCCCGAACGTCGCGGCGCCGACGAGGCCCCACAGCAGTTCGTGATCCAGCTCGCCGGGACCGAGCGCACGCCAGTGCAGCCGCATCACGCCATCCCCGCCAGCGCCAGCAACGACAGGCCGAACAGCAGCACCAGCGCGACCATGAAGAAGCAGCACACGGCGAGCGGGACGAGTACCGCCGCGACGGCCTTCCCGAGCGGGATCTCATGGGCCTGCGCCAGGCCGATGATCGTGGCGACCAAACTCCAGATGGCGCCGACGAGCGCCCCGCAGATCGGCACGGCCTGGAGGATCGCCGTCGATCCACTCGCGTACGCGACGACGCGGAACGTCGTTTCGAACGGCTGCCGGGCGCCGTCGAAGAGCATGAGCAGGAGGTGGTAGATCCCCGCGCCGACGAACATGAACAGCAGGGCCACGACCGGCGTGATGATCAGCAGCGCCATGGTCCCGAACCCGCTCCCGAACATCGGCAGGGTGCCATAGCCCGGAACGGCGGGGCCCGCCACCATGCCGCTCAGCAGGGCATCGTACACCGCCGTGGCGACGGCACCGACCAGCACGCCGATGGCCGCGAAGGTGAGCGGCGCCTGGAGCCCACCCTCGCGCCGCATGCTGCGAAACGCCCGCACCGGATCGAGGAGGACGTCGCGCGCCGTTTCGATGAAACGCGTCAGCCACGGGCCGTCGCGTTCCCAGGGTGGGCCGAGACGCCCGCTGATCGGCGGCAGAGGTGGCGGCGTCCAGGGGGGCGGTCCGGGTGGCGGCAGGTCGGTCATCGAGGGCCTCAGGCCAACGGGGGCGACGGGGATGACGTTAGCATGGAAGCGTGACCACGTCGCCGCAGCTCGCTGCCATCGACATCCCCTCCCCCAGACGCGAGGCCCGCCACCGCCTGCTGGTGCTGCACGGCATCTACGGCCGGGGGCGCAACTGGACGACGCTGACGAGCCGGTTCGTCGGACACTGCCCGGCGTGGTCGGCCCTGCTGCTCGACCTGCGCCTGCACGGCGGCTCCCCCGATTTCTCGCCGCCGCACCGGGTGTCGACGGCCGCGGCGGACATCGCGGCCTTCGAGGGTGCCACGGGGTGGCATGCCACCGCGGTCATGGGGCACTCCTTCGGCGGCAAGGTCGCGCTCGCCCACGCGGCCGGGGGACACGAGCATCTCGAGCAGGTCTGGGTGATCGACTCGACACCCGAGGCCCGGCCCCCGCGCGGATCCGCGTGGCGCCTGCTCGAGGTCGTCCGGGGGTTGCCCGCCACCTTCAGTACCCGCGCCGAGGCGACGGCCGGGATTCAGGCGGCCGGGTACAGCCGCGCGGTGGCGGCGTGGATGGCGTCGAACCTCCAGCACCGCGGGGGGCGCTACGTGTGGCGCCTCGACTTCGAGGCGATGGAGTCCCTGCTGCGCGACTTCTTCGAGACCGACTACTGGGCAGTCGTCGAATCGCCGCCGGCGGGCACGGTCCTGCACTTCGTGAAGGCGGAGGATTCCGGGGTGCTCAGCGACGATGCCCGCCGGCGCATCGAGGCCGCCGGCGCGCGGCACGGCCGTACCTTCGTGCACGTCGTGCCGGGCGGGCACTGGGTGCACACCGAGAGCCCCGACGCGCTGCTCGCGCTGCTGACGCGGCACCTCGGCGCGGCACCACGGGGCTGCTAGCCCAGTTCCTTCTTCAGATCGGCGAGCAGCGTCAGGGCCGCGAGGGGCGTCAACTGATCCACGTCGAGCGCCCGCAACCGCTCGGCCAAGCGGTCGGCGGCCGCGTCGGGCGCCTGGAACAGACCCAGTTGCTGCTGTGGCCCATGGTCCGTCCGGCTGATCGACGGACGCCCGCCGCGCACCAGCTCGTCGCGCTCGAGCGCCTGCAGGATCTCACGCGCGCGGTCGACCACCGTTCGGGGCAGACCCGCCAACCGCGCCACCTGGATGCCGTAGCTGCGGTCGGAGCGGCCCGGCGCCACCTTTCGCAGGAAGACGATCTCGTCGCGCCACTCGCGGACGGCGACGTGATAGTTGGCCACGCCGGGGAGCGCATCGGCGATGTCGGTCAGTTCGTGGTAGTGCGTCGCAAACAGGGTCTTCGGGCGGGCGCGGAGGTCGGTGGCCAGGTGCTCGGCGACGGCCCAGGCGAGGCTCAGGCCGTCGAAGGTGGCCGTGCCGCGACCGATTTCGTCGAGCACCACGAGGCTGCGCGACGTGGCGCTGTGGAGGATCCGAGCGGTCTCCTGCATCTCCACCATGAAGGTGGACTGTCCTTTGACGATGTTGTCAGACGCCCCAACCCGCGCGAACACGCGGTCGACGACGGGCAGCTTGGCGTGGCGAGCGGGCACGAAGGACCCGACCTGAGCCATGACGACGATCAGCGCGGCCTGACGGAGATACGTGGACTTGCCCCCCATGTTCGGGCCCGTCAGCACGATCAACTGGTGTGTCGTGGCGTTGAGCGTGAGGTCGTTGGGCACGAACGCGTCGCGCGTGTGCCGCTCCACGACCGGGTGACGCCCCTCGACGACCGTCAGCTCGTCGCCCTCGTGCACGAGGGGCTTCGCGTAGTTGAAGAGCGCGGCCGCCTCGGCCAGGGCCGAGAGCGCATCGACGGCGGCGATGGCCCTGGCGGAATCCTGGACGCGCGGGGATTGTTGCGCCACGCGGGCGCGCAGCGCCTCGAACAGCTCGACCTCGCGCTCGAGGATGCGCTCGTCGGCCCCGAGCACCTTGTCCTCGAAGTCCTTCAGTGCCGGTGTCGTGTAGCGTTCCGCGCCGGCCACCGTTTGCTTGCGGTGGTAGTCGTCGGGCACGGCGCCGAGGTTCGCCTTCGACACCTCGATGTAGTAGCCGAACACCCGATTGTACCGGATCTTCAGCGAGGCCACACCCGTGCGCGCCCGCTCGGCCTGCTCCATCTCGGCGATCCGCGTCCGGCCGTGCTGGCTCACGCCGCGCAGGTCGTCGAGCTCCGGGTCCACACCCGGGCGGATGGCGCCGCCGTCGCGGGCCTGGTGCGGCGGTTCGTCGACGAGGCAGTGGGAGAGGTCCTCGCGCAGGTCGGTCAGGTCGTCGAGTTCCCCGAGCAGGCTGCGGACGAGCGGCGCCTCGAACACGCCGAGGATCGCGCGCACCCGGGGGATGGCCGCGATCGACTCACGCAGCGACACCAGGTCGCGCGGGCCGGCGGTCCCGAGCGCGGCACGAGAGACGAGGCGCTCGAGGTCGTGCACGGCCCGAAGGGTTTCGCGCAGGCGGCCGCGTTCCGGCGTGCGATACGCGAACTCCTCGACGGCGTCGAGCCGATCCTGGATCGGCTCGGCCCGCCCGAGCGGGCGCATCACCCAGGCGCGGAGCAGGCGGGCTCCGAGCGCCGTCTGCGTGCGATCCAGGTGGTGGAGCAACGATCCCTCGCGGCCGCCGCCCGCGCCCTCGACGATCTCGAGATGCGCGAGCGTGGTGGCATCGAGCAGCAGCCCCTCGGCGCGGTCGCGGTAGGCGAGGCTCCGAAGATGTGCGAGGTCCACCTTCTGCGTGTCGCGCACGTGCCGCAGCAGCGCCCCGGCCGCCGCGATCGCGGCGGGGTGTCCCTCGAGCCCGAACCCCTCGAGGCCGACCGTCTGCAACTGTTCGGTGAGCACCTGACGCGCGCGGTCCAGGCCGAAGCTCCAGGCCTCCACTTCGGTGACGGGGATGTCGAGCGAGGCGACGCCGGGCAGCGCGGCTGCGAGATCGGCACGGGAGGAGACCAGGATCTCGCGCGGCCGCAGCACGCCGATCTCCTCGGCGAGC
>Ga0113563_10002718_pt1 | contig 10782 bp, 9 predicted proteins | sample Mud3Dept3metaG_FD_80117 | JGI IMG/M metagenome (GOLD analysis project Ga0113563, IMG submission 80117) | Freshwater wetland microbial communities from Ohio, USA, analyzing the effect of biotic and abiotic controls - Mud 3 Core 4 Depth 3... | ecosystem: Environmental > Aquatic > Freshwater >...
AATCGACTGGATGCCGGAGCGTACCTGTTCGGCGACGCGCGAGGCGGTGTAGAACCCCAGCGCAAAAACCGCGCTCCAGAATTCCGGCATCGGCATGCCCTGCTTCAGCCACATGCCCAGGGTTTTCGGCACGATTTCGGGTACCACGAAGTACCAGATGAACATCTGCACCAGCAGCGGGACGTTGCGGAACAGTTCGACGTAGGCGGTGGCGGGGCCTTTCAGCCACCATAATTTCGTTGTGCGCAGTACGCCGAGCACGGAGCCGAGCGTGAAGGCGATGACCCACGCACAAATCGATACCAGCATCGTCCATTTGATGCCGGAGAGGACCCAGTCAAAATAAGTGCCGCCACCGGAGAATGCCGGCTGGCTGAGGAAGCCGAAGTCCATGCTGCAGTGTAACGCGAAAGCCGGCGCAAAAAAACCGGGGAGCCGCGGCTCCCCGGTGGTGTGGCGTGCTGTGGTGTTAATTCAGTATTGCATCAGCATTTCATTTTGCCGCAGGCGCCGACGCCCGTGTCGTTGGGGTTCTTGATGGATTCTTTCAGGCTGTCCGACATCGGGAAATTCAGGTTGATGCCCTTGGGCGGAATCTTCGACTGAAACCACTTGGTGTAGATCTTGTTGATCTCGCCGCTCTTGTAGAGGCCGGCGACCGTGCTGTCGACCAGCTTCTTGAACGCGGGGTCGTCCTTGCGCAGCATGATCGCGTACGGGTCGTCGGACAGAAACTCGCCGATGACCTCGTAATCGTTCGGGTTCTTGGCGCCGGCTTTCAGGCCGTAGAGCAGGATGTCGTCCATCGGGAAGGCGACAGCCCGCCCGGTTTCCACTGCGAGGAAGGATTCGGCGTGATCCTTGGACGGGATGAAGTTGATGCCGAGCTTCCTCTCGTCGTTATAGGCCTTCATCGCGCGCTCGTTGGTCGTGCCCTGGGTGAAGACGACGGTCTTGCCCTTGAGGTCGTCGTAGCCTTTGATGCCCGAAGATTTCTTGACGATGATCTTGGTGCCGGTCATGAAATAAGTGGGCGCGAAGGCGACCTGCTTCTGGCGCTCCACCGAATTGGTGGTCGAACCGCATTCCATGTCGATATTGCCACCCATCAGAATGGGAATCCGGGTCTGCGAGGTTACCGGCACGAATTCGACTTTCAGATTCGGCATTTTCAGTTCGGCCTTGATCCGGTCCACGACTTTCATGCAGATGTCGACGCCGTAGCCGATCGGCTTCTGCTTGTCGTCGAGGTATGAAAATGGCACGGACGCGTCGCGATGGCCGACTTTGACGACACCGGTATCCTTGATTTTCTTCAGCGTGCCGGTCAGTTCGGCGGCGTGCAGGGGTGCGGTGAGCAGGCCCGCGGCCGCAATGGCGGCAAACAGATGGGTAATGCGCAGCATGAGGGTCTCCTGTAGCAATGGTATGTCGGGGCCGCCGTCGGGGGTGACGGCAATGGAGCGTTGCGGCTCCAATCTAAGTGAGGCAGTCGGTTTTGTCCAGTTTTCCGGGGACGCGCAACACTGCGCGCCGGCAGGCCGCGCCGCGCGCAATGCCTGATTCCCGGGCTGTCTAAAAGCCGAACAGATTGCGTCGTGCGTGCTGCAGGTGGGCGAGCATCGCGGCGCGGGCCAGCTCGGCATCACGCGCCTTCAGCGCGGCGACGATCGCGCGGTGTTCGGCCTGGTACTTGAGGCGCCGCTCCGGCGTGACCACGCGGTCTTTCAATTTGCCCCATTCGGTCTGGTGACGAACCGCGGTCGCCATGTCGAAGACGCGGGTGACGAAACGGTTGTGGGTGGCCGCTGCCAGTGCCTGATGCAGCGCGGCGTCCCAGACTTCGAAGTCGTCCAGCGTTGCGCCGCGCTCGGCGCGATCAAGGCAGGTTTCCATGCGTTCGAAATCGGCCGGTGTGGCATTGGTGACGATCAGTTCGGCCATGGCCGGCTCCAGCCGCATGCGTGCCTCCATCAGTTCGGCCGGGCTGGTGTGGGTGATGCTGTCGGCGGGAAAACCGCCGGTATCTGCGAGAAACGTGCCACGGCCGACATGACGGGTAATCGCGCCCTCGGCTTCGAGTTGAGCCAGCGTCTTGCGCACGGTGTTGCGTGGCAGCGCGAAGCGCGTCGCGAGTTCACGCTCGGTCGGCAGCTTGCCGCGGGGGCCGACCGCCCCTTGCGCCACCGCGTCGAGCAGGAAAGCGCGGATTTCCTGTGCGCCGTCGCGCTTGGTGTTGCGGCGAGCGGGGGAGGTATCAGGGCGGCGGATGGTCGTCATGGCGATCGTTGTCTGCCCGGGATTGTGCATCGCCTTACCAATCAGGTCAATTGGTTCAGAATAATTTGTGCTTGGCCAACCATGCAGGCGGGGTATGCCGTTGCAGATGGGTGTTTTTTTAGTCTTGTGCGATGCGGCAAGACCAATATCGCGGCGAGTCAAAATGTTCAACCAATATGGCCTAATGATTGACTATTGGTTGAGCCAAGGCTACGATTCCCGGCGTTTCGGATGTACCGCGCGGGGATGGTGAACAGTGCGCGGGCGGCCGCAAACTCACCACCGTTGCATCACATCCATTGCGAGGGGACATGTCCGCAGCAGGTTCGACGCCGGTCAGGCTGGCCATCATTTCCGAGGGCGTCAATGCCTGGCCGCTGTACGTGGCCCAGGGCCGCAAGCTGTTCGAGCGCGAAGGCGTCACCGTCGCGGTCACCCTGACCGGTTCCTCGACACACCAGCTCGAGCAGATGCGCAGCGGCGGTTACGACATCGGTTTCCAGCAGTCCGACCACGTGGTGCGCGCCGTCGAAACCGGCAGCGACCTGTGCATCGTGATGGCGCAGGGCCACGCGCCGGAACTGTCGCTGGTGGTCGCCGCGGGGATCAAGACCTTTGCCGATCTCAGGGATCGTGACATCGCGGTGGACGGCGCCAATACCGGTTACGCGCTGTTGCTGCGCAAATTGCTGGCGGAAAACGGTTTGCCGAAAACCGCTTACCGTTTTGTCGAAATCGGCGGCTCGCAGGAGCGTTTTGACGCGCTGAAAAACGGGCGCGCGGTGGCAAGCTGGCTCAATCCGCCGTTCGACCGCAACCTGTTTGCCGCAGGGTTCGGCGCACTGGGCACGACCACGCAGTTTTTTCCGACTTACCCCGGCTCCATTGCCGCGGCGCGCCGCTCATGGGCGGTGCAGCATGCCGACCAGCTGGTGGGCTTCATCCGTGCTTTTCGCGGTGCCTGCCACTGGCTGAGAGACCCGGCGCACAAGGCCGAGGCGATCGCGTTGCTGCCGGAGCGTCTGAATATTTCCGCCGATCTCGCCAGTCGCGCTTTCGATGCGTTCGTCAAAAAACCGCTGCCGGTGATCGATGCGGCCGGCCTGCAGCAGGTCATCGACGTGTATTGGGAGGCCGAAGGGCTGCAGCGGCCCAAGGGGGCGCCGGCAAAGTACATGGATCTTTCATACCAGCAGCGCGCAGGACTTTGAAGTGGCCCGACAACAGACTCGCGCAGGGGAGCATGCGTAACGTGAACCCGGTTTGCCGGGCATGATGGTGGGTGCGGCATCGCCGGCCCTGCCGGTGATGGCTGCGGAATCAGCGGACAGGTTTTTATTGGAGAATTGTTGATGGCACGGAAAGCGAAACCGGTGGAGCCGAAGAAGATCAAGACTTCGGGTATTGATCCCAGGCGGCGGATCTCGACGGCGCCGGACGGCTTGTACGATCCGGCGAATCCCGGGCATCGCTGGGATCGCCCGCTGCAGGCGCCGGGGCGCATGCAGGTGGATTTCGAGGAACGCGTCGATTTCCAGCGCCTGCACGAGTACCGTCTCGCGCGCACGCGCAATGCACTGGCCAAATCCAAACTGGGTGCGCTGCTGGTGTTCGATCAGGCCAACATGCGCTATATCTCGAGCACGGTGATCGGCGAATGGGCGCGCGACAAGCTCACGCGCTGGTGCCTGCTGACCGGCAACGGCGAGCCCTGGGTCTGGGATTTCGGCTCGGCGGCGCGCCATCACAAGCTCTACGCGCCGTGGCTGCCGAAGAACCATTGCCTGGCCGGCCTCGCCGGCCTGCGCGGCGCAGTGTCGCCCAAGGTCGGGTTGTTCGAGCGGGCGGCCAAGGAGATCCATGACATCCTGGTGCAGGAGGGTGTGGCCGACATGCCGCTGGGCATCGACGTCGTCGAACCGCCGTTTCTGTTCGCGCTGCAGAAGCTGGGCCTGAAAGTCATGGACGGGCAGCAGGTGATGCTCGATGCGCGCGAGATCAAGAGCCATGACGAGATCACGCTGCTCAACATGGCGGCGGCGATGGGCGACGGCGTCTACCAGGATATTTTCGAGGCGCTGAAGCCGGGCGTGCGCGAGAGCGAGATCGTTGCGATGGCGACCAAGCGTTTCTATGAAATGGGTTCGGACTGCGTGGAAGCGATCAACGCGATCGCCGGCGAGCGCTGCAGTCCGCATCCGCACAATTTCACCGACCGGCTGATCCGGCCCGGCGACCAGGCCTATTTCGACCTGATCCAGTCGTACATGGGCTACAAGACCTGCTATTACCGCACCTTCACCGTCGGTTCGGCGACGGCAGCCCAGCACGATGCCTATCGCAAGGCGCGCGAATGGATGGACGGCGCCATCGATTCGCTGAGGCCGGGCGTCAGCACCGACCGCGTGGTGCAGGCTTTTCCCAAGGCGCAGGAAATCGGCTTTGAGTCCGAGATGGCGGCCTTCGGCCTGAACTTCTGCCATGGCCTCGGCCTCGGCCTGCACGAGCGGCCGCTGATTTCGCGGCTGAACTCGTTCAAGGATCCGTACGAACTGAAGGCCGGCATGGTGTTCGCGGTCGAGACTTTCTGCCCGGCCAGCGACGGCGTGTCGGCGGCGCGCATCGAGGAAGAGGTGGTGCTGACCCCGGACGGCGCCAAGATCATCACGCTGTTCCCGGCGCTGGAACTGCCGATTGCCAACAAGTACTAGGAATGGATACCAAAGTGAAAAACAAGAAAGACGCCGTGGCGGAACAGGACATCGGCCGCGACATCCGGCTGGAGTTGTTCCGGCTGCAGCTGGAACTCAGGCTCTGCGAGAAGCGTGCCTACGACCTGTTCCTGCAGAACCTGATCAAGGGCACCAGCCACCTGTCGCTGGGTCAGGAGGCGATTGCCGCGGCCTTCGGCGTGGCAATGCGGCCCGATGACTGGACGTTCTGCACTTACCGCGGGCACGCCCATACGCTGGCCCGTGGCGCGTCGATGAGCGGCGTGCTTGGTGAACTGATGGGGCGCGAATGCGGGCTGCTCGGCGGCAAGGGCGGCTCGATGCACCTGACCGACGTGGCAAAAGGTGCGATGGGTTCCTACGCGATCATCGGTGCCCACCTGCCGGTGGCGGCGGGTGCGGCGTGGAGCGCGCAGTACCGCGGCACCGAACAGGTGGCCGTGTGTTTCTTCGGCGACGGCACGACCAATATCGGTGCTTTCCACGAAGCGCTGAATTTTTCGGTGGTATGGAAGCTGCCGGTGATTTTTGTCTGCGAAAACAACCTGTACATGGAATATACGCCGATCAGTTCGGTTACTGCCGTCGAGCATCCCGCGGCGGACCGCGCCGGCGCGTACAACCTGGAAAAAATAGTAGTCGACGGCAATGATGCCGATGCGGTGTATCGCACTGCGACCAAATACCTGGATCGCGCGCGCAAGGGCGGCGGCCCGGCGCTGATCGAGTGCATGACTTACCGCCATTCCGGCCATTCCCGCGCGGACCCGGCGAAGTACCGCCCGGAAGGCGAACTGGAAAAATGGCTGGAGCGCGACCCGATCAAGATTTACCGCGAGCGCCTGCTCGGGCTGGGCATCGTCGAGGCCACGCTGACGGACATCGAGAATGAAGTCATGCAGCAGGTGAACGCGGCGACCGAGACCGCCAAGGCCTCGGCGCCGCCGTCGCTGGACGGCATCCATCAACATGTGTGGGCTGACGGGGGTGCCGCATGGCGGAACTGACTTACCGCGACGCGGTGGCCGCCGGCATCGCGCAGGAAATGGCGCGCGACGAGCGCGTCGTGTTCCTCGGCGAGGACGTCGCGCATGCCGGCGGCGTGTTCAAGGCCACGGTGGGCCTGCTCGACAAATTCGGCCCGAAGCGCGTGCGCGACTGCCCGATCTCGGAGCAGGCCATCCTCGGTGCGGCGATGGGCGCGGCGATGACGGGTTTGCGGCCGATCGCCGAAATCATGTTTTCCGACTTTCTCGCGGTGTGCTGGGACATCGTCGCCAACGAAATCGCCAAGTCGCGCTACATGACCAACGGCCAGGTGTCGGTGCCGCTGGTGATCCGCACCGCCAACGGCGCCGGATCGCGATTCGGCGCGCAGCATTCGCAGTCGGTGGAGAACTGGGCGATGATGATTCCCGGCATCAAGGTGGTCGCGCCGGCTTTTCCTGCCGACGTCAAGGGCCTGATTGCCGCCGCGGTGCGCGATGACGATCCGGTGCTGATCTTCGAGCAGAAGTCGCTGTATTCGCTGAAGGGCGAAGTGCCCGATGGCGAGCACGTCGATGAACTGGGCCGGGCGCGCGTGCTGCGCCAGGGCAAGGACTGCACCATCGTCGCGCTGGCGCTGATGGTGCATCGCGCACTGGCGGCCGCCGACATCCTCGAACGCGATCACGGCATTTCCTGCACGGTGATCGATGTGCGTTCGCTGGTGCCGCTGGATACCGTGACCATCCTCGCCGAGGTGGCGCGTACCGGGCGGCTGGTGACCGTCGAGGAAAACCCGCGCCTGTGCGGCTGGGGGGCGGAGATCGCGTCGATCATCGCCGACGAGTGTTTCTGGGAACTCGATGGCCCGATCATCCGCATCACCACGCCGCATATTCCGCTGCCTTCGGCGGATGCGCTGGAGGACGCGACGATTCCCTCGGTCGAGCGCATCGTGCGCGAGATCCGGGAAAAGATCGATTAATACCAATGAACCGCCAAGACGCCAAGGGCGCCAAGGAAAAACGAACACCATGAATAACGATCCGCGATTCTTGTTGAGCGGTTTTTGTCAGGTTCCGGGTTTTGCCTTTCTTGGCGCTCTTGGCGTCTTGGCGGTCAATGATTTTCGGGAGTGCTGAATGGATGTGATCATGCCGCAGCTCGGCGAAACCGTGACCGAGGGCGTAGTCGCCAAGTGGTACAAAAAAGTCGGCGATACGGTCAAGGCGGACGAGACGCTGTTCGATGTCGAAACCGACAAGGTCAATACCGAAATCCCGTCGCCGGTAGCCGGCGTGATTGCGGAAATCGTGGTCGGAGAAGGCGCGACTGTCAAAGTCGGCGCGCGGCTGGCGGTGATCCGCGAAAGCGGCGCGCCAAAATCGGCCGCCCCCGCCGTTGGATCCGCGGCGTCTGCAGCAGCCACTGTGCCGCCTGCCGCACCGGCGCCATTGCGCGCCGCGACCGCGCCGCTGCGTGCGCATGCGGCCGACCGGCTGTCGCCGGTGGTGCGGCGACTGGTGGCCGAGCACGGATTGAACCCGGCGGCGATCACCGGCACCGGCCGCGACGGGCGCATCACCCGCGAAGACGTCACCGAATTCATCGCACGCCGCGGCACGGATGCTGCACCTGCTGTGGCGCCGGTGACGACTGCAGCGCCTGCGCCGGCCGCCGCCGGCCAGGTTATGCCGTTCAGCAGCGTGCGCAAACGGGTCGCCGAAAACATGGCGAAGTCCTGGCATGCGTCGCCGCATGTGCTGCAGGTGGTCGAGGCCGATTTCCATCGCGTGGAGTCCGCGCGCCGGCTGCATGGCGCCGACTGGAAGCGGCGGGAGGGTTTTGCGCTGACCTATCTGCCGTTCATCGTGCGCGCAGTGTCGATTGCACTGGGAAAATTCCCCAAGCTCAATGCCAGCCTGCAAGGTGACGGCCTGGCGCTGCACCGCCGGATCAACATCGGCATTGCGGTCGATCTCAATTTCGACGGCCTGCTGGTGCCGGTGCTGAAGGACGTTCCTGCCAAGTCGCTGCCGCAGATCGCGAAGGAAATCAACGACCTCGCGCAGCGCGCGCGTGCCGGCAAGCTGCGTCCCGACGAAATGACCGAGGGCACTTACACGATTACCAACAATGGCGCCTTCGGCACCGTGATTACCGCGCCGATCATCAATCAGCCGCAGGTAGCGATCCTGTCCGCTGACGGCATCCGCAAGAAGCCGGTGGTCATCGAAGGGGCCGACGGCGACGCGATTGCGATCCGGCCGGTGGGCGTGCTCGCGCAAAGCTTCGACCACCGCGCGGTGGACGGTTCGTACTCGGCGGCGTTTCTGGCCGAGGTCAAAAATGCGATCGAAACGCGCAACTGGGAACAGGCGCTGTCAGCGTAAATCATCAAAAACTTTGTGACGGAATATTCCAAGGAAAAGAAATGGCAAACATGAAACAACACAAACTCGGCTGGATCGGCATCGGCCGCATGGGCTACGCAATGGCGGAGCGGCTGGCCAAGGCCGGCTGCGACATCACGGTGTGGAACCGCACGCGGGCCAAGGCCGAGCCGCTGGCGAAATCCGGCGCCAAGGTAGCTGACCACCTGACGGATCTCGCCGGCTGCGACATAGTGTTCACGATGGTGTCCACCGGCAAGGACGTCAAGGAAGTGCTGTTCGGACCGAACGGGGTGATGTCCAGGGGCGGCAAACCGAAGATCATCGTCGACAGCACGTCGATCTCGCTGGAGGAATCCGCCGAAATCCGCGCCAAGCTCGCCGACAAGGGTGTCAGGCTGCTGGCCGCGCCGGTGTCCGGCAACGCGAAGGTGATCAAGGCCGGCAAGCTGACGGTCGTCGCGTCGGGGCAGCAGGACGCTTTCGATGCCGTCAGCCCGTATCTCGAGGCTATCGGCCGCGGCGTGTCCTATGTCGGTGACGGCGAACTGTCACGCATTGCCAAAATCTGCCACAACGTGATGCTCGGCGTGGTGATCCAGAACCTGTGCGAAATCACCGTGCTCGCGGAGAAGGCCGGCATGAAGCGCCACGCCTTCCTCGACTTTCTCAACAAGAGCGTGATGGGCTCGATGTTCACCGCCTACAAGACTCCCGCGCTGTCCAATCTCGATTTCCATGTCACTTTCACGCCGGAACTGCTGCGCAAGGACATCGACCTCGGGCTGGCCGCCGGCCGTACCCACGGCGTGCCGATGCCGACCACCAGCGTCACGCGCGACCTGGTGCAAACCCTGATCGGAAACGGTTACACTGACCAGGATTTCTCGACCCTGCTGCTGCTGCAGGCCAGGGCATCGGGGATAGAACTGAAGCCGGAAAACGTGAATATCGGCGACGGACTTTAATGCTTCAATCCTGAGGGGAGGAACATGAATATCATGATTGCCAGAACGATTGCAGCGGTGTTGGCGGCCAGCATGGTGCCGGTGGCCTTTGCGCAGAAATACCCGGAGCGGCCGGTGCGAACGATCATCGCGTTCCCGTCGGGCAGTGCGACCGATATCGTCGGCCGTGTCATCGTGCAGAAGGTTTCCGACATCTGGGGCCAGCAGGTGGTTCCCGACAACCGGGGCGGCGCCGGCGGCTCGATCGCTTCCGCGCTGGCGGCCAAGGCTACGCCGGACGGCTACACGCTGCTGATCAATTCGTCCGCGCACGCCGTCAACCCGTCTTTCTTCGCCAAGCTGCCGTACGACACGCAGAAGGACTTTGTCGACGTTTCACTGCTGGCGATCCAGCCCAATGTGCTGATCGTGCCCAGCAATTCACCGTTCAAGACGACCGCCGACTTTATCAAGGCGGCCAAGGCGAAGCCCGGAGCCATCAATTTTTCCTTTGCCGGCGTGGGCAGCGGCACACACCTGAATATGGTCAAATTCGGGCTGGATGGCGGGATGAAGTTCAACGAGATTGCCTACAAGGGTTCGAGCGAGGCGATCGTCGATGTCATCGGCGCGCGCGTCGACACCTACTGGTCGCCGATTTCCGCGGGTCTGACGTACATCCAGAGCGGCAAGGTGCGGGCGCTGGCGGTCAGCACCGACAAGCGTTCCAGCCAGTTGCCGAATGTGCCCACCGTCGCCGAATCCGGCGTTCCGGGATTCAATTACGCCCTGTGGTTCGGCCTGTGGGCGCCGGCGGGTACGCCACCGGCGATTGTGGGCAAGGTCGCCAAGGATTTCACGCAGGCGCTGCGGGACAATGCGGTGAGCGCAAAACTTGCCACGCTCGGCAACGAACTGAACATCCTGGAGCCTGCGGCGTTCAAGAAATACGTGCAGCAGGAGATACAGGAATTTGCCAAGATCGTGAAGGCGGCGGGCATCAAGCCGCAGTAACGGACGCCGGGTGCAGCAGCGGGCGGCGCCATGCGCCGCCCGTTTTTTTGCGGGGGGACACCATGGAAAGCAGCAGGGAAGCAGCAATATGAGATATCGCCGGTTGGGCGCACACGGTCCCGAGGTTTCGGCGATCAGCATGGGCCGCGGTGCGCAGCCGGTGCGTTTCGGTGATCCGCTGGAGGACGAGTTCAATGCGGCGATTGCCCGCGCGCTGGATTTCGGCATCAATCTGTTCGACACCTCCGATGCCTACTGGGGGGCGCGCCACGAAGTACTGCTGGGCCGGGCGCTGAAAAAGCAGCGCAACCGCGTGCTGATCGCTTCCAAGTTCGGCAACATCGATCTTCCCGACGGCAGCAAAGGCACCAACGGCCGGCCGGAATATGTTTTCCAGTGCTGTGATGCCAGCCTGCAGCGGCTGGGCAC
>Ga0113563_10002719_pt1 | contig 10782 bp, 7 predicted proteins | sample Mud3Dept3metaG_FD_80117 | JGI IMG/M metagenome (GOLD analysis project Ga0113563, IMG submission 80117) | Freshwater wetland microbial communities from Ohio, USA, analyzing the effect of biotic and abiotic controls - Mud 3 Core 4 Depth 3... | ecosystem: Environmental > Aquatic > Freshwater >...
CATTGGCTACAACCTCCAGGAATGGAATTTCATTACAGCGCTGCTGGTGATGGTGGGGTGGGCATCCCTACTCTACCGCATCCGTGCCGAAGAGCGGGTACTCTCTCAAGATTCCGGATGGTCAACCTACGTTGCCTCAGTGCGCTACCGCCTCCTCCCCGGCATATGGTAGGTGGCGTAGGGTTATATCCAATGGCTCATGTGTCTGTCCAGGCACGCCGCTGGGGTAAGAATAGGGAACTGACGTGCTTTCGATTATTCTGCGGAACGGCTCCCATAGGTCTGGTGGCACAACTAATGGTATAATATTGTTCAAGGGCTATGCCGACGGGCCTTCCGCACGACAGCGAGAGGGGAATGAAAATGACAGGCGTCACGGGTGCGACGGAATCTCTTGCGTGGGAGTACGAGGCGTTTGAAAAGATAAAGACCCGCTTCACAGCCGAGTGGGGTGAACTCCAAAATCGATTCCAATCCTTGCAGGAGGCCAATAAGGAAATCTATCAGCACCTGACCCAAAACACGCTCCTGATGCGACCGGCGAACAACTCGCCCAGCCTTGAAATCAGAAGACTGTTTCGTCTGGTACATGAAGGTATTCTCTTCAAGGAGCCTTTCCTCTACAGAATCTTTCTGTACGACGCGATAGACCCAAGCGATATCCACAGCAGAGCCTGGCTTTTTGAAAACTACCTTTCCTATCGAGTGTTGGGGTCGGTTCGGGACATTTTGAGCGACCAGGTCTCCCAGGAACTGCGAACCGGGCGCGACCTGACAAAAAGCAGAGTCTATCGGTGGCTGTGCGCCTACGTAGAGAATTGCGACCATTACCGGCTCATCGACATGGTGAAAGAGACGGGAGCCGAGGAGCCCGTGGAGGAGCTAAGAGAAGCGAGAATTTATCAGAGTACCGAGGGATTGGTCTTTGATTACTCTCCCATCTTCAAATTCGTACACGCCGGCAACAATCGTATCCTCGAATACCTGAACCGGGAAGATTACGAGCGCGAACTGAACAAATACGACCAATACGCTCGCGATGCGGACAGCATCAATCTTTCTACGACTGAGAAAGAACGCACCAACCCCGACCGGCACAGCAAGCCGACAGGCGGATCCTTGGGAACAAGCATGGAACATTCGCGGCACAATCTGACTATCCGGTACGAAGGTTTGTCAAGAACCATCCCCTTTCAATTCGGGTACAAGTACAGGCCGAAGATCAATCAGGAAGGGTGGGAGCATTCCTCACCTCATCTGACAAAGACAGAGCTCGTCTCCGAGGCATTACAGGGTTTACTGAAAGGCATGGCAAGCTGGGACCGGAAAAGAGGAACAGCTACAAACTGGATTTCTGAGAACATCAGGTGGCAGACTGGGAGTGCGAAGAGGGATGCACTGAAGTCCAAGCAGCAGGAGCTTCTGAGATACCCTGAGGAAATCAAGGACGACACATCTATTGATTCAATAGGTCCCGGTGGGATTTAAGACAGAGGAGGGGATAGCGCCGCCGAACTCGGAGTAAGCCCTCCCGCCGTGAACACGAGACTGAAGCGGTTAAGGGGCTAAAGAGGATGTTTACTGTCTGTAAGTCGTTGATATTTATGGTAGGCGCGGTGGGTGTTGAACCCACGACCTCTACCGCGTCGAGGTAGCGCTCTACCGTTGAGCTACGCGCCTACGTGAAGGAAGAAGTTATACCAACCTCGCCTCGAGAAGTCAAGAAGTACCCTTGCCCGTCCCGGGCACGCGGTTATTCATTGACTGGTTGACTCGTTGACTCGGCAAGAAAAGGGCGGGAATCGGCCCCCGCCCTGATTATTCTTATAACGTATCAACGCGTCAATATATAAACGCGTCATCGCTCGCTAGCTAGCTGCCGTCGCTGCTGCCTGCCCTTCCCTCTCAAAGGCAACGTCGCCTTTACGATTGACCGTTACTTTTATCCGCTCACCCTCGTGCAGGTCGCCTTTCAGCATGAGCAGGGCGAGCTGGTTCTGGATCTTCTTCTGGATCAGCCGTTTAAGAGGTCGCGCGCCGTAGGCCGGGTCGTACCCTTCTTTGGCCAGCAATTCTTTCAGCTTGTCAGTGAATTCCAGGTCAATGAATCTCTCTCTCGTTCGCTTCGCGAGCATTGCAAGCTGCAGGTCCACGATCCTCTTCAGATCTTCCATACTAAGGGCCGTGAAAATAATGATCTCGTCGATCCTGTTTATAAACTCAGGCTTGAAGCCCACCTTGATCGCTTCCATCACGCGCTTTCTCATCTCGTCGTAGCTGCCGCCCGCAAGCTCCGTGATCCACTGACTTCCGATGTTCGACGTCATGATGATCACCGCGTTCTTGAAGTCAACGGTCCTGCCCTGTCCATCGGTGAGTCTGCCGTCGTCGAGCACCTGTAGCAGCACGTCGAAGACTTCCGGGTGCGCCTTTTCCACTTCATCGAGCAGGATAATCGAATACGGTCTCCTGCGCACAGCCTCGGTGAGCTGGCCGCCCTCCTCGTAACCCACGTACCCGGGAGGTGCGCCGATCATGCGCGCAACCGTGTGGCGTTCCTGATACTCACTCATGTCTAACCGCACAATGGCCTGCTCATCATCAAAAAGGAATTCGGCTAACGCCTTCGCAAGCTCCGTCTTTCCCACACCGGTCGGACCCAGGAAGAGAAAGGAGCCGAGCGGCCTGTTCGGGTCCTGTAAGCCTGCACGCGCCCTTCGTATCGTATCGGATACTGCCTCGATGGCTTCGTCCTGCCCGACGACGCGCCGGTGAAGCCGTTCATCCATATGGACGAGCTTATCCATCTCACCTTCGAGCATCCGTGATACGGGGATACCCGTCCACTTTGAAACGACCCTCGCTATATCCTCTTCGCCCACCTCTTCCGTGAGCATCTTCTGGATTTTCTGAAGCTCGGACAGTTCCTTGTTTTTCTGCTCCAGCTCACGCTCCAGACTGACGACGGCGCCATACCGTAGCTCTGCGACCTTGCCCAGATCCCCCTTGCGCTCCATTTCATCCGCGTCGAGCTTCGTCTTCTCGATCCGCTCCTTGATGCTCTTTATTTCCATGATGAGGGACTTTTCTTTCTCCCAGTGGCTCTTCTTCTCCGCCACCTCCTGTTTTAGCGTCTCCACCTCATCTTCCAGCTTCTTCTTCCGATCCAGCGACGCCTCGTCACGCTCTTTCTTGAGCGCTTCTATTTCGATCTGCATCTGCATGATACGTCGCGCCACCTCATCGATCTCCGTGGGTACGCTGTCAATCTCCATCTTGAGGCGCGATGCTGCTTCATCGATGAGATCGATCGCCTTGTCCGGCAGAAACCTGTCTGTAATGTACCGATGAGATAACGTGGCTGCTGCAATGATGGCAGCGTCTGCGATTCGGACCCCGTGATGAATCTCGTACTTCTCTTTGAGTCCGCGCAGGATCGCTATGGTATCTTCAACAGACGGCTCATCCAGGTAGACCGGCTGGAACCGGCGTTCCAGTGCTGCATCCTTTTCCACATACTTCCGGTATTCGTCCAATGTCGTGGCGCCGATCGTGTGGAGTTCCCCACGCGCGAGCTTCGGTTTCAGCATGTTCGATGCATCGATTGCACCCTGAGCAGCTCCCGCTCCGACGATGGTATGAAGTTCATCGATAAAAAGGATGACAGTGCCTGCCGCCTCGTCAATCTCCTTGAGCACTGCCTTCAGTCTGTCTTCGAATTCACCCCGGTACTTGGCCCCTGCAAGCATAGACCCCAGATCAAGAGCAAGGACTCTCTTGTTCTTTAACGTTTCCGGTACATCACCGCTCACTATCCTCTGTGCCAGACCCTCGACTATGGCAGTCTTACCGACACCGGGGTCGCCAATGATGACAGGGTTATTCTTCGTCCTCCTTGAGAGTACCTGCATCACCCGCCTGATCTCCTCGTCTCTGCCGATAACCGGGTCAAGCTTCCCTTTACGTGCCTCTTCTGTGAGGTCACGAGTATACTTCTGGAGAGCCTGATACTTTTCTTCCGGCGCCTGGTCGGTAATCCTCTGTGTGCCCCTGATATCTTTGAGCACCGTGTAGATGCGGTCTTTGGTCACACCCTGGGCCTTCAGTATGCGCGCTGCTGCCCCCTGGCTGAGGTCTGCTATGCCAATCAGCAGATGCTCCAGGCTCACGTATTCATCTTTAAGCCGCTCTGCCTCGCTAAAGGCCGTGTCGATCGCAGTCTTGAGTGTGGGCCCGATGTAGACCTGCGCAGCGCCACCCACCTTGGGCATCCGCCCGAACTCTTTCTCCACCTCTCCCTTGATGGCTCCGGGGTTCGCACCAAGTTTCTCGAGGGCCGCTACCGCAACGCTCTCTTTATCACTAAGAAGCGCATATAGGAGATGCTCAGCCTCGATCATCTGGTGGCCGAGCTCTTCCGCCTTCTTTTGTGCTTCTGCTATGGCCTCCTGGCCTTTAATGGTGAATTTTTCCCATCTCATCTCCGTCTCCTTTAGCCAATGTTCTCTTACTACGCCAACATTCTGCATACAATGTAATCACTGGCCGCCGTCATGGCAATAGGTTCCTGGACCGTTGACTTCAGACCCGAACTATGAAAAAATGCGGTATGGAAGAGTTCATCAAAACCATTGAAAGCGGGGACCGGGAGGCTGCTTTGGCCGCATTCCTCTCTCTCACACATGACGATCAGATGAACCTTCTTAACACGCTTCGCGCAGCCAAAAGTGAGCCTGTCGCTGCTTTTCTTGCTACCGCGCTCGAACGGGTCTCCGGTAAGGACCTTCAGAAGGCTATCAAGACACTTCTTTTCGGGCTCAAGACACGCGGCATACGCGTTGAAGAATCCCGCATCCAGGGCGAGCCCGTGCTCAAGAAGGTTGAGACCGCCAGAGAGGAAAGGGCCTACCTCTCGAACTATGATCCTGATGGCACACGGGTAGTACTGCTCGCCTTTGAATCGCGAAAGAAGCAGTTCATTTTCATGCACGCCATTTCACATTTCTCCAAAGGGCTCATGGAGCTGGCCACATTTCCGGTGTCAAGAGAGGACCTGGAGAAGATCATGAAGGATTACCTCTGGCGTACAGAGCGCCCCATGGTGCTTCCTTCTGTTTCACCGAGATACGCATATTTCCTGATCGACGAGGCCGCGGCTCACTCAGGCAAGCACACTGAAGACCTGAAAAGTATCCGCCCCATGGCAGCCGGTTTGAAAGGGGCTGTGCAGCGACCTCAGGACATCTATAATTTGAGCGGGGGCTTGAGTTTGAGCGGAGACTTGCGCCCGGGTTTGAGCGCACCCGAAGGCGGGACCGTGAAGGGTCCCGACGAGATACTTGCGCACTACCTTTTCGAGCCGTTTCTACTCACATGGGACAGTCTGGAGGCGGACAAGAAAGAACTTGATGGTGTCGTGAATCCATCGATAGTTCTTCCTCCGTATGTTGTTGAAGAGCGGCGGCAGGTCTTCATGAAGAGTCTCCTCGAAAAAGATTCGATTGCGTCTCAGTCGCGGTTCATGAGAAGGATGCTTGAAGATTACGCGTACCTCTTCCACGCGCTCGGCCAGCTTGACATGCACCGCGGTATACTGGCGGGCCTTTCGGGAGACGGGTTGGTGCAAGCCGCCCTCCTTCGTTTCGTGCGGAAGTCGATGGAGAAGAAAGAGGCGGAGGCATCCGGCTTGCTCGTGAACCCGTACGAGCAGCAACCTCCCCCCGTGCGGAGAAAATAGCCCGCACCCGCGGCTTTTCAATGGATACCTCGGTGGGCAAATTCAACCCAAGAGACACGTTTTACAGGAAGGCTAAAGAGGATGGCTTCCGCGCGCGTAGCGCATACAAGCTCCTCGACATACAGAAAAAGTACCGCGTGATTCGGCGGGGGGACGCAGTACTCGATCTCGGCTGCGCGCCGGGGAGCTGGCTGCAGGTGCTCTCTGACCTGGTGGGGGAGCAAGGTCTCGTGCTGGGCATCGACCTACTTCCGACGCCTGCGCTGCCTCGCAAGAACGTGCAGGCGCTCGTCGCCGATATCCGGACGGTATCCGCCCCGGAGCTTCTCGCCAGTTGTTCGAGACCTCATTTCGACGTGATCACGTGTGACATTGCGCCCAACCTGTCCGGCATCCGTGACGTGGACAATGCGCGTATCACCGATCTGTATCAGGCTGTGCGCGACATCGCGTTGAAGGTGCTGAAACCGGACGGCCGCTTCATCATAAAGTCCTTCTTCCTTGAAGATTTCAAACAGACTCGTAGTGAATTGGAGAATCTCTTTACGCGGGTAACCATCTATAAGCCCGCGGCATCGAGAGGAGCCAGCGCGGAGGTTTACCTGGTGTGCGAGGAAAGAAAAACCGTAATCAGTGATCGGTGAACGGTGAAGACGACCGGAGACCGCAGACGGGAGACCGGAGTAAAAGACACGGAGACACGGAGATGGGGAGACACGGGGACGCGGAGAGAGAACGGTGATCGGTGATCGGTGACAAGAACAGTGATCGGTGATCGGTGGAAAGCAGATACCACGCGGGGACGCGGAGATGGGGAGATGGGGAGATAAGACAGTAACCAGTGATCAGTAATCAGTTATCAGTTATCAGTTATCTGGACAGTGAGCAACGGCGGTCGGCGGTCAGCCGTCTGCGGTCAGAAATGAGACCAGACAGACTAGATAGACTAGGGAAACTAAAGAAACCAGAGAAACCGGGTTCAGCCAATGAGCGGTTAGGGGCAGGGCAACAGCGTATGATACAATAGTGAGAGAAGAAGATGCGGATATTGCTTGTTGAGGATGACAAGAAGATTGCCGCCTTTATCCTGAAGGGACTGCGTGCAGCCGGTTATGCCGTAGACCACGCGGCTGACGGCGAGGAGGGGCTGCGCATGGCCCTCGCCGCACCCTATGACGCAGCTATCATTGACATCATGCTGCCCGGGCTCGATGGCTTGAGCCTCATAGAGAAGATGCGCCATAAAAGAGTCAATACGCCGGTAATCATCCTGAGTGCACGGAGCTCTGTGGACGATCGGGTCAAGGGACTCCAAGCCGGTGGCGATGATTATCTCACCAAGCCTTTTGCTTTTTCCGAACTCCTTGCCCGCCTGCAAGCACTCATTCGCCGGGCGAGCGGAGCCTCAGAGCCGACGCGCCTCGCGGTCGGGGACCTCTCCCTCAATCTCCTGACGCGGGAAGTGACGCGCGGGGGTAAGAAGATCGACCTGCAGCCGCTCGAGTTCTCTCTACTCGAGTATCTTATGCGCAACGCCGGGAGGGTCGTCTCCAGGACCATGATCATGGAGCACGTGTGGGACTACAACTTCGACCCGCAGACAAACGTGGTTGAAGCGCGCATCTGCAGACTGCGCGACCGGATCGACCGGGAATTCGAGCATAAATTGATTCAAACAATCCGGGGCGTGGGCTATGTCCTCAAAGAAACGCCTTAGCTTCCGGAACACGCTGGCGTTCCGCCTCACCTGCTGGTACGCCGGCATATTCGCCGTTTCATCCTGCATTGCCTTCCTTCTCTTCTACATGCTCATCACCTCGGTCATCCGCGAACGTACCGACCAGGAGTTGCTGGCCCATGCCAGCCAGTTCTCCACCGTGCTGGCCGTGAGGGGGCTTGGCGGGGTAGAGAACCTTGCTGTGCTTGAGGCCCAGGCAGCGGGCGTCCGGAAGGTATTCTTTCGCCTCCTCTACCCGACGGGCCAGGCAGTCGCCTCTTCCAATATGGAATACTGGCGGGACATAGGCATCCGCCAGCAGGCAATAGCAGCGCTTGTTCGCACGGGTGCCCCGGTGCTTGAGACCATCGTCGTGCCAGGCCGCAAGGACAATGTGCGTGTTCTTTACGCAACGATCGGCCGCGGTGTGATCCTCCAGGTGGGCCAGTCGATGGAGCCCTATGCGCGTATCACCGACGCATTCCGCAGGATATTCATCGCGACCATGATCGGCTTGATAGCCCTGGCTGCGGGTATCGGCTGGTTCATGGCGCGACGCGCAGTCTCGGGCGTAGAGGCAGTCACGCTGACCGCCCGCCAGATCTCGGATGGCAATTTGGAAAAAAGAGTCCCCGTTCGCGCGCGCGGCGACGAGATAGACCAGCTGGCCACCACCTTCAACGAGATGCTCGACAGGCTGCAGCGACTCGTCACGGAGATCAGGGAAATGAGCGACAACATCGCGCACGATCTAAAAAGCCCGATCACGCGCATTCGCGGCATGGCCGAGGTGACCCTGGCAACAGACAAGTCGATCGCTGCTTACGAAGGAATGACAGCGAGCACCATCGAGGAGTGCGACCGCCTGCTCGATATGATCAATACGATGCTCATGATCTCAAAAACCGAATCGGGCGTAGACAAGCCGAGACGGGAGGAGATCGACCTCGTGCGTCTCGTGCGGGAGGCATGCGAACTCTTCGAGCCTTCAGCGGAAGAGAAAGGCGTATTGTTAGGCTGCCGCACGCCCGAGATATGCCTTTTCCCGGGGGATGCCCGACTGATCCAGCGCATGCTTTCGAACCTCATCGACAATGCCATCAAGTACACTACCAACGGTTCCGTCAGCATTTCACTTGAGGAGGGTAAACAAGGCGTGATCGTCATGTCGGTGACCGATACCGGTATCGGCATATCCACTGAAGACCTTCCCCGCATCTTCGATCGCTTCTACCGGGGCGATCAGAGCAGGTCGCAGCCGGGCATCGGACTGGGCCTCTCCCTCGCCAGAGCCATCGCCCGCGCGCATGACGGCGACATCTTCGTGACCAGCGTTGCAGGTAAAGGCAGCACCTTCACGGTCACCCTGCCGCGCCGCCCCGCAGCCACCAGCAGCTGAACCGCGGTTTCTCTGGTTTCTTTTGTTTCTCTGGTCTATCTGGTCTCATTGCTGACCGCAGACGGCTGACCGCCGACCGCCGTTGCTCACTGTCCAGATAACTGATAACTGATCACTGGTTACTGTCTTATCTCCCCATCTCCCCGTCTCCGGTCTCCCGTCTCCGGTCTCCGGTCTCCCGTCTCCGGTCTCCGGTCGCCTTTACCGGTCACTGGTCACTCACTGATCACTGATTACTGATCACCGGCTTCTTCGTTCACTGATCACCGATCACTGATTACCGATTACCGTATTTGGCCAACATTACCTTTTTGTAATCTTCCCATCATGTTGCCGTTAAGTTGAGGGCATAGAATGCTTACCAGGAAAGAGGCCATCAGGCCAACGAAGTAAAGGAGGTTTTAGAACATGGAACAGACAAAGAGTGTACGTAAGATGTTCATGGCAGTCGTCATAGCCGCATCGTTGGTGGTGTGCGGGGTGGTGTCCGGCTACGGCATATCCACGGTGTCCTCGGCGGCGAAGGGGTCGCAGGCCACCCTCACGGGGGCGGCAAGAGAAGGCGGGGTACCAATGCTGTCGGGGGTGCCAACGAATTTCAGTGATCTCGCTGACAAGGCACGTCCGGGCGTGGTCAACATTCAGGTGACGAAAAAGATACAGAATGTCGGCCATGGGTTCCGCAATTTTCCTGGAAACCCGTTCGGTGGCGATAATCCCTTCGGTGACTTTTTCGGACGAGGACTTCCGGGAGAACCCTCTGAGCGGGGCGCACAAAAAGGTCTTGGGTCAGGTGTGGTCATCAACACGGATGGCAGCATACTCACCAACAACCATGTCATCGAGGGTGCTGATCAGATCAAGGTCAAACTTTCGATTGGCAAGGAATATGACGCCACGGTGGTAGGACGTGACCCCAAGACAGATCTTGCCCTTATAAAGATCAAGGGAGCTTCAGACTTACAGGCATTGAAGCTTGGCAACTCCGACGATCTAAAAGTTGGGAGCTGGGTCATGGCCGTGGGTAATCCTTTCGGCCTGGAACAGACGGTTACCGCCGGCATCGTCAGCGGCAAGGGGCGCGTCATCGGGTCCGGTCCGTATGACAACTTCATCCAGACGGATGCATCGATCAATCCCGGCAACTCGGGTGGTCCTCTCGTCAACATGAACGGCGAGGTCGTTGGCATCAACACGGCAATCGTGGCGTCGGGCCAGGGTATTGGGTTTGCGATTCCAGTCAACATGGCCAAGGAGATCGTGACCCAGCTGAAGGACAAGGGACACGTAACCCGTGGCTGGCTCGGTGTTGCGATCCAGGAGGTGACGCCTCAACTCGCCAAGGGCTTTGGCCTCAAGGAACCGAAGGGTGCGCTGGTGTCGGACGTTACCAAGGACAGTCCAGCTGAAAAGGCAGGCATAGAGCGCGGCGACCTGATCCTCGAATTTGACGGGAAGGACGTGCACAACTCGCAGGAACTTCCGAGGATCGTTGCATCGACGCCCGTGGGAAAAACGGTGAACGTAAAGATAGCAAGAGACAGTAAGACGCTCGACCGCCAGGTGAAGCTCGGCGAGATGGAGGAGAAGCAGTCGGAGGTTGCGGAAGCCCCATCCCAGAAGCAGCTCGGCATCACCGTGCAGAATGTTACGCCCGATGTCGCCAGAAAACTCGGTCTGAAGAAAGCATCCGGCATCGTGGTGACGCGCGTGGAGCCGGGTAGCCCAGCGGCTGACGCCGGCATTCTCGCGGGAGACGTAATCCAGGAGATAAACAAGAAACCCGTGAAAGACGTAAGCGACTTCAAGCAGAAGGTCGAGAAGGAAAAAGGCCAGGAGAGCATTCTTCTGCTAGTGCAACGCCAGGGCACGAGCCTGTTTGCAGCCGTGACCCCCAGATAACATAAACCGGTAGCATAAATAGCAGCA
>Ga0113563_10002720_pt1 | contig 10781 bp, 11 predicted proteins | sample Mud3Dept3metaG_FD_80117 | JGI IMG/M metagenome (GOLD analysis project Ga0113563, IMG submission 80117) | Freshwater wetland microbial communities from Ohio, USA, analyzing the effect of biotic and abiotic controls - Mud 3 Core 4 Depth 3... | ecosystem: Environmental > Aquatic > Freshwater >...
AGGACGCGACGGCCTACGAGTCGATGAAGCGCCAGATCACCGATACGCTGCGGCTCCAGTTCCGGCCCGAGTTCCTCAACCGCGTCGACGAGGTGATCGTCTTCCACGCGCTCACCGAGGCCGAGCTGGCCGCCATCGTGAACCTGCTGCTCGACGGGCTCCGCCGGCGTCTCGAGACGCAGGACCTCGCGCTCGAGCTCACGCCCGCTGCCAAGGCGCTGATCCTGCGCGAGGGCACCGATCCGGCCTACGGAGCGCGGCCGCTGAAGCGGACGATCCAGCGTCTGGTCGAGAACCCGCTGGCCAGGGCCATCGTGGCCGGGCAGTTCCGCGCCGGCGACCGCGTCACCGGGGACGCCGACATGATCGGGGGAGCGCTCGTCTTCTCCTCGACTGCCGCGACGGTCGTCGAGGACGCCAAGCCGCGGCGGGACGCGCGGCGGGCTGCCGAGCCCGCGGCTGCCGGGCGCCGGCGCTCCATGCTCGACCTCCCGGACGTCGAGGCGCCGGGGGGCGAGAAGCGGCCCAACTGAGGCGGCCTCGGGGGATGCGCCACGCAGAGATCGTCGATCGGCTGCCGGCCCTGATCGAGCGGCTCGCCGGTGCGGATGGGCCAGCCGGGCCGCTGCCCGCGCCGCCTTCGATGCTGGTGCCCGTGCTGGCCGGCACGGGCGAGCTGCGGGCGATCACGCCGGCCCCGGTCGAGGAGCTGCGCGACGCGGCCGTGCTGGCTCTCATCATTCCCGGCACCGACGCCGAGGCACGAATCGTGCTCATCGAGCGGCCCTCCTACGACGGTCACCACTCGGGCGAGGTCGGCCTGCCAGGCGGCGCGGTCGAGGAGCACGACGACGACCCGGTGGCCACCGCGCTCCGCGAGGCGGCCGAGGAGATCGGGCTCGAGATGACGGTGACGGGGATCCGGGTCGTCGGGCTCCTGGAGCCGTTCCAGATCCCGGTCAGCCGCTTCCACGTGACGCCGGTGCTGGCGGTCGCCGCCGCCCGGCCGATCCTGCATCCGGATCCCCGCGAGGTGGCCCGGATCGTCGAAGCGCCGATCGAGGGCTTCCTGCCCGGGGCGCCGATCGAGATCGTGGAGCGGACGGTGCGCGGCTGGCACCTGCGCTACGGGGGGTACCGGGTGGAGGACCTCCATGTCTGGGGCGCCACCGCGCGGATCCTGGGCCAGCTCGGAGCCGTGCTCGCGGGCCGCTGAGGCGGTGTCCGCCCGCTGAGGCCGTGTCCGCGGGCCAGCGAGGCCTGCTCGGACGCCGGCACGCCCCCGCTCCCGCGGTCAGCGGGGCTCGCCGCTCCCCGGGTCGTACGGAGCGCCTGGATCGACGAGCCGTCCCTCGCCACGCTCGGCGCCGGGAGCCTCATCGGGCTCGACGTGCCGCGCGGAGCCCTCGAGGAGCCTCACGCCGGGCTGCGCCACCGTGAGCTCGACGACGATGGCGCGCATCTCCGAGTGGTCCGTCCACGCCGAGTGGACGATGCCAGGCGGCCAGTTGACGGCCTCGCCGGCGGCGACGCGAGCACGCTCGTCGCCCACCTCGACCCAGCCACCACCCTCGATGACCAGGAACCAGGTCTGGCTGGGGTTCGAGTGCGGCTCGATCGCGGCACGCCTCGCGAAGGCAAGCTCGGCGATCACGCCGTCGCCATCGCTGTGGATGACCTGGCCCGTCACGCCCGTGCTGCCCGGTGGCCCGTCCGGACGGCGGTTCCCCACTCCGAAGCGGCGGATGTCCACGGCACCGTCCCTCGTCGCCTGCTGGTCGCCGGTCGTCGTCCGCGAGGCTCGCCGGGCTCAGCGCCGGCGGCGGGTCCGCTTCGACCTGGTGCGGATCGTCGCCTCGGGCCGTGCGTACTTCGTCCGGCTGAAGAAACGCTCCTTGGCGAGCTTCGTCTCGTAGGCCCGCAGGAGGGGCGGGAACCGGACGAAGCGGATCCAGACCAGCAGCCCGATGCCCACGATCTCGGTTGCCAGCACGAAGATGTAGTCGAAGACGAAGACGGCATAGACGATCAGCAGGCCGAAGGTGATGACCCCCGTCCAGAGAAGCCACTCCCACATGTCCAGGTAGGGCGGATGGCGGTGCAGGGCCCGCGTGCGTGCCCAGTAGAGGACGATCGTCAGCAGCAGGAAGGCGACCGATGCGATCCAGGTCGGGTGGAAGATGAGCCCGAAATTCGGCTGGCTGAAGGACAGAAAGAGGTAGTCCCAGGGGGCGCGTTCCACTGTTGTTCCCTGCCGGTTCGTGTTCCGTTGGTGGTCCGGGTGGACGCCCATAGGGGCGACCAGACCGCTGCGAGCCCGCCGCCGGGTCGAAGCGGCATCGGCGAGTATGCCATGCCCGCCGGTATACTCGGCCCAGCGCGACGCGCATCAACCGCCGGCCACGGCCGGTCCAGCATGCCGGCACCTGATCGTGGCGTCCGCCGCCAACGGAGGAGGAGTTTCGCGTGCGAGCCCTGCTGTCGGTTGCCAACCGGGAGGGCATCTCGAGCCTGGCACGCGACCTGCTTGAGCTCGGGGCCGAGGTCTTCGCCACGGACGGGACGCGCGAGCACCTGGCGGCGGACGGCATCGACGTGGGTGCGGTGTCCGACCTCACCCAGGAGCCGCCGCTGCTCGGCGGGCAGGTCAAGACCTTCCACCCCGCCGTCTACGCGGGGATTCTCGCCCGACGCGACAGCCCCGAGCAGCTTGCCGAGCTCGAGGCGCACGGCATCCACCCGATCGACATCGTGGTGGTCAACGTGAAGCCATTTGCGGTCCAGGTCGGCGCAAGCCTGGTGTCGATCGACGAGGCCATCGAGATGATCGACGTTGGCGGGGCGGCCCTGCTCGGTGCCGCAGCGCGGAACGCAGCCGGCGTCGCGGCCGTGGCCAGCCCGGCCCGCTACCGCGAGGTGGTCGACGAGCTGCGGCGCCACGGCGGGGTCTCGCCCGAGCTGCGGGCGCGGCTGGCGGCCGATGCCTTCGGCGCCGTGGCCGCCTACCACGCCGAGATCGCGGCCTATCTCAACCAGATCTCCGGCAACGTCTTCCCCGAGCGCCTGGCGATCGTCCTCGAGAAGGTGGCCGGGCTGCGGTCGGGCGAGAACCCGCACCAGGAGGCCGCGCTGTACCGCGAGACCACGCACCGCAGCGGGACGCTCGCCGACGCCGCCCAGCGCCACGGACCGGAGCCGAGCTTCAACGACCTGCTCGACCTCGACGCCGGCTACCGCATCGTCCGCGACTTCAACGCCCCGTCGGTGGCGATCGTCAAGCACACCGACCCGGTCGGCGTGGCGTCCAACGACGAGCTCATCGAGGCCTACCGGCGGGCGCTCGAGACCGATCCCGTGGTGGCCTTCGGCGGCGTGGTGGCCCTCAACCGGGTCGTGGACCGGGCAACCGCGGACGAGATCGCCGCCAACGCCTACGAGGCCGTGGTGGCGCCCGGGTTCAGCGACGAGGCGCTGGCAATCCTGTGCGCCAAGCCGAACCTCGAGCTGCTCGAGGTGCCGCCAAACCCGACCGAGGGGCTGCGCGACTACGGGATCGCGAGCCTCGATTTCAAGCGGATCGACGGGGGGCTGCTGGTCGAGGCGGCCGACGAGCTCGGGCTCGACCGGCACCAGCTCCAGGTGGTCACCCGGCGACGCCCGACGCTCGAGGAGCTGACCGACCTCCTGTTCGCGTGGCGCGCGGTACGCCACGTCCGCTCGAATGCGATCGTCCTCGCCAAGAACGGCGCGACGGTCGGGATCGGGGCGGCCCAGGCCAGCCGCCAGGTGTCCGTGGAGATCGCGCTGCGACGGGCCGGGGACCGGGCCCGGCTGGCCGTCATGGCTGCCGACGCCTACTTCCCGTTCCCGGACGGGATCATGATGGCCGCCCAGGCCGGGGTCACCGCGATCATCCAGCCGGGCGGCTCGATCCGTGACGAGATGGCCATCGAGGTGGCCGACCGGCACCACCTGGCGATGGTCTTCACCGGTCGCCGCCACTTCCGCCACTGAGGCCCGGAGGAGGGGTCATGGAGCGGCTCCTGGCGCTCGAGCTGATCAGGGTCACCGAGGCGGCGGCGATCGCGTCGGCACGGCTGATGGGTCGCGGCGAGCGCGACGAGGCCGACCACGCCGCGGTCGAGGCGATGCGGGCGGCGATGGACGAGGTCGACATCGACGGCACGATCGTCATCGGCGAGGGTGAGCGCGACAAGGCACCGATGCTGTACATCGGCGAGCAGGTGGGAGGGGGCGACCCGGCGAGCGCAGAGGCGATCGACATCGCCGTCGATCCGCTCGAGGGCACCAACCTTGTCGCACACGGCCAGGCGGATGCGATCACCGTGCTGGCGGCTTCCGAGCGCGGCGGGCTGCTCCACGCACCCGACACGTACATGGAGAAGATCTGCGTCGGGCCGGTCGTGGCCGGACACGTCGATCTCAACGTCTCGCCGACCGAGAACGTCCGGCGCATCGCCGAGGCGCTGCGCCGGGACGTGCGCGACATCACGGTCGTGATCCTCGAGCGGCCGCGCCATGATGCGCTGATCGCCGAGGTGCGGGCCGCGGGTGCCCGGATCAAGCTGATCTCGGATGGCGACCTGTCGGCCGCCATCAGCTGCGCCGTCCAGGGAACCGGCGTCCATGCCGTGATGGGCATCGGCGGGGCCCCGGAAGGCGTGCTGACCGCCGCCGCCCTGCGCTGCCTCGGCGGCGAGATCCAGGGCCGGCTGCGCTTCCGAAGCGACGAGGAGCGCTCCCGTGCGCGGGCCATGGGCATCGACGACGAGACGAGGGTCTACCGCACCGAGGACCTCGCCTCGGGCGAGAACATCGTCTTCGCGGCCACCGGCGTGACCGACGGAGAGCTGCTCAAGGGCGTCCGCTTCTTCGGCGGCGGCGCCCGCACGCACTCGCTGGTGATGGCCTACCAGACCAAGCAGGTCCGCTTCGTCGACACGGTCCACATGCTCGACCGGTCGCGCCCGCCAGCCGTCCGCCTCTAGCTACGCCAGCGGCCGGCTTCGGCGTCCCAGCGAGCGATCGCCCGGACGGCCCCGGGTCCCTCGATCCGGCGTGCCCGCAGCGCCGCGGACGTCACGCTCTCCGCCCAGCCGGGTGGCACCAGCCCGGGCGCAAGGTCGGCGAGCGGCGCCAGCACGAACAGCCGGCGCTGCGCCTCCGGGTGCGGGACGACGAGTGGCGGCGTGGTCTTGGCCGAGCCGGCGCGCCTGCCCGCCGACGGGCGCTCGACCTGGATGGCGTGGCGGCCGAACACGAGCAGGTCGAGGTCGAGCTCGCGCGGGCCCCAGCGCCCGCGAGCGCGACGCCCGAAGGCCTGCTCGATCTGCTTGAGCGCGACCAGGAGCGCGCTCGCACCGGTGGCGGGGTCGGGTCCGGCCGGCACGTCGATGGCCGCCACCGCATTTCGGAACTCGGGCTGGCCCACGACCCCGACCGGGCGCGTCGCGTACAGCCTCGAGACGCCGCGGAGCCTGGCTCCCGGCAGCGCGGCGAGCACGGTCACGGCCGCCGCCAGCGTGGCCGCCGGCGTCCCGACGTTCGAGCCCAGGCCCACGTAGGCGCGCACCCGTCGAGGCCGGGTCGCGGCGGAGCGGTGTCCCGCTCGGCGTGCGCCAGCGCGGTCGCTCGCCCGGTGGCATCCTGCCCGCGTGGTCCTGGCACTCATCCTGCATACCCTACCGGCCTCCGACGCCGGGCCGCTTACCAGGCTGCTCGCGGCCGCGCGGTCGGCCAACGCCAGCCGGCTCGAGCATGGATTCAAGGCGGCCGGTGCGACGGTGCGCCGAGTCGATGTCGGGGCGCGCGACAGCCGCTCCTTCGGCTCGCGGATCGCCGCCCTGGCGGCCTCCTCGGCGGCCCGGCACGGTCCGGCGGCCGGCTGCGTGATCGCGGGATCTGGTGCCGTGCCGCTGGCCCGTGCGGCCGACCTCCTCCCCTTCGTGGCGGCGGCCGCCGGCGGCCGGGCGCTGGCCAACAACCGCTACTCGGCCGACATCATCGCGGTGCCCGACCTGGCCCGGCTGGCCGGCGTACCCGACCTGGCCGAGGACAACGCGCTGCCGCGCTGGCTGGAAGAGGTCGCGGATACCCCGGTCGGCGACCTGCGCGGACGGTGGCGGCTCCAGGTCGACCTCGACAGCCCGCTCGACCTGCTCCTGGTCGAGCGGGCCGGGAGCACGGCCAGGCGAGCGGGGCAGCCGGGCGATCGTGCCGCTGAGATGCCCGCGGGGGTCGGCCCGTTCGAAGTCGCGTCCGAGCGGCTCGACGCAATCTCCCGGACGCTTGCCGATCGCCGGGCCGAGGTCCTCGTCGCCGGCCGAACGTCGAGCGGCGCGCTGAGGGTCCTCGAGACCCGCGCGGCGGCCCGGGTCCGCGCCTGGATCGAGGAGCGCGGGATGCGGGCCAGCACGCGGTTGGCGGTGGCAGCCGACGACCGGGAACGAGCGCAGCGGCCACCTCGGTCGATCCTCGGCCTGCTGCTGGATCGGGACGGCCCCGAGGCGCTCGGGACGCTGCTGGCCGGGCTGGCCGACGCCGCGGTCGTCGACACCCGCATCCTCCTCGCCCATCGCCTCGGCAGTGACGAGCGCGCCTGGCCGTCGCCCGAGGACCGCTTCGCATCCGACCTGCTGCTCGCCGACCGGATCGCCGACCCGTGGCTGCGCGCGACCACTGCATCGGCCGCGGCCGCCCCGATCCCGATCGCCCTGGGCGGGCACACCCTTGTTGGACCCGGCTCGCGACTCCTGCTGCGCCAGCGAGGCGTGTCGCGTGTCTGACGAGACCCGACTGGCGGGACGGATCAGGGCCGAGATCGACGCCGGCGGGCCGATGACGTTCGAGCGGTTCATGGAGCTCGTGCTGTACGACCCGCTCGACGGCTACTACGCCACGCGGGCGGACCGTCCGACCCGCCAGGGGGACTTCCTGACCGCCCCCGAGCTGCATCCGATCTTCGGCCACGTTCTGTCCCGCCAGCTCGGCGAGATGTGGGAGCGTCTGGGGCGGCCGGCCGGCTTCACCGTCCGCGAGTACGGCGCCGGTGCCGGAACCCTGATGCTCACTGTGATGGCCGGCCTGGCCGTCGACGGCTCGCCGCTCCACCACGTGCTCCGCTATGAGCCGGTGGAGGCAAGTCCCCGGGGTCTTGCCGAGCTCGTCGAGCGATGGGCGGCGGCCGGCCTGGCCGATCGGATCGTGACGGACGGGCCGGCGGGTCTGGGCCCTCGCGGAGAGCTGCCGGCGTCAGGCGGGTCCGGGCGGCTCACCGGTGTCGTGATCGCCAACGAGTTCCTCGACGCGCTGCCGGTCCACCGCGTCGCTCGCCGGGGCGCGGAGCTCCTCGAGCTGTACGTGGTGGCTGCGGATTCCGGCGCTGACGCGCTCCGAGGCGCCGGCACGGAACGAGGAGCGGCGGGCGACGCCGGCGGCTTCGCATGGCAGGAGGGACCGCCTTCCACGCCGGCGCTGGCGGAGCGGCTCGCCTCGGTCGGCGTCGAGCTCGCCGATGGCCAGGAGGCCGAGGTCTGCCTCGGCCTCGACCACTGGACGTCGGAGGTGGCCGACCTCCTGGTGCGCGGCTTCGTGATCGTGCTCGACTACGGTCACCCGGCCGCCGAGCTCTACCGGTCCACCCGCCGCCGGGGGACCGTGATGGCCTACCGCGACCACGTGGCCTACGACGACCCGCTCGCCGAGCCCGGCCGGCGCGACGTGACCGCCCACGTCGACTTCACGACCGTGGCCGGCGGGCTGGAGGCAGGCGGGCTATCGGTGCTGGGGCTGACCAGCCAGGCCGAGTTCCTGCTGGGCGCCGGGCTCGAGGAGCTGTTCGCGGCCCGGCGCGGCGATCCGGCCACCGATCTCGCCGCGTATTTCGAGCTTCGCGGGTCGATCCTGCGCCTGCTCGACCCGCGCGCCCTGGGCGGGTTCCGCGTGCTCGTCGCCGGGCGCGGCGTGGCCGTGGAGCCGACTCTCCGGGGTCTCAGCCGGGTGCGCTCGAGTCTCTCCTGAGCGGCCGCGACGGCGGTGAGCCCCTGCTACACTGCGGTTCGAGCCGTCCGGCACGGGGCCGGGTGGTCGCGCCTGCACCCGAGCACAACCTGAACGCGGTTCGCCACGACCATGCTCGTCGGCGACCGCCCGCAGAGAGGTTCGATGGAGGGCATCTGGTACGTCGTCGGGTTCGCCTTCGTCGGCGTGGCGTTCGTCTTCCTGGTGATCGGGGCCTCCTGGCTGATCTCGCACCGCAACCCGGGAGACCTGCATAAGGGTCTGCCGTACGAGAGCGGGATCGACACCTTCGGCGATACGCACGGGCGCTTTGGCCTGCGCTTCTACATCTACGCGCTGCTCTTCGTCGCCTTCGACATCGAGATCCTGTTCATCCTCCTGTGGGCGATCGTGTTCCGCGACCTGCTCATGGGCGGTTTCGTGAGCATGCTCGTCTTCGTCGCCATCCTGATGCTCGGGCTCGCCTACGCCTGGCGGAAGGGGGTGCTGACGTGGCGGTGACGCGCAACGACGCGGGCCCGGATGTGACTGCGGACACGGCGGTCGTGCCAGCGCCGCCGTCCGGGGTGGCCGAGCCCGTGGTGGTTCCCAACACGCTCTGGCGTGCCGATGACCCGCTTGCCTATCGCGGGGGCCAGGGCGGGCTCGAGATCACCCACCTCGCCGAGATCGAGGCGTCCGGGGCTGCCGCCCGCGACGACGCTCGATGGTCCGGGGCGCTCGAGATCATCCCGACCAAGGCCGACTACATCGTCGACCTGATCCGCGCCAACAGCCTCTGGCCGCTGCTGTCCGGTCTCGCCTGCTGCGCCTTCGAGATGATGTCGTCGGCGACGAGCCGGAACGACATCGACCGCTGGGGGATGTTCCCCTTCCGCGCCAGCCCGCGTCAGGCCGACGTGCTGATCGTGGCCGGGACGCTCACCACCAAGATGGCCGGCCCGCTCCTGCGGCTGTGGGAGCAGATGCCGGAGCCCAAGTGGTGCGTCGCCATGGGCGACTGCACCTGCTCGGGCGGCCGCTACAAGCGGAGCTACTCGACGGTCCAGGGGATCGACCGGATCATGCCCGTCGATGTCTACGTGCCGGGCTGCCCTCCGCGTCCCGAGGGGCTGATCTACGGGATGATGAAGCTCCAGCAGCTGGTCAAGGACCGCCGCGGCCACTGGCCCGAGCGAGCGGTGGGCCCCAGCGTCCCGGACGGGGTGTAGGACGCCGTGGATCGCCGGCTCAAGCGACGCCTCGAATCGCGCTTTGCCGACCGGCTGGCCGGCCCGATCCGCCAGCGCCACGACGAGACCGAGCTCCGGATCGGCCCGGGTGACGTGCCGGACGTGATGCGCGCCCTCCACGACGAGCCCGAGCTGCGCTTCGAGATCCTGGCGGACCTGGCCGGTGTCGACACCGGCCACGCGATGCAGGTCGTCTACCACCTCTGGGCGCCGACCACGCCCGACTGGCTCCGTGTCATCGCGGACGGCCTATCGCGCGACGACCCGCGCGTGCCGTCGATCACCTTCCTCTGGAAGGGCGCCGAGTGGCTCGAGCGCGAGGCGTACGACATGTTCGGGATCATCTTCGAGGGCAATCGCGATCTGCGGCGCATCTTCATGCCGCCCGACTACACGAGCTTCCCGCTCCGCAAGGACTTCTTCCTGCCCGACGACGCCGCACGCTCGCCGGGCGCAGGCGTCCGCCAGATGGAGCGCACCCACGTCCCCCGCGACGCACCGGCGACCGGGCACATCCGGCGCACCCCGGCAGGCTGACCATGACCGCGACCAGGCAGCCGACCGACGACAGCGCGCGCTACGACATCCCGGCCCATGCGTCGGCGGACGATCCGCGGGTCCTGCTCGAGGAGCAGATCGGCGTCTACGAGCCGGTGCCGCCGTTCCCGCCGCGGACGGAGCGCGAGGCCGAGTTCTACACGGTCGGCGACGGCGAGATGCTCATCAACATCGGCCCCCACCACCCGTCGACCCACGGCGTGATGCGGATCGTGATGAAGATCGACGGCGAGAAGGTCGTCGACCTCGACCCCGTGCTGGGCTACCTCCATCGCGGCGTCGAGAAGATCTGCGAGAACGCCGACTTCCACCAGACGATCACCCATCTCGATCCTCTCGAGTACGTCTCGTCGCTCTTCTGCGAGTGGCCGGCCGTGATGGCCTACGAGAAGCTGCTCGACGTCGAGGTCCCGCGGCGGGCCGAGTACATCCGGGTGCTCTCGGGCGAGCTCAACCGCATCTCCAGCCACGCCCTGGCGATCGGCTTCCATGCTCTCGACCTCGGGGGGCTGACGCCGATCCTGTACAGCTTCATCGAGCGCGACGAGATCGTGGAGATGCTGGCCGCCCTGACCGGCCAGCGGATGCTCTTCAACTACTTCCGCATCGGCGGCGTCAACGGCGACCTCAACCACGAATTCATGAGCCGCCTCGGCGACTGGATGAGCCGCGCGACGACCGAGATCAACGCGAACCTCGGGCTGCTCAACGAGAACGAGATCTTCGTCCGGCGCAACCGCGGGCTGGGCACGATCGACACCGAGACCGCCCTGCGGATGTGCTGGACCGGCCCGAACCTGCGGGCGACCGGCCTTCCGTTCGACCTGCGCCGCGCGCACCCGTACAGCGTCTACCCGGAGCTGGACTTCGACATCCCGACCCGTGCGGAGGGCGACTCGCTGGCCCGCTACCTGCTCCGCGTTGACGAGATCAAGCAGAGCCTGCGGATCA
>Ga0113563_10002721_pt1 | contig 10781 bp, 9 predicted proteins | sample Mud3Dept3metaG_FD_80117 | JGI IMG/M metagenome (GOLD analysis project Ga0113563, IMG submission 80117) | Freshwater wetland microbial communities from Ohio, USA, analyzing the effect of biotic and abiotic controls - Mud 3 Core 4 Depth 3... | ecosystem: Environmental > Aquatic > Freshwater >...
GCCACCCACCGTCCGGAGAGTCTTGAATGGGGCCCGTTCGAGGGCCTTGGACCGCACATCGTCGAGGGCATTTGCCGCATCAAGTCGCAGGACGGCCCGGACCTCATCCTCTGGGGTAGCTCCACGCTGACATCGACGCTGCTCGAACATGGGCTTGCGGACGAAGTCCTGCTGGTCGTCTACCCGGTCCTGTTGGGCACAGGGAAGCGGCTGTTTGCGGAGGGAACCCCGGCACGCGCGTTCGAGCTCGTCAGCACGAAAGCCATGCCGTCCGGCGTCATCCTCAGTGCTTACACGGTCGCCGGGCCTTTGAAGACCGGATAGGCGACCCGGACGATCGCTCGAACGCGAGGAGCTGAACATGGACAAGGTCGTCGCGACGTTGATGGTTGCGCTGGTGCTCGCGGGCGGGGCCTACGCTCAGGCGGTTTCGGGGACAGAGGCATGCCAGGGCCTCGCACGACTCGAGCTGAAGGACGCGAAGGTCGTGTCCGCCGAGACCGTTCCGGCCGGAGCCTTCACGCCACCGGCGAACACGGCTCCGTGGATGGCGGGCGATCCGTCCTCGTACAAGACACTGGCTGCGTTCTGCCGGGCGGTCGTGCGAGCGACGCCGAGCGCGGACTCGGACATCAAGATCGAGGTGTGGTTGCCGGCGAGTGGGTGGAACGGGAAGCTCCGGGGCCAGGGCAACGGGGGATTCGCGGGCGAGATCAACTTCGGCGCGATGGGAGAGGCCGTGGGCCAGGGCTACGCCACGGCGGGCACGGACACGGGCCACTCCGGGGGAGCGACGGACGCGAGCTGGGCGCTCGGACATCCCGAGAGGGTGACCGACTTCGGGTACCGCGCGATTCACTCGATGACGCAGACCGCCAAAGCCGCGATCAAGGCCTACTACGGCAGCGACCCGAAGCATTCGTACTTCGGGAGCTGCTCGAACGGCGGGCGCCAGGCGTTGATGGAGGCGCAGCGCTTTCCCGAGGACTACGACGGCATCCTCGCGGGGGCGCCGGCCAACTCCTGGACCCACCTGCTGACGAAGGCGGTCGCCGACGCGCAAGCGACGACCCTCGATCCGGCGAGCTACATCTCCGCGAGCAAGCTCCCGGCGCTCGCGAGCGCGGTGAATGCCGCTTGCGACGCCGGGGACGGCGTGACCGACGGGGTGGTGAACGACCCGCGGCGATGTCCCTTCGACGCCGCGACCCTCGCCTGCAAGGAGCGCGACTCGGACGCGTGCCTGACGGCGGCGCAGGTGGCCGCGCTCGGGAAGCTGTACGCGGGACTGCGCGACTCGCGCGGGCAGCTGATCTTCCCCGGCTACGTGCCCGGAGCGGAGCTGGGGAACGGGGGCTGGGGGCCGTGGATCACCGGTACGGCGCCGAGCAAGAGTCTCCTGTTCGCCTTCGGCACCGGCTTCTTCGCCAACATGGTCTACGAGCGGGCGGACTGGAATTATCGGACCGCGAGCATCGAGCAGGCCCTCGATCTGGCCGAGGAAAAGACGGCGTCGAAGCTCGACGCGACGGACGCGAACCTGGCGGCGTTCAAGGCGCGCGGCGGGAAGCTCGTTCTCTACCACGGCTGGAACGACCCGGCGATCTCGGCGCTGAGCACGATCGGCTACTACGAGAGCGTGGTGGCCAGGCTGGGGCGGCAGGAGACGGATGCGTTCGTGCGGCTCTACATGGTGCCGGGGATGCAGCACTGCGGTGACGGGCCGGGCCCGAACTCCTTCGGGCAGTCGGGCGCGGCCCCGTCGAGCGAGCCTCGGCACGACGTCTCGATGGCGCTCGAGCGCTGGGTCGAGAAGGGCGAGGCCCCGTCGTCGATCGTCGCGACGAAGTACGTGGACGATGATCCGGCCAAGGGCGTGCAATCGACGAGGCCGCTTTGTCCCTATCCGCAGATCGCCAAGTACCGCGGCCTGGGTGATCCCAAGGACGCCGCCAGTTTCGCGTGCGCTGGTGCTCCACGCCTGGGCGCTACCCGCTCACGCGAAGACGGGCCCGACCGGGATCGGCGTTGGCCCGGCGTCGAGGAGCCAGAGCCACTCGCTCCGTAGGCGGCGGCCTTCTCCGCGCGTTCGCTGGCTTCCGTGGCGGGCGACAGCACTTCCGCGACCCATTCCGGGATCAGGACGATCGGCGTCGCGCGGCCCTCGGTGGCCGCGCCTTGGCGTCAGCGGCCGGTCGAGCCGAAGCCACCCGCGCCACGGCCCGTGTCGTCGATCTCCGCCGCCGCCGCGAAGACGGCCCGCTCGACCCGCTGCACGAGCAGCTGCGCCACCCGGTCGCCGGCCGCGATGTGAAACGGCTGGTCGCCGTGGTTCACGAGGACGACCCGCACCTCGCCGCGGTAGTCGCTGTCGACGACGCCGGCGAGCGTGTCGATTCCGTGACGGACGGCGAGCCCGCTGCGCGGCCAGACGAGGCCGACGTGGCCGGGGGGGATCTGGAGGCGCAACCCGGTGGGCACGGCGGCCCGGGCGCCGGGGGCGATGTCGACCGCCTCGCTCGCGCGCAGGTCGGCTCCCGCCGCTCCCGCGGAGGCGTACTCGGGCAGCGAGCCGCCCGCGCCGACGAGGGCGGCAAGGGGGACCGTCGCGCGTGGGATGTCAGGCATCGGGCTTTCCTCGGGGCTCTCCGAGAGGATACCGCAGACCATCCGACGGAGCCGACGAGGTCCCTCGCGTGCCCGCTCGAGTGGGGCACGCTCGGGTGCAGGGTTATGATCGCGGGATGAGCCGGCCCAATCTCTTCGGGATGAGCGAGGGAGCACTCGGCGCGCTCGTCGCCGAGAGAGGCGAGCCCGCCTTCCGTGCCCGGCAGATCTACGCCTGGCTCTACCACCGCCGCGTCCGCGAGGTCGACGCGATGGTCAACCTGCCCAAGCCGTTGCGCTCCGCCCTCGCGGAAGGGTTCGAGCTGCGCTGGCCCGAGGTGGCGGAGCGCGCCCTCTCCTTCGACGGTACGCGCAAGTACCTCTTCCGGCTGGACGACCTGCCCCCGGGAGCCGGCCCGCACGTCCGCGGGGGCGGGGCCACGATCGAGTCCGTCTACATCCCCGAGGACGACCGCCGGACCATCTGCATCTCGACCCAGGCCGGATGCCCGCTCAAGTGCGCCTTCTGCCTGACCGGCATCGCCGGCTACCAGCGCAACCTCAAGGCCTGGGAGATCCTCGGCCAGGTGGCGACCGTGATGGAGGAGCACCCGGTCTCCGCGACCCACCCGCAGCGGCGCGGGGAGGACCCCTTTCCCTGGAACATCGTGGTGATGGGGATGGGGGAGCCGCTCCTCAACTACGAGGCCACGGTCGAGGCGCTGCGCATCCTGATGGACGAGCGGGGCTTCGGCGTGCCGCCGCGCAAGCTGACCCTCTCCACGGTGGGCATCCTGCCCGCGCTCGAGAAGCTGGCGAAGGAGCCGGTCCGCCCGAACCTCGCGATCAGCCTCCACGCCCCCGACCCCGGCCTGCGCCGCGCGCTGATGCCGATCGAGGAGAAGTACCCCTTCGACCGGGTGGTCGAGGCCGCGCTGCGCTACCCGATCCCTCGCGGCGGGCTCGTCACCTTCGAGTACGTGCTGCTCGGAGGCGTGAACGACGGTGTCGCCCACGCGCGCGCGCTCGCCCGGCGGCTGGGCGGCAAGCGCGTGAAGGTGAACCTCATCCCCCTGAACCCCGCGCCGGAGATCCCGTTCAAGGCCCCGACGCCGGAGGCCGTGGACGCCTTCGGCCAGGCGCTCGCCGCCGCCGGCGTCACCGTGTCCGTCCGGCGGCCGCGCGGCCGGGACATCCTCGCCGCCTGCGGGCAGCTCCACCTCAAGAAGGGCGCCCCCGCGCCCGCCCCGGCGCACCCCTGACGGCACCGGCCCTCCCCGCCCCGCGGTTCGCGGCCCTCCTCGCGCTCCTCGCGCTGGGCCTGCTGGCGCTCCTGCTGCCGCACCTCGGGGCGGCGCCTCTCGAGCGGGCCGAGATCTACTTCCTCGACGCCGCGCGCGCGATGGTCGAGAGCGGCGACTGGGTGATACCGCGCTACGAGGGGAAGCCCTTCTTCGACAAGCCGATCCTGTCCTACTGGCTGATGGCCGGGGCGATGAGCGGGCTCGGAGCGGGACCGGGAGCCGCGCGGCTCGTCCCGGTGGCGGCCGCGATCGGGGTCGTGCTCGCGACCGCCTGGCTGGGGACGATCCTCTTCGACCGGCGCTCGGCCCTGGCCGGGGGGCTGGTGCTGGCCACGACGCTCGCGTTCCTGTCCTTCGGGCGCGTGGCGATGTCGGACATGCTGCTCGCGCTGTGGACGACGCTGGCCGTCGCCCTCGCCGTGCTCGCCTACCGTCCCGGGGCGCCGGCCTGGGCAGTGCCCCTGCTCGGCGCGGTGGCGGGCCTCGGCTTCGCGACGAAAGGCCCGGTCGCCCTCCTCGTCCCCGGCCTCGCCCTCCTCCTGCTCCTGTGGGAGAACCGGCGCCGCCCGGTCCCGTGCGGGTGGGGCCCGCTCGCTCTCGGCGTCCTGGCCTTCACCGTGCTCGGCCTCGGCTGGTTCGCGCTCGTCTACCAGCGGCTGGGGCCAGGGCCGCTCGTCGCCTTCTTCTTCCGCGAGAACCTGGAGCGCTTCGCCGGCGAAGCCTACGACGTGGGCCGGCCCTTCTGGTTCTACCCGCCCGCGTACCTGGCGGAGGGCATGCCGTGGTCGCCGCTCCTGCCGATCGCCCTCTGGCGGCTGCTGCGCTCGCACGAGGGCGACGAGGCGCATCGCACGCGCTTCCTGGCGACCTGGGCGGCCCTCGTCCTCGTGCCCCTGAGCCTCTCGCGCGGGAAGATCGACTACTACCTCCTGCCGATCTACCCCGCCGTGTCGCTGGTGATCGGTCGCTACCTCGCCGGCGTGCCCTGGAAGCGGGCGGACCGCGCGTGGGCCCGCCTCGTCCTGGTGCTCGAGGCGACGGCGCTCGTCCTCCTCCTGGCCCTGCCGCCCCGGATCCCCGCCGAGTGGCTGCCCGGCGCCGTGCCGCGCGGGCTCCTGGTGGCCGTGTTCGCGGCCGGCGCGATCTCCCTGCTCGCCGCCGCGGTGCGGCCGACGCCGCGCCGCGCCGCGGCCGTGCTCGCCTCGCTCGTCGCCGCGGCCTGGCTCGTGCTCGTCGTCTTCTTCCTGCCGGCCTTCGCCGCCGCCCAGCCCAACCGCGCGATCGTGGCGGACGTGGCGCGGGAGAGGGCGTACCGGTCCGACCTGAGGATGGCCTTCTGCTCCGACCCGACCCGCGTGAGGCGCGACGTGCTCCTGAACGTCCGCCTGGCGGCGTTCTCCGAGTGCGACCTGTGGAGCCTGGCCGGCTCTCGCGAGCCGTTCCTGCTCCTGGCGACGCCCGCGCAGGACGCTTCGTTCCGCGCCGACCCCCGCTACCGGGAGATCGCGCGCTACCGCTACGTGCCGGCGCGGGCTCTCACCCTCGAAGGGCTCTTCTCCGTGCGCGAGCCGGGCGAGGTCGTCCTCGGCGCGAACTTCCCGACCGCCGACCCCGAGGCGGACCGCAAGAGGCGGCGCGCGTACCGCAAGGCAATCCAGAAGGAACGGGCCGACGCCGCGGCGCAGGCCGCGAACGAAGCGCCGTAGCCGGGCGCGGTGCCCGCCGGGGCGCCGCCGGTCCTGAGCGCGGCCGTCAGGCCGGGTCGGCGAGCGCCCGGAAAGCCTCGCCCGCGGCGGCGACCGTCAGGTCGATCTCGGGCTCGCCGTGCGCCAGCGAGACGAAGGCCGCCTCGAACTGCGCGGGCGGCAGGTAGACGCCCCGCTCGAGCATCGCGTGGAAGAAACGGCCGAAGCGCTTCGTGTCGGAGGCCTTCGCGGTGGCGTAGTCCACGACCGGCCCCGGGCAGAAGAAGACGGTGATCATCGAGCCGACGCGATTGACCGTCACCGCCGCGCCGGCGTCGCGGGCGGCGCGGAGGAGCCCCGCCTCGAGGCGCGCGCTGCGCTCCTCGAGCGCCTCGTAGGTCCCGGGCCGCGCGAGGAGGTCCAGCAGCGCCGCGCCCGCCGCCATCGCCAGCGGGTTTCCCGAGAGCGTGCCCGCCTGGTAGACCGGGCCCTCGGGCGCGACGGTGGCCATGATGTCGGCGCGCCCGCCGTAGGCCGCGGCGGGGAGGCCGCCCCCGAGGATCTTGCCGAGGCAGGTCAGGTCGGGCCGGATGCCGTACCGCTGCTGCGCGCCGCCCAGCGCGAGGCGGAAGCCGGTCATGACCTCGTCGAAGATCAGCACCGTGCCGGCGCGCCGGGTGATCTCGCGCAGGGCCTCGAGGTAGCCGGCCCTCGGCGCGACCGTGCCCATGTTGCCGCACACGGGCTCGACGATGACCGCGGCCAGGTCGACCCCGTGCGCCGCGACGACCTGCTCAAGGGCCGGCACGTCGTTGTACGGGACCACGAGCGTGTCGGCCACCGTTCCCTCCGGCACGCCCGGGGAGCCCGGGATCCCGAGGGTGGCGACGCCGGACCCGGCGGAGACGAGCAGCGAGTCGGCGTGGCCGTGGTAGCAGCCGTCGAACTTCAGGATCTTCCGGCGGCCGGTGAAGCCGCGCGCGACGCGCAGGGCGCTCATCGTGGCCTCGGTGCCCGAGGAGACGAACCGCACCTTCTCGATCGAGCCCACGTGACGCACGACGCGCTCGGCCAGCTCCACCTCGAGCGCGCAGGGCGCGCCGTAGGAGGTCCCGCGCGCGGCGGCCTCGCGGATCGCCTCCAGGACGGCGGGGTGCGCGTGTCCCAGGATCATCGGCCCCCACGAGCCGACGTAGTCGACGAAAGACCGGCCGTCCGCGTCCCAGAACCGGGCGCCTTCGGCCCGGGCCACGAAGAGGGGCGAGCCGCCCACGGCCTTGAAGGCGCGGACCGGGCTCGACACGCCGCCGGGGATGACCGCCTTCGCGCGCTCGAACAGCTCCTCGGATCTCGTCATGCTCCGCAGTTCATCACAGCCCGTCGCCGGAGGGAAAGGGGCGGTCTCGAGGAAAGCGGGGCCGCCGCCGCGAGCCCGGAGGGGCCTCAGGCCCGGCGCGCGAAGTCCTTGGCGTGGTAGGTCAGGATGACGTCGGCTCCTGCCCGGCGGATCGAGGTCAGGATCTCGCGCATCATCCGGTCCTCGTCCACCCAGCCCCTCGCCGCCGCCGCCTTCACCATGGCGTACTCGCCGGACACGTTGTAGGCCGCGACGGGGCGGTCGGAGGTCTCGGCCACCGCGCGGATGACGTCGAGGTAGGGGAGGGCCGGCTTCACCATCACCATGTCCGCCCCCTCCTCCACGTCGAGCGACACCTCGCGCAGCGCCTCGCGCACGTTGGCGGGGTCCATCTGGTAGCCGCGGCGGTCCCCGAACTGCGGGGCGGAGTCCGCCGCCTCCCGGAAGGGGCCGTAGAAGGCCGAGGCGTACTTCGCGGCATAAGAGAGGATGGGGATGGCGGCGTAGCCCGCCTCGTCGAGCCCCTCGCGGATCGCCCCCACGCGCCCGTCCATCATGTCGGAGGGCGCGACGACGTGCGCTCCCGCCCTCGCGTGCGAGACGGCCATCCGGGCGAGGAGCGCCAGGGTGGGGTCGTTCTGCACCTCGCCGTCCTCGACGACCCCGCAGTGGCCGTGCGAGGTGTACTCGCACAGGCACACGTCGGTCACCACCAGGAGCTCCTTGCAGGCGGAGCGGATCGCGCGCACGGAGCGCTGCACGACGCCGTCGTCGGCGTAGCCCTCGGAGCCCACCGGGTCCTTCGCCGAGGGCAGGCCGAAGAGGATGACCCCGCCGATCCCCAGCTTCTCGACCTCCTCGGCCTCGCGCGCGACCTCGTCCACCGAGAGGTGGAAGCAGCCGGGAAGGGAGGGGATCTCGCGGCGGAGTCCCTCGCCGGGGGCCACGAAGAGCGGGTAGATCAGGTTGGCGGGGGAGAGCGTCGTCTCGCGCACCATCGCGCGCAGCCGCTCGGTTCTACGCAACCGCCGGGGGCGCTCAATCATCTTCGTCGTCGCCGAAGAAGAACTGGTGAGCGCAGCGCTGGCTGCAGAAGACCCGCCCGTACTCGCGCCGGCCGCACTCGTGGCAGACCATCTTGAAGCATATGGGGCACTTCAGCAGGGTCACGTCCTGCTCGTCCTTCTGGCAGTTGACGCAGATCATGGCGGAACGGTGCAGTATACCACCGGCCTCTCGGCCCTCGGTTTCGTAGTAGACTTGCGGGTCCGGGAGGCGACGAGTGCCTCCCGCACCCGTGGCGGTGTAGCTCAGCTGGTTAGAGCACGCGGCTCATATCCGCGGAGTCCGGGGTTCGAGTCCCTGCACCGCCACCACGCTCCCCCCGCATGAGGAGGCCAGGGTCTTGAGGCTGCCGTCCCTCGTCGCGGCCGTCGATCGGGCCCTGCGGATCGCGGGGGTGCCGCCCCGGGGCGGCACGATCGTGGTGGGCCTCTCCGGGGGAAAGGACTCGGTCGCCCTCCTCGACGCGCTCGCGTCCCTGCGTCGCCGGCGGGGTTTCCGCGTGGTGGCCGCTCACCTCGACCACGGGCTGCGGCCGGGCTCGGCGGAGGACGCGTCCTTCTGCGCCGCGCTGTGCGAACGGCTCGACGTGCCCTTCCGCGCGGGAACCGCCGACGTGCGCGCCCGGGCCGGGCGCGAGCGTGGCGGGCTCGAGCAGGCCGCACGCCGCGAGCGCTACGCGTACCTGCGCCGCGTGCGCGACGAGGAGCACGCGGCCGCGATCGCGGTCGCACACACGCGGGACGACCAGGCGGAGACGCTGCTGCTGCGGCTCCTCCGGGGCGCCGGGGCGACGGGCCTCGCGGGGATGAGGCCGCGGTCGGGAGACATCGTCCGCCCGTTGCTCGCGGTATCGAGGGAGGAGGTCCTGGCGCACCTGCGCGAGCGGGGCCTCGAGTGGCGCGAGGACCCCTCGAACGCCGACACCGCTCACCGGAGAAACCGCGTGCGTCACGAGCTCATCCCCTACCTCGAGGCACGCTTCAACCCGCGGATCCGCGCGGCGCTCGCCCGCACGGCCTGGCTCCTGGCCGACGAGGCCGCGCACGTGCGCGCCGAAGCCGAGTCGCTGCTCGCGTCGATCGCCAGCGAGGAGCACGACGCGCTCCTCCTGGGGCGCGTGGCCCTCGCCGAGGCGCCCCCGGCCGTCGCCCGCGCCGCCCTTCGCCAGGCCCTGGCCCGGGCGGGAGGGCTGGCCCAGGTCGGGGCGCTCCACGTCGAGCGGGTCCTCCAGCTCGCCCGCGCGAAGGCCCCCTCGGGCCGCCGCCTCCCGCTGCCCGGGGGGCGTGAAGCCCGCTTCACCCGGGACGCCGTGCGGCTCGAAAAGCGTGCCGAACCAGCCACGAAAGCCGTATCATCCCGGAGAGAACCATGAGGGACCAGGTTTCCGTCCTTTTCACGGAGGAGCAGATCGCCCGGCGCGTGGCCGAGCTGGGGGAGGAGATCACGGCATCCTTCGGAAACCGCGAGATCTGCGTCCTCGGCCTCATGAAGGGCAGCCTCGTCTTCCTGTCCGACCTCATCCGACGCATCCCCCTGGACCTGACGGTCCACCTCGTGCGGGTGACGTCGCAGCGCGAGCAGGCCGCGGGCCGGGTGCTCACGGAGATCGTCTACTCGACCTCCGTCCCGCTGGAAGGGAAGGACGTGCTCCTCGTGGACGACATCGTGGACACCGGCATCACGCTCAGCTACCTCCTGGCCCACATCCACGAGCACGCCCCGGCCAGCCTGCGCGTCTGCGCCCTGGTGGACAAGCCCGAGGCCCGCAAGATCGACGTGCACCCGGACTGGGCCGCACTCCCCGTCCACGAGCCCCAGGCCGACCGCTTCCTGGTGGGCTACGGGCTCGACTGGATGGAGCACTTCCGGGGCCTGCCGTTCATCGGCACGATCCCCCGCCCGGCCGCGCGCTGAAGCCGTCCCGGGGGTAAGCTAAGATAGGTGATTCGCCCCGGTGTCGGGGGGAAGCGGGACGGAGTGGGGCCCGTCCGGAGGACGAATAGCACGTGAACGCCACGTTCAAGACCGTGATGCTGTGGACGTCTCTCCTGGTCGTCGTCTTCCTGGCCTGGCACTTCGCCCAGTTCCAGAAGAAGGAGACGCCGGTCAAGTTCAGCGAGTTCATGGCCCAGGTCGAGGCCGGGCAGGTGGCGGACGTCACCATCACCGGCAACGAGATCAAGGGGCACACCGTGAGCCGCGAGGCCTTCCGCACCTTCGCCCCGCTCGGCTACGACAAGCTCACCGACCGCCTGCTCGCCAAGAGCGTCGTCGTGACCTACCAGCCCGACACCACCCCCACCTGGGCCAACATGCTCATCTCCTGGGCCCCCTTCCTGCTCCTGATCGGCTTCTGGGTCTTCTTCATGCGGCAGATGCAGAGCGGGGGGAACAAGGCGCTCTCCTTCGGCAAGTCCAAGGCCAAGCTCCTCGCCAGCCAGCAGAAGAAGGTCACCTTCAAGGACGTCGCCGGCGTCGACGAGGCCAAGGAGGAGCTGCAGGAGATCATCGAGTTCCTGCGCGAGCCCCAGAAGTTCCAGAAGCTCGGCGGCCGCATCCCCAAGGGCGTCCTGCTGATGGGGCCCCCGGGCTCCGGCAAGACGCTCCTCGCCCGCGCGATCGCCGGCGAGGCCAACGTGCCCTTCTTCTCGATCTCCGGCTCCGACTTCGTGGAGATGTTCGTAGGGGTCGGGGCTTCCCGCGTGCGCGACCTCTTCGAGCAGGGCAAGAAGAACGCCCCCTGCATCATCTTCATCGACGAGA
>Ga0113563_10002722_pt1 | contig 10781 bp, 11 predicted proteins | sample Mud3Dept3metaG_FD_80117 | JGI IMG/M metagenome (GOLD analysis project Ga0113563, IMG submission 80117) | Freshwater wetland microbial communities from Ohio, USA, analyzing the effect of biotic and abiotic controls - Mud 3 Core 4 Depth 3... | ecosystem: Environmental > Aquatic > Freshwater >...
AATAAGTCTAGAAATAAGTCTGTAAATAAATTTGAAAATAGAAAGGAGATATGTGATGCGTAAACTCATTGTCTGCAACATCATGTCCCTGGATAGCTATTACGAAGGGCCCGGAAAAAATGTCATGGCCCTATTCGACTATCGTTTAGAGGCTTACCCGGAGGACGAAAGCTTCGATACATATAACGCCGAACGGCTGCGCGCAGCCGACATACTGCTGCTGGGACGTATATCATACGATCTGTTCAAGGGGTACTGGCCGTCTGTGGCAGATGACCCCAGTGCGACATCCATCGCACGGGAGATATCACGGCTCAACAACGCCATAAACAAAGTCGTCATCTCGGACAGCCTGACCCCCGAGCAGACGGAACCCTGGCAAAACAGCACCCGCATCATCCCCCGCGCAGGCGCACACGAGCAGATTGCCGAACTCAAACGCCAATCCGGTAAAGACATCCTAGTTTTTGGCAGCCGCTCACTCTGGAACGATCTGTTGGTGAATGATCTGGTTGACGAACTACACTTGATGATCGGCCCGGTCGTATTAGGCGCAGGCACGCCAATATTCGACGGCCAGCCGCCAGTTTCGCTCTGGCTCATCGACACCCGTGCGTGGGAAGGCTCGGGGAACGTACTCATGCGGTATGAAGTCCGCAGCCAAAAGACGTGACTCTGTTGGCACATTGTCTACTCAATTAAGCCTATCAAAGCACTAATCCGCGAATGTCATTGGCTTCAAAGCCAGTGACATTCGGGGAAGCAAGGCGTTTCTGGGCACCAGCCCGGCTTGTGTGAATAAAGTTTCCTACTTCAAATTCCTTCTAAATCCATGATTTACGAAATTCGCGTCCAGGGTCAATTGGACCGTAGCTGGTGCGATTGGTTCAATGGGCTGGAGGTGACGCCGCAGGAAATAGGAATCCCCTCAAAAATTTACGACAATACTCCTCGGAATACTCCTTTTGGCTACTGACAGCCATTCCCTTTGTTCTTAGAATCATCGATATAAAAATTACAGCCCGATCAGAAAAGGAGATTAATGGTAATGAACGTACAATCCTTTAGGATCAACATTCCCCAGGCTGCCCTGGATGATTTACAGGAGCGGCTGGCGAGAGCAAACTATCCCGATGAGATCCCAGGTAGCGATTCAGCTTACGGCGTGAGCCTCGAGTGGGTCAGGCGCATGGTTGACTACTGGCGTACTGACTATGATTGGCGCAAGTGGGAGGTCAAACTCAACCAATACCCACAATATACTGCATCGATCGACGGGCAGAATATTCACTTCCTGCACGTGCTCTCCCCGGAGCCCGATGCCTTGCCGCTGATCCTCACGCACGGCTGGCCCGGCTCTATTGTGGAGTTCCTGGACGTGATTGGCCCACTCAGCGATCCGCGTGCCCATGGCGGTGATCCAAAAGACGCCTTTCACCTTGTGATCCCTTCCATCCCGGGGTATGGTTTCTCAGGCCCCACGCGTGAAGCTGGCTGGAATAACCAGCGCATTGCCCGGGCGTGGGTAAAGCTGATGAGCGATCTCGGCTACATCCGCTACGGCGCGGTCGGCAACGACGCCGGTTCGATGATTTCCCCGGAGATGGGGCGGATCGACCCGGAGCATCTGGTTGGCATGCACGTCACCCAGATCTTCTCATTCCCAACCGGAGACCCGTCCGAGCTGGCGGACCTCTCCCAGGAAGAACAGCGTGAATTGGAGACGCTCCAGTGGTTCGTAGAGAACAAACTCTCATTCAACACGCTCATGTCCCAGCAGCCCCAGACCCTTGCCTACGCCTTGCTGGATTCTCCGGTTGGCCTGCTGGCCTGGAATGGTCAATTGCTGGACGGCCTGGACGCCGACTTTGTCCTGACCAACGTCATGCTCTACTGGTTGACCGGAACTGCCGGCTCGGCAGCGCGCCTCTATTACGAGAATGCCCACTCCGCCCCTTCCACCGAACCAACGACCGTGCCAATAGGCCTGGCCGCGTTCGCGGGGGACTTCAGTGGGATCCGCCGCTTTGCGGAACGGGATCACAAGAATATCATCCACTGGTCAGTATTTGACGGGGGCGGTCACTTCGCAGCCCACAAGGAGCCTGGGTTGTTGGTCAGCGACATCCGAAAATTCTTCCGCCGCGCCTTGAATGAGAAAGGTGTCGTAAGCAATTCCTACTACCGGTCTGGAAAAAATGGGTGAGGAAGTATATGAACGTGATGGTTGAAAACATCGTTCTTGTAGCAGGTGGAGTATTAACCGCCCTGCATGCTGGGCTGCTTTACGATTTCAGTGTGGATATTGTCCCGGCAATGCGCAGCATCAAAGGCTCTGCCCACATATCGATGATGCAGGCGATCAATGTAAAGATTGAGAACCCTGTTTTCTTCCTGAGCTTTTTTGGCCCTATCGTGCTGCTACCACTGGCGACGGTCCTGCATTGGGGGAGACCGCAGTTTGCCTGGCTTCTGGTTGCCTCGATCATTCAGATCATCGGCTGTGAGGGGATTACCGTGGCTGGAAATATCCCCTTGAATAACCAGCTCGCAAAAATTGATCCCGACAAATTGTCTGAAGCAGAAGCCGACAAAATTAGAAAAGAATTCCAAGGACCAGGGAAACCCTGGATGCGCTTCCACACCTTTCGCACGCTGGCTGCCATTGCTGCGACGACCATTGTTTTTATCGTCTGCCTCTCAAAGCAGATGCGCTGAGCAATAGAGGCCATCTCAAAAACAAGGGTTTGGCACCCCAAAATACCATCTAGATAATAACATGGAGAGTAAATTGCATAACATGGACATCAAAGATCATAATGGAAATATCACGCTTGTACTTGGCGGCACCGGCAAAACCGGCCGACGGGTGGCGAAACGGCTCCTAGACCGCAACCTAAAGTTTCGGATCGGGTCCCGTTTCAGCGAACCACCGTTTGATTGGGAAAACCAGAGTACGTGGGCACCTGTCTTACAGAACGTGCACTCAGTCTATTTGAATTATTACCCGGATCTGGCAATGCCAGGAGCAGTCGACGCGATTCGCTCCTTCACCGATCTAGCGTTACATCATGACATTAAGCAGATCGTCTTGCTTTCCGGGCGAGGAGAAGAAGAAGCCCAGCAATGTGAGCGTGTGATACAAAATAGTGGCGTTGCCTGGACAATTGTACGATCGAGTTGGTTCTCCCAGAACTTCAGCGAAGGCTTTTTTCGAGAATTGGTTCTCAGTGGCCAGGTCGCTCTTCCGGCTGGAACCGTAGGCGAACCGTTCGTTGACGTCGAGGATATTGCCGATGTTGCCGTGGCCGCTTTGTCAGAGGCTGGACACGCTGAACAGGTCTATGAGCTGACTGGTCCGCGCTTGTTGACCTTTGCCAGGGCAGTCGAAGAGATTTCCGAAGTAACTGGTCGAAAGGTGGAATATACACAGATTTCCCACGAGGCATTTACATCAGCACTTACGGCTCAAGGTGTTCCGGCAGATGCGGTGGCATTTGATGAGCTATCTGTTCGCGACCGTCCTGGATGGACGTAATGCACACCTCACCGATGGCGTTCAGCGCGCGCTAGGGCGTCAGCCGCGAGATTTCTCCGACTTTTTACTAGAGGCCGCTGCCAGCGGCGTCTGGCAGGGATAGAGAATGATCGCTGGCATTGGTGGCAGTGGGGCGATGGTGAAACTGTACTGTCGCATTGCTACGATCGTGTTTGCCATCAATACCATTTTTTCGGTTTCTGTGAAAGCTTACCAGCAGCGACTGGCTGATGACTGGCTCCATAGTCTTTTGCATTTGCTATCTGCCCTGTTCGGAGTCTATGCCGGATGGCGGGCGACCAGTGAGCTTCCCGCCAAAGCCTTCACCTGGGGCATTGGTATGCTTTACCTCGGATTGGGGCTGTATGGTTGGTTCACCCCCGGTCTGTTTCTAAATTCCATACTCGCAATCCCATTAGGCCTGGTAGACAATATCTTTCATCTCGTGCTCAGTGCGTCAGCGTTGATCATCACCTTGCATGAGCGATTGCCTGTCGACGGCTAAACTGATATTGCCATCACCCGCCTGATCACCACCCGGATCATCCTCGCCGGGTGATGCTGATTCACCCCGGTGTTTTTTATACTCCAGACATTCCCAGCGGCTTCTCACAAAATTGGCTGGTTAGATGTGTGACCACGAAGCCGCCACACACACTCAAATGACCTTTCGGGATTTGGAGCAAGGAGCAACATGACCGCCATCCTGACCATCACAAAAATACTGGCAAGCGCTCTCATTGTCATGCTAACCGGTGGGCTGGTCTACCGCAGGGAGCGCCAGCGCCAGATCGCCAGGAGGCTGGCGATCGACTCCCCAGACGGCATCGATGAGGAGCGTTTCATCCGCATCGGCGGCATCGACCAGTGGATCCAGATACGTGGCGAGGATCGCGATAACCCCGTGCTGCTCGTCGTGCATGGCGGCCCGGGTGCATCCTATGCTGTATTCAACCTGCCCATGCGCTCCTGGGAGAAGCATTTCACGGTGGTCCAGTGGGATCGGCGCGGTGTGGGCAAGACCCTGGGACGCAATGGCAAAGCCGGCTGCGGCGAGATCAGCTTCTCCTGCATGGTGGAGGATGGGATCGAGGTTACAGAGTACCTGCGCCGGTATTTGGGCAAGGACAAGCTGGTTTTGATGGCTGGCTCGATGGGCAACATGGTAGGCGCGCCCCTGGTCAAACGCCGCCCCGACCTGTTTTATGCTTATGTCGCCACCGACCTGTATGTCAATATGGTCCGCAACGAAGCCCAATCGTATCAGATGACGCTCAACAGGCTGCGCGCGGCAGGCAACATCAGAGGCATCGCCGCCCTGGAAAAAATCGGTCCGGATCCAAGAGGCTGGGATCGCCGCGCCTGGAGCGTGAACCTGGCGTGGACGTTCCAGACCAGCTTGCCTACCCCTGCCCCGGATCGCAAGCTGCTCCTGCCACTTGCCCTGACGACCCCGCTCTACTCGCTGCGCGACTTGTATCACTGGTTCGCTGGCTTCGAATATGCCAAGGCGCAACTGTTCGAGGAGATCATGGCTTACGACGCACGCCTCTTAGGCGCTTGCTTCGAGGTCCCCTTCTTTCTTTTTCAGGGCGAGAGCGATGTCATCACCCTCACCGGTCTTGCCGAGGAATACTTTGCTGAAATCAATGCGCCCGCGAAGAGCCTGGCGCTCATCAAGAACGCTGGTCACTTTGCCGCCTTCAGCCAACCAAACCAGTTTCTCGATGAGCTTCTCGTTCAGGTACGCCCACTGGCGGCGGGCAAAGTGCCTGAAGCTCAGGTAGATCAGTCCATGATTGCCTAATACAAAGGAAAAATCGCATGAGTACAGTCATATCAAAAGATGGTACGTCAATCGCCTATGACAGGATCGGATCAGGACCGGCGGTCATCCTGGTGGATGGCGCCCTGGGCTATCGGGGCTTTTTCGGCCTGGGTCCGATTGCAGAAAAGCTGGCGGAGCATTTCACCGCCTATACCTACGACCGGCGAGGGCGGGGCGAAAGTGGCGACGCGGCTCCATACGCGGTGGTGCGCGAGGTCGAGGATCTCGAGGCTCTCATCGACGCAGCCGGAGGGTCAGCCTGCCTGGTTGGATTCTCCTCCGGCGCGGCGCTTGTATTGGAAGCAGCCGTTGCCCTGGGTAGCAAGGTTAAGAAAATCGCCCTGTACGAGGCGCCGTATACTTCCGACGACGCCGGCAGGCAGGCATGGAGGGAATACACTCAGCGGCTCGGAGAGCTGCTCGCAGCGGATCGCCGCGGCGACGCAGTGGCGCTCTTCATCATGCTGACTGGCGCGACTGCAGATCAGGCGGACGAGGCGCGTCAGACTCCCATGTGGTCGGCTATGGAAGCCGTCGCGCCGACCCTTGCCTACGATCACAACGCCCTCCTGGGTGAAGATGGCTCAGTGCCTGCCGGGCGAGCGGCTGCTGTGGCAGTGCCTGCCCTCATCATGAATGGCGGAGATAGCTATCCGTTCATGCGCGTGACTGCATTGGAGCTCGCCAATGCGATCCCAAATGCCCGCCACCGTACTCTGGAAGGTCAGACGCACGATGTCACCCCTGAGGCCATTGCTCCTGTATTGGTGGAATTCTTCACCGGCTGAAATGACATCCGGCCGGACTCCTGCACATCAAATCTTGAGGTAATGAGAGGTAAACCCATGAATCCGACTGAACAAATCAATCACCGAATTGCAGAACTTGACCAATGGCGCGCCCAATTGCTGGCCCGGCTGCGCAATCTGATCCTTGAGAGCGACCCTGGGATCACCGAAGAATGGAAGTGGAACAACCCTGCCTGGTCTCACGATGGTCTGATTTTTGGCGTCGTGGTCGAGACTGCCAAGGCGAAAGAATGGGTGCAATTTACTTTCTTTCAAGGGGCTGCTCTGGAAGACCCTCACAAGCTTTTCAATGCTGGTCTCGATAGCAAAGCCATGCGTTACATCAAATTTCGTGAAGGCGATGCGATCGATGAGCCTGCCTTGAAAGATCTCATCCGCGCGGCTGTGGCTTATAAGGCAGCCGGCGCATAATTCAAGCTAATCTCAAAGGAGACGATGATGAACAAAACACAGGTCAATGAGGGCGCCGTCCTGGCGCTCGACCCGGCAGGGAAAGGTCAGGCGATTTCACAAAATGCAGCACGCCTGGCAGTGGCAAGTGGGGCTGCGGTTCTGGTTTTGCTTGCCGCCCTGCACTTCCTCAGCCCAGAGTTTGATCCATCCTGGCGTATGGTGAGCGAGTATGCCGTTGGAAGCTACGGCTGGGTATTGTCGCTCATGTTTCTCGCCTGGGCGGCGGGTTACGTATCCCTATTCTTTGCAATCCGGTCGCAGGTCAAGACCCTGGGCGGCAAAATCGGGCTGTTCTTCCTGCTCACCGCCGCGTTGGGGGAGGGGATGGCAGCCTTTTTTGACTTCACTCACAGCCTGCATGGTTTAGCATTTTTGATCGGCATCCCCAGCATCCCGATCGCAGCGCTACTGGTCAGCATCAGCCTGGGGCGTAATCCGATCTGGGCTGAAGCGCGGCGGTCCCTTTTATGGCTTGCTAATCTCACCTGGATCAGCCTTGCTTTGATGGTTGCCCTGATGTTCATAGGTCTTTCACAAACAGGTGGCAATCTGGGTCCAGGCGTGTGGATTGGATGGCCTAACCGCCTGGTTTTTGTAGCTTCCTGCACCTGGCTGATGTTCACTGCCGGGCAGGCGCTTCGCTTGCGAGACCGATAATCCAGACTCGAACGCCCGCTCTTCTTCCCTTCTCGCTGTTTGCCATGCCGGCAGACAGCCGAAAGGTAGGGGAGCGGGCAACACCTCATCCTCTCATGTTATAGAACCCTTAATCTTAAAATTTTAAACAAGGCTTGACTTTTTTATACAACCCCATTATATTAATAGAATATTTGTACTATTATTATCTAATATGTCTTGTTATTATCGTTCTAGAGATCGAGTATGGGGAAAATTCGAAATTCGTGAAGTGATCGCAAGCCTATGATGCCAGTTTTATTAAAACGGCATCATCATCAAAGAACGGAGAAAAAGATTATGTTTGAAATCACCAACGCTCCGCATTCCGAGAGCGGCGAATTTGAGGGTTGGCAGAAAAAGACTACCCTCTTCTTATCCAGCCAGAGCCTGTCGCTGTTTGGATCCATGCTCGTCCAATATGCGATCATCTGGTATATCACGATATCCACGCAGTCTGGCGCTATCCTCACCGTTTCTACCATTGCTGCCTTTCTGCCGCAGATCATCATCTCCCTGTTCGCTGGGGTGTGGGCTGACCGGTACCCCCGCAAATACTTGATCATCGGTGCAGATGCCCTGACCGCCGTGAGCACCCTGATCCTGGCGGGATTCTTCCTGTTTGGCTACCGGGAGCTGTGGCTGATTTTCCTCGTATCCGGCATTCGATCGGTTGGGGCGGGCATCCAGCTCCCCGCGGTCAACGCCCTCCTGCCGCAAATTGTGCCTTCGGACAGGTTGATGAAGGTGAATAGCATCAACGGTACCATCCAGCCATTCATCATGATCGCTGCCCCGGTCTTGAGCGGCGCCATGCTGTCCTTCTCCCGTATGGAGGCCATATTTTTTGTGGATGTGGTCACAGCCATCCTGGCGATCAGCCTGCTGCTGGTTTTGAAAGTGCCGGCTCACCAAAAGGCAGTCAGTGGTATAAAGACCGGTTACCTGGACGACTTGAAAGCCGGACTTGCTTATATCGGAGGCAACCGTGCGATCAAGACCTTGTTCATCTTCTTCGCCTTTGTCTTTTTCCTGGTTGTACCGGTGGCATTTCTGTCTCCGCTGCTGGTCACGCGCTCCTTTGGAGATGAGGTCTGGAGATTGACCGCCAATGAAGTGACGTTTTTCGCTGGCTCGATCCTGGGCGGGTTCGTGATGACAGCCTGGGGCGGATTCAAGAACCACTTCCGCACCATCGGATTGAGCTGCATTCTGTGGGCGGTACTGCTGACGGGGCTGGGTCTCTCGACGAATTTTGTCCTGTACCTGGTGATCATGTTCCTGGTGGGCATTCCCATGCCCCTGTTCAATGTCCCCACAACCACGCTCCTGCAAGAAATGGTCGATCCTGATATGCAGGGCAGGGTGTTCGGCGTGATGCAGTTGATCATGAACACGGTCATGCCGGTCGGCATGTTGGTCTTTGGGCCGCTGGCTGACGTGGTTGCTATCGAGACCATACTCGTAGTGGCGAGTGCATTAATGGCGGTCCCTGGAATTTGGATTTTCTTTAACAGACAACCGGTCAGACCCCAGGCTGGCATGGTGATGCCGGATTACGAAATGCAGACCGGAGACTGAGTGGGGGTGGCGTGTTCACCCCTTGGATCACCCTCAGTGGGTGATGGCAGATCACCCACTGAGGACGTACAGTTAAGCTGAAAACGATTTGACAACAGGGAGTATCGGTAATGAGTATGAACCAACAGAACGTTAAAACCATCGGAGAAGCGTTCTCCATCCCAGAGCTGCGGCTCGCAATCAAAGGACAGGTGATCGCACCAGACGACGCTGGATACGACGAGGCACGCACCGTCTTTTACGGCGGCATCGACCGCCGTCCGGCGGTGATCGTCCGCCCCACGGATGCGAATGAGGTGGCATATGTTGTCTCCCTCGCGCGCCAGACCGGGATGGAGCTTGCCGTCCGCAGCGGAGGCCACAGCACTGCCGGGCATAGCGTCTCAGAGGGAGGGATCGTGCTCGACCTCTCCAGCATGAAGGCGCTGGACATCGATGTCGAAGGGCGTACAGCCTGGGCAGAGACAGGTCTGACTGCCGGCGAATATACGGCTGCTACGGGAGCCTATGGGCTGGCAACTGGTTTCGGTGACACCGGCTCAGTTGGTATTGGAGGCATCACATTGGGCGGCGGGATCGGCTATCTGGTCCGCAAGCACGGTCTGACCATCGATAACCTGTTGGCTGCTGAGGTCGTGACCGCCGACGGTCAGGTCCAGCGAGTTGACGCTGGATCACATCCAGACCTCTTCTGGGCCATCCGCGGCGGCGGCGGGAACTTTGGAGTGGCAACCCGCTTCCAGTTCCGGTTGCACGAAGTGAACACTGTCTATGGCGGGATGCTGATCCTGCCCGCCACGCCTGAGGTCGTAGCAGGCTTCATCGCTGAGGCAGAAGCCGCACCGGAGGAGCTTTCAACCATCGCCAACGTCATGGGTGCACCGCCTATGCCATTCCTCCCGCCGGAGGTTCATGGACAGCTCATCGTATTCGCCCTGATGGTCTATGCAGGGTCACCTGAGGATGGTGAGCGCGTCATGGCGCCTTTCCGGGCGCTTGCCACCCCGCTGGCCGACATGCTCCGCCCGATGCAGTATCCCGAGATGTACCCGCGGGAAGATACCAGCTACCATCCGACAGCAGTTGGTCGCACGATCTTCCTCGATTCGGTGGATCTGGACGTGGCAGGGACCATCGTTGAAACCATTCGGGCCTCTGATGCATCGATGCGCGTGGCGCAGCTGCGGGTGTTAGGTGGAGCAATGGCACGCGTGCCTGCCGACGCTACCGCTTTTGCCCACCGCGGCTCTCGCATCATGGCCAGCCTGGCTGCCTTCTACGACGGACCCGAGGAGCAGGTCAGGCGTGAGAAGTGGGTTAATGACTTCGCCGCCTCCGTCCTCCAGAGCAACACCGGGGTATACGTTAACTTCCTGGGTAACGAAGGCGAGGCGCGCGTTCGTGCCGCCTATCCGGGCAACACCTGGGACCGGCTGAGGGAGATCAAGCGGCGCTATGATCCGACCAACCTGTTCCGGCTCAATCAGAACATCCCGCCAGCGGCTGAGAATCCCGGGCGGAATGGCTTTCTTTAGACCAGTTTCCGGGTCCATGTGGGCGGGCGTCACCCGCCCGCATGGACCCACCCAATTTTAGGAGGAATAAAATGAGGAAAGTAGTTTCAGGTTTGTTTATCTCGCTGGACGGCGTCACGGAATCACCCGACCAGTGGCAGTTTGACAATTTCGACGCCGAGATGATGGAAAACCTCGGATCGCACGTTGCCAGCGAGGATGCCATCCTGTTGGGCAGGGTGACTTATCAAGAGTGGGCCCCTTATTGGCCAAACTCCAACGATGAGCCGTACGCAAGCCATATCAACAATACGCCGAAATACGTAGTCTCATCGACCCTGGATCAGGTGGATTGGAAAAATTCAACCCTGGTCAAGGGCTCG
>Ga0113563_10002724_pt1 | contig 10779 bp, 10 predicted proteins | sample Mud3Dept3metaG_FD_80117 | JGI IMG/M metagenome (GOLD analysis project Ga0113563, IMG submission 80117) | Freshwater wetland microbial communities from Ohio, USA, analyzing the effect of biotic and abiotic controls - Mud 3 Core 4 Depth 3... | ecosystem: Environmental > Aquatic > Freshwater >...
CATTCTTCTGCGAATTCCAGAATGCGACTTCGTTCTCGTATCGCCTGATTTATCGAGAAGTCACTTCGGAACCAACGTCCCCTATGTCCCTGGACGTGACCCGACGGTTTGACGGCATGCCGGCAGGACTCGGGTCCGGCCGGTTGACGCGATCGTCTTGATGGCCAATACTCACGCCCCCACTTGTTGTAGTTCCGGTGTGCCTCGACCTGTGCCACCGGTATGCACAAACACCATCACAGTCGTCACCACGACGTGCGAGGTGCCTATGCTGAGATTGTTCATCACCCTCATTCTCGTGCTCGCCGCGGCGATGGCCGCGGCTCAGGTCACGGTCCAGGAATATCCGCTGCCGCCCCGCCTGCATGTTCACGACGTGTGGGCCGATCCCGCCCCGGATGGCCCGGTGTGGTTCTCTGCGCAGCGTAGCGGTCAACTGGGGCGGCTCGATCCCAAAACGGGCAAAGTTGACTTGATCCCGCTGGGCCAGGACTCGGCTCCTCACGGTGTCATCCTGGACACCGACGGATCTCCGTGGCTGACCGACGGCGGACAGAACGCGATCGTGCGGGTCGATCCGAAGACGAAAGCCGTCACCAAGTGGCCGCTCCCGCAGGCGCGCGGGTACGTGAACCTGAACACAGCGGTCTTCGACCGGGCAGGCGTCCACTGGTTTACTGGGCAGAACGGCGTCTACGGCCGCTTGGATCCCAGGACAGGCGACTTGAAGGTCTTCGATGCCCCCAAGGGCCGCGGGCCCTACGGCATCCACGCCACCCCCGAAGGCGTCGTGTATTACGCATCGCTGGCAGGGTCGTATATCGCGCGCATTGACGCCGCGACCAACCAGGCGACTGTGATCGAGCCGCCGACGCCCGGCCAGGGCGCGCGACGGGTCTGGTCGGATTCGACAGGCGTCGTCTGGGTGAGCGAGTGGAACTCGGGACAACTCAGCCGCTACGATCCCCGCACGGGACAGTGGCGGCAGTGGAAAGCGCCGGGAGCGCGGCCCCGCGCCTATGCGGTGTATGTGGACGAGACCGACAAGGTGTGGGTCGCGGAGTGGACGGGACAGGTCATGCTGCGCTTCGATCCCGCGACCGAGAGGTTCGAATCGTTCAAGTCGTCGAGCGGGACGGCGGACGTGCGCCAGATCCACGGCCGCAAGGGTGAGGTCTGGACGCCGGAGTCCGCGGCGGACAAGCTGGTGGTGTACCGTTACCGTTGATGCGGACGACTCCTATGGCCACAAGAAGCACAAGTGGCATAGGTCCTGTGCTGACGCGGAATTGTAGCCACGCGAAAAAACGATCGAATCTCGCGTTGATGTTCGGGCTGGTTGTCGGCCTGTCGTGGGTTACCGCGTCGGCGCAGGACGGGGCGCGGCTCTTCCAGCGTTGCTACGCCTGCCACTCGCTCGACCCCGCCGAGCGTGACCTCTCCGGCCCCACGCTTCGCGGCCTCTTCGGACGGCGCGCCGGCACGTTGAACGGCTTCGAGTACTCTACGGCGATGCGCGAGGCGGGACAGCGTGGCCTCACCTGGACGACAGAGACCCTCGATCGTTTCTTGGTGGATCCCGAGGAGATGATAGCGGGTGTACGGATGGGCGGCGTGCGTCTGCGCGACCCAGCCGACCGCCGGACGCTGATCCACTGGCTGCAGAACGCGGCGAAATGAGCGGGCCGAGTGCGCTGTGGCAGATCTAGGACGCCCCCTGCATCATGGCCTCGGACTCGGGGCGCGGACGGTCGTGGGCGGCGTCCCAGTAGGGCGACAGGCGCCGCAGATTGGCGACGACCTGGGGGAAGACTTCCAGGGCTCGATCCACGTCCTCGTCCGTGTTGTACCGGCCGAGCGATAGGCGCACCGATCCGTGGACTGCGGTGAACGGCACGCCCATGGCCCGCAGGACGTGCGACGGCTCGAGCGACCCCGAGGTACAGGCCGACCCCGAGGAGGCACAGATGCCGTGTTCGTTGAGCTGGTAGAGCATCCCCTCGCCTTCGATGAAATGCACCGAGATGTTGCAGGTGTTGGGGATGCGGGCCGCACCCCGGCCGTTCACCTCCACGCACGGGATGCGCGCAAGAAGTCCAGTTTCCAGGCGGTCCCGAAGGCGCCGGATGCGCGCCTCGACGACGTCGTGGTCTTCCTGGGCCAGCTCCACTGCCCGGGCCAGGCCCGCGATGTAGGGAACGTTCTCGGTGCCGGCCCGGCGCCCGCCCTCCTGGTGGCCACCGATCATGAAGGGGCGGATGGGAGTCCCCCGGCGAACGAAAAGGGCGCCGACACCCTTGGGCGCATGAACCTTGTGGCCGGAGAAGGCGAGCAGGTCCACGTGGCGCAAGGCCCCGCGTAGATCCAGGGAAAGCTTTCCCGCCGTCTGGGTCGCATCGGTCAGGAATAGGATGGCGGGGTCGGTTTCCTTGGCGATGCGCGCCAACTCCTCGACGGGGAAGATCACGCCGGTCTCGTTGTTGGCGTGCATGATAGCCACCATCAAAGTGTCGGGCCGGAGCGCCTGGATGAAGGTTCGGAGGTCGAGGATTCCCGCCCGGTCCACCGGCAGGAACGTGACCTCCAGGCCGCTCCTCGCCAGGTCCTTGCACACCTCGAACACCGCCGGGTGCTCGACGGCCGTCGTGATCACGTGACGGCGGGCGGGGTTGGCCCGGACGGCGCCGTAAAGCGCGGTGTTCAGACTCTCCGTGGCGCAGGAGGTGAAGAGGATCTCGGAGGGGGCGACGCCCCCCAGGAAGCGTGCCACGGCTGCCCGCGCCCGCTTGACGGCCTGGGCCGCGGAGGAGGCCCGGTCGTACGCCGAGCTTGGGTTGAAAAACTCCCCGTCGAAATAGGGCTCCATCGCCGCACGGACCTCGGGGGCGACCGCGGTCGTGGCGTTGTTATCCAGATAGATCGTCCTCATGCGACATCCTTTACACGCTGATGATCCGAACCCGGTCGTCGACCATCTCCTTCAGCGTGCGCTCGACCATCAGCTTCATGGTCATGCCCGCGCCTCCGCATCCCGCGCAGGCCCCGACGAGCCTGCAGTAGACGACGGTGTCCTTGATGTCCAAAAGCTCCACGTCGCCCCCGTCTCGCCTCAGCATCGGCCGGACGTACGCGTCGAGAGCCTTCTCCACCTTCTTGCTGAACTGGTACGGCGACAGCGTGGCGCGATCCACGGCGACCGGCTCGCGGGGTGTCGGCTGGGTGGGGAGGACCTTCAGGGTCAGGGGCTGGGGCCCCCAGACCTCGGCCAGCAGATCCTGCAGGCCGCCGGGTTTGTGGTGGCAGGACATGCACGCCCCGCCCGCCTTGATGGCGCCGGTGATCTCGGCGATGGTTTTCAAGCCCAACTCTCGGATCTTCCGCTTGATGTAGGGCTCGGTGAGGCCGAAGCACTGGCAGACGAGCCGGCCCTCCTCTTTCTCCTCGGCGTGCATGTCGATGCCGAGAGCCGAAAGATCCACCCCACGCTTCTGGGCCCAGTTGAACACGGCCGCCTCGAGCGCCTCCGCGCCCATCACCGAGCAGTGAATCTTCTGGTCCGGCAGGCCGCCCAAGTAGGTCACGATGTCGCGGTTGGTGATCTTCAGGGCACCGACCGGCGTGTAGCCTCCTTGCTCGATCAGGGTGCAGAGCGCTTCCGACGAGGCGATGGCCGAGGTGCAGCCGAAGGTGAGATAACGCGCCTCGGTGATGACGTCCTGCAGGGGATCGGTTGGATGCCGCCGCACGCGGAACGTGAATCGGAGTGCATCGCCGCACGCGATGGAGCCGTGCTCCCCGATCCCGTCTGGGTGTTCGATCTCCCCCATGTGGGTCCCCGGCTTGCCGTGGACCGCATCCATGAAGATTTCTTTGGTCTTTTCGCTGTACTCCCAGGCCATGAGTCCTCCCATCCGTGTATCACTTCGTTCCGCGGCATCTCGAACCGGCCGAGGCATTTTGGGCCGCCTGCCGCCTGGGAAGAGCATCGCCCGTTGCCCCAATGCTTGTCAAGGCAATGCCGCGAAATGTCACGTGAATGGCACGACAGAAGGCCCGGCCGTGCCGGTCAGACCCCGCGGGGAACGACCAGGAAAACACGGAGAGGGGTGGCCGCTCTTGGCTCACATGGTCGGTCGAGCCTCGCCCGACGATAACCCAAGCGACAGCGGGCGCTATTTTTCCCTTGACGTGCGGACAGGGCACGCGGTATCCACGCGACCAGCCGATCGGCGTGGAACCGACTGGAAGGGGGATCACTTCAAGGAGCGATCGGGAACCAGCGGTCGGGAGCAAATGGAGCAGTGACTCGCTCGCGGCTCAAACGGCTGGCGCGAGGCTGCTCATCGGGAGGTGCGACGATGCAGGTATTCGGATTGATCCGCAGACGGGCGCTTGCCGCCGTGCTCCTACTCGGCCTCGCGGCGGCCGTCGCGCACGCGGCGGGACCGAAAAAGGTCGACTGCGAGCTCAAGTATTGGCTCGCCGGTTGGTCTGCGTTCTACAAGACCGCCAAGGGCGAGGGCACTATCATCTGCAACAACGGCCAATCTGTGCGGGTGGCGCTCACCCTGAAAGGCGGGGGTGTCACATTCGGCAAGACCAAAATCGACGACGGCCGGGGGAAGTTTTCCGAGGTCTCGAACATCAACGACCTGCTCGGCGGCTACGCCGAGGTGGGCGCCGAGGCCGGTGCGGTGAAGGCCACCGAGGCCAAGGTCCTCACCAACGGCACGGCCACGCTGGCCCTTGCCGGAAAAGGCGAGGGGTGGAACATCGGCATCTCCGGAGCAAAGTTCACGATCAAGCGGAAGTAGCGCACCGCATCTGATTCGCCGAACAGAGTTCCTGGTCATGGCGGGTATCGCGGGGGAGGGGGACGCGAATGATCCAGCTTATTGTGAACGGGGAGTCGCGCGAAGTCGCAGCGGATCCCGCCGTCCCGCTCGTCGTTGTCCTGCGCGACACGCTGGGGCTGCGTGACACGAAATTCGGCTGCGGCCAGGGGCGGTGCGGGGCGTGCACGGTACTGGTCGGTAACCAAGCGGTGCGATCGTGCCAGATTCCGATGCAGGCCGTGAGCGGAAAGCAGGTGACGACGATCGAGGGACTCGGGCCGGCCGGCCACCCCCACCCGCTGGAGGCGGTCGTGCGGGAGGCGCAGGCTTCGCAGTGCGGACACTGCGGGGCCGGGATCATCGTGGACCTGAAAGCATTCCTGGACCGCACGCCGCGCCCGACGGAGGAGCAAGTCAAGGAGGTCGTCAAGGCCCACGAGTGCATCTGCGGGAGCGGTAGCCAGGTGATCAAGGCCGTGCTGCGCTTCGTGGCGGCGGAGAGGAAACGCTGAGTCGCGCGCCTAGCGCCCCTCGCCCCAGTCCGTGAAGGCCTTCTCGTAGATTCTCTCGATGTCTTTCACCGACAGGATGCGCGCGGACCTCGACAGGAGGCGCTGTTCCTTGTGCGCCTCCACCGCCCAAGTGGGGATCCGGGACCGGTCCGCGATTCCGGCCTCTTCGAGGCAGACGGGAAGATCGACGCTCTTCATCAGATGCCGTATGGCCGCCAAGGTGCGATCCGCCGCCTCTCTCTCGGCCAGCCCCGCCACGGGTTCTCCCATCGCCTCAGCAATCTGGACCAACCGCCCATCCGGCAGGAGGTTGGTGGATGCCACCGCCTTTTTCACGTTGGATTCCCGGTCGAGGAAGATGGCGTGCTTGGTCACCTCGGCTCCTGTTCCGGAGGTTGTCGGCAGGATGATCGTCGGTTTGCCGCGATGGAGCACCTTCTCCCTGCCGAAATAGTCCGTGGTCTTTCCAGGATTGGTCAGCAGCGCCGAAGCCATCTTGGCGACGTCGAGGATGCTCCCGCCGCCGAGTCCCACGATCAGGTCGAATCCGCCTTGCCGTGCGAAGTCGGTTACCTCTTCGACCACGCTCGTCGCCGGCTCGGGCGTGTCCCGCTCCTGGACGATGACCTCCGCGTCAAGCTTCTCGGCCTTCAGGCAGGAGAGCGCCTTTTCCGGCAATCCCGCCCCCTTGATGCGCGGTCCCGTGACGACGAGCACGCGGTGGCCTCCCAGCCGTTTGGCCTCCTTCCCGATTCTCAGGACCGCGTCCATGCCGAAGACGACGGACGGGGTTCGGAATTCGATTGCCTGGAACATCTGCGACAGTCTCCTTTCCGGCCATTTCGTGAGCCGTAGGTCGTTCCGCCTGCCTGCGAAAGAGTACGCTTTTTATCACCACAAACTCCTTCGGGAAAGCAGATTTCTCGCCATGCGCCTCCGTGGGTCGGTCTGGCTGGTCAACCGGAGACGCCGCCCCCGAACGGGGGATGCCGATGGCAACCTGCCGATGGCAACCGTGGACACGCTGCGCGGGCTGCGGTATTATGCGATCCCTGTCGATCTTGGACCAGGACTCACCTCATCGATCACAAGGAGGCATACATGAGCAGGCTCAAGGGCCAGGCGGCCATCATCATCGGTGCGAGTAGCGGCATGGGCCGCGCGACGGCGCTCGCCTTCGCGGCGGAGGGGGCGAAGGTAGCCGTGGCGGCGCGCCGGAAGGAAGAGCTTGACGCCCTGGTTGCAGAGATCGCAAAGCTCGGCGGCCAGGCCTTGGCGCTTCCGGCCGATGTGAGCAAGCGCGCGGATGTCGATGCGGTCGTTCGGGCTGCCTCCGAGCGCTTTGGCAGGCTGGACGTCCTCGTGAACTGCGCCGGGGTCAACACGCAGAAGCGGCAACTCGCGAGCCTCGACCAGGCGGGCTGGGACCGGATCATCGGGATCAACCTGACCGGCGCGCTGTACTGCACGCAGGCGGCGCTGCCGAAGATGCGGGAGCAGAAAAGCGGGCTCATCATCCACATCGCGTCCATCTCGGGCCTCTGGGGGGACTTCTCGGGCGCCGCATATCAGGCGAGCAAACACGGGATCGTGGGGCTGGCCAACGCCACGATGATGGAAGAGCGGCTCAACGGGATTCGCGTGACGGTCATCTACCCCGGGCTTTGCGACACTCCCATCCTGAACAACCGACCCGTGCCGCCGACCAAGGAGCAGCGGGACCTGATGATGAAGCCGGAAGACATCGCCCAGGCGTGCGTCTTTGCGGCGAGCCTTCCGCCGCGGACGTACGTCGCGGACCTCGTCCTCATGCCCGGCGCGCTGCAATGCAACGGGCATCCGGTGGGGTAGCCGGTTGGCGATGACGGATTGCGGACTGCGGATTTCGGATTGCGGTCAGGCAATCCGAGATTGTCCGGCGTCGGGTTGCCCCGCCCCGCCAAACGTGCTAGCTTCGGCCCCACACCCACAAACCGCGACCACGGGACAATGCCGCGTCTCAAGGGGAGAGGCGCGTTTCTTCATGGAGGGGAAGAATGCGTAGCGATACGGTCAAGAAGGGATACGAAAAGGCGCCGCACCGCAGCCTGTTGCGCGCGGTGGGGCTGAAGGACGCGGACTTCGAGAAGCCGTTCATCGGCGTCGCCAACTCCTACGTCGGAGTCATCCCGGGCCACGTCCACCTTCAGGAGGTCGGGCGCATCGCCCGCGAGGCGATCTGGGAAGCCGGGGGCGTGCCCTTCGAGTTCAACACGATCGGGGTGGACGACGGGATCGCCATGGGCCACGCGGGGATGCGCTATTCCTTGCCCAGCCGCGAATTGATCGCGGATGCCATCGAGTCGATGGCGATGGCCCACTGCTTCGACGGCCTGGTCATGATCGGCAACTGTGACAAGATTGTGCCCGGGATGCTGATGGCCGCCATGCGGGTGAACATCCCGGCCATCTACGTGAGCGGCGGCCCCATGGCGGCGGGGAAGACCGCGGCCGGCCGCACGGTGAGTCTGTCCTCGGTCTTCGAGGGCGTCGGGGCGTATTCCAACGGGAAGATCGACGAGGCGGCGCTCCTGGAGCTGGAGAAGACGGGGTGTCCGACTTGCGGCTCCTGCTCCGGCATGTTCACCGCCAACTCCATGAACTGCCTGGCCGAAGTCCTGGGGATGGCGCTCCCTGGCAACGGGACCATCCTGGCCGTGGACGAGCGGCGCAAGGAGCTGTACCGAGCCGCGGGACGGCAGATTCTCCGGTTGGTGGAGAAAGATCTCAAACCCCGCGACATCGTGAACCGCGACAGCATCGACAACGCCTTCTGCCTGGACATGGCCATGGGCGGCTCGACCAACACCGTACTCCACACCTTGGCGGTCGCGCACGAGGCCGGGGTTCCGTACACTCTTGACCGCATCAACCAGCTCTCCGACCGGGTTCCCTATCTCTCCAAGCTGAGCCCGGCTGGAAGCCATCACGTCGAGGACGTGGAGCGGGCCGGCGGGATCAGCGCCATCTTGAAGCGATTGGCCGAGAAGGGGGATCTCCTGAAGCTGGATCGTCCCACCGTGACGGGGAAGACCCTGGGCGAGAACATTCGGGAAGCCGCCGTGAAGGACGACGAGGTCATCCGGCCGCTCAGCAACCCGTACCGTGCGACGGGTGGTCTTGCGATTCTCTTCGGCAACTTGGCGCCCGAGGGGGCGGTCGTCAAGGCCGGCGGAGTCGCCTCGAATATGCTGCGCCACGAGGGCCCGGCGGTGATCTTCGAGTCCCAGGACGAGGCCCTGGCCGGAATCCTGGGCGGGAAGGTCAAGGCCGGCGACGTCGTCGTGATCCGGTACGAAGGGCCAAAGGGCGGTCCGGGGATGCAGGAGATGCTCTCGCCCACATCCGCCATCATCGGGCGCGGCCTCGGCGAGTCCGTGTCGCTCATCACCGATGGCCGCTTCTCGGGGGCCAGCCACGGCGCCTGCATCGGGCACGTGTCGCCCGAGGCGGCGGCGGGAGGCCCCATCGGCCTGCTCAAGCCGGGAGATCGGATCCGGATCGACATCGAGAAGCGCCTCCTGGAGGTGGAGCTTACCGAGGCGGAGATCAAAGCTCGACGGGCCGCCTGGAAACCTTCGGAACCTCGCGTCAAGGGCGGCTGGTTGGCCCGCTACGCGAAGATGGTGACATCGGGAAGCCAGGGAGCGGTTCTCAAAGCCGACTAGGTGTCGCGTACGCGCCCGAGGTTTGACCCGTGGGGATCGGCCAAGAGCCGACAGACGTGCGGGGACCGGCTGATGGCCGCGACCGCAAGTGTCGCGGTGGCGCGGTGACGGTCGGTGGGTTTGAACGCGAATCGGACGGGCGGGCCGGAGTGTCGGCCCGCCCTTGGTATTTCGGCACGGGGCGCTTGATTTCCTGGTTATCTCTGTGGCAGGCTGAATGCGAGAGGCGCGACGCTTGACCGCGAGCGGCGATCCAGGGGGCGTGATGTTGGAGACTGCTTCACAGGCAAGGCTGGGAGCGGAGGGCCGAGCGGAGCGGACGTACCTCCAGCGTTTAGTGGCGCTGTTCTGTGCCGGTTGGGCCGTCATCTACGTCGATCGGACCATCCTGTATCCGCTGCTGACCGTCATCGCGAGCGACTTCGGTTTGACCGGGTTCCAGACCGGTCTCATCAGCGGCACCTACTTCACCCTCTATGTCGCCGCCATGCTCCCCGCCGGCCTCCTCGCGGAGAGGCTGGGTCTCAAGCGTACGCTGGTGCTATTCTCGCTCGTATCGGCAGTGGGGATCTTGGGATTTGGGGTTGCCGCGGTAGATTACCTTGCCCTCCTGGCCATGGCGGGGGTGCACGGCGCAGGCGCAGGGTCCTACTACACCATGGCCTACAGCATCACCATCCACACGGTGCCGAGCCGCAACCGCGGGATCGCGTCGGCGGTGATCAACGGGGGGATGTCGCTGGGGCTGGCGTTGGGCCTCGCCTTGGCGGGGCCGCTGTATCACGCAACCGGGAGCTGGCGCACGCCGTTTCTGATCCTGGCAGTCCCGACGTTCCTGATGGCCGCGCTGTTCCAGCGCGCCATCCGCGAGGTGCCCATACCCCGCCGGCGGGACATCCCCATATGGGACCTACTTCGCGACCCGACGCTCCTGCGAATGAATCTCTCGGGTTTCTGTGTCCTGTACGGCTGGTGGGTCCTTCTCTCCTGGGGCCCGGTGTTCTTCCAGAGCGAGCGGAATGTCGGACTGACGATGTCGGGTCTCTACACCCTGGTCATCGCCGTGACCGCCATCCCTTCGGGCCTGGTCCTTGGCCGGTTATCGGATCACATCGGCCGGAAACGGATCATCCTGGCGATGCTCCCGCTCATGGCGCTCAGCCTGGCGGTCATCCCACAGGTGCAGTCCCGGACCGGTATGCTCGTGGCCCTCATGGCGTATGGGGTTGTGGGCAAGCTGGCGTGGGATCCTCTGGCCGTCTCGTGGCTCGGCGACTACGTCGCGCGATACCGGCCCGAGGCGGTTGGGACCGCCGTGGCCCTTTTTTCGTTTCTCAGCGTCACGTCGGCGGTGGTCGGCCCTCCACTGACCGGCTGGATCAAGGACGTCACCGGGTCGCTGGCGGGCGGTTTCTATGTCGCCGCGGGGCTGGCGTTGGTGGGGTTTGTCCTGTAGCTGGGCCCCTCCGACAGCGGCGCGCGGGCGAGATCGTGATACGCGACGAATGCGCGTGGATCCGACGGGCATGGCACGCAGCGCGTCCGGATGTCGGTCGGGTCGCCGCCGGTATGGGCTGTTGGCTCGCCGGCGTCTTGCTGGGGACAGCCGTTTTCGCCGCGGGAACGGGCGCGCCGACGGGTTCCGCCAAAAACCCCGCCATCCGAATGCTCGTCGTGCGTACCGAGGCCGAGGCCCGAGACGCGATCGCGTCGCACAGCGCCGGA
>Ga0113563_10002725_pt1 | contig 10778 bp, 6 predicted proteins | sample Mud3Dept3metaG_FD_80117 | JGI IMG/M metagenome (GOLD analysis project Ga0113563, IMG submission 80117) | Freshwater wetland microbial communities from Ohio, USA, analyzing the effect of biotic and abiotic controls - Mud 3 Core 4 Depth 3... | ecosystem: Environmental > Aquatic > Freshwater >...
ATTGTCAATTAATAATTAAAATTCAGAATAGGATATAGTGTGAAGTTGTGTGCAAATTGTGTGAAAATGAAAGAGCCACAAACTTGATCATAACTTTGTATGTGGCTCATATTCAGCGTTACTCCGCCAAGGCCCGAACTATTTTTACATAACGCTCTTAATCTACTTAATACAGAGGCCTTCTTTTTATGGATCTCGAAAAGGAGTCTTCTCTGCTTACATCTGCTTTTGTAAAGTTAATTATTCTTTTTGACTGACAACAGCCTTTTTGCTTCTTCAAGATGAAGGAAAGCCTCATGATTATACATGGAATTTTGTCTTCTTAAATCCCAGCTTTTCTGGAGAATCTCAAATACATCCTGCATTACCTGACAGCAGACAACTTGTATTGCAGACATTGATTTTTTCATAATTTTTGTTGGACTCGCGGAACAAATTACTTTTCACCTGGAAATAAAAATACCGGGAATAAACCCGGTTTTAAATATATTGGCAAACAGTTAATCCATTATTCCTTCGTTTTGTTACTGAATGCTTCCGCTAATACACTTTTTAAATATCAGGAACCATGCAACCTGATAATATTCTCCTGATTCTTTATTCATGTCTGACATATTACCTTTCAAAGGAAAGGGGACCAGCACATCATTCCCGGTCTTCCAGTTGGCTGGTGTCATTACATTGTTCCTGTCTGTTGTCTGAAGAGCTATAACTGTCCTAAGAAGCTCCTCCATGTTTCTCCCTACCTCCTGCGGGTAAAAGTACTCTGCCCTGATTTTGTTGTCGGGATCAATAATAAATACACCCCTTACATCCCGGTTGTTGTCCGATTCAAGATGTATCATCCCATATAGCTTTGCTATTACCAGGTTAGAATCATCTGCAATTGGAAAATTAATCTTCTGCCGGGGATATTCTTTATATTCAATTTGTTCAAGAGATTTCTTCCATTGTTTATGTGTTTCAATGGGATCTATTGAAACTGTCATAATCTTGACTCCAAGCTTTTCGAATTCATTCTGAAGGTTGGCCAGCTCAATTAATTCTGTTGAACAAACAGGAGTAAAGTCCATTGGGTGACTAAAAATTACCTTCCAGTTACTGCCAAAATCAGATGGAAAATTGATGGTTCCTTCAGTAGATTCAGTAGTAAATGTCGGTGCCTGCTCCCCGATTAAAGGAATACGGAAATTTCTGCCCTCGGATCTTCTTCGTGGCTTTCCTCTGCTGCCTCCCTGTTTAAATAAACTTGCTAATGAAAACATTTTTAGTTCGAATTTAAACTGTTTTATAATAGTAAATAGGATCAAGTAAGTTAAAAAATAGTTTCTTTTTGATTAAACAGAATGAAACTAATTATGTTCATCCGAATTACTTGCTCGGATACCTTTTACTTTTTTCACCTTCTCACAAAATTAAAGAAATTTGAATTTGGTCCGAACAAAGTTTAACTTGCAAAATGAAACAATATTAAGTTGCATGAATTTAAAACAAAGGAAACTTCAACTAACTTATTATATCCATGAAGATTAATAAAACAAGAATCCGGAAGTCATTAAGAACCAGGAGGACTTTTTTGAAGTCAATGAGCATGTTCATCACTGGAATGAGTATAGGCAAACCTGTCTCTTTTTTAAAAAACAAGGATATGTTTGAAGGGGGAGGAGCTTTTGACATATTTACACAGACAGATTCCATCGTCCAGGATTCTGTTCGTTTACCTGAGGGAGTGAAAGCTGCCTGGGATCTCAACAAGGCATTCAGGGAGACAACATCCACCCGTGAGCATATCTCCATCAACGGCCTCTGGCAATGGCAGCCGGCAGAACTTTCCTCTGAAGTTTTACCGACTTCAGGCTGGGGTTACTTCAAGGTTCCTGGTTCGTGGCACAATACTACCAATACTGCCAATGAAAATCAGAAATTATATACCCATCCTGCCTGGAAGGAAGACCTTCGCAAGGACGTCACAGCCGCCTGGTACCAGCGGGAACTGAATATCCCCGGGAATTGGGCAGGTCGCCGAATCATACTAACGATGGAATATATTAATTCAAATGCCATTGTTTATATCGATGGCAGGAAAGCCGGGGAATTATGGTTCCCTGCCGGGGAACTTGACCTTACTCCATTATGTAAACCCGGAGGCAAACACCTTCTCACCATAAAGCTTAAAGCTGTTCCTCTGAAAGATGTTATCACCGCTTTCAGTGACACCAATATGGGTCGGCAGGTCCAGGCAACCGTGGCCAGAAGAGGCATTTGCGGAGACGTTTACCTCTGCGGCATTCCTAAAGGACCATCTATCGATCATATTGCTGTCGAAACTTCAGTTCGCAAGCAAGAGATAGCTTTTAAAACCGGTATTCTTAATCTTGCAGCCAATAAAAAATATAAACTCCGGATCCTGATCACGGAAAGCAATAATAAAGTGGCAGAGTTCATAAGTAATCCATTTGGTGCGGGAGAACTGGTTGAAGGCAGTATTATCCACACTGAAAAGTGGATGCCGGCAAAGCTATGGGATATACATACACCTCAGAATATGTATCTGGCAGAAGCTTCCCTGTTCGATGTATCCGGGAAACTGATGGATGCTTCCATTCCGGTCCGCTTTGGATTCCGGGAGTTATGGATCGAAAAACGTGATTTTTATCTGAACGGGAGTCGGATCTGGCTAACCTGCATTCCGCTTGACAATGCACAGTCAGGGGTTGCAATGGCCAGCTACGAGGGGGCCAGGGAGAGCCTTAAACGCTTAAAAGATACCGGCATTAATTTTGTTTACACCCACAATTATGATTCTGAACCTGGGAGCCATATCAGCTTTACCGAGATCCTGAAGGCAGCAGACGATACCGGTATGCTGATTTCCCAGTCACAACCTCACTTTTCGGCCTATGACTGGGATGGTCCAGATGCCGACAGGATCAATGGTTATGCTCATCATGCTGCTTTTTATACACGCGTGGCACGGAATCATCCTTCGGTAGTATTTTACTCTACCAGCCACAATGCAACAGGTTACAGCCAGGATATGAACCCGGACCAGATCGGTGCAAGGACCAGGATGGAAGGCCCGTCCCCGAACAGGAATGTACCAAGAGCACTCCGTGCCGAGGCAATCGTCAGGCGGCTGGATCCCAGCCGGATTTTATATCATCATGCTTCCGGGAACCTGAGCTCTATGTACGTTTGCAATTTTTACGGAAACTGGATCCCGATGCAGGAAATGAATGAATGGTTCGGAAACTGGGCAAAGGTCGGTGAACTGCCCGCAATGCTACTGGAATATGCCACTCCTTTCACATGGGATTATGGAATGTACAGGGGCTGGTATAAAGGAAAGAGGGAATTTGGTAGCGCGCAAGTACCCTGGGAATTCTGCCTGGCGGAATGGAATGCTCAATTTCTCGGTGATCAGGCTTATTCGATCAGCGAATATGAAAAGGAGAACCTGCGCTGGGAAGCAAAGAAATTTCAGGCCGGTGAAGTTTGGGGGCGGTCAGATTATCCCTATTCATTCGATTCCAGTGTGCTGGATGAGCGAAACCTTGTCCTGGCGGAACATCATGCGTCCAACTGGCGTGCTTTCCGTACATGGGGTGTGTCAGGTGTGAATTCAATGTGGCATTACACCCAATACTGGAGGCTGAAAAAAAATGTTGAAAAAAAGCCAGTGATCTTCACTACAGACTGGGAGAACCTTCAGAAGCCCGGATATAGCCCCGATTTTATCACCCGGCAAAGGGAGCGATTTGATATGGGATATGAAATATCAGATTGGGAACAAACAATAGCTGCGAAAGCCATTACTGATAACCAGGGTCCTTTACTGGCTTATATCGGAGGTAAGCCGGAAGCATTCACTGATAAGGCACATAACTTCCTTCCGGGTCAGTCATTTGAGAAACAGCTTATCATTGTCAATAATTCACGTCAGACAATTCTATGCGAATGTCAGTGGGTTCTCAATCTCCCGCAGTCCATAAAAGGAAGCCAGTCTGTCAGTGTTCCTACAGGCAGGCAGGAACGTATCCCCCTGAAGTTTAATCTGCCGGCAAGTTTGGCTCCCGGTCAATATGAAATTCAAGCTGACTTCCTCATTAACAAAAAGATATCGCTTTCAGACACTTTTAAAATTCATATACTGGCTCAAAGCAGCAAAAGTCAGATAACTTCTAAAATAGCCCTGTTTGATCCACCGGGAGAGACAGCAAAGCTTCTTGACAGTAATGGAATTAACTACAAATCCATTGAGGCCGGATCTGATCTTTCGGGTATCGAGATCCTGATGATCGGTAAGGGGGCGCTCAGTCCAGATAGCCCCGGACCAAACGTGGCAGCAGTCCGTGAAGGGCTTAAAGTCATGATTTTTGAGCAAACCCCTGAAGTGCTGGAACAGCGTTTTGGTTTTCGCGTTCAGGAATACGGTTTGCGCAGGGTATTTAAAAGGATTGCTGACCACCCCGTTTTTGATGGCATCAATGAGGACCATCTGCGCGACTGGAAGGGAGAAGCAACCATACTTCCTCCGAAACTTGAAGGTGCTCCGGCCTATAAATGGTGCGGCATCCCGGTACCAAGGGCGTGGCGTTGCGGCACACGTGGCAATGTAGCAAGTGTTCTGATCGAAAAACCAGTCTGTGGAAACTTTCTGCCTGTCATAGACGGAGGTTTCAGCCTACAGTATAGTCCGTTGATGGAATACAGGGAAGGCAAAGGCATGGTGCTGTTCTGCCAGGTGGATATAACAGGACGTACCGATACAGATCCTGCTGCAGAAATAATGGCCAGGAATATCATTTCATATGTTGCAGGTTGGAAACCCGGGTCAAACCGTCAGGCTCTTTATACTGGTGACCCTGCAGGCAAAACATACCTTGAAAAATCTTCCATACCGGTCAAAGATTACACGGGTGGAAAACTTTCGCCTGAACAGGTCCTACTCGTCGGACCCCAAAGCGGGCAAATACTGACAAAAAATATTAAGTTCATTAACAAGTGGATAAAAGCTGGTGGCCAGATGATTACGATCGGTCTTGATCAACCTGAAGTCAGCATTTTATTCCCGGGGATACAGTTGAAAAAGGCAGAACACATCTCAGCTTATTTCAAACCTTTTGAAATATTGTCTCCCTTCGCTGGAATTGCTCCGGCCGATGTTCATAACAGGGCTCCGCGGGAATTATCGCTTGTTGTAACAGGTGGAACTGTAGTCGGAAATGGTGTAATGGCAAAAGCAGATGGAGCAGGTATTATTTTATGCCAGCTTGTACCCTGGCAACTCGACTATAGTAAAGAACAACATAATATCAAACAGACATTTCGTCGTTCTGCTTTTGTACTTAACCGCCTGCTTGGCAACCTCGGCGTAGCTTCCTCAACGGATTTCCTGTCCCGCTTTAACAGCCCGGCAGATAAAGGGAAAGAAGAAAAACGCTGGTTGACTGGTCTATACCTGGATGTACCGGAAGAATGGGATGATCCTTATCGGTTTTTTAGGTGGTAATGGATCGGGTGTTCTCGTATTTCTCCGCAAATATTATCATAAATCACTATAAAATGGAACAACAAAAAAACAAATCATCACTGAACAGGCGTTCCCTGTTAAAAAGTTTAGGACTTGGAGCAGCCTGGGGAACCTTAGGAATGCTGGGTGCAGAAAGTAAAGCTTTCGGTCAACGTCATACAGATGACAGGCTTCCATCTGAAAGCCGTGCAACCATCCCTGATACAGAAGCCTTAATTATAACCAAAGTGGAGGGCATTAGATTCAAGGACAATCTTAATTTTGGCGTCAGATCCGGCAGGGCCGGATTTTGCTGGGTACGGATCACTACGAATGCAGGTATTATTGGAATGGGCGAAACCTATCCGGGGATAAACGGGGAACTTGGTAATTTACGGGATATTTCTTCACGGTTCCTTATGGGAAAGGACCCCAGGGATATTGACATGATCTGGAGAAATATCTATCAATACCAGAGCATGAGAAACGCCGGAGGCTCTGATATGCGTATGTTAAGTGCCATCGATATGGCGTTGCTGGATATTCTGGGAAAATCTTCCGGACTCCCTCTTTATCGTTTGTTAGGTGGAAAAACGAGGTCCAGGGTAAAAGTTTACAATACAGTCATGGGTGGTGAGTCGCTCGAAGGTATGAGAATGGGTCAGGACACAGAAAATATCGTGAAGTTCCTTCTCGACCGCGGTATTACAGGTATGAAGATCTATCCGTTCAACGAATTCAGTTTCATGGAAAAGGGAGCCGATGCAGGAGGTCAATTTATCTCTTCGGAAGATCTTGATAAAGGTGTAAGCTGGTTAAAACAGATCCGTGAAACAGCCGGTAATAAAATGGAAATTCTGATAGATGCCGGTGGAAGGTGGAATCTGCCCAGTTCACAACGGATCCTGAAAGCAATTGAACCATATAATGTAATTCATTTTGAAGACATTCAGATTCCTTCCAATGCACAACAAGCATATGCCGTTCTGGCAGCTGAGAGTTCTATACCTATTGCACACAGTGAAACTATGGCAACAAGGTATGAATTAAAAGATTTTCTGCAGGAAAGGGCACTTGATATTCTTAGTTATGATCTGTGCTGGTGCGGTGGCCCGAGTGAAGGGAAAAAAATGTCAGACATGGCAGATGCATATAATATACCTACATCTCCTCATACGGCAGGAGGTCCTCTGCTATGGGTATCATCAATTCATGTGTGCACGGCACTTGCAAATTTCCTGTATACGGAAAGTCATTACAATTCATACACTCAGAGATATCCATACTTCCTTAATAATTTACCGGTCCCGGTTGGGGGATATGTTACAGCTCCGGAAGCACCAGGATTAGGAGTTGAAATCCGTCCCGAACTTTTTAAAAGTGGTGATGCTATTGTTGAGACGATGGCCAAAATTTGATAAGAGCTTAAATTAATGAGGTATGCAGAGGTTATAAATGAAGTATCCGTACCAACCTTAGAAGTTGTATGAAAAAGTTGTTGTTAATTCTAACAATTAATTTAGTCTTCCTGATTTTTGGTTTTCCACAGATCTCAGCACAAAATTATTCCGGCCTGGAAAATAATTTCAGAACCCCGCCGGCCAGCAGCCACCCTTACGTCTGGTGGCACTGGATGGGTAATAATATTACCGCAGAAGGAATTACATCTGACCTCGAGGCAATGAAAGATGCAGGGATTGCAGGCGCAACTATCTTTAATATTTCCACAAATGCAGATAAGGGAGGTTTCTTTAAGAATTCCTATACCCGGGGTATTACATATCATAACGCAGAGTGGTGGAAGCTCGTTAAACATGCGGCTGCTGAAGCTGACCGTCTTGGCATTGAAATCGGCATTCATAACTGTGTGGGTTATACCGGAAGCGGAGGCCCGTGGATTACACCGGAAAAGTCTATGCAAAAAGTAGTGTGGACAACTGTCAGAGGTCCAATGCCATACACTGCGATTTTGCCACAGCCTGAAACAACACTTGGTTATTATCGTGATATCGCCGTACTGGCAGTGCCGGACAGGGATCCTTCACCCGATAAGATAATTGATATTACCCTCCTGATGGAACCCGATGGAACCCTGAACTGGGATGTTCCCCAGGGGGCATGGACGGTATACCGTTTCGGTCATACTTCCACAGGTAAAAGGCTGCGGCCGGTCCCTGAAGATCTGAATGGCATGACTTTGGAAGCTGACAAACTGAGCCCCGAAGCTATGTCTTTTCATATGCATCAGGTCCTCGATCCGTTGAAAGAAAACCTTGGTTCATATGTTGGCCGTTCTTTTAAACATATATTGTTTGACAGCTTTGAATCGGAAGAACAGAACTGGACGCCAAAAATGAGGGAAGAATTTATTAAGCGTCGCGGTTACGATATTATTCCATGGCTGCCTGTACTTGCAGGTTGTGATATCGGAGGCAAGGAAAAAGCATCTCGTTTTTTATGGGATCTTGAAACCACTATTTCAGAAATGCTGGTTGAGAATGCCTTTCTGCTTCCCAAAACGATGATTAATAAAATGGGGCTTCAAACCCATATGGAACCCTATGGTGGTCCTGTCGATGAACTTTATGCTGCCAGTGCTGCCGATATCCTTATGGTTGAATTCTGGATAAACAGACGGCCGACTTACGGAGGTAAAGGTTTAACAGGATCTGCAGGCAGGGCGCTGGGAAAAAAGATCCTCGCCGCTGAAGCTTTTACCGGGGATCCTTCGGTAAGTCAATGGACAGAAACTCCGGCCTCACTAAAAGCTGCCGGCGACAGCGCCTTTGCATATGGTATTAATCGCATGGTGCTGCACCACTGGACACATCAGCCCTTCCCTGATAATATTAAACCCGGAATGTGCTTTGGATGGTGGGGAACGCATTTTGGACGTAATCAGACCTGGTTTGAGCCGGGTAAAGCCTGGATCACTTATCTCTCACGCTGTCAGTCGCTGCTTCAGCTCGGTGACCAGGTTGCAGATTTTTGTGTACTGGAAAAGGAAAATCCGGGGTCGGGAGGTGATGCTGTCAGTACAAATATGTTTCTTGATGATCTTTCAGTGGTCAATGGTAAAATTGTACTTACAAGTGGCCGCAGCTATTCATTATTAGTTATTCCGGAACGTAATACCATGATTCCTGCTGTTGCACGTAAACTTAAACAGCTGGTAGCCGAAGGAGCCGTAGTGACAGGGCCGCGACCAGAGAAGTCACCAGGTTTGCAGGATTGGCCTGACGCTGATAAGGAAGTTAATGCGATCGGGAAAGAAGTATGGGGCAATACCGACGGTATTTCGGTTAAAGAAAATAAATTCGGGAAGGGGCGAATTATCTGGGGACGTCAGGTAGCTGATGTTTTGTCAGAAATGGGACTGGCACCTGATGTGAAACTATCTGGATCCAATACAGGTGACATTCGCTGGAACCACCGCAGGGATGGCAGGAATGATTATTATTTTATTGTAAATCCCGAGAACAGACCGGCTCATTTTAAGGCAACGGTCAGGATTGAAGGGAAAATACCTGAGTTCTGGTATCCTGAAACCGGGGAAATTGAAGAGGCTGGAACCTGGCAGAATATGAAAGGTTTTACAGATGTTGATGTAAGGCTCAAAAGCAATGAATCTGTCTTTCTTGTATTTCGTCGTCCGTCAGGGAGGATAGATGCTGTCAGCACGATTACAACAGCTATTCCCGATTCATTGTTTAAGGTAACAAGGATACCAAATGGAAATATTTTAATACGAAGCCTTGCTGCGGGCAAATTTACTGTTGAAATGGTTTCCGGACGGAAACATTCGGTTGAGATAAAAGAAATTCCGCAGCCTGTTGAGATCAAAGATAACTGGAAGGTAAGTTTTCAACCGGTTACAGGAAGCCCGGTTTCCGGAACATTCGATCATCTGGCATCATGGACAGAATCGGCAGATAAAGAAATAAAATATTTTTCAGGAACGGCTAAATATCAGAATGAATTCATCCTGCCCGGAAATATCCTGACAACCGGCTTACGTGTTATACTTGATCTGGGACGTGTTAAAGAAATTGCTGATGTAAGGATTAATGGGAAACAGGCAGGGATCCTGTGGCATACCCCTTTTATAACCGATATAACCCGGTATCTGAAGCCTGGGGTAAATATAATTGAGATCTATGTGACCAACACCTGGGTTAACAGGCTGATAGGGGATGAACAATTTCCGGAGGATTGTAACTGGGGTGGTTTTTTCAGAGTCGGCCGCTCCCTGATTGAGTTTCCGCAGTGGCTGATAAACAATCAACAACGTCCTTCAAAAGAACGTTCCACCTTTGCCACATGGAATTATTTCACCAGGGAATCTCCGTTGCCTGAATCAGGACTTATTGGACCAGTGTTTCTGCTTTTTGAAGGAGTAAAGCAGGCAAAATGAAATAGTATTGTTTTGCGGCGGAAAATTATTGATCCGGGTAATTATTCCTTTTTACATTCACACCTGTAAAGATAAATAAACAGTGCAATTGTCAAAAGGAAGAAACTGTTGGCAGCATGAAAATAATTTATAATCTCAGTGCCCTCGGTAAATCTGCTTCCCAGAACCGATTGAATTAGTCCCAAGAGAATAAATACCACTCCAATTCCTCCGGAAATCCATGCAATCCAGTTTAATGCTTTCATAAGTGTAATTTTAAATTAATACTTGAAAATCACGTTTTTATCAAATTTCGGTAAAAAAATAATCCCGGACAAAAAAAAAGTAAAAGCGTATCCAATGTTATGGCAGGCATAATGAATCCACCTCTGCCCTCCGAAGCCTTCTTGTCTTCCGAAATGAAATGAAGGAGGAGGCGTACGAGGGCTTCGCCCTGCGACTTCGTCGGACAAAGACTGAATATGCTAATAGGTTAAGTTATTTCCTCTGAAAAACACGCACGTAATCAACGTACATAATATTCTTTGTTTCTTCAAATGTACCATACCCTTCATCAGGGATATCGCCCGCCCATCCTCCGTCCTGGATTTCCGTACTTAAAATAATATTCTCAGGTGCATAAGATATCCCTTTATCGTATCTCCATGATTCCTCTCCGTCGATATAAAAAATATATCCTTCCTGAGTCCAGAGGAGGCTGTAAATATGGTATCCTTCAAGTTTGCCATTTAGCCGTTGGCCGCTTCCGGCATTTTTATGAAATTCTCCATAACCATTCCAGTGTAAATTATGACATCCGTAACGACCATCTGTCGGGACAAATTCCATAATATCAATTTCAGTACCGTCTTC
>Ga0113563_10002726_pt1 | contig 10776 bp, 11 predicted proteins | sample Mud3Dept3metaG_FD_80117 | JGI IMG/M metagenome (GOLD analysis project Ga0113563, IMG submission 80117) | Freshwater wetland microbial communities from Ohio, USA, analyzing the effect of biotic and abiotic controls - Mud 3 Core 4 Depth 3... | ecosystem: Environmental > Aquatic > Freshwater >...
GCTTAGAGGAGTCAACGATAACCCCGAGACGCTCGCGGACCTGATGAACAGACTCGTGAGCATTGGCGTTGCACCTTACTATTTGTTTCAATGTCGTCCGGTGCTGAGGGTTAAGCATCATTTTCAGGTTCCAGTGTGTGAAGGGTTAAGAATAGTGGAGAAAGCTAAGGAAAGCTGCAATGGGCTCAGCAAGCGCTTCAAGTACATAATGTCACACGTTACTGGCAAAATAGAAATACTTGGCATATTGAATCGAGATATCTATTTCAAATACCACGAAGCCAAAGACAGAAAGAACTTAGGTGTCATGTTCAAACGTCAGGCAGACGAGACTGCCGGGTGGCTGGACGAGTTTAGGGCTGAACAAATACCTTCAGTCATAAGCTCCAAATTCCTCTTGTCTCAGCCCGCGTGACCTCATTGTAAGAGCCGAGGAGATGCTTGAAACGTTCATGGAATTTGACCAAACTTTCACTAGCCGAAGATGCAAAAAGGCAATTGGGCTTCAGGCTTATGTCAGCCAGATGATCGCTTTAGACGTCTGCATGCAAACCACAAGCGATTTATATATTTTGATCGCTTTAGTCGTTTCGATTAGCGATGGTTTGGCGCTCTGTCCTGTTTCTTTGTGCCGGCATAGCAATCGTGGTTTATGGTGCAGACGAAGCGATAAAGCGAGTTTCGAATCTGTCAAGGTTTTTTCGTCTTTCAGTGTTTGTCGCGAGTGTAGTGATAGCTGGTACAGTTGCAGTTCTCCCCGAACTATCCATTGGCGTTATATCGGCTATTGAAGGAACATCCTCTTTCGGTTTGGGCGTTGTTCTAGGCTCAAACGTTGCTGACCTAACATTAGTCGTTGGAGTAGTAGTTTTGGTTGCAGGAAAACTGAAAATGAATTCAGTTGTGCTAAAGAATTTGCGGATTTCTTTTTTTTCAGTTATCCTTCCTGTTTTGTTGCTTTGGGATGGAGAAATCTCACGTGTAGATGGGGGAATTCTGTTGCTTGCTTTCATTGCTTACACTTTTTGGCTGGTTAGAAAAGGACGTGATGGAGAAGAAGTCATACGAAAGAGGGGCATAATTCGATTTGCCATTGATGTATCACTTCTGATTATCGGCATCACGGTTCTGTTCATCGGTAGTAGTCTTGTTACTGATGAGGCGCAGGCGATTAATTTGTCACTTGGTTTGCCTTTATTCCTAATTGGGGTTATCGTCGCCCTTGGGACATGCCTGCCTGAATTAGCTTTCTCTGTTCGTGCATGTGAAACGAAGAATTGTGAGCTTGGGTTAGGGAATATTTTGGGCAATGTGCTTGCAGATTCGATGCTAACGATAGGTATTATTGCTCTTATACAACCCATCAAGCCAACTTATGTTATTTTTCCATTGTCAACTGGCTTGTTTGTTGCGATATCAGCGTTGACATTATATATGTTATCGAGGCATGGCGAGTTGAATAGGAAAGAGGGAGTGGTGTTGATTATTGTTTATGTCGTTTTCCTGGTCGTACAGTCTTTAATTGAAGCCCTGAATATTTTGTAGGACCTTAGCATTCTTTGAGGGTGCCATTTTACAAGCGAAAGTACCACGCGCTATGCGTATATACACGGGATTGACCATAGACACATCATGAAACCAGAAGAAACCAACCCAGATAATAGTTTGGCACGAAATCCCTCACAACTGCCTGTAGTGGTGACGCAAGGAGAAGCCACCGTCAAACGAGCTCCAGATCAGGCTTGGCTCTCAATCGCCACCGAAACACGAGATGGAAAAGCAGACAAGGCGCGTCGGGTTAGCGCCGAAAGCATGACAGCCGTCCAAGCGGAACTTTACGCCACGGGTCTCTCTACCGATGCAATTAGGACAACAGGATATTCGCTTTCGCCTGATGTCGAATGGAAAAACGGTCGCAGTACTTTGAAGGGCTACATAGTAAGAAATGAAATCGAGATTCGTGTCGATGACCTCGATCATCTCGGCGACGTAATTGACGCAGCCAATTCGTCACGCAATACGACATTGACAATTTCAGGTCCACGTTTCGCTCTCAAAAACCAACAGGTAATCGAGACAGAGGCGCTAAGACTGGCCGTACAGACTGCACTTTCGCGTGCGCAAGCCCTTGCTTCCGGAGCAGGGCAAACGTTAGGAAGAATTGTGCGAATAGAGGAGCAGAACCTAGAACGCGTGCATCGACCGGAGCCGTACCTGATGCGAGCTGCCATGGCTAAAGCTGACGAAAGCGTCGAGACACCCATAACAATAGGCGACTTGGAAGTGCGTGTCAGAGTAAGTCTAACTGCAGAGTTGCTATAACCAATACACAAGTAGACATCTAGATCCAGCTAAGCAGTATATTATCGAAGAAATTACCCAGGATTTTGCACAAGGCCAACTTTAGCTCGATCTCAACCGTAAATTCGCTTTTCTGGAGATTAACAAGGTAGAACCCTGACTAGATGACGCATTTATGTGCGGAACCCGATATTTAGCCATCCACTAATTTTGGGTGAACCAGTTGACGGCAGTAAGGGCAAATACCTAACGCTTTGTCTGGACTCGTTCTCCAATGCTTTCTACAGAACGGACATTCAACTCTCGAGTCTCTTCCTCCAAGAGGAAGCCACTGTCGACTCAAACCGAACACAATTAAAGCAGCAATCAACATTGCCACCGAAAAAACAACGAGATACACCAGCTCGAACTCAAAGCCCGGCAACAAAACCAGCTTTTCCACCCACAGAGATGCCCAAAAAACCGAAAAGGGATTCGATTGTGAATCTCGAGGCCAAGTCTTCCATATTACCCAAGATAGTGCTGCAAATCCGAAAAGCAAAAGCAGGAAGCCTAGAGCGTAGCCGGGCGCATGCCTTCTTATTTTTTTCTTCATTGACAGTTCTCCAGTTTCAATTCCCAGCCTCTATTATTAGACTTATGAAGCAGGAATATCATAGCCGGAAACTAAGTATCAGTACAGTTCAGATTTTGGCTGTTCTTATGTCTTCGCAATTTGCCGCGGAGCATTCTATGGTTTGTGTCCACCCCTCCGTGGCGATACCTATTCTTAAGCCAAACTTTCAAATCATACGCATTCCATTTTACACGCACCTAAACATGATGCTTGATTGACATGGAGTACGCCATTGAAATCTCCAACCTCGTGAAGAGATACCCTACAACGTCAAGTAGGGACTTTGTAGGCATTCCGCACGGCCGGGGATCAAGGGGAACCGTGAGCAACATAAACGCCCTCTTTGAAGCCATTAGAGGTTCCAGGGGTCCATTCATTGAAGCTCTCAAAAATGTCAACCTTAAAATCAGGACTGGAGAAATATTCGGTATTCTTGGTCCAAACGGCGCGGGAAAAACAACCCTAATCAAGATTCTCTGCACCCTCGTCATCCAGGATAAAGGAGAAGTGTACGTTAACGGCTTCGACCCAAAAAAGGAACCGGGGAAAGTCCTGAAAAACCTCCAAGCGGTCCTTCCTGAGAGCCGAGGATTCAACTGGCGACTGAGCGGCCGTCAAAACCTTGAATTCTACGCTCTCCTCTATGGCCTTAGCGGAGCCCAAGCAAAAGAAAGAATAGACTACCTCCTCGACTTCACCAACCTCACAGATCGAGCTGATGACGGCTACCAACGCTATTCGACAGGGATGCAACGAAAACTGCTTCTATGCAGAGCTCTACTCAGAAACACACCTATTATCGTCTTTGATGAACCCACGACAGGTTTGGACCCAAATTCCGCCCAGGAATTCAGAACTATGATCATTGAAAGGCTCGTCAAAAAGGAAGGAAAAACAATTCTTATGAGCACTCACAACCTTCCCGAAGCGCAAGAACTCTGCGACAGACTTGCAATCCTCGAAAGAGGCAAAATAATCGCGTTGGGTACACCGGACAATGTGCGGCACCTTGCCATAGAAGACAGATACCTGAAAATAGTTTTCAATAGCGCGCTTTTTGGCGCAGAGGAGGAAACCCTCGGTAGAGAACTTGGGGCAACAGAGGGCGTCCACAATGTATACACTGAAGTTGACCAAAACAACAAAACTTGGAGTCTGACAATGAGAATCGAGAAAGATATGGATCTCACTGGGCTCCTCACACGGATATCAAAAAGTGGTCTTCAAATCAAATCGGTTAACACTGAAGAGCCAACCTTGGAAGAGGCTTTCAACGCAATCATAAACCATGGCAACAGTTCCGTGCGAAACCAAGAGGAGGCAAACGCATAGAATGAATGCCAAACTAGCCATTAGACAAGTTTTGGCCTTCACAAAACGGGACTTTTTCAGCTGGACAACCTACCGCACAGCTGCAATAACCCAAGTAGTGGGCATCCTAGTAGGCGTCTTTAGTTGGGGCATCAGCGCCGCCTACGTCCAAAAACCCGTACAAGAAATGTACGGAAGTGATTACATCTCTTTCCTCCTGGTCGGAATGGCAGTGAGCAATCTAATCATGCCTTTGGTTCTTGGCGTACAGAACCAACTTAATCCATGGACAATCGAGACAATAATGATGACCGGAGTAAGCACACCAATCTTTGTACTTGGAAACATAATGTGGACCTACATCTTCTCTATTCTCAGTTTCATACCATATCTCCTCATAGGCACCACATTTTTCCACGCAAAAATCCAGCCAAACATAATAGCGGTAGCCCTAGCCCTCACAATCTCAGCGGCCATGATGATGGGGCTCGCCATGATCTCAACCGGGCTTAGAATACTGACAAAATCAACAGACCCCATAACATGGGCCGTGAATGTGCTCCAAAGCCTCTTCGCCGGAGTAGCCTTTCCTGTAGTTTACCTGGACACAATACTCTTCCACGGTGCCTCAACGATCTCGTGGTTCCTGCCCCAAACCTGGGTATACCACCTCTGCAGAGTGTCAATGCTAACAAACCCATCTCTTGCAGACCCTACTGTATTGATCGAGTTCCTGGTGGGAGCCGGCTTCGCAGCTCTGCTGCTTCCTCTCGGATACAAAGTATTCTGGTGGGGCGTAAACAGATCAAAACGCGAGGGCACATTGGGTTGGTACTAGACCCACAAAATACTTTATGATTTATTGCTGGTTTTTCTCAACTACTCAAAATTTGTCGAATCCGAACATTTCCTCAAACGGCTTCTTGTTTTTTGGTTTTGGCTGTTCAGCGGGATAGCCAAGAGTTACAAAAGCCACAACTTTCCATTTAGCAGGGATCTTTAGCAGGTCTTTCACTTTTTCTTCATTGAAAGCGCCAATCCAACATGAACCTACTCCAAACGTCCATGCAGCTATAACCATGTTCTGCATTGCAATTGTGGTGTCAACAACAGCCCACTTACCAGTCAAAAGCGAATCTACATTCGCACAACCAACAATAACGACGGATGCTTCTTTGATGAAACCATTAAATGACGCGTTGATTAGGTTCTTCTTTGTTTCCTGATCCTTCACTATGACGAAACGAAGCGGCTGTCTATTAGCAGCGGAGGGAGCTTGTCTTCCAGCTTCAAGAATTTTGTGCAAAACCTCTTCAGGTATCTCTTTGTTTTCATAGCTTCTAATGCTCTTGCGGCTCAAAATTTTTTCAAGAAGAGACATAAAACATCACTGCCTTCCAAACTTGCCTCATCCCACGTTTGGAACTCTTAAAAACCTTTGTAAATTAATCACGAAATTTGAAGGCTGTTCGTGTCTGAATGAAAAGGCTTTAATGCAAACCCCAACCAAACAAACTAACGGTGTAAAAATGAGCATGGAACCAGGAAAATCACTAGCTGGGATAGGCACACTGCTGCTCGTCATCGGCACATTCGTACCATTCCTTGGAATCGTCGGTCTTATCCTTATGATGATAGGCCTGAAATACTTAGCTGACTACTATAGAGACAAAGGCATCTTCAACAACGCGCTCTACGGCATACTCTTTGGCATTGTCGGAATCGCCGCTGCCGCTTTCATAGTAATAGCCCTCTTCTTCGGGGGCAACCTCCTTGGAATCACATTCGGAGGAGAGGAAGCAATCACCGGAAACATCATCGGGTTCTTCGCAGGAATAGTCGTCGCCCTCGTAATTGCCTTCATCTTCTACGTCCTAATGGCACTATACTTAAGAAAAGCGTTCAACTCCCTAGCTGACAAATCAGGCGTTGGCATGTTCCGCACAGCCGGAACCTTGCTGTTTGTCGGAGCAATACTAACGATAATTCTTGTAGGTTTACTGCTGATCTTCGTAGCATGGATCTTGGCGACTGTAGCATTCTTCTCAATGTCAAACACTTCACAACCGCAAGCACAAACCGCCACAACATGACCTCCCTCTTTCTTTTTCTCAAGTTGAATCGAAATCCCACATGATCACTTCTTTGTTTCGAGCCAGTTTTCCGTATTTAGTCATGTCGAAATATTAAATACAAGTTGTTTTGAAAGTAGGACTTGCTTTGAAAATGCTTTGAGCAGAAAGGAAAATGATGTGATTGAAGATGAACAGCATAATTGTTTATGACACATCTTATGGAAACACGAAGAAAATTGCAGAAACAATCGCGGAAACACTCAAAGAGTCAGGAATGGAGGTTACCCTATTCAAAGTGAATGAGGTAAAGAAGTTAAGCGCAAAAGACTACAATCTACTCGTTCTTGGTTCTCCAACCAAATTTGGAACAATGACTTTTGCAATGAAGTGGTTTTTGGGCAAAGTCAAGAGTGAGGAATGGATGAACAAACCTTTCGCGGCATTCGACACTGAAAACCCTGAAAACATAGAGCAATCGCAACTCCAGAACAAAGAGTGGAGCGCAGCTGAAAAAATTGCTGAAAAACTCAAGGAGAAGAAGATGAACCAGCTGGCACCTGTTCTAAAAGCCCTCGTGTTGGGGCAGAAGGGACCGCTTGTGGAAGGCGAAATCAACCGGGCAAGAGACTATGCCAGCGAACTTGCCAATAAATTAAAGGAAACAAAGGTCTAATCGCCAAGAAAAACAAGAAAAACCGTTGGTTTACTCCTTGAAGAGGAGAAACTGAATAATTGCTATTTAGATCGAGTCATCGGCAGAGCTCGATTTGTTTCAACTCGTCCATCCTTAACTTCATAAATTATTTCAGAGGCATTCTTCATGTTTATGGCGTCAACTTCTCCAATCATTCGGTTCACCATTCTGCCAACAACGAGCACAAACACGTTCAAACCCCGTGAAGCAGCTATAGCAGCTGCCCTGCTAATTCCAAATTCAATTTCAGCCTTCAATCCCAGCTTATTCAAGACAGCCCTGCCGACAGCACCCATGACTCCAACTCTATCTGGTTTGAACTCATCGTAAAACAAACGGACTTTCTCTAAATCAACCGCTCTAGAGCCACCCTTTCTTATACTCGGCAACTTCACGATCAAAATTTTTCCAAGCATCAGCTTTACTTTTCCCTGCAAATTCTTTAAGCCCAGATCTTCACCAGTTACAGCGTCTTCCAGAGCGGTGCCTTTTGCTTCGGCAGCAGGATTGTCAACGTCAACAGTGTACATAATGCCTTCTTTAATTGTCAAACCCACTTCACTGCCTGATTTCACAGGCTTTGAGGCTATGGCTGGCCAGACACGTTCAATCTTGATTTCGTGTTTAACCGATGTAACAAAGCTCTCCAAGCCACTCAAGTCATCGTGAAGTTTTGCTATTGCCTTAGGAGTGAGCCTATAGTCGGCTCTCTCTGAACCAGCCTCCAGAAGTCCCTCTTTATTTAGTTTCTTGAAATATTTTGAAACAGCTTGAATCGTTATTCCTAGTTTGTCGCCAATGTCTTTCTGCTTTACGTGTGGCTGGTTCCTCATCACCTCCAGCAGGATTTGGAACTTTGTCACTTCGCCTTTATCTCGCAGAAGCCGAGGTTGTGACGCTTTCCCCAAAGTTAATCAACCTAAGGTCAACTTTAGTTAAACGAAAGTTTATAACCTTTCGGTTAGACTTCCTCAGTTGGGATAAAATGCATATAATGGAAGGCTTTCTGCCTCATCCTTGGTGGGAAATCTGGTTTGCAATAGCTCTACCCGTCGTAGCTTTCGGAGTTTATCACATTTCCAAAATTTCTCGAAAGCTCCCCGAAGCCAAACCGCTTCTCGCCTTAATGGGCGCGTTCATCTTCATAATCTCAGCTCTGAAACTTCCATCTCTAATGGTGCCTGGCAGCAGTTCGCACCCAACAGGTTCGGGATTAGCCGCGATAATTTTCGGTCCCTTAGCAGCGTCGGTCCTCTCGATGATTGCTCTACTGTTTCAGGCTTTACTGCTAGCGCATGGAGGCATAACCACTTTAGGTGCAAACGTCGTTTCCATGGGCATAGTTGGACCCGCAGTTGCCTTCTTAACCTGGTCTATTTGCAGAAGAACAAGGTTTCCATCTTCGGCAGGTGTGTTCTTAGCCGTTGCTTTAAGCGACTTAGCCACATACGTCGTCACGTCTGCGCAGATTGCTCTTGCGTTTCCAGCAGCCAGCTTCATTGACTCATTCCTGAAATTTACGGCAATTTTCGCACTAACACAGATTCCGTTAGCCATAGGCGAGGGCATCCTGGCAACATTCGTCTTTGATTTCCTCGCTCGATACAAGGGCCAGCTTCTATCATCCATGAGAGTCATTAAGAATCCTTTCACGGGCATCGGTCAAAGATTGGAGCATCCTCTGAAAATCCAGCACTATGTCGTCCTAATAGCCGTGGTTCTTTGCCTATTCCTCTTGCCCCTTTTTGTTTTCCCTAACCTTCAATGGGGCGGAACAGATGATACTGGCGGAAAGGTGGTCACAGATCAAGGTTATGTGCCATGGCTGACTCCAATTTGGACTCCTCCTGATAACTTGGAAGGTTTTTTATTTGCTCTTCAAGGGGGAATCGGAGTGCTAATCATGTGCCTTTTCGTTGCAAGTGAAATACGGAAAAGATCTCAAAAAACAGGCAACCGAAAACTCGGCTACGACAGGGGAGCAGAACATGCTGAAGGGCACGCTCATTTGTCAGCACAGATTGATAGATTCGCGCACACAAATGGTTTGGCAAAGGTTAGTCCAATAACAAAGATGTTCTTCGCTGCCTCAGCATTGCTGCTCAGCGTGCTGTCTCCTTCACCAATAGTCCCCCTGACTGTTTTCGCAGCGACAACACTCTTGCTTCTGAATTATGCCAAGATACCTTCCAGATTCTACCTGGAACTACTGCTTTATCCCACTCTGATAGTCGCAGTTAGCAGCGTGCTCATCGCTTTATTTTTCGGTAACGGAGAACCCTTAGCTCAACTTTCCCTGCCCTGGTTCAATTGGACAATCTTTCAGAACGGTCTCACCACGGCAGTATCCACTTTCTTCAGGGTCGAAGGCGCACTTGCGTCAACATATTTTCTGGTGCTGACAACTTCCATGCTCGACATTTTCATCGTTCTCCGACGAATTCACGTTCCAAGAATCCTAGTAGAACTATCACTCTTGATTTACAGATACATTTTTGTTTTGGCGGAGACGACGGCAAAGATGAACACGTCTCAGATGCTCAGGCTTGGGCATTCCAGTTGGATTAAACGTGTTCGTGCAACTGCGCTTCTTGCAGGCAATCTCTTTATCCGAACATTGGAGCAGGGCGAAAGAACTTTCACAGCTATGGCCGCTAGAGGCTACGATGGCAACATCAGGGTTCTGGAGGAGATATCTGCACCCAAGAAAGTTGCGTTAGCCGGAATTGTACTCTTGGATGTGGCACTCGTGCTTGTGGCGCTCTTAACGGTAACTCTCGGAGTGTAACTGGAAATGTTGTTTAGACTAGAAAACCTATCGCATGTCTATTCGGACGGAACCATCGCCCTCGACAACGTGTCTTTGAGTTTCGAGAGAGGCGAAAGAATAGCCCTTTTAGGCACGAACGGGTCTGGAAAGACAACGTTGCTTCACCACATGAACGGAATTTTGAAACCAACTTCAGGCAACATTTACTACGAAGACAAACCCTTACGATATGATTCGAAATCGCTTTTGGAGCTCAGAAGGCGCGTAGGCTTCGTTTTCCAAGACCCCAATGACCAACTTTTTGCGCCTACCGTGAAACAAGATGTTGCATTCGGACCCTTGAACCTCGGAGTGCCCGCTGACCAAGTCAAGAAGATAGTGGCCGAGGCCCTGGGGATAGTAGGTATGGCTGAACTCGCGGAGAAGCCACCACACTTCCTGAGTCTAGGACAGAAGAAACGTGTTGCGCTCGCTGGCGTACTCGCTATGCAGCCTAAGGTCATAATCATGGACGAGCCGACCTCTAACCTTGACCCGCGAGCCACTAGCGAAATTCTGCACCTGCTCGTCAAACTGAATAAGGACGCCGAAATCACGCTCTTGTTGGCGACGCATGACGTGGATATGGTTCCGTTGTTCGCGAACAAGCTTTACATTCTAAGCAAGGGCAAAATTGTCTCTCAAGGGTCCCCAAAGGAACTTTTCTCAGACACAGAAATGATTAGAAACGTCAATCTTCGTTCGCCCAGGATTACGCATCTTTTTGAAGTGCTGAAAAAAGGAAATAATCTTCCAATTGGCCCTGAGCTTCCTTTGACCATTAGCGAAGCAAGAAAAGAGATACTGCGACTCTTGGGCATGGCCAATGACTCCGAAAACGAGAATGCGGCGACGCATTAACATTCTTGGACACAAGCGTCAGATCTCTTTCTTCCTGATTCACCTTGAAGCTGAGAGTAAACAACAGAATAGTCAGAAGATGGCTTTATTCCAAAATAGAAAAACAGAC
>Ga0113563_10002728_pt1 | contig 10773 bp, 10 predicted proteins | sample Mud3Dept3metaG_FD_80117 | JGI IMG/M metagenome (GOLD analysis project Ga0113563, IMG submission 80117) | Freshwater wetland microbial communities from Ohio, USA, analyzing the effect of biotic and abiotic controls - Mud 3 Core 4 Depth 3... | ecosystem: Environmental > Aquatic > Freshwater >...
AGATGCCTGAACTTTTTGAGCATCCTGCTAGGTTGTGGCCTGTTATCCTGAACATATAGATCATTGCATATCCAGCGGATAGCACCGTTGTTCTCCACCCTAATGGTGGCTGAATTTCAGAGCTAGGCCTTTCCTCTCGAACGAGTCAAGATTGCTCTGGCGCGAAAGGCCACAGCCAAACCTTCAACTTGGGGAGGAACGCCCCATAATTCGCTCTGTCATCGAGATTTCACCCAACTAACAGAGTTAGATGTGCAAAGGCGGGACCAAGTATCTACCTTGGAACAGTTACAGGCTACCGTTTGCGGGGCAGTAGAATGAGCCGTCGCTGATGGGCACGGACGGAATGAAAGGAGAACGCTTACTTCACCTTAGAGAAATCGGCAACGATTCTCGCCTCATGTCCGTCCTGAAGATTCACGACGAACACAGACGCCGCAGTGGGATCGAATGTTTCATAGGCAAACAGCGCGGTAAAGCGTGACCGGTAGATCGGCCCACTTCCCTCATTCTTTCGGCCACGTTCTGCTTTTCCGATATCGATGGGTTTGATCCTCTTGGTGCCCTGCTGCAGCTCGATCAAGGCGCCCTCTGCAAAGTATTCGTCATCGCCACAGAGCTGAACTTCAATCTCCATATTAGGCATGTCCATGACTTTTTTGATGAATTCGTCGGGCATGCGCACATCCATCTTCCGCTTCTTGGACTCTGCCGCTTCCTGCCTGCCAAAGGCTTCAAGTCGATAGCGTTTGGTCCTGAGGATGGCGCTGGCTCCGCAGGGATCTTTCTCTGGGTCGGCGCCCACACGCGTGACTAGGGAGGCTTGCTGGAGGACCTTCTTGACATCCTCCGGGCTGTTGGCCTTCTCCATCGGCGCCCGCCCTGCCTCCAAGACCTTCTGCGCTTCTTCAGCTGAAAGCTTCACGTCGATCGCCAAGACCGGCTGGAGGCCGACGACCATCAACAGGCTCGCAATCGCACAGGCGACAACGCCACCGACTCGCGCCAACGATATCAGACATCGCACAATCATCGCTCCTTCCCTCAACAAGACGACGAATGGTGGGGAATGGGGCGACATTGTACGGAACCCCCCATCCCTTTGCAATCACACTGAGAAGCGGGTCCAGTTCGCATAGGGCTTCATGGCATAGAGTTCGTCGAGATTGACCGGCACTCTCACACCCACTTGCAGAAGCAGCTGAGAGACCAGACGGAGCGGCAAACCAACCACAGTTGTGAAATCTCCGTCAATGGACTCGATCAATTCGCCGCCCTCTCCTTGGATCGAGTACGCACCGGCCTTGCCGAGGCATTCTCTTGTCTTGAGATACCGGTCATGCACCAGTTCATCGAATGGCTTCATCCGAACAACGGCTGTAGACAGGGCGACGATGTCTATCTCACGAACTGAACAGACGAGCGCGACCGCCGTGCATACGTGATGATCACGGCCAGCCAGGTGTCGAAGCATCGCACGGGCCTCCGCCAGATCAGCCGGTTTCCCGAGCACGTGTTGATTCGACTCAATCACCGTGTCGCCCCCCAACACGATCGCCTCAGGCTCTTGCCTTGCAACCGACCGGGCCTTGCCCCGCGCGAAGGACTGCACCTGCTCGATCGCCGGACAGTCGGCCATCAGCCGCTCCTCGAAGGATGGGCTTTTGACGTCGCATGGGATGCCCAACAAGGCGAGTAACTCGCGACGGCGCGGAGAGGTGGAAGCCAGAATGAGTGACATCTACAACGCCGAAGAGAGTTCAGGAGAAGCAAGCGATTCCGGCAGCTTTTGGTCGGAGCCCTCGGTGAGACTCGCGCTGCGCATGCAGAAACCGGCAAGCACCTGCTCCAAGTCGGCGACCGAAGAGACTCGGAACATCTCGGCTCGCAGCGAGGCGGCATGAGGAAACCCTTTGCAATACCACCCCAGATGTTTGCGCATCCGCCGAAACTGGCCCTGCCCACAGGCTGCTTCGAAGCGTCGGGCATGATCGAGCAGCATCTCGAAGCGAACGTCGAGCGGCGGCACCCACGGCTCAGGCCCTTCTTCAGGCCGATGTTGCTGCAGAACCAGTCGCGCTTCCTCTTTCTGCCGAAAGAACCAGGGGGCTCCAAGCGCAGCTCGTCCAACCAACACGCCATGGACTCCGGTGTCCTGCACGCGACGGATGATGTCATGATAGCTATGTACGTCCCCATTTCCGAACAACAATGTCCCGCTCCCCTTCACAATTTCCGCTGCCCGAGCAATCGCATTCCAATCCGCTTCCCCCCGATACATTTGCTGCAAGGTACGTCCGTGGAGAGAAATGACTGCCGGGTGCTCCCTGAGGAGATGTTCGATCCATTCGTCGACGACCACCACGTCGTAGCCGAGGCGTGTCTTGACAGATAAAGGAATCGTCCGGCGGACAAGCGGGTGGGCATCCTGCCGCTGTTCATTCATACGCCGGAGCGCCGCCACTCTGCCAGGCTTGAGGCCTACTCCCTCAAGCGTCTGACCGGCTGCCCAATCGGCGATCCCCTGTCGAGCGGCCTGCATAAGGGCCTGAGCCACATCCGGCGTTCGGATCAGCCCCGCGCCCGATCCGGATGACGCCACACTCCGCGAGGGGCAGCCCATGTTGATATCTAATCCGTCAAACCCCAACTCACACACGGCATGAGCGGCCTGATAGAAAAGGTCCGGCTCTTTTCCATAGAGCTGCGCGACAATCGGCCGCTCAGCCTCATGATAGATGAGGGAGTCCAACAGAAACTCCGGTCCCCGGCAGACGTCATGCACATGCGTAAACTCCGTAAAGGAGACATCCGGCTTCCCCTGCAACGCCACGGTATGGCGAAACGTCGCATCGGTGACCCCATCCATCGGCGCCATCCCAATGACTGGTCTGGCGAGTGACTGCCAGAAACTCATCGTGTTCGCTCCATCTCCATCACCGGCACCGGTTCCACCACTTCGTTCGCCTGGGCATAGGCCTGGCGCAAGATATCGCATTCTTGTTGTGCGCAGATCCGTACGTCCAATGCGCGTTCCGTCACAAATTCGAGAAATCGTTCGATCTTCAGTAGGAAGAAATCATACGAGTGGGTGAGCGGCCGTGGGGACCGAAACCAGAAGGCGACAAACTCTGTCAGACAGACACCCCGCTCCGCTAAAGCCCGGCAGGTCTGCGGAAACATCTCTGCGAGATCTCCTCCCCAATGGAGGATCTCATACGGCACATAACAGGTATGGTAACGAGCGACACCAGTCGCCTCGGCGGTCGTTTCCTGCCATTCCAGGCCTGTCACGGGAGCTTGCCCCGAGATAATTTTCGCGTAGCGCGTATAGTCGGCGCGTAATTGCTGTCGGTCTGACTGGCACACAGGCGCCTGGACAGAGGTCGGATAAGGCGCCAGTTCCATCGGTTGTTCTACAGCCGTTCCTCCGGCCATCGTCTGCTGAACGATGGGGGAGAAACGCCGAACAGTCTCTGCATACTCCTCCACAATCATCTCGATCGATTTGGTGTCCACTTCAAGCGCCACCGCCCGGAGGCTCACGAGGTTCGGATGAGCCAGAACCTGTTCGAGCATGCAGAAGAGGATCGACGGAATCGGAGCAGCATGGGCGTCGATCCATTCCGGAAGCCCCTCTCCCCCCTTTGGCTTACTAACCGACTCATGGTAGGCCAACCCCGCAACGTGGATTTCGATGACTCGCTCCAGAGGAAATTCGTCGAGGAATGCCCCGACGAATCGCTCAAGTGCTATCCGTCGGCAGGCGTCGGTATAACGATAGACCGTCCAGAGGTGCCCGATGTCCAGCACGAGACCGCAGGGCACCAACCCTGCGATAAGCCGAAAAAAATGGGGAATCGGTATCGTGCCGGCGGAAAAATATGTGAGCGGCGGCATCTCCAAAAGAAAGAGCGGCGCAGTCCCATCCGCTCGACGACCCTGCCGATCCATCACCTGCTGAACCGTCGCGATGTTTGCGGCCACCACCTCGGCGCTCAGCCGCGTATAGAGTGGCGGGACATAGGTGCCGAATGAATAGCCCGCCATCTGCTTCATCGCACATTCATGATTCAGCCAGAGACTCTGTATGGTATTGAGTTGCGTCACCATCTCGTCGAGGTCCTGCTGAAAAAACGGAGAGGCTTGAACGTCCGGCTGAGTGATCCACAATCCTTCCCCGTGGTACGCCAGCGATATATCCGGCACAGCCTGTCGAACCGTTGACAGTGCGGTCGTCGTTGCCTTAAAGACTTCGAGATAGCCCGGCTGGAGTCCTCGCTTCTTAAGCCTGCTCACCAGCTCGAACAAATTGGGAGAATAGACGTCGACTGACAGCCCCATCCCCAGCAGGGGAATATTCCTGAGGCGGTGCTGAAAGTCCTGTTGAACGAAATTGGAATCAGGCATAGGATTAAGACTTGTGCTGGTCTTACAATTGGCCTAGTCTATTCGCCGAACTCCTTGTTTGACAAGGGAAGCCCCGTTCATGGGCGAGGGGGGCCCGTCTGCTATACTTGGCTTACGTCGCCAGGGGCGGCCCTCACGAATCGTGCAAGCGCGAATCGGGAGAGATCTCGAACCCATGGCGAACGATGATAACAAACCCTTCAAGACGACACATCTCATACCCACGATGGTTGCCCATATGATGACACCAGGGGTTGTGCAGGTTCCAGGGGATGTCTCCGTTAGTGAGGCGGCCATGCTGCTCGAGCGAGAGCAGGCCCCCTGCCTGCTCGTCAAGGATACCGACACACAGTTCGGCATTATGACGCCGAGCGATATTGTAAAGAAAGTTGTCGCTCAGGGGCTCGAACCGCACGACACCGAAGTCCGGACGATCATGACACGCCCGGTGCAATTTATCGAGTATGATGAGGCCTTGACAGAAGCCTTGATGCTCATGATGACCACAGGCGCCTCTCTCTTAATTGTCACCAAACAACACCAACCGGTTGGGGTGCTCAGCGCACAAGACCTCATGCTCAACCCGCCCAGACGTAGCACGAGAATCCCCGTCGTGGTGAGTGTGGTCGGACAAGCCTCGGAGCTGGGACTCAACTATAACGCCATCATCACCCAGCTGAGCCATGCCGGAGGGTTGATCGAATCGGCGACAAAACTTATGCCAAAGACGAACATCGTACTGGCGTTTTCCATTTCTGGCCAAAACACTCCTTTGACCATTCGTGGCAAGGTTTTGGCCTGCGAGATCCCTGGAGCAGAACCCGATGAAACATCAAGCGGGATTCAGACCTGGCATGTCGATATTCAGTTTACTGACCTCTCGTCGCCCGATCTCGCGCGTATCAGAGCCTGGGCACTTCAAACAATGCCTCCTTCACCCAATCTCTCCTAGTCTGCATGATTCATGAGCGCTTCTGCAGTGATCGCCAATCCGCTGATCGTGCGTGTGACGCGTCGTTCATGAAGCGTGAGGCGCGGGACGAAAAGAGTGTAGCCGTATCGTCGCTTGCGATATACGTTTCACGAGGAACGTGCTTTCGGGTGATTTCCCCACAAACTGTCACGAATAATGTACTGCGGGCTAACCTCACACAGATGTTCCGTTCCTTTGACCAACAGGCGATCAGCTGATAGAATTTTTTGTCTGCAAGGATAAAAAATACCCCATGGATAACCAGATGAAGACATCCCAGACCCGTTCCCGCCCCCTCCCTTCGAACGAGGAGTTGCTCAGCCAAATTCGTCTCCTGCTCGACAGCCCTGAAGACGACCTGCCAGCTGCGATCATGAAGGAACTCCTGGCCGGGACGCTTCGACTCCACGATTCTCATCTGGATATCCTGGACCTCAAGATCGTCAACCGCGCCGTAAAAGAACTGCGTCACGCCTTCCGTGTCTTTCATGGCTATTGCGATCGACGCAAGATCAGCATCTTCGGTTCGGCCCGCACCGCCTCGGATGATCCGAACTACCAGATGGCATTCCAGTTTTCCCGTCGGATCGTCGAGGAAGGGTTCATGGTCATTACCGGAGGCGCCGATGGAATCATGCGCGCATGCCAGGAGGGTGCCGGACGCGAAAGCAGCTTCGGGGTCAATATTATGCTGCCCTTCGAGCAAGGTCCGAATGCCACGATCGCCGATGACCCCAAGCTCGTCACGTTCAAATACTTCTTTACCCGCAAACTCATCTTTCAGAAAGAGGCCAACGCCATAGCGTTATTTCCAGGCGGCTTCGGGACACATGATGAAGGCTTTGAAATTCTGACCCTCGCTCAAACCGGCAAGAGCGATCCCCAGCCGATCGTGTGCCTCCAAGCTCCTGGCTGCGACTATTGGGACGACTGGTACGGCTTCGTGACCCGCCAACTCTTGGCCCGTCGACTGATTAACCCCGAAGACCTCAGCCTCTTCAAAATCACCACGTCCGTGGACGATGCGATTGATGAGATCAGGCGTTTTTACCGCCGCTTCCATTCCATTCGATATGTGGGCCGGCTCTTGGCCATGCGGCTGAAATCGAGCATTACTCCCGAACAGGTGGCCGGACTTCATGACACGTTTGGCGATCTGTTATCCGAGGGCACTTTCGAATTGCGTGGGCCGCTCCCCGAAGAACTCGATGAGCCGGACCTGAGGAACTTCCCTCGGTTAACCTTTATCTCCAACCGCCGGAGCGCGAGCCGGTTGCGTCAGCTGATCGACCATCTCAACACCCTCTGATCGCTCTTCACAAAGACACTTTTGTCTCGGAACAGCATCATGGTATGCTCCGCCACGATGGCCGGTTCCCGCATACAACACCCATTCTCCGATCCCCCCACCGTCGTGCTCTATCACGCCGAATGTGCCGATGGGTTCGGCGCCGCTTGGGCGATCTGGAATCGATTTCCAGCGGCTCAGTTTATTCCCGTGAAACACGGGAATCCTCCTCCCACAGGGCTACAAGACCAACGAGTCGTCATCGTGGATTTCAGCTATGCCCGCGAGACGCTGGAAACCATGGCTGCTCAGACGCAGGCGCTCCTCGTGCTCGATCATCACATCACCGCGGAAAAGGCCCTCTCCGGCCTTCCCTATGCGTACTTCGACATGAAGAAGTCTGGAGCGGTCCTGGCCTGGGAATGGGCCCATGATCAGCCGATTCCGTGGCTCCTCGGCTATATCCAAGACAAAGATCTCTGGACGTGGACGCTCCCCTCCAGTCGGGAAATTAATGCGGCCGTCGCCTCCTATCCATTCGACTATCACCGCTGGAATCATTTCACGCAGAAGGAATTGGAACAGGAAGGCCGGGCCATTCTGCGTTACGAAAGCGAGCTCGTGAGCAAACTTGCAGCACAAGCGATGTTGGTCGAGTTTCACGGAACCGTCGTTCCGTCGGTCCAAAGCGCGGTCCTGACTAGTCAGATCGGCGAACGTCTTTCCGTGGAGCATCCGTTTTGCATCATTTGGCACGATCGCGATGGGCGCCGCTATTACAGCATGCGCTCGCGAGAGGATGGGACCGATGTGGGGGCCATCGCCGCGTCTTTCGGCGGTGGAGGCCATACACACGCCGCAGGGTTTTCAGTCTCCCTCGGGCCTGATGGCTCCTTGCCGGATAACCCGGCACTTCCTCGATCGGTCATCGACCGTCGCCGTTCTCCCTCCTAACAGGCTGTGGAAATACGATTGTGGCACAGTGCAAATTCAATGGTGCGTACGTCTAGGGCAACAGGAAATCCGCGTGCGGGATCCTCAAAAAGGCCAGACTTCTCACCCGCCCACCCTGGCGCACCGAGACGCGTCTTACCCAAGCAAGACCGACGGGTTCGAGGGTAACCATCGTGTTACGTTTTACGCCTCCCGGTTCACGGTTCCTGGGAACGAAGCGAGAGCGCCGCTGACGGACTTTTTCTGCATCCTGCTCATGAGGGCACCATGATCCCTCTGCATGACGACAACCCAACCGAGCGGACGCCGATCATCACGATCGCGTTTATTGCGACCTGCGTCCTCGTCTTTTTCTACCAGGCAAGCCTTCCCTCCGGCCCAGGAGAAACGTTCGTCTTTCAGTACGGGGCAATCCCTGCCCTTGTGTTCGGAGAAGCCGAACCCCCTGAAATGGGCGTGGCCATTCCTGTCTATGCCACGTTGATCACGAGCATGTTCCTCCACGGCGGGTGGATGCATCTCATTGGGAACATGCTGTACCTCTGGGTCTTCGGGAACAACATCGAAGAGGCCATGGGGCATGCCAAGTACATCGGGTTCTATGTCACATGCGGAATTCTGGCCGCCTTGAGCCATGCCCTGACCGATCCATCCTCGTCTATCCCGATGGTCGGAGCAAGCGGCGCCATTTCCGGTGTCTTAGGCGCCTATTTATTGTTGTTTCCTCGAGCCCGGGTGCTGGTAATGATGCCCGGCCTGGGCGCAACAAGGGTGGCAGCAGGTTTCGTCCTTGGCATGTGGTTCGTGATGCAGCTGTTGAGCGGAGGGATGAGCATCGGCAGTACGGGCGGAGGCGTCGCATTCTTCGCACACATCGGCGGGTTCCTCGCTGGGATGGCACTGATCGGTCTTTTCAAACGCCCGGACGTGCCTTTCTTGGCCCCAGGCCGAAGAGACCGATGGGAAAACTAACAGGATGCTGAAAAAGCCCACCGAGTAAGAAGGCCGTTATTTGCTTTGTCTCGTTTGTTTAGGTAAAGAAAACAGGCTAGATGAACAAAACAAAGCAGATGAACCAGAACAACCATCCAGTCTTCACGCATCCAACAGCTCACGCACTTTTTCCACCAGTCCAATTTGTCGATAGGGGCGCCGCAAGAGATATCGCGGGTTGAGACGATGAGACACCATGGCCTCGTCGTCAAACCCGGAGGCAAAAAGCGGCTTGATCATCGGGTGTTGCTCCAACAACCGTTTGGCTAAGTCACGCCCACCGATCTCCGGCATTATCAGATCGCTCACGACCACATGGACGGCTCCAGGATGTTGCTGTGCGAGCAGCAGCGCTTCCACGGACGAGCTCGCCTCCAAAACTTGATAGCGATGCCGCAACAACGTAGAGAGCGCCAGCTTACGGTCGATTTCATTTGGTTCCACCAACAGAACCGTTTCCTGACCTTTGGCGGCAACGTGCGCAAGAATCGATGGCGCAGGCGGCCGGCCCTGCCTCTCAAGGGGAAGCACCACCCGCACTACAGTACCTTCGCCGGACCGACTGACCACATCGACCTGGCCCGCACTGTGTTTCACAATGCCATAAACTGCGGTGAGTCCGAGCCCCACATTCATTTCTTTTGTGGAAAAGAAAGGTTCAAACATATGAGACTGAGTCTCTTGGCTCATCCCACCTCCGGTGTCGGTCACTTGAATCAGCACCTTGGGTAAATGGCCTCCCCTTCCATTCACCGGCCCGCTCTCATACCCAGGAAACGCCTGCTTCGCTTCAATCCGGAGCCGACCACCTTGTGGCATGGCATCCCGCCCGTTCACCGCAAGATGAAGGAGAACTTGTTCAAGTCCTTCACGATCGACCTCGACATCCATCGGCCCATCTTCAATGACTATGCTTAGATCGATGGAAGCGGGCAGCAGTCCTCTTATCACTCCACGAATCTCCTCCAGCACAGCCTTGACCGAAAGCACCTGTCGAACATGGCCGGTGTGGAGACCCAACCTGGCCAGTTGAGCGGTCAAGGCTGCAGCCTCTCCTCCGCTGCGAAATATGTCGTCGACCGGCCCATACAGCGGATCGTTTGCCTTGAGATGGGAAAGGACCACACCCGTCTGCCTCCCGATCACCGAAACGAGATGGTTGAGTTCGTTGGCCATCCCTCCGGCGATCCGGCCGATCACTTCCATCTTCTGCGCCTCCCGCAATTGCTGCTCAAGGCCTTGTCGTTCCTTCTTCTCTTGCCGGACATGCTCATTCGTCCGTGAGAGATCGCCCTTGAGACCCTTGATACGGGCCTCCAACTGATCGCGCGACGCTTGCAAGGCCCGTTCAGTCTCTTTCAGCGCCTCGATACTCCCCAGCAAGAGTGTTTTTTGTTGCCGTTCCACCCCGATCGTTTGCAGCGCGAGTCCATAGAACGTCGCCATCACCAACAAAACCGGTACACCAAGCAGATGCCCGGGCGACAAAGAACCAGTTTGTACAATCCCTTGATAGAGGATGACGCCATACCCGGCACAGAGCAACAGAGATAACCCAATGACATGAGAGAGTCGACGCACCGAGGCGGCAATGAGCATGAGAACGAAATACGACAGATAGAGTTCCGACCGGGCGTGACCTGAAAGATAGATGGTCGCGGTCACAAGAACCGTATCGATTCCGATCACAGTCCCGCTGAACCACGCGGCCTGCAGGATCGAGGTCGGCACATACCATAGACAAAGGACCATCGCCACCAGTCCAATGACAATCACCCCGATCGTTGGGCGGCTTGCGATTAGCTCTGCTCCGGACAATAACTGGTAGGCCAACATGATGCCGACCAGCGACTGAAGCACCAGATATCGTGGACGCGAAATTGTACTGTCGTGACACGAATCTTCCGAAGACAGCTCGACATGTTTTTCAGAGGGGACAGCAAGACTGCTCATCTGCATGATCTCCTGTTGGGCTATCAAAGACTCGCAGGATGCTGAACGAGTCGGTTCGTAGTGGCCTCTCCTGCCAACATCGTTTTCCTGCAACCGGCTCAGAGTAGAGCAAGTCCTGTACCGATGCCCCCACAGGGGAGAACCCCGCCATTCTCAGTAACTACGCACTGAGGCGGTGAACCATTTTATCCATCTCCCTACA
>Ga0113563_10002729_pt1 | contig 10773 bp, 8 predicted proteins | sample Mud3Dept3metaG_FD_80117 | JGI IMG/M metagenome (GOLD analysis project Ga0113563, IMG submission 80117) | Freshwater wetland microbial communities from Ohio, USA, analyzing the effect of biotic and abiotic controls - Mud 3 Core 4 Depth 3... | ecosystem: Environmental > Aquatic > Freshwater >...
AAGATCAATGACTTGGCGGCGCGCCGCGCGCGGGAGCATCGCAGCTCCTCGACTGCGACACCGGCTCCCTGCGGGCTGGACCGACCGATCATGACGACCCCACTTCGCGCCCGACCGCTGGTCCCGGCCTTGTCACTGGCGCTGCTGATCCTGGCGCTGCTGACCCTGGCGCTTGCCGCCCCGCCGGCGCTGGCGCAGGCCAAGCCGCGCATCGAGAAGGCGGCCGATCTGCCGCGCTTCAGCTACAGGATCGACGGCAAGGTCGACGAGATCGCGCGCTCCGCGGAACGTTTCGCACTACTGGCGGAAGCGATCCGGCGCGACGTCGAATCGGTGCTGGCCAACCACGAGATCGCCGACCAGGCCGCTCAGCGTGGCCTGCTCACGCAGCTGCTGCTGCTCGACATGATCGACGGCCGCTACGACGACGCGCTGGCGCGCGCCGAGACCGTGCGCGCGCTCGAGGAGAAGCCGGCCGACAAGCTGCTCTCCGGCCTGCGCCTGCGCGTGATGGCGCAGGCTGCGAAGGCGCACGGGCTGGGCACCGAGGCCTACCCTCGCGCCGTCGGCGAGCTGCTGGCCAAGGAGTTGGCGGCGCTGCCCTTCGACGTCGTCGCGAACGACGTGCGCCAGCTCAAGGCCAGCGCCGAGCTGCTTGGCGAGGGCCGGCTGATCGGCGGCCTGCGCGAGGTGCTGCAGCCCATCGTCGACAAGAGCGGCGAGCTGAGCTCGGACTTCGCGCCGCAACTGGTCGGCACGCGCTACACGCTGTTGCTGACGCTGCCGCTGAAGCAGACTTTCGTCGATGCCTTCGGCACTTACCTGGCCGCCCACACCGTGGTCAAGCCCGACATCTGGGCGGCCAGGAAGGCCGTCGTGGCACCCGCGGACGTGCGTGGCGAGGTGCGCATCGCCGTCTGGGACAGCGGCGTGGACACCGCGCTGTTCGGCCGCCAGGTGCTGCGCGACGCCAAGGGCAGGCCGCTGGTGGTTGCATTCGACCGCTACAGCAGGCGCACCACCGGCGAGCTGATGGCGATCCCGAAGGCGCTGCAGTCCAAGCTGCCGCAGATGGTGGCGCGCACCAAGGGATTTTCCGACCTGCAGTCGAACATCGATAGCAAGGAGGCTGCCGAGGTCAAGCAGTTGCTCTCGGCGCTGCCGCCCGAGAAGTACAAGGAGGCGATCGAGGAGATCGGCCTCGCCGGCAACTACGAGCATGGCACGCATGTCGCCGGCATCGCGCTCGACGACGCGCCGTTCGCGCGGCTGGTGGTCGCGCGCATCGAGTTCGACCACCGCCTCAAGCCCGACCCCTGCCCGAGCCTGGCGCTGTCGCGCCGCGGCGCCGCGTCCTACGGTGTCACGGTCGACTACCTGCGCGCGCACAAGGTGCGTGTCGTCAACATGAGCTGGGGTGGCGACGTCAGCGGCGTCGAGACGGCGCTCGAGCAATGCGGCATCGGCAAGACGCCCGAGGAACGCAAGAAGCTGGCGCGGCAGCTGTTCGAGATCGACCGCCAGGGGCTCACGGCGGCGATGGCGAAGGCGCCCGAGATCCTGTTCGTCACCGCGGCCGGCAACAGTAACGACGATCCGACCTTCAACGAGTCGATCCCGTCGAGCATCGTGCTGCCGAACCTGCTGACCGTCGGCGCCGTCGACCAGGCCGGCGACGAGGCCGGCTTCACCAGCTACGGTCCCACGGTCAAGGTGCACGCCAACGGTTACCAGGTCGAGAGCTTCCTGCCCGGCGGCACGCGGGTGGCGCTGTCGGGCACGTCGATGGCCTCGCCGCAGGTCACCAACCTGGCAGCCAAGCTGCTGGCGGTGAACCCGAAGCTCAAGCCCCAGGACCTGATCCGGCTCATCGTCGACACCGGCGAGCGCAGTGCCGACGGCCGACGCCACCTGATGCATCCGAGGAAGGCTGTCGAGCGCGCCAAGGCGACCTGAGCGCTTCCGCGAGGCCCCGAGGTGGGGCCCCAACGGCGGGGTGAACTGCGGCTGGCCGCCTATTGGCGGCTGCCAGAACTATCCATCCCTGACCCCAGTGCAATGCCGCCGGGCCGGTGGAGCTCAAGCTCAAGACGCTGTGGCGGCCAGCGGTCGTGCCGCGACAACACGGAATCCGCAGTTGCCGGACGTGCTGGCCGGCGTGTTGCCATTGCGTGCCGCCACGCGATAGCGATTGCAGTACGACGCATGGCACAGGAACGAGCCGCCCCGCTGCGAGCGGCGTCCTGTGATGCGATCCTGCCGTGGATTTCGCGCTGCCGTCTCCAGGTGATATGCGGGGCTGAACCAATCGGCGCACCACTGCCACACGTTCCCTGTGGCGTGGTGAAGCCCGTGGCCGTTGGGCGGCAGCGCCGTGACGGCCACCGGGCCCGGGCGCCAGCCGTCCGCCGGGCCGGCCGGGAAGTTGCCGCGCCAGATGTTGCAGCGTGCGTTGAAGTCGGTGCCATCGCCCCATGGAAAGCGCGAGCCCTCGAGCCCGCCGCGCGCAGCGAACTCCCACTCGGCTTCGGTGGGCAGCCGGCAGCCCGCCCAGTCGCAGTACGCCTGGGCGTCGTTCCACGAGACGTGAACCACTGGGTGATCCGGGCGATCGATGATCGACGACCCGGCCCCCTCGGGCCGCTGCCAGCAGGCGAACTCGATCGGCAGCCACCACGGCAGCCCGCGAGGCACCTCGCGCACCGAGCGGCGAATCGCGGGTTCGACCTGCAGGTAGAACACATGCGACAGCCCGACGCGCTCGGCGTCGGTGATGTACCGGGTCTCCCGTACGAAGCGGCTGAATTCCGCGTTGGTGACGGTGGTGGCGGCGATCGAGAAGGGGTCCAGGCTCACCTCGCGGCTGGGGCCTTCGCCGTCTTCCGGGTAGCCGTCGGCGGCGTCGCTGCCCATGCGGAAGCGGCCCCCGCGCAGTTCGATCCAGCCGCCGTGCGGCGTCACGGCGGCAGGGGAAGCGGGGCGTGCGGCCGTCGGGGGTGGAAGGCTCCCCGTGTCGCTCGGCATGCAGCATGCCCGGCCGTTCACGTCCGCCTCACTCGTCTTCCCAGAAGGCCCTGGTGACGCCCTGGCTGCGCATCAGCGCGACGATCTGCTCGCGCGGCTTGACACCGCAGCGCTCGGCCCAGGCCTCGTACCGCGCCTGCATGTCCCGCACGCGCTCGGGATGCTGCGCTGCCAGGTCGGTCAGCTCGGTGCGGTCGGCCACCATGTCGTAGAGCTCCCACGGGCCCGGGTACCTGCGCACCAGCTTCCAGCGACCGATGCGGACCGCGGCGTTGCCTTCGTGTTCCCAGAACATCGGCGGGCGGTCGTCGCCGTCCCGCTCGAATGCGGCCCGCAGCGAGTGCCCCTCCAGCGGCAGCACCTCGCGCCCCTGGTGCTGCGTGGGGTAGGGTATGCCGGTCACGTCGAGCAGCGTAGCCATCACGTCGGGCAGGTAGCCCGGCGAATGCCGAATGGCGCCTCGCTCGGTGATGCCCGCGGGCCAGTGGAAGATCAGCGGCGTGGAGATGCCGCCCTCGTGGATCCAGTGCTTGTAGAGGCGGAACGGCGTGTTCGACAGGTTGGCCCAGGCCGTGCCGTAGCTCTGGTAGGTGTTCTCGGGGCCGGGCATGCGGCTCTTGTCGTTGCCGAAGTGCACGGGCTCACCGCTGCGCGTGTGCCTGCGCGCGATCATCAGCTTGTCGACGAGTTCGTCGATGGTCACGCCCTCGGGGATGTCTTCGGCGCAGGCACCGTTGTCGGCCAGGAAGATGATCAGCGTATCGTCGAGCCTGCCGCTGTCCTCCAGCTCCTTCACGATGCGGCCGATGCCCTGGTCCATGCGGTCGATCTGAGCCGCGTACACCTCCATGCAGCGCAGCAGCCAGCCCTTGTGCTCGGCCTCGGTCCACGCCGGCTGCGACGGGTCGCGTGCAGTCAGCTTCCAGTGGTCGGCGAGCACGCCGGCCTTCACCAGGCGCTCGAGCCGCTCCTCGCGCAGCGTGTCCCAGCCGGCGTCGAACCGGCCCTTGTACTTGGCGATGTCCTCGTCGTGCGCATGCAGCGGCCAGTGCGGCGCGGTGTAGGCCACATACTCGAAAAACGGGGTGTCGGGATGCTCGGCATGGTGGTCGCGGATGAAGCGCACGGCCTGATCGCTGATGGCGTCGGTGTAGAAAAAGCCATCGGCGCGCGCCTCGTGCTCAGCATTGACGTTGCCGCGCGTCAGCGTGTTGGGGTCGTAGAAGCTGCCGGCGCCGATGATGGTGCCGAAGAAGGCGTCGAAGCCGCGCTGCAGCGGCCACGAGCCGGTTGGCTCCTTCAGGTTGCTGGACACGTGCCACTTGCCGCTCATGTAGGTGCGGTAGCCGCCTGTCTTCAGCACCTCGGCAATCGTCACGCACTGCTGGTTCAGGTTGCCGGCGTAGCCTTCGGGTCCCGAGTCGTAGGTCAGGATGCCGATGCCCGTCTGGTGCGGGTGCAGGCCCGTCAGCAGCGAAGCGCGCGACGGGCTGCAGCGGGCCGTGTTGTAGAACTGCGAGAAGCGCAGCCCCCCCGCGGCAAGGCGGTCGAGGGTGGGGGTCTCGACCTCGCCGCCGTAGCAGCCGATGTCGGAATAGCCCATGTCGTCATTCAGGATCAGGACGATGTTCGGTCGCTTGCTCATTGCAGCCTCGTTCAGTTCAGTCGCTCGCCGCTGCTGCGGTCGAACAGGTGCGCCGCCGCGGCGGCGAATCCCAGGTGCACGACCTGGCCTTCGCGCAGGTCGATCGGGTTGTCGGTCTTGAGCTTCACGCGTTGCTCGCCCACGTGCAGGATCGCGATGCGGCTGTCGCCCAGTTCCTCGACCAGTTCGACCTCTGCGGCGAGGCCGCTGTCCGTGATCTTCAGGTCGCCCGGTCGTACGCCCAGCGTGACGGCGCGCTGGGCCGGCGCTGCCGCCCCGACGTCCACGCGGCCGGCGCTGCCGACTTCCACCGCATGACCCGACCAGGCAGCCTCCAGCAGGTTCATCGGCGGCGTGCCGATGAAGCCGGCAACCGAGGCATGCGAGGGCCGGCCGAAGATCCCCTGGGGCGTGCCCACCTGGACGATGCGGCCGTCCATGAAGACGGCGATGCGGTCAGCCAGGGTCATGGCTTCCTCCTGGTCGTGCGTGACGTAGATGGCGGTCACGCCCAGCGAGCGCTGCAGTTTCTTCAGCTCGACCCGTGTCTCAAGGCGCAGCCGCGCGTCCAGGTTCGACAGTGGTTCATCGAGCAGGAACAGGCGCGGCTCGCGCACGATGGCGCGGGCCAGCGCCACGCGCTGCTGTTGCCCGCCGGACAACTGCCCGGGGCGCCTGTCCAGCAGGTGGCCGATGCTGACCTTGGCCGCGGCATCGGCCACCGCGCGTGCGACTGCCTCAGGATCCTGCCCCACCATCTTCAGCGGGAAGCCGATGTTCTGCGCCACCGTCATGTGCGGATACAGGGCGTAGCTCTGGAAGACCATGGCCACGTCGCGCTCGCCCGGTTCCTTGTGGGTCACGTCCTCCCCGTCAAGCAGCACGCGCCCTGCACTGATCGACTCCAGCCCTGCCAGCACGCGCAGCGTGGTGGTCTTGCCCGAGCCCGAGGGCCCGAGCAGAACGAAGAATTCGCCGGGATGGATGTCGAGGTCCACGCCGTGCAGCACGGTCAACGCGCCGTGGCGCTTCACCGCGCCCTGCAGCGACACGCCGCCGCGATGGCTGGTATTCATCGCCGTCCCCCGCCCTTGACCGCACCCACCGTCAGACCCTTGACGATGTGGCGCTGCGCCAGCAGCCCGATCAGGATCACCGGCGCCATGGCCACCATCGCGCCCGCGGCCAGCTTGGCCCACTGCGTCTGTTCGACCGAAATGAAGTTGAACATGGCGACCGTCACGGGCCGCACCTTGTTGCCACCCAGCACCACCGCGAACAGGAACTCGTTCCAGGCGTTGAGGAAGACGAAGACGGTGGTCACGGCGATGCCGCCGCGCGCCTGCGGCAGGATCACGTGCCAGAGCGCGCGCAGGCGGCCGGCGCGGTCGAGCAGCGCGGCCTCTTCCATCTCGTACGGGATGTCCTCGAAGTACGACACCATCAGCCAGATCGCGAAGGGCAGCGAGAAGGTCAGGTAGATCAGCACCATCCCGACGTAGGTGTCGAGCGCGCCCACCTTCTGCAGCGCCAGGTAGTACGGGATGACCAGGCCGACCGGCGGCAGCATCTGCGTGGCCAGCACGTAGAAGCCGCTGGCGCGTTTGCCCGGGTAGCGCAGCCTCGCGATGACATAGCCCGCCGGCAGCGCCAGCAGCATCGTCAGCAGCGTGGCCGACGTCGCGACCACCACGCTGGACCACAGGTTGGGCAGGATCGACGATGCACCGAACAGGACCTCGCGGTAGTGCGCCAGCGTCGGCTTGAAGAAGATCACCGGCGGGTAGGCGAGAACATCGCGTTCGCTCTTGAACGACGTCAGCAGCGCCCACAGCACCGGGAAGGCCCACACCGACAGCAGCAGCCCAGCGCCAGCGGCCAGCGCGATGCCGCGCGTGAGCGAATGCTTCGAGTGCCCGTTCAATCGCGCCCCCGGCGGCGGCGGAACAGCAGGAAGGACACCGCCAGTGTGAGGGCCAGCAGCACGGTGGCCAGTGACGCCCCGTAGCCGATGTTCAGCTCGGTGAACGAGGTCCGGTAGGCGTACAGGTTGAGGATCTCGGTCGACGAACCCGGCCCGCCGCCCGTGGCCGCGAAGATGGCGGCGAAGGCCGACAGCGCCGTCATCGTGCGCAGGATGATCACCATCACGATGGCCGGGCGAATGAGGGGCAGCGTGATGTACCGGAAGCGCTTCCAGGCACCGGCACGGTCGAGCCGCGCGGCTTCGTATACATCGGGCGGCAAGGTGGCCAGCGTCGCGAGCAGCACCAGGAAAGCGAAGGGTGTCCACTGCCAGGTGTGAATGGCGATCACGGAGATCAGCGCCAGCTGCGGGTCGCCGAGCCAGTTGTGGCTGCCCAGGCCCAGTGCGCGCGTGACCAGGTCGACGAGCCCGAAATCGGGTGCAAGGACCAGCGTGCGCCAGAACAGGCCGACCACCACAGGCGCCAGTACGATGGGCAGGATGGCTGCAACCCGGAACACGCCCTGACCCTTCGGGATCTGCAACACCAGCAGCGCCAGCGCCAGGCCGACGAGCACCTGCAGCACGACCGTCGACGCCGTGTAGACGACGGTCAGCGTCAGCGAGTTCCAGAACCTCGGATCGCCGCCCATCTTCGCGTAGTTGCCCATGCCTGAGAAGCCCGACATCCAGGGCATGCTCATGTCCAGCCGCTGCACGCTGGCCCACAGCAGGTAGACCAGCGGTGCGGTGGTGATGAGCAGCAGGAGCAGCAGCGCGGGCGCCAGCAGCGCCAGCGCAAAGCGCCGCTCGCGCTGCTCGAAGCTCGACGGGGAAGCGGACACCCAGGCGCTTACAGCCAGCGCTCAGCCTTTCAGGACCTGCTGGATGCGCGCCTGCGCTTCGTCCAGCGCCTCCTTGGCCTGCTTCTGGCCGACCAGCGCCGCCTGGATGCTGGTGGCCATGGCTTCGCCGACAGCGGGCCACTGCGGAATGCGCGGACGCCAGTCGACGTCGGTGTCCTGGTCCAGCGATTCGAGCGCCGCGTTGATGAAGTTGTCACCTGCCCCCTGCATGGCCTGCGCGAACTCCGGTGCACGCCACAACGAACTGCGGTTCAGGCCCGAGCGCTTGCCGGCACCGGCGAACTTCCACGAGGTGCGCGCCTGCGTCTCGGCCGAGGCGGCCCAGCTGATGAACAGCCAGGTGGCGCGTTTCTGCTTGTCGGACAGCGCGGCGTTGATGGGGAAGCCCCAGTTCCAGATGGATGTCACGCGCTTGCCGTTCGGCCCCTTGGGCCAGCGTGCGTAGCCGATCTTGCCGACCACCTTGCTCTTCTCCGGGTTGGTGATGACGGATGCGGAGGAGTGCGCGTCGATGTAGCAGCCCACGGTCCCTTGCGAGAAGGCGTCCGCGATGTCGGGCCAGTTCCAGTTGCGCACCGCAGGCGGCGCGTACTGGGTGAGGGCGTTGACGTACCACTCGAGCGCAGCCACGGCCTGCGGCGAATTGACGACCAGATTGCCGCCGTTGAACCAGCTGCCGCCGAAGCTGCGGAAGATCGAAGGGTAGATGTACATGTTCTGCCCCGCACCGGCAAAACCGCGCAGCGCCAGGCCGTACATGCGGCTGGCGGGATCGGTCAGCGCCTTGGCGTTGGCCAGCAGCTGGTCCAGCGTGTCGGCGGGCTTCAGGCCCTTCGCCTCGTACAGGTCCTTGCGGTAGACCTGAACGGTCACCTCGCCATCGTAGGGGATGCCATAGGGCTTGCCGTCCACCGAGTCGGCGTCGCGCCAGGCCTTCAGGATGTCGTCGTAGTTGAACCAGGCCGCGTCGGTCAGCGCCGGGTCGTTCAGATAGCGGTCCAGCGGGTCGACCCAGCGGTTGGCCGTGTACAGCGGGTAGTACATCGGGTCGGCCGCGTGGGTGGCGAAGGTGGTCGTCTTGGATGACAGGTCCAGCATCGCCTTCTGGCGGATCTGCCCAGGCGGCACCTTCTCGAAGCGCAGCTTCACACCTGTCAGGGCCTCGAACTGCGGCGCCAGAGTGATCAGGTTCTCGAAGTAGCCGGCCGGGATCACCGCCACGGTGATGGCCTCGCCTTCGGCCTGCCGCCAGTTGATCTTGGCCGCGCGGTACGGACCCAGGTCCTCGGCCTGGGCCCAGGCCGGCGTGGCCAGCCAGGGTGCGGCCGCTGCGGCTGCGCCCAGGGCCAGACCGCGTTGCAGGGCGCCGCGACGCGTGGGGTCGTGTGCTTCAGTCATGAGTCCACCTCGCTTGATGTATTCGTTTTCATTTCTAACCTTATCAGTCCGGCCGAGGCAACGATAGAAGGATTTAGTAGGGGCTTATACGGAATCCGAGATTGACTTCCGGCACCGGATGTAATCGTTTGCGCGACTATCATGCCCGTATGGAGGCAAAGTTCCAGGGCGTCAAGGCGGGCCGCGCGAACGCAAGCGATGTCGCTCGACTCGCCGGCGTTTCCACTGCCACCGTCTCGCGCGCACTGAACCAGCCCGAACAGGTGGAACTCGAGACCCGCGCCCGGGTGCAGGATGCGGTGACCAAGCTGCGCTATCTGCCGCACGGCGCGGCGCGCAGCCTGCGCAGCCATCGAACGCGCATGATCGGCGCGGTGGTGCCGTCGTTCGACTACGCCCTGTACGCGCGCACCACCAGTGCACTTCAACGCCGGCTGGACGCCGGCGGCTACTCGCTGGTGCTGGCCGAGCACCACTACGACCTGGCTGTCGAACTGCGGATCACCGGGCAGCTGGTGCAGCATGGCGTGGACGCCTTCATGTTCGTGGGCCTCGACCACGACCCGGCGCTTTTCGCGATGCTCGAGGATTACGGGCGCCCCTATGTTCTGACCTGGGGTGTCGACAACGCACGCCAGCACCCCAGCATCGGCTTCGACAACCGCCGCGCCACCACCGAAGTGACTCGTCATCTGCTGGCTTTGGGCCATCGCCGGATCGGACTGCTGAGCGCACCGCTGCAAGGCAACGACCGCGCGCGAGAGCGCGGGGCCGGCGTGCGCGATGCACTGGCAGAGGCCGGCCTCGATCTGCCGGACGAGCGGGTCGCCTACACCGCCATCGCGCTCGATGCCGCGCGCGCTGCCATGCACCGCTTGCTGGCACTGCCCGCCGATTGCCGCCCGAGCGCGGTCGTCGCAACGAACGACGTCTTCGCCGTGGGCGCGATGATGGCCTGTCGCGCGGCCGGCATCGACATTCCGCGCCAAATGTCGATCACCGGTGTCGACAACACCGACCTCGGTGCCACCCAGACCCCCGGGCTGACCAGCGTGCGCACGCCCGTGGTCGAGATCGGCACGGCCGCCGCCGAGCAACTCGTCGCCCGACTCGAAGGCCGGGACTACGTGCCCCAGCAGAGTCTGCCATTCGAGCTGGTGCGACGCGGCAGCACGGCGGCGCCGGGCTGAGTCAGGTCACATCTCGGCGAAGCGCCCCTTCCCCTGGTTCACGGCTGCGTGTTTCAGTGTGCCGAGGAAGCGAGACCGCAGCGCGTCGCTCATGAGCGCCCGCTTCACGGGCGTGAGTCGCAGGAAGCCTCCCAAGCATGCACGAGCGAACGCAGCGGTCAGGCTGGCCGGATTGTCAAACAGCTGGTTCTGAAGCGTGCCGCGCTCCAGGCACTGCAGGATGATCCGCTCGAAGGTGGTCTCCGGGTGCAGCACCCGCTGCTTGCGTTTGTGCAGCTTCATTGCACCCGCCTTGCACCGCAGCGTGCAGACGCCGCAGCCGATGCAGAGCGTCTGATCGACGACCGGCCGGCCGAACTTGCGAAAGCGCGGCTCCGGGTCCGGTGCGCGGTCGATCGCCTGGATCGGACAGGTCCGGCTGCAAATGCCGCAGCCCGTGCACTGCTCGCGATCCGACGCGGCGATGTAGTTGGAGGTCACCACGGCATTCGGGTAGCCGTGGCGGGAGATGCCGCGCAGCACGTTGCAGCAGCAGCCGCAGCAGTGGCACATGAACGTGACGTTGCGCTGCACGTTGTCGGCATTCAGCACCAGGCCGAGCTCGCGCGAGCGCGCCACGTTGTCCAGCATCTCCGCCTTCGAGACCTCGTGCGCCAGCCCGTTGCGCACCATGAACCCCACGGT
>Ga0113563_10002731_pt1 | contig 10769 bp, 6 predicted proteins | sample Mud3Dept3metaG_FD_80117 | JGI IMG/M metagenome (GOLD analysis project Ga0113563, IMG submission 80117) | Freshwater wetland microbial communities from Ohio, USA, analyzing the effect of biotic and abiotic controls - Mud 3 Core 4 Depth 3... | ecosystem: Environmental > Aquatic > Freshwater >...
ATAAGAATTTAATGCGACAAATGCACCTTCCCCGCCATCCGCCCAAGCTGTTCCAAAATACAAGATATCATCATCTGAGAGTGCTGCAGAGGAACCAAACCAAATTCTGCCAGGGGCATTGTATGTCCATTTTATGGTTCCGTTAGGGTAGATTGCATAGAATTTCATTTGCCATACTCCAAGATACAAAATACCATCAGATCCCAATGTAGGGCTACACCAGGTATATCCTATAGGACAACGCCAGATCATCGATCCATTATCTGTCAATGCATAAAGGTATCCATCATCGGAACCAATATAGATAGTTCCATCTGATCCTATAGTTGGAGATCCATGTATCCATCCTCCTGTTTGAAATCGCCATTTTACTGTTCCATTAGGATAAAATGCGTATAAAAAATAATCATGTGAACCAATGTAAATGACACCGTCATCATCGATCGCAGGAGACGATGTGATTACGTCACCAGTATGATACATCCATTTTCTAGTACCATCTGGGTACACTGCATGAATATCTCCATTCCAATCGCCGAAATAAATATTCCCAAATGAATCGATGGCTGGGGAAGATGTGATATCTCCACTGACCGGATATTTCCATTTTGTGGAACCATTGGATAAATACAATGCATAGATATAATTTGGTGAATCCCATTCGATACCATAATAAAGAACGCCTTGTTGTTCGTCAATGGCGGGACCTCCTTCCACAGGTGAACCATAAGCAAATTCCCATTTTAAACTTCCATTAGGATAAAGAGCATAGATGTGACTATTAGCGACATAGACAGTCCCTTCGTTATCAAGAACAGGAGCGCTATGGTGAGAATATCCATCCATGGGATATCGCCATTTTTCTGTCATCGGATTATCAGCAGTATTATAGGGACTACGACCAGTATGTTTTGTATCATGGCAGTACATTGGCCAAGCAGAGTCTCTCAAGCTATTATCTGTAGACATAGTTTTTATCAATGATGTTTGGTGATTATTTTGGTAGTTAGATATAATGTAAGACTCGTATGAAATATCTTGTTTAATGTACCTTTCTGGAAATCGATGTTTCATATTAAAAATATTTGAATGAGTGTCGAAGATTGTAAAAGCTAATATATTATTTTTTGTTTCGAGAATTCCATTAGTCATTATTGGAATTATTGTTAGAATGATAAAAAAACTTACGAAAATAGAATTCAGATTTCTGATGATATTTTTTTTCATATAAGTTCTCTCATCATTAGTATCTAAGTAATGAGTTCCATATAAATGTTTTGTTTAAAATCATAAAAATGAAATTTTATTTTATAAAATAGAGAAAAAATTGCCATTTTTGATAAAATAGGAAGAAATAAAAGTTAAATGTCGTTTCGGTGATTTACAAATAAATGAGGGAAGGTGAAAAAAATGTTTATTAGAAAAATTGTGACCTGTTTAGTCTGTATGCTAATGATTGTTAGCACTCTATTCGTTGTAAATACTGTAAATAAAAACTATCTCATCGCAGCTGGCGATCCCATTCCTGAAAACAATGGAATGGGGCTCAATTACACATATATGTGGGATATAACAGAAAAAATGTCAAATATCGTCCATGAATATCCTGAAGACACGATTCCAAAAGGTAGAGCATTTGGGTCATTAGGTTGCGAACAATATGCAGCACAAATAATTTATAAGGAAATGAATGATAATTTGAGTATTAATCCTAAACTTGAGAAACTTGAACCACTTGGAGTCCCATTTGATAAAAGATACTATGCTCAAATGATGGATGTTGAAGGATATCGACTGACTATTGAGCATCCTAATTATACTACTCTTCCGAGAAATGTCCCTCTTACCGAATGTTTCCCAATTGTAGCTGTATGGAAAGATCATCTGTTTGGAGAGTTTACCCATAATTATTCCATGCTAGAATCTGAAGATGTGCGTATTATTTCAGATTCTTACTTTAGTGAAGATTGGCCTTTTGGAGGATCATTAACAGGTGAATATTACAACGTACCTTGTTACTCTCCGAATGACTTCGCCTCGATCATTGGTAACGTAACCTTTATCGAGGATAGTACTGAACTCCCTTCAGATCAAACAGGTTATGTCTTTATACTGGATGAAAAAACTGGTTGTGAAAATATCTTGAATAATATCTCGAATATCACTTCTGTGATATTACTGCATTCGGATAACACCAAATATAATGTTTCAAATGTCACAAAATACGCGTTCCCCATTGAAAGAGTTAATGGAAGCGATGAAAACATCACAGACACCATAGAACGCCTAGAAAACGGAGAGATTATCTTCGCAGATAATGTCTGTGACACGTCTCAAGTGACATTTACCTATGACCTCGCCTCAGCAAATTGGCCACCATTTAATTATACGATAATCGCCCAACTTGATCTTGACTTGCCACAGGAAAGATTACTGTGGATGGGACAATCATATAAAATAGCTGAGTGGTTAACAAAACGATCATTAGCATTATGGGGTTTAAATGATCTTATGGATTGTTTTAATGTCCCTTTTAAATGTAAAGGATTTATCATATATTCTGATAAAAACGATGATACACATTATATGCTATTAAGTTCTACAGCTTGGAGTGGCATATTAGATCCTATAGCTGAGTTTCCTGGTCCATATCTCCCAGTTTTTTCAATTAATAACACGGTGGGAGAATTCTTAGCAGAGCAGGGTCCAAATTCCGATAACACTATCTCTGGTTATATTAATCAGGTCTATTATGAAGGAACGACTTCAAATAATGGTATTGATGCATATGATATCGTCGGTCATATTACCATCCCAAAGAGTCCAGAAGATGCAATTGTGGTTATTTCCAATAGGCATGATTCCTGGTTTGGTGAATGTCCACTTGACTCTGGAGCTGGAGCAGGGATCGTTCTTGGAATTGCGAAATATTTCAAAGAATATGACATCATACCAAAATACAACCTAACATTCCTTCAAGATACTGGAGAGGAACTGCAATTCCGTGGCGCACAATTTTATAGCGATAATCATAGTGATGACAATATCATTCGATTTATCGGCGCAGACCAATTGGGAATGGAACAACAAGAAACATACCTAAATTTATTTTATAAGAACGATAGCACTCGAAAGATTGTATATGCGATAGCTAATGAAACACAGTATGATCAACGAACAAAGTATAACATTACTCATAATCCTGCTGAGGCAGATGATCGCCCACCTCGTGAATTTGGCGCCAAATGGGGTGATGGAACAGATGATCATGTATGGAAACGAAGGGAGATATATGATGATTCTACTCCCTGTGACACAATCGTTGTTAATAAAGAAGGTTGGACCTCTCATCATCAAACCGGTTTAAATTTCCGCGAAGGTGATTCACTGAAAAACACAAACCGGAGTGACTTGAATATCACCTTTGAATTATTTTGGAATATCACAAAATACTTCTGTGTTAACCCTGACTGCGAATTCGATAATGTCGATATCACCACATATGATTCACCAAATGATGGAGACACCCTTCCGGATACCGTACGAGCGGAGTTTTCCATTGACTCTATTTTACCAAGCGACAGGGTTATGGTGAATGCAACACTCCGTGATCAGAATGATAATGGTGCTGTGGTCGCATGGAAAGTCGTGAACTATACGATAACGACACTCAGTCAATCCAATCCCCATAATATTACAATCACGATTCCGGATGAATATGCACAGGGTGACTATACACTTCAACTTCGCCTCTATAATTCAACAGGGCGAATTAATATAACCGTTGATTCGGATGATGATGAGCCGAATGAGATTCGGGAGTCAGATTCGTTCCAGTTGTATCATCCGTTTGGAAACCCAACTCCTGGTGATTTATACTCAAACACAGAGGATGTTATCCGTGGATCGTATTTCACTGCAAACGAATACGGCACTGCGCGTAACATAACCGCATACGTCCATTGCGGCAATGTATCGGGTCCACCCAGCATTCATTCGGTCTGTATGATCTATCGAAAAAGTGATAACAAGTTGATCGGCCGGACCGAGGACACGAACCCGGTGACTGGCGCGTCACCTGATTGGGTTGTATATAATTTCACCGAACCATATCCTGTCCTAGAGGAAGATACAGAGTATGTGCTGGTTTGCTGGAGCGAAGCACCTTGTTATCTCTATTATGATCATATGGTGTGTATGTCACGAGGACGGCATAATCACACAGTCTATGGTTCTCCTCCAGATCCGATCGTTTGGGATGTGCCTGATAATAATAATCTGTATTCGATTTATTGCGGGTACAGGAATGATACGAACCCGCCATGGATAACAAATGTTACTGAGGATCCGCATATCGTCGGATTCGGCGGCAACGTCACAATCACTGCGGATGTCATTGACAATGAAAGCGGGGTGAAAAACGTCACTGTGATCATCGGTTACCCTGGTGGAAAATCAGAGAACCAAACGATGAGTCTTATCTCGAATAACACCTATCAGTACGTGTTCGATGACTCTTGGCTCGTCGGGCAATATTCTTATGACATCTGGGCGGTCGATAACTATGATAACCCGGTTGATGAGAATAAAAGCGGTCATTTCCATGTCTCCGCGGAGGCATCCATCAGCATCGCCACACTCCAGGATAGTTACAGCGGAAACCAATACATCAATATCACAGACCCACCTAATCCACTGGAAAACTATTCTCTCATCGACCAAGGACAAACCTGGAATAAATACTATAATGAGACCACAGGGCAGAACATCCTGGAGGTTTCTGCTGGACCTATAAACTACCAAGAAGAAATCATCTGGATGACAATTAACAACACACTCGGTCAACTTGCAGAAAACCACCCTGCCTATGTGTATGGATATCGTAGTGGAAACAACCGTGGATTATATGGAGCATATTTCAAATCCAATGCCCAGAGTGAATGGCCTGTGGCATTCACGTATAATAAATCAGATGATCCAACAATCCATGCAGTAAGAAGTAAGCTTGTTGGTGTAGGATACGTTGACCCGCAGAACAACTGGGCGTATCAGTATCTCCAGAATGTGCAAAGCAGCCTGGGGCAACTCAATGGTGATTCCATAACATATTCAGGAGTATTCTCAGGGACAGATGTCACCTGGAGCTATGGCAACACCGGGCTGAAAGAAGAGATCACACTCAGCAACACCACGAAGACTGTATTGCAGAACCACCCGCCATCACAATACGGTTTGAATAATGCCAGTTCGTATCTCGTGTTCATCACCAAACTGGACTATCAGAACCTCAACCTCTACAATAGCTCAGGGATGCTTGATGGAAACTTTACTGTATCTGATGAAGGACTTGATTTGAAGGATGTCCTCGGGCAGTTCAAATGCGCTCTCCCGTTGGGGGAAGCGTATGAGTTGAACAACCAATCTGCTCGGCAGAAATTGACCTACCGCATCATCCATCTGAATGGCAGCACCTATCTGCTCTCAGGATTGAAAGTCTCCTATCTGAATGCGATGACGTTCCCCGTGGTGATCGATCCAACGCTCTCGGTCAATTCCCATCATAACGATGGGTTCATCTCCAGCTCCAGTACAAGTTACAATACCGCCTGGGGCGCCACCAGCGGCACCATAGACAGTTCCTCAACATATTTGACGATAGGGCAAAAGAAAGCAGGCTTCCCGATCTCCACCTATTATATCAATCGCGGATTCGTCCTCTTCAATACCACTGCTTTGCCCTCGAATGCCTATCTTGATAGTGCGATACTCTCCCTATATAAGAAGGATGATTACTCGACAACAGACTTCGCTATCACCATTCAGAACGGGCAACCGACCTATCCTCATAATCCTTTGCAGACTGGTGATTACGACAAAGGACATTACTCAGGGGACGGCGGCAGCCTCAACACCGCTTATTTTGTGAACGGCCGGAACAACATCACGGTCACTGAACTGGGTTGGATCAACGAAACAGGTTGGACTAAATTCTGCTTACGAAGCAACAGAGACATCAGCGGCACAACCCCAACAGGCAACGAATATGTCAATGTCTATTCGACTGATGCGCCTTTACAATCGTACGTTCCGAAACTGATCATCACCTATCGAAACCAATCAAAGATCAAGAACACAGGGGATACGGACATCCAGGGATATCTGTTGATCCAAGTCCAGTTCTACAATTCAACCCAGGGAAAATGGCTCGTAGATAATGACACCATCAATGAGACAACAGCTAGGACCGTCACTAGTGGCAATCAGTTGCCTCTCGATATCATCTTCAATGGTCATGTCCGAGCATCGGATCTGATCCATGGCACAGGCACCTATCGAGTCTACACTGCGTTCAGAGATCCAGATGGCAACATCCTACGGACGAATGATGACACTGAGCTTGTCGCCTGGTGGCAGTTCAGTAAAACCTAATGATACAATAATAAAAAACTGAAAATCAGGTAATCATGACTCCAACCTGATTTTCTAACTTATTTTATTTTTCCTTCTTCGCCACAACAATCACGACAGTTTTTCCAGAATGTTTGGTCAATCCACCAACCTTTCCATCTTTGGTAACCGTTTTTTCCAGCATCTCCTCAACATTATCGATCTCAACTCGTCTCATAATATCGGAAAAGTAATGTATTTACCTTTATTTGACCTTTTTGAATACTTTCACTGACCCTCTCAAATACTTTATAAGGCAGAAACGCCTTCTCAAATTAGAATATATCCTGAACAAGCTGAAAGAGTCACGAGAAGATGACCACCAGAGTGCGCTAACACCCTGGTGATCTGGAGCCATGATATGATAACCATCTCAGCCCCGTGGATGATTAAGGAAGAAACCTGTTATAAATATTGTTCTCATCAGAAACTCACCCAGACTACGATTACGTTTTTTAACAACCAACATGATTCATATTCAACCAACCCACAACGGTTGGTGGGAGGCAGAAATCAAGAATTGAAACAACTTTTAGAAAACATAGGCCAACAATTTGTCGAACAACAACATCCACACCAAGATGTGGAGGAAATGGGTGAACAAAAAAACATAACCAACAAAAAATTAGATGTTGAAAAAATCAAAAACCCCTATATCATCGACCCAACACAATACCACACCCAAGAAGAACTCTTCAACGCCATCAAACACTGGTGGATCTTCAAATACCGAAAAAACGAAAAAACCATCAACGACAGACTCCGCTACGCCAGAAACATGGCAGCACACCACGTCTTTCCCATCAACTGGTTCGACCTTAACCCCCTTCAAAGCATCGCGTATCTTGAATACAAAGAATACCAGGAGTACCAAAACATACGAGGAAAACACCAGATCATCAACGAATGGAAAACCATCAAAACCTTCGCCAAAGCATTCGGCATCAACGCAGACCTCTGGGGATACATCCCACCCAGCCCACCCAAACCCAAAGTACAGATTGTCCCACTCCCGAACACCACCTACGAAATAATTCAACACGACTACTCCAAAGACCTCTACAAAAACGCACTCATCCAATATATCCTCATCCACGGTTTTCTCATCGGATGGAGACCCAGCGAACTCCTCATACAGAAAGCAAGGGATGTCTTCCTTGACGACGGCTACCTCATCATCACCGAAACCAAAAAGAACAGACAACCCCGGCAGATATTCCCAGAACCAGACCTCATGACAAACCCGCGAAGAAAAAGCATGAAAAACTGGATAGAACACTGGCGACCCAAAGTAGAAAACCAACACAGCCAAGACTACCTCTATCTACAACCCAACGGCAGACCATTCACCGACGCATACCTAAAAAAATTCCTGAACCAGAACGTCAAACCAGTCTGGAGCTACTACCACCCCTATGTGATGCGTCACTGGTGCGCGATCGCACGACTCATCAAAAGCAAAGTAGACACGAAGAAATGGGATATATGGGACGTAAAAGAATGGCTCGGGCATGACAAGGTGACCACCACCGAGGGGTACGTGCAATATGCAAAGATGTATCATCGCAATGCACCGTACGATTGGATCAAAGCCCTCTTGAAATTCCATGTCGACATGTACGATATGGGACAAGAAAAAGGCTTGAAATCGAAAACACCCCAAAATACCTTGGTTTCGACTGGAAACAACAGGAGTGGAGAGGTATGCTCCCGTCGGGATTTGAACCCGAGTCGAAGCCTCGAGAGGGCTTCATGATTGGCCGCTACACTACGGGAGCATGAAAATTTTTCTATCCACCAGAGGCAACCTGAAGAATCTGTAAACTCTGCTCATCCTCTAAAGTATCATCCACTGGAATGGGAGTGGATCCCCGCATCACGATGACTGCATCAGCACGAAGATGAAGTTTCTTCAAGAGTATCTCCACTGTTTCTCCTTTTTTTAGCTCAACAACAGTAGAGGTATCCTGTGGAACTCTTGTGATTGTTACCTTCATGGGACCGATACTCATATAAAAAACCCTTAAATTAACCTTTTGACCACACCTCCTTACGTTTTTGCTGGGGTAGCCAAGCTCGGTCCACGGCGGCGGTCTCGAAAACCGCTGGTGACAACACCTCAGGAGTTCAAATCTCCTCCCCAGCGTAATATTCCTATTTTTCCAGGAGAAACTTCCTATTGAACGAAAAAATGATTTGAACTCCTATTTACCGGTAAAATTCATAGGAGACTATAAGTTCTTTTCGTTGATTATTCCGTTATTTAAAATGAAGTAAAAACATAGAGGACGGTCGATGTTATGGATTTAGGTATATTTCCGATAGCACTCATACCCTTCGTCCTTGTTATCCCCATATTCTATTGTATCAAATGGAAAAAAACAAATCTACGAAAAGTAGTATTGATTTCTATCTGTTGTATTTTCATAGTTATCCTTTATCCAATCACAACTTATTTAGGAAATATCATAGAACCTACGATAGGATATTTCCTTGGAAAATTAATTCTTTTTACTCTCTTACCCTTTATTACAATTCTTTATCTTGAACGATGGAAAATAAAAACAGCATTTAGAGAATTAGGCATCAAGAAAGAAAAACTAATGATGAGCATACTTTTAGGCCTTGGCGGCTTGATAATAACCGTAATACTTTCGTTAATATTAATTAAATGGGGACCGACAGAACCTCCATCAGCCTATTGGACTACAATTATGTTTTTGGATGCTTTTAATGAGGAATTTCTTTTTAGAGGGGTTCTCTTGTTGTATCTCTGGAAAATCACAGACCTTAAAATAGCATATGTAACTTCGGTCCTTGCCTTCACACTTGCTCATTCACAAAATTTCACATCATTGTATATAATTAGCACTGCTGCACAAGGAATATTACTGGGAATCGTGACCTATAAGACAAAAAACCTCGTTGGACCATGGATTTCGCATGGATTGAATAGAGTGATTCCTCAAATTATTGCTGCACTACTATAGTGATTTTTACTGGTAAATCATCAACAGGAGCAAACCGTTATCTGTCAATCATTATCATGCCGGTAAATTGAGCTGGAAAATCTCCTCCACAGATCTTCTCTTTGACTAAAAAAAACTGAAAAATCGGTTCCTTGGTTAAAAAAGGGAGTAAAAAAAAGCTCTCTCTTTCTTGCTTATCTCTCATCCTACGTTTACGTTTCTGGCTTAAATACCCCATTATATTAAAATTAGTATAATAACATTTATATCTTAGAGATGTATTGGAATACATACGAAATATCGGGGGAAATAGAACCAATTCATTCGAATTGTCTATTCATACGGAAAAAAAGAGTAAATTATATAAAATCAACAAAATAATACTCTTATATATTACCCTCGATATTAAAAAAGAAAAAAATGGGTGTACATCCATGAGGAAAAATAGAATAATCATAGCCATAAGCCTAGCTCTTATCGCCACCACTTCCCTTCTTGCATCAAACGCTTTTTCTATATCCCTTCCATCCAGCGTACCTTCAGGGACCCGCTCATCCCTACAAATGAACGGACCAACAGTAGTAACCGATAACCAACAATTATACTCCCTTGGTTCAACCGATGATCCATCAAAAGGAGGAGGATTTGGACTTATCGGTGATATCCTTGTTTCCACCTACGAATGGCAACCAACCAAAGGAACACAAACCCAGGCACTCCGACTCGGAACCAGCGAATACTACCTTATCGCATCCTGCTCCGATCCAGACAACGACCTCTACCTTACCACCATCCATGTGGAAAACGACAACGGTATCATCACCAACACCAACATAGACACCTGGGAGATCGGAACGAATGCAAACATGCAAGCACAAGGTACTTACCTCTGCAACGTTGTTGGTGACATCTACGCAATCACCTACCAACAGGACACAGGAAATAACATTCTGAAAACCTTCAGCGTCTCATCAACCACCGGTCTTCTCCAAAAAACACCCATTGACACCCTCACCCTCAGCAACAAATCCTGCAGCCAAAGCATGATACGACTCACCCCCTCCATTTTTGTCATCGCATCCCAAAAACTCTGGAACAACACCAACACCGGAATCCTCGAAACCATCTACATAGACTCCTCAGGAAACATTGGAAACACCATCAATGACACACAGAACTTCTCCGTTTTTGTCGATGGCCTTGTCAACCCCGCTATTCAACTCTGCAGCGTCGACAACGATACCCTTGCTATTATCTACACTGGGACAGCTACTGACGGATATCTAACCACCTATAATATCAGTAGCACCGGAGCAATACAAGACACCAACACCTCCTGGTGGGAGTTTGATG
>Ga0113563_10002732_pt1 | contig 10768 bp, 8 predicted proteins | sample Mud3Dept3metaG_FD_80117 | JGI IMG/M metagenome (GOLD analysis project Ga0113563, IMG submission 80117) | Freshwater wetland microbial communities from Ohio, USA, analyzing the effect of biotic and abiotic controls - Mud 3 Core 4 Depth 3... | ecosystem: Environmental > Aquatic > Freshwater >...
CCAACTCGGGCGGGACATCCTCAGCCGAATCGTCTACGGTGCGCGCATATCCCTCACCGTGGGCGTGACTGCCGTGCTGCTGTCGGGGAGCCTGGGCTTGCTGTTCGGCCTCCTCGCCGGGTACTACGGTGGCAGGGCGGATGAAGTCATCATGCGGCTGGCGGACATCCAGCTGGCCATCCCTACCATCCTGTTGGCCATCGCGCTGGTGGGCGTCCTCGGTCCGAGCCTGCGCAACCTGATCCTGGTCCTGGGGATGACGGGGTGGGTCATCTATGCGCGCACCATTCGTGGCGTGGTTCTGTCCTTGCGGGAGCAACAGTTCATCGAAGCTGCGCGGGCGCTCGGCTCGGGCGATGGGCGCACGCTCTTCCGCTACATCCTGCCCAATGTCTGGACGCCGGCCATCGTGGTGGCCAGCCAGCAGGTGGGCTTTATGATCATCCTGGAGTCGGCGCTATCGTTCCTGGGGCTGGGCGTGCAGCCGCCCACCCCGACGTGGGGCGGAATGATCGCGGATGGCCGCGGCTACCTGGCAACGGCGTGGCACGTCACGACCTTCCCTGGGCTTGCCCTGATGGCAACGGTGCTGGCGATCAATTTCTTCGGCGACGGGCTGCGGGATGTGCTGGACCCGCGGCTGCGGGTGTAGCAGGCTGCCGAACGAGGGCCGTCTACTGCGTGTCGCGCCGGGTACCCAGCAGAACGATGGGTTCGGCGCTGCGTGGTTCGACAAGCTCACCACGAGCGGGATGAGCCGCGCACCGCGCCGGGTACCAGCCGTTGGGTGACGGCACCTTGCCGTTCGACAGGCCCCTCGACCGTGCTCGGGGTGCGGAGCGGAGTCGAGGGATGTCTGGACCTTTTGGAGCAGCCTGCGCAAGGACGAATTTTTGGGCACCCTGTTGAATCCGACATACCCCAGGAAAGGACGGGGAGCCATGGCACGGGTGCTTCTGGCGAATCTGGCCCAGGAAACCTGCAGCTTCGTACAGTCCCGGCACACCTTGGACGACTTCCGACGATATTACCTCTACACCGGGCACGAGATCGTCGAAAGACTTCGCGGTGGGGGCATGGAGATTGCGGGCATCATCGAGGCCGCGGAGCAGGCAGGCGTCGAACTGGTCCCGCTGCTTGCCACCTACGGGGGCACGGGTGGGCCGGTCCAGAGCGCCGCGTACACGTACTTGCGGGAGCAGATCCTGGCCGGCGCCCGCCGGTACGCCGCCACGGTGGACGGGGCGATCCTGGCCCTGCACGGGGCCATGCTGACCGAGGACCTGGACGACCCGGAGGGGGATCTCCTGATGCAGTTGCGGGAGGTCCTGGGAGCGACGAAGCTCATCGTGTGCAGTCTGGACCTTCACGCCCACGTGACGGACCTCATGGTAGGGCAGGCCACCGCCCTGGTGGCTTACCAGACGCACCCGCACGTGGATTTCCACGATACCGGCGTCCGGGCGATGCGGCTACTGGCTCGCGCGCTTCGGGGTGAAATACGACCGGTTATGGCCCATCGGAAGCTGCCGATGATCGCCCCGCCGGAGCAGCACAACACGAGTCGCGCGCCCATGGGCCCCATCATGCAGCGCGTCAAGGCGTTCGAGAAGGTAGCGGGGCTGCTCGCGGCGGGGATCTTTCCCGTCCAGCCGCAGCTCGACATCCCGGGCTTGGGTTGGTCGGTGATCGTGGTCGCTGACGGCGAGCCTGATCTGGCGCGTGCCCGCGCCGACGAGATCGCAGAGATGGCGTGGCAACGCCGTCGGGATTTCCTCTACAAGCGCACGCCTGTCGCGGATGCCTTGCGGATCGCCCGCGCGACGTCGGGGGGCCCGATCGTGCTGGCGGACGCCGGCGATGGCACTGCCGGAGGAGCGGAAGGCGACAGCACGGTGCTTCTGCGGGCTCTGCTGGAGTCGCCGGTGCCGGGGCCGTGCCTCTTGCTCGTGACCGACCCCGACGCGGTCGCCCGGTGCGCGGCCGCGGGTGTGGGGGCCGAGCTGTCCCTGGAGGTCGGCGGGAAGCTGACTCCGACCTTCTTTCAGCCTGTGCGAGTCACGGGAAAAGTTCGCACGCTCTCGGACGGTCGGTTCCAGATGAAGCTGCCGCCCATCCCGGCCGACCGCGGCCTCACGGCTGTGCTTCAGGTCGGCGACGTCCTTGTCGTGCTCAGCCGAAAGCCCGTATACACGTGGGATGAGGAATGCTACCGCTCGGTCGGACTCTTCCCCCGCGAGGCCAAGTTGGTCCAGGTGAAATCTCCGGGGGGCTTCCGCCCGACGTATGAGCCGTTTGCCAAGGTCATCATCGATGTGGATACTCCCGGCCCGACCGACAGCAACTTGGCGCGCCTGCCGTATCGGCGCGTGACCCGCCCGCTTTTCCCGCTCGACGACATCTGAGTGCGTGCGTGCGGCGGCGGTCTGCTGCATCTACGGAGCGCAGAGGGTTGCCTCGCTCCGTGCGGCCGCTCCTCCCAGCCAAGATCGCGCTTGCCGCCAGCCGGTTTTTCCCTTGACAAGAGGGTCTCGTTAAAAGTACACAGTATGCTGTATACACACGGAGCCTTCATGGCCGATCACGCCACCGTCCGATCCCTCGCCGACCATCAATCCCTGCGGGAGCTGATCGTGGCCCGCCTGCGGCAGGCCATCATTACCGGCGACCTGGCCCCGAAGTCCCGCCTGCTCGAACCCGAACTTGCCCGCCAGCTGAATGTCAGCCGCACCCCCCTTCGCGAGGCGATCCGTCAGCTCGAGGTCGAAGGCTTCGTCACGACGGTGCCGCGGATCGGGTGCTTCGTCAGCGAGATCACCCCGCAGGATGTCGAGGACCTCTACGCCATCCGGACCGTCATCGAAGGACTGGCGGCCCGGCAGGCCGCGGAGAACCCGGATGTCGGCAAACGAGAAGTCCTGGAGAGCATCCTCTCGGATCTGGCGAAGCGGACCGCCGACTACCGGCAATACCACGAGATCTCCGGGCGGTTTCACGACATCATCGTCGAGCTGTCGGGTAACCGGCGTCTGCAGGGGATCTACCACAGCTTGGCCCAACACGTCTCGCGCATGCGCACGCTGTCCTTGGCGGTCCGGGGGCGGCCCGAGATCTCCCTGCAAGGGCACCGGCGCATCGCCACCGCCATCCTGTGCGGGCGCGGGGCGGAGGCGGAGCGGGCCATGCGGGCGCACATCGAAGCGGCATACGGCGTGCTCAAACGGACGGTCCGCAAATCCGTCAAGCGGCCGGCATTCGGACCGACGCGTGGGGGGGCGCACCAGCAAAGGAGGGCACAATGACGGCGGAGAGGGCAGGGGCGGGATCGCTGACGGGGTACGTGGCGGAGTTCATCGCTTCGACGCGTTTCGCCAACATCCCGGAGGGCGTCTTGGTGCTGGGCAAGAAGTCGATCTTAGACGGGCTCGGCCTGGCGCTGGCCGGCTCCGTGGCAAAAAGCGGCCAGTTGATCCGCCGCCACCTGCAGGGCCTCGGAACCAACGTCCGGGCGGCATCCGTGCTCGGCACCGGCATGCGGATGCCGGCTCGGTTTGCCGCCTTCGCCAACGGGGCGGCGGTCCACGCGGACGATTACGACGACACGCAGCTCGCCGTCGCGAAGGACCGGGTGTACGGGCTGCTGACCCATCCGACGGCGCCCGCGCTCCCTTCAACCCTGGCCCTGGCGGAACGCGACGGCCGACCTGGCAAGGACTTTCTCACGGCCTACCATGTCGGCGTGGAGGTGGAATGCAAGATCGCCGAAGCGATCAACCCCCGCCACTACCAGCAGGGATTCCACTCCACGGCCACTTGCGGAACGCTGGGCGCGGCGGCCGGTGTGGCCAGCCTCCTGGGGTTCACTTCTGACCAGGCGCGGACGTGCCTGGGGATCGCCGGGAGCCTGGCGGCGGGTGTCAGAGAGAACTTCGGGACGATGATGAAGCCGTTCCACGCAGGCCGCGCAGCGGAAGGTGGCGTGATCGCCGCGGAGTTCGCCCAGCTCGGCCTCACGGCCACGCCTATCGTCCTGGAAGCCGGGCGCGGTTTCTTCCGGGCGGCAGGGGGCGGCTACGATGAGGCGGCCATCCTCGGCAAGCTGGGAAAGCCCTGGGCTTTCGCCGATCCCGGCGTGTCCATCAAGCCCCATCCTTCCGGGTCGTTGACGCATCCGGGCATGACCACGATGCTGGAGCTGATCCGGAAGCACGACATCAAGCCGGACCAGGTGGCCTCCGTGAAGGTCGGCACCAACCAGAACATGCCCAACGCCCTGATCCACCACCGGCCGACCACGGAGCTGCAGGCCAAGTTCAGCATGGAGTTCTGCATGGCCATCCTGCTCCTGGAGCGAAGGGGCGGCCTGAACGAGTTCACCGACGAGATCGTGAACCGGCCGGATGTCCAAGCCATGATCCAAAAGGTGGAGTTCGGCGTCCACCCGGAGGCGGAAGCCGCCGGCTATGACAAGATGACCACCATCCTGGAAATTGCCCTGACCGACGGCCGGGTGATCCGCGACCGAGCCGATTTCGGGAAGGGCAGCCCGGCGAATCCCATGACATACGACGAGGTGGCGGACAAGTTCCGCGAGTGCGCCGCGTACAGCCGCTGGCCGAAGAAAAAGGCCGAGCAGGTCGTCGAACTCGTCAGGAACCTCGAGGCACTGGGAGACGTGCGGGAGCTGACGGGGCTGCTCTCCCGCGACGCCGGCGGCACGGCACATGGTCGTGCGGCAGCGGCCCGCGCAACACGGACCGCCAAGCCCGGGCGAGCCCGGCGAACAGCGGCCCGCAAGACGGGAACAACCAAGGCCAAGAAGCGGAGCCGGTGAGACGTGACCCGCGGTCCTGCGGGTGCACCGTCAAGGCTGCCGCCGCGCGATACAGTGAGGCCCGCACCCCTAACACTTCGGTGGAGAAGAGGAGAGGAGACATGAGAGCACGGAAACCGTTGGTACTGGCATCGCTGATCGTCCTCGCCATTTCGGTTGGGTTGTCAGGCATCGGTCATGCAGCCAAGTTCCCCGAGAAGCCGATCCAGTTGGTTGTCCACGCCGGCGCCGGCGGCGGGAGCGACATCTTCGCCCGCACCCTGGCCGCGGCCAACGACAAGGAGAAGTATCTGCCGCAGCCCATCGTGGTGGAGAACAAGCCCGGCGGAAGCGGGGCCATCTCCTTCGCCTACGTGGCGGGCAAGAAGGGTGATCCCTACTTCATGCTCACGGCGGTGACCAGCTTTCTGACCACGCCCATTTTGCGGAAGTCCACCAGCGACTACAAGGACTTCACGCCGATCGCCAACTTCGCGTTCGACGAGTACATGCTCATGGTCAAGGGGGATTCGAAGTTCCAGACGGTGAAGGACGTGGTGGCCTTTGCCAAGGCGAACCCCAAGAAACTGACGGTGGGCGGAACGCAGCTCGGCTCCTCCGACTCCGTCTGCTCCTACTTGCTGGAGAAGGCGGCAGGAGTCCAGTTCAACTACATCGTGTTCAACAGCGGCGGCGAGGTGAACGCAGCCCTGATGGGCGGCCACATTGACGCCGCCGTCTCCAATCCGGGCGAAGCGCTGGAGCTGGCCAAGGCCAAGAAGGTCCGTCTGCTCGGGGTCTATTCGGAGAAGCGGCTGAAGGGCGCGCCGGATGTCCCGACCCTCAAGGAGCAGGGACTGGATGCCCTCTACGTCCAGAACCGCGGCCTGGTGGGGCCGGGCGGCATCCCCGAGGATGCCCGGAAGACCCTCGAGGAGGCGCTTCACAAGTACATGAAGTCAGAAACGTTCAAGAAGTACGCAGACGAGAACATGCTCTCCGAAGCGTGGATGGACGGTCCGACCTTCGGCAAGTGGCTGGCCCAGGAGCACGACCGATACGCGGTGTTGCTGAAAGAAATGGGTCTGCTCAAGTAAACGAGAAGATCTCCAAGTCCGGGCGGGCGGGGCGAGGTCCCCGCTCGCCCGTGATGTTGACGCCCACGTCCTAGCCGATGGAGATTGTGGCATGCGCAGGGCCGATCAGATAACCGGTATCCTCATGCTCGTCTTTTCTCTCGCCGTCATGGAGGGTGCCAGGCGCATGCCACCCAGCGGCACGTTCGGCCCCGGGGCGGGATTCCTTCCGTTCTGGCTGGGTGTAGCCATGGCGGCGCTCTCCATCATCCTGCTGGTCAATGCCACTCGCGAGCCGGCCCTGGCCGGGGGCCGTGCTCCCTTCCCGACGGGCTGGAAACTTCTTCCCATTGTCGAAACCATCGGCGGGCTGGCGGCCTTCATCCTCCTGCTGGAGACCCTCGGATTCTTGCTCTCAATCGCGCTGTTGACCGCGTTTCTCCTGCGCGTCGTGGAGCGAGAGGGCTGGTTGATGACCCTGACGGTGTCCGTGGCGAACGCGGGGGCACTCTACACCATCTTCAAGGTCATGCTGGGCGTGAGCCTGCCGAAGAACACATTCGGATTCTGAGCGAGGCGCGGACCGAACGGGTCCGCGGACGTCAAGGACGAGGCGCATGAATCTCTTCGACAATATCATGATGGGCTTTGGGGTTGCGCTGTCCGCACAGAACCTCCTGTTTTGCTTCATCGGAACGCTCTACGGCACGCTGATCGGAGTCCTGCCGGGGATTGGCCCCGTGGTCGGGGTTGCCATCCTGATCCCCGTCACGTTCGGCCTGAACGCCACCACGGCCATCATCACCATGGCCGGCGTGTATTACGGCGCCATGTACGGAGGATCGACGACGTCGATCCTGATCAATGTGCCTGGGGAGTCGGCCTCGGTGGTCACCTGTCTCGACGGCTACGAGATGGCCAAGAAGGGCCGCGCCGCCCCCGCGCTGGGCATGGCTGCGTTAGCGTCCTTTATCGCCGGGACGCTGGCGGTGATCCTACTCACCTTCATCGCGCCCCCCTTGGCCAACGTAGCCCTCTCCTTCGGGCCGCCGGAGTACTTCGCCCTCGCCTTCATGGGGCTCACCCTGGTGACCAGTCTGGCCGGTGACTCCATGGTGAAGGGCCTCATGAGCGGGATCTTCGGTCTCATCGTGGCCTGCGTGGGGGTGGACGCCGTCAGCGGGGAGGAGCGGTTCACGTTCGGATTTCTCTCCCTCCTCGACGGCGCGGGCTTCATCAGCGTGGCGGTAGGCCTCTTTGCGGTCTCGGAGGTGCTGTGCAACCTGGAAGCGTCGATGGAGCAGGTGTTCATCAAGGCGAAGTTCAGCCTGCGCAGCCTCTTCCCGAACCTCCAGGACTGGAAGGACTCCCTGGCGCCCATCTTGCGCTGCTCCTTCATGGCCTTCTTCCTTGGTAACCTGCCTGGCGCAGGCGCGACCATCGCCTCGTTCCTTGGGTATGCCATGGAGAAGAAGCTCTCCAAGCACCCGGAGAAGTTCGGGACGGGAGTCATCCAGGGCGTGGCCGCGCCCGAAGCGGCCAACAACGCCGCAGCCGGCGGCTCCATGGTGCCTCTCTTGGCGCTGGGTATCCCCTCGTCCGGGACGAGTGCCGTGCTTCTGGGGGCGCTCATGGTCCACGGCTTGAAACCCGGGCCGCTGCTCTTTCAGACCAGCCCGGAGTTCGTCTGGGGGCTCATCGCAAGCATGTACATCGCGAACGTCATGCTGCTGATCCTGAACCTGCCGTTGGTCGGGTTCTGGGCCAGCCTCCTGCGCGTCCCGTACAAGATCCTGATGCCCATCATCGTGACCATCTCCGCCGTGGGAGTCTTCACGACCGATAACAACATCTTCGACATGTGGATCATGTTCGTTTTCGGCATCATCGGCTACCTGATGCGCAAGCTCAAGTTCCCCGCCGCCCCGGTCGTCCTGGCCCTCGTCCTCGGGCCCATGGTCGAACGGACGCTCCGCCAGTCGCTCACGATCTCTCACGGCGACATCTCCATCTTCTTCACGCGGCCGATCTCGGCGGTCCTGATCGGCATCGCTCTGATCTCCCTGTGCGCCCCGTTGCTGCGGGGCGTGATGGAATGGCGGAAGAAGGTTGTGGAGATCTCATAACGGCAGCAACAATCGCATCGTTCTCGAGGCACGAAACCAGGAGGAACGGATCATGCAAATTGCTGGCATCGTCGGCGGCGCGCGGAAGGTCGTGCGCATCCTGGTGCGGGTCAAACCAGGGGAGAAGGTGGCGATCGTCGCGGACACGGATACCATGACCGTGGCCGAGGCGCTGGCCGTCGCGGCGCTGGAGATCACGCCGGAGGTGGTGACCACGGTCATGACGCCGGTGGAGGTGGACGGGGCTGAGCCGCCGGCCATCGTCGGAGCGGCGATGCTCGCCGCCGATGTAGCCCTGCTCCCCGTGAGCTATTCCATCAGCCACTCCACGGCGACCCGGAAGGCCCTCGAGAAGGGAACTCGGGTTCTTTCGTTGCCGGCCACGACGCCCGATCAGCTCGTGCGCGGCGGCGCCGAGGCCGATTTCGAAGCGGCCTCCCCGAACGTCCGCAAGATGGCGGAATTCTTGGGCAAGGCTTCCACGGCGCACCTCACAACACCCAAGGGGACCGACTGCCGCTTCCGGCTTGGCGGCCGCCCGGGCAACGCCCACGACTGCATCCTCGACCGGCCGGGAAAATTCTCGGCATTCCCCAACATCGAGGCGAACACGTCCCCGGTGGACGGGACCACGGAGGGGACGATCGTCTTCGACGGCAGCATCCCCAACCTTCGGATCGGTCCGCTCCGGACGCCGGTGACGTGTACGGTCACCAAAGGGAACATCGTCAAGGTGGAAGGCGGGCCAGAGGCCGACATGATCCGGAAAGTCTGGGCGGAGCTGGGCGACGCCGCCGTGTACAACATCGCGCAGCTGGCGATCGGCATGAATCCGGCGATCTACATGCTGACAGGCGTCTGGGCTCAGGACCACGGGGCCTTCGGCACGGTGCACATCGGAATCGGAACCAGCGCCAACCTCGGCGGAACCACGAAGGCTGCGTGCCACTTCGACGGCATGATGTACCGGCCGACGCTCAAGCTTGACGACCGGGTTGTGCTGGAGGGTGGGGAGCTTCGGTTTTGAGCGGTGCCCTCCGGCCCCGCGGGCCAGGTCGCGGCATGCGGTTACACACAAGGATGATGGGGCGGAACAAGGCCGCTGCGCTCGATGGATGCGACACGGCCTGCCGCCCCATAGTCCGCTGCGTACACTGAAGATACCAGCGTGTGGGGATACCGTGACCACGTTCGCCATCCCGTCACTCCAGATTGATCCCGCGGATCTGCCGCCGGCCATTCGCACCTCCGATGTTGACTCGTTCGCGCGCTACACGTTCACCGAGCGCGTCCCGAACATCGTGCGGGAGACCGTCGCCCTGAATGCGTTTCCCGAGGCCAGTCAAAGGGCATTGGAAGCGTTGCACGCGGAGGTGACGCACGGGCGCGTGAGCGAGCTGCACGAGGACGCACCGGATCGAGCCTTCTGGAATGCAGTGTCCGCCGCCCACATCGGCCGGAGCTGGCTCGACGTCCACTGGTACTGGGGCGAGGCATTCTTCTACCGCCGCCTGTTAGAGGCGACGGAGTATTTTCAGCCTGGCCCCGGACGACACGTGGATCCTTTCGGCCCCAAGAAGGCGACGGAGCTGGCGCCGGACGCGGCGCCTCAAGCGGTGAATGCACTCCTGAGCCGGCTGCCCGACGAGCCGCGGGGGCGGTTCGACATGCTGCTGCACGGCAGCCTGTGGGGCAACCGAAGCGATCTCAGCTACGAGGTCTCGCGGCGCCTGGGTCGCCCCACCGGCGCGCCGGAAGAGCGCGCCAACCTGCTCGTGGATGATTCGAACCGTCTGTGGGATCTGCTGCGGACGAAAGAATGCTCCCGCTTCGCCCTCTTGGCCGACAATGCCGGCACCGAGCTGCTGATGGATCTGGCTCTCGTGGACTATCTGCTCTGCCAGGATTTGGTGGAGGAGGTGCAGCTTCACGTGAAGCCATGCCCGTTCTTCGTCTCCGACGCGATGGTGGAGGATGTGTGGGAGGGGCTGGCAGCGCTGGAGGCGGCGGGCGGACCGGCGCGAGAGCTTTCCGAGCGACTGCGCGCACAGCTTTCCCGGAACGACCTACGACTCGTGAGCCACTGGCATTACGGGACGAGCCTGTTCTTTTTCCAGCTGCCGGAGGACTTGCTCACCATGATGGCCGGCGCGGACCTCGTGGTGGTCAAGGGCGATGCCAACTATCGGCGCCTGCTCGGTGACGCGCACTGGCCACCGACGACGCCCTTCGAGCAAGCCACGCGATACTTCCCGACGCGCCTGGTCGCGCTGCGCACGCTGAAGGCGGAAATCGTCGTCGGACTGAAACCCGGAGAAGTGGAGCGGCTGTGCACGGAGGATCCTTCTTGGCTCGTGAACGGAAAGCGCGGGGTCGTCCAGGCGCGACTCTGAATCCCCGCCCGGCGTTTGGCCACCACGCCTCGGCTCTGTTCAACGCGGGATGCGGAGAGGTGTGTCCGGTCGAGGTGCCGGCGGCCGAAGGATGATTCGTTGGCCGTCGGGGATCGGGGTGAGCGAGAGAAGCCGCGGCCCCCTCGGGCGCATCCGGGAAGAAACCGGCTGACCGAGGGGGCCGTGAAACGTTCAGCCTCTAGCGAGCCTTGATCGCGTCGCGGATCTCGGCGAGGAGTTTCTCGGTCGGCGTCGGTCCGGGCGGCGGGGGAGGCGGAGGCGTCAGGAACCTGGCGGCGAACCGGTTGAAGGGAACGACGATGAAGAAGTAGACGGCGGCGGCCTTCATCAGGAAGCTGA
>Ga0113563_10002733_pt1 | contig 10765 bp, 7 predicted proteins | sample Mud3Dept3metaG_FD_80117 | JGI IMG/M metagenome (GOLD analysis project Ga0113563, IMG submission 80117) | Freshwater wetland microbial communities from Ohio, USA, analyzing the effect of biotic and abiotic controls - Mud 3 Core 4 Depth 3... | ecosystem: Environmental > Aquatic > Freshwater >...
GCCTTGCGACAAATATAGAGTTTTTATCATAAAAAATATCGGAAACCTTGCATATAAATCACTATCTTTCATCCAAATTGAGAATATCAACTGAACGACGGAAATTGATTTATTCTAAAACGCGTTGTGCGGTTAACTTATAAAAATACGAGTTTAGTATTTCTCCACAATTATGGTAACAATTTTTGAGGTTGATCTAAGTTTTTTGTTTTTAACAAATACCCCCTTTCCTCCCGATAGCTATCGGGACTTCCCCCAGGGGGGAAGTAGCATGCACATTTCCCCCTGGGGGAAAATGAAAGGGGGTTTTTCTTGAAGAAATGAAAGATTTTGTGACTATAAATATAAAACGTTATACGTGGATACAGGCAAGGCAAGAAAGGCCTAAGAGTCACAAATTGAATATATTAAGATTTCAACCGCACAATGCGTTAACATAAATAAAAACTATCTATTGCATTGCCCTAAATATTCTGTGCATTTGGAATTCAAGATTACTTTAATCTTTAAATTTGTACTGATACGGCCGACAAAGAAAAATCAAAAATCATGAAGAAGAAGATCAAGAGTTTTAAAGCAGGGGTCAGGAACACCTCGATCGATGCAGTGTTTATGATTATAGGAGTGTTTTCTGCAAGCATAGGTCTGGAATGTTTTTTAGTACCAAATCAATTATTGGATGGAGGAGTAACCGGGGTTTCCCTTTTACTGTCCAGACTTTTCAGCTGGAACCTTTCAGTGCTGATCTTTGTGATTAACTTCCCGTTTATAATCCTGGGGATAACCCAGGTCTCATGGAAATTCGGCCTGAAGACATTTATCGCCATTGTAGCTTTATCCCTGGCGATTGAATACATTCATTTTCCTGTCGTTACACATGATAAGCTGCTTATCGCTCTTTTCGGAGGCTTCTTCCTGGGTGCCGGGGTGGGATTTGCAATGCGGGGTTCAAGTGTCCTCGACGGAACCGAAGTACTGGCATTATATTTAAGCAAGAAATTTGCCACCCAGGTTGGTGAATTTATACTCGTAATTAATATCATCATTTTCGGTGTTGCAGCTGTGGCTATTGACCTTGAAACTGCCCTGTATTCAATTCTTACATATATAGTTGCATCAAGGGCTGTTGATTATATTGCACAGGGCATTGAAGAATATATCGGGGTGACTATCATCTCAAACTACAGCAAAGAAATCAGGAAAACAATAATTCAAAAGCTGAACAGAGGAGTAACTACTTATAAAGGCCGACGGGGACTGATAGGAAAGATGGCAGAACGAGACGGATTAAATGACCAGGAAATTCTGTTTGTCGTTATTACAAAGCTGGAATTGGCCAAGCTGCAGAGAGAGCTTGAAAGAATTGACCAGAACATCTTTTATGTAACCCATAAGCTTGGTACGGCAAGGGGGGGAATGCTGAAGAAGCATCCTCTTGCTTAATTCTGCCCGTATTAAAGGCGGAAGCCCCGATCTACAACTGGGCGGAAGGGAAAGCCATGAAAAGAATGGGGAAAAATAAGTGCCTTCATTCCATTATTTTAACGGAGTTTTCAATACTGATCCATATTCATATATTATCCGGAGTGTGTTTTCTTCTCCAAACTTCCTTATATAGTCACTGCTAATCATCCAGGTAGCAAAGGTTGTAATAGATTTAATGCCCATTCCGGTGTACAATTTAACGTCTCTGTCGCAATCCCGGATATTCCAGGGAACCTGAGCCACATTATTTCTGCCGACCCTGATCATCCGGGAGAACATGCTTGCGTCCAGCCAGTATTCCAGGACATGCGCTGTGTTTGCCGGAAATACCTGTAAATTATCTTCCAGATCTTTAAGATGTTGTTCTGGCAGAGGTTTTGAATAATCCCTGCTAATTGGTGCATATTCAAGGAAAATACCATTTAGCGGTTTAATTCGTGTGGGAGCCTTTAAAGTGTTATGATAGGCTAAATGAGCCAATGTCGCTGATGGATCAATTCTACGCAGGATAGTCAGTAGCCTGTTTTCGTACAATAGAGCCTGTTCACTTTCGGAATATTTTTTACACAGATCACAATTACAAAATGCACCTCCAACATCATCGGTCCAAAAGAAATACCTGTGGGTTGTTGGTTTCAACCATTCTGTAATTTCAATGATGTTCTTCTCTATTACCTGATAAGCCCCTTCGGACGAAAAACACATGTTGTGATTTTTCTGCCTTACTCCCTCTTTATCCATCCGGAAATATTCCGGATGTTCATCAAATAAATCTCTCGGTAAAACCTCCTTTATGACATGTGATTCAAATTCAACAGAAATATTAAGCTTTTTGCATTCTTCGAGCAAAAGCTTTCCGTCCTCACTTTCGAGAAAAGCTTTAAGACTGGGTAAGTCTTCAAATCCTCCTGTCATGGGATTTCTTCCCAGGGAATTGGTATGGATACCTAATAAATTAAGATCTGCCTCACGCATAAATTTGATAAGATTAATAGCCCCGACAGAGGCAATATCACTCGGGTAAACAACTATTCCCCTGAAAACATTATCAGTGGCCTTAATTTTTATGTTCACTTTGCAGTATGTGAAAAATATACCGGCGGATATTGTCAAAACGACTACAACGGATAAGCTTTTTTTCATAACTCAGGTACTAAATAATTAAACCAATAATAAGTCGCTCCCATATAGATCACACTGTCGGGGGTGTTAAGAAAGTTCTTTGTGCCCTTTTGAGATGTACATGTTATGGTACTTTAATATTTCTTATTCTTCTCAATTAGAATTCCCAGTTTGTAGAAGTCGAACAAATATAAATTTACATAGCCTCCTGAAAGCAGAAAAACTATCAAAGGCTTGAACATGATAAATGATAATTTGATAATCTTTTCTATTTTCCGTACCTTACTATGAATTCGCAATATCGTGACAAAGTTTATCAGGTCTTTATCAAAATCCGTAACCTTTAGAATGTTTACCAGGTTGCCGATACCTTCTGCCGTCTTGTTCAGGTATTCAGTATTATATTCTAAATCACCGTTAACCACCGGATTGTTAATGTGATCAATTAAAATATTTCCTTTTTTTAAAGAGTAACCAAAAAGAGTGTCTTCATGACCATATCTGGTAATTCTCTCATCAAACCTGATCTTTGCCAGGATCTTCCTGTCTATTAAGAAATTGTTAGTCATAAAAGATTTATACGGGAACTTTTTTCGAACATCAAAGGGCTGGCTTTCCCTTAATAGCCCGTATTTCCACCTTAACATTTTATCTCTTGCAGGCCGGCATTTTTTATAGATCCTGCCCCCGCATACTACACCGGGATTTTGTTCAATAATTTGAAAGTATTTTAACAGAAAATCGGGAGCCTCTATTATGGAATCACAATCAATGAAGAGCAGGTAATCGTATTTGGCATATCTTAAAAATAAATTCCTGATCTTTGACCTGCCAATATTTTCTTCCAATTCTATATAAATAAAACTTTTACAAACGTTTCTGTTTATTTCCTTAAACTTATTATCGGAACAGTCATCTATTATGATAATTTCATAAGGTTTATGCAATGATTTTGCCTGTTCAGATAATTCACTGACCAGGGAAGTAACATCAAAATCGTAAACAGGAATACAAATTGATATCATTTAAATTTATTCATTAAGAAGTTGCCGATTCCTATTCTATTAATTCTACCAAACACTCTCTAAATGTTTACCAAAAGTCCATATCTACACACCAAAACAGGTATAAAGTGCACTTCATGATAATTTTACATAAGCTAAGTTACTATTTTTCAAAAGTATCTTATAAAAATCTTTGAAGGTAGGTCCTGTCGGCCTTTTTAACAAGCCCGGAGTCTCTTATTCCAAGTAAAGCAAAAGCCCCGACATTTATCGTCGGGGCAGCCATGAAAAGAATGGAAAAATTTGCTTTTGGACAGTAAAAGCTTCCTTAAAGTTTTACAACTTTATATACGTTACTAAGATTACCTTTTACAAGCCTGAAATAGTAGACTCCGGCCGGAAGATCCTGAAGGTTTATCTCCTTTTCAATCATTGCCGGCTCAATAAAACCGGTCTTGACAAGCTTACCCAGTGAATTAAGCATGAATATTTTAACCTCACCATCAACCGGCTCCTCAAATACAATCTTTACATTATCGCTTGCCGGGTTTGGAAATACGGTGATCTTAACCTGATTCTCAAAGTTTTCCAGAACTGCCGTAACAATAACCTGCTGCTGAAATCCATGGGTGAGTATCAGATTGGGCGATGTGAAAGTGGGAATGATGGTTTCACCAAGCGTCCAGCTTATGGAAATGTTTGAAGTGACATTATATCCTCCTGCACTTGCTATAACTTCCTGCTTAATCTGCGCACTGGCAGAAAATGCAAAAAGTATCACTGTAAAAACAAAAATGAAACGCTTCATTCTGTGATAATTTTATTCCATAAACCCGATTCTGTAGGTAAAATTAAACTATCTCGCGATAAAAAGCAATTATATTTTACCGATTTTCACAAGCATTATCAAATATTGGATGAATTGCTGTTTTATTGTGGTGAATCCCTGCTTAACAAAAATAATTATGATTCCTTTGTGATACTTTGTGGGGAACACTAAGTCAAGATACGAAGATTGAATTCATGAATAAGTATACCCTGATTGCGCTCTCTGCCACCGGTGGGATCCTTTCGGGCCTGGCCTGGAGCAGCTGGTTCCCGGGTATCATATTGCTTGCGGCTTTTGTTCCTTATTTCCTGATCGAAAATCACCTTTACCTGAATCCGCAGAAATACAGCCTGAATGCTTTCTTCACTTTCCTTCTTCCGGGTTTTGTAATTTTCAATATCATCACACTGGGATGGGTCAGGGCAGCAAATATTCCCGCCGCCATTTGTGTGACAGCAGAACTTTCGTTCCTGATGTCTTTTGTTCTCTGGCTTGCGCACACAGTCAGAGTGCGGGCAGGCAACCTGGCAGGATTCACGGCTCTTGTCTCCTTCTGGATGGCTTTTGAATATCTGTCCCTGCATTCAGTGTACCTATCCCCATGGGTTAACCTTGGTAACGGGCTCTCGAAAGAGATCCCGTTAATTCAATGGTATGAAGCAACAGGGGTCGCGGGCGGTACACTCTGGATATTGCTGTCAAACATCTTCCTGGCTATCTTCATAGTCAATTCAACTGACCGCAGCAGATTCAACAGGCTTCACCTGATGATCTGGCTTTCCATAATAATTGTGCCATCAGTCATTTCATTATTAAGGTATTACACTGTTGATCAGTCTGAATCAGGCGAAAATGAAGTCGTAATAATTCAACCCAATATTGATCCTTTTACTGAAAAATACGTAATACCCTTTGAGGAACAATTAAGTACAGTTGTCGATATGGCCGGACAAACCGTTACTGACAGGACAGACTGGGTACTGACACCTGAAACAACTGTGGATGATCCTGTCAATGAAGGTGATTTGGGTAACAACAAGTATATAAGCACCCTCAGGAAGCTTGCCTGCGAATATCCCGGAATAAACATAATTTCAGGATTTGTGAGTTGCAGGATCTATTCCGGTGAAACCCGTGCACCCACAGCCTCAGCAAGAAAAATTGATGCTTCCGGCAGCTATTACGATCATTTCAATTCTGCTTTTAAAATTGACACCGGCAAACAGGTCGGAATATATCACAAATCAAAGCTTGTACCGGGTATCGAAATGCAGTTCTCTGCAGGCTTTGGAAAGCTGATAGACAGGATCCTTCCGGAGCTGGGCGGTACAAAATGGGGCTATGGTGTCCAGGAAAAAAGAACCTGCTTCGAACACTCGTCTGACGGACGGATTGCAGCTCCGATAATCTGCTATGAATCTGTATTCGGAAATTATGTTGCTGACTATGTAAGAGAAGGTGCGGAAGCTTTATTCATTATCACCAATGACGGTTGGTGGAAAAATACAAATGGTTACAAGCATCACCTTAATTATGCTTCGCTGAGAGCTATTGAAACACGAAGACCTGTTGCCAGATGTGCAAATACAGGAGTCTCATGCATTATCGATATACGCGGAAAAAGAGTCCAGGAAACGAAATGGTGGACAAAGACCGTGCTTAAGGGTAAAATAAATTTTGAAACAATAATTACCCCTTATGTCCGATACGGAGATTATTTGTTTAAGGTATCAATGATTATCAGTATCTTCATGTTGCTGTATGTATTTATAGTACAACCTGTCAGGAAAAAAATTTCTGTTTCAGGATCAAAATAATGTAACATTAAGATCTTACATTCGTCTTTATAAAATAGGCGATTGATAAAAATGAAAATGAAACCTTCATGTACAATCTTACTCAACAAGAAAATGAAAATAATGAAGGTTCCATGTGAACCACTTAATTTCCAACAATATAGTAATATTATTTTCACATGAAACCTTCATGTACAATCTTACTCAACAAGAAAATGAAAATAATGAAGGTTCCATACGAACAACTTAATTTACAATAATATAATATAATTATTTTCGTATGAAAAAGCAGACAATAAACTTCAGTATGATAGCTATTATCCTGACGTTCCTTTTTTATGGAGGTACAATATCGGGCCAGTCACAAACTGAAAGAAAGACCTACTCCAAATCCATACAGGTTAACAGGGAGGTAACTCTCGAGCTGAACAATAAATACGGTTCTGTCAATATAATCCCATGGAGCAGGGATGTTGTATCAGTGAAAGCTGAAATAGAGGCTTCTGCCCAAAACCAGGAAAGGCTACGGAATATGATCAACGGGATCGAGGTCGCAATTTCTCAAACTGATCTGCTTGTAAGGGTTGAAACTGAATTTTCTCAGAATATCACCACGCTGGTCGAGAGTTTTAAAGAGATGACTTCCAAGGTAATACCCTATGAATCAGGGATCCGGATAAATTATTCAATCAATGTACCCGAATATCTCAACATGAAGATCACTAATAAATTTGGCGATGTCTTCATGGAAAACAGCACAGGTAATTTTTCACTGAATCTTTCCAACGGCTCGTTCAAAGCAAATTCCATCAATGAGGCAAGGGAAATGGAGCTGGTATTCTGTGAAGTTACTATTAACAAACTCGTCAAAGGAAATATAAATGCTTCCTTTTCTGATGTGGAAATAAATGAATCCCAAGATCTTACCCTGACATCAGTATCTTCAAAGTTTTATCTCAAACAGGTTTCTATGATCGATATTGAATCAAGAAGGGATAAGTTCTATATAGGCACCATAAGGTCTGTAAAAGGCGAATCATATTTCACCGATTACAAGATTGATAATCTTTTGAAAGAGGTGAACCTGGACGCAAAATACGGGGATCTGAATATTGATCTTGTTGATAAGGGCTTTGAGCTCGTTTCAATAAAATCTACCTTTGCGGACATAGATCTTACCTTCAATCCGACTGCTTCTTATAATCTGGATATCAAACATCTTAATGCATTCCTCGTTGTTCCAGAGAACGGAGCTGACTTAAAGAAAAGAACAATCAATGAGGATAAGAAAGAGTTCACGACCTATGGCACCGTTGGCAGTAATCCGGGAAATGTCAAGGTTCTGATAGACGCCACAAGAGGTAATATTCACTTAAAATAAATAATCTCCAGCTCAGTGGAATCTTAAGGCAGGATAAGGTTTTGGAATTATCTGAGATTTATTTCTTATTAAATAATCTTACCCCCTCGTCCAGCCACTGCCTATACTCCCCGACATTTAAGTTTGTTGGCATAGGCCTGTTAACAGGATTACCATTATGGTCAGCGATAACATAAAGAGGGAGGGCATTCGTTTTGTATTTTGATATCTCAAGGTCCTCATTTAACTTTCCGATCGTCTTCTTCTGTTTTCCGTCAATTGCAGAAACGATCCACTCATTTTCAGGAAGCTGTGTCCTGTCATCAACATATAGCGCAATAATTACGAAATTCTCCCTGAGCCGTTTAAGAACTTCAGGATCGGACCATACTTTCGCTTCCATCAGCTTGCAGTTGGCGCATGCATGGCCTTTGAAATCTAAAAGCGCCGGCTTCCCCTGCTCCTTAGCACATGCAAGTCCCTGCCTGTATTCATAGTAACCTGTCAGTCCGTGAGACATCCTGAATTTATCAGCATATCTGGCTTCCGAACAGAGCTGATTGGAAGTTATTGTCCGGAATGAAGGAACTGATGAGGTTTGGCTCCCTGATGTTGTACTCTTTTCACGGAACCACGATGTCTCCTGAACCGGCAGAAGTGCCGATATTCCCTTCAGGGGTGCTCCGAAAAGTCCGGTCACGAGATATACCACAAAGGTAAATACTGTGATAATCAGGAATAATCTTAGTGGCCCTATTTTAGGCACATCGCTGTCATGGGCGAATTTTATTTTCCCCAGGAGATAAAATCCAAGCAGGGTGAAAAGAACGATCCAGACCGAGAGGAAGAGATCCCTTGAAATCAGTCCAAGCGAATAAACGCTGTCAATAATCGATAGGAACTTCATGCTGAATGCGAGCATTATGAAACCCAGAACGACCTTGACCGAATTGAGCCATCCTCCCGATCGTGGCATCCTGTTCATAACCGAAGGGAATATTGCCAGGAGGGTAAAAGGAAGCGCAAAGGCAAGACCGAATCCAAACATTCCGATGGTTGGCCTTAAAACATTCCCCTGGGCAGCTTCAACCATCAGTGCACCAACTATCGGGCCGGTGCATGAGAATGAGACGATTACAGTTGTTAATCCCATGAAAAAAGCCGCAAGAATTCCCCCTCTGTCTGCCCTTGAATCAGCTCCTGTGACCCATTTATTCGGAAGAACTATTTCAAAAGCTCCGAAAAATGATATTGCAAAAACAAAAAATAATGCGAAGAAGATAATGTTGGGAATCCAATGAGTACCGAGAGCACTTGTAAAACCTGCTCCGGCACTTGTCAGAGATACTATTATGCCCAGTGATGAATAAATAAGGACTATTGAAATGCCAAATATTACCGCCATCAGTAAAGCCTTGCTTCTTTTTTCCGATCCGCGTGAAAAGAAGGCAACTGTCATCGGGATCATCGGAAAAACACATGGGGTAAGAATGCCTGCAAATCCTGCAAGTATTGAAAGCAGGAAAAAGCCTGTCAGCCCTCTTCCGGAGGATACCGGAGATTCCGTATCTTTCGCCGATAACGTCTGTTCTGCCGGAACATCAGAAATTTTAATCTCAAATTCCACATCCTTTGGCGGCGAACATATGACATTGTTGCAAGCCATATAGTTTACAGCTCCTGTTACCGTAAAGTAAGGAGAAGCGGCAGTGACCTTCTGTCTGAATTCAGCTTTGCCACTGAATGATTTAATATTCATTTCGAAAGCTTCATCAAAAATCTCTTCAGGCTCTGTCACCTCAAAAGTCTTTCCAGCCAATAAAAATCCAGGTATTGTATCGAAACGGAAAGATGTAGGAATAGGCCCGCCTTCAGGAATATCCATTGAATAAATGTGTGATCCTTCATCAATTGTGGCAGTAAAGACCAGTTCATAGAGATTATTCCCCTTATCCTCATATCCGAAATCCCATGTGACGGGGTCAAATATCTGGGATTGGGCTGAGATAGCCAGAAAGCTGAAAGGAAGCAGCAAAAACCTTACTTTTTGCATAAAACTGAATATTACTTACCGCAAAAGTAATAAATCAGGAAACAAATAAAAGAGAGAAAGGATGAAAGGGAAGGATGAACCGGATTCAGTCCAGATCTATTTCATTATCATATCTGTCGAAGAAATGATATTCGAGCAGATGGTACGACGTTATTGCCTGCACTTTAAGTATTATCCTGTATTTGAAATTCCATTTCAGGCGAACGGAAATTATTCCTTTTCTGAGGTAAGATGCAACGAACGGATGGACATTCAGCAAAAGCTTTCTTGTTTTAATTTTATCGACGATAAACGCCAGGCTCCTTTCAAGCATATCGGTGAAGAGTATTGAAGGCTTCACCTCACCTGAGCCCTGGCACGACGGACATTTTTCATCAGTAACGATATGCATCTCTGGTCTTACTCTTTGCCTGGTGATCTGCATGAGCCCGAATTTTGTCAGAGGAAGTATATTGTGTTTAGTCCTGTCATTAGCCATGACCTCCTTCATCCTGTCGAAAAGTATCTGTTTATTTTCAGCCGCCTGCATATCGATAAAATCGATAACAATTATACCGCCCATATCGCGTAACCGCAGCTGCCGTGCGATTTCTGTGGCTGCTTCCAGATTTACCTCAAGTGCATTTGATTCCTGGTCATTGCCGGTGCGTGACCTGTTGCCGCTGTTCACATCAATAACATGAAGAGCTTCAGTATGATCAATAATCAGATATGCTCCGTGCTTGAAGGAAACTGTTTTTCCAAAGAGTGCTTTTATCTGCTTATTGACGCCAAAATGATCAAAAATGGGAACGCTTCCTTTATATAACTTTACAATCCTGACTTTTTCGGGAGCAATTTCCCTGATATATTTTCTGATGTCATCGGCAAGAGAATGATCGTTTATATGGATGCTGGTGAATGTCACATTCAGAATATCCCGCACAATGGTTGATGTTCTGTTCATCTCGCCAATAAAGAGCTTAGGGGTTTTAATCTCTTTTTTTATTGAGGAGAAAGCTGATTCCCATTTTCTTACCAGGTCTCTGAGTTCAGCATCCAGAACTGCTACTTTTTTACCTTCAGCGGCAGTTCTGACAATTATCCCGTAGTTCCTTGGCTTTATGCTCTGCAGGA
>Ga0113563_10002734_pt1 | contig 10761 bp, 9 predicted proteins | sample Mud3Dept3metaG_FD_80117 | JGI IMG/M metagenome (GOLD analysis project Ga0113563, IMG submission 80117) | Freshwater wetland microbial communities from Ohio, USA, analyzing the effect of biotic and abiotic controls - Mud 3 Core 4 Depth 3... | ecosystem: Environmental > Aquatic > Freshwater >...
CGCCCAGCTGAAGACGTACGAGCGCCAACGCGAACGCGCCAACCGCAAACTCCTCAAGCGGCGCCGACAGAAGTCCGGGCAGTAGCCGGCAGGGCCAAGCGTATCGGGCGACACTTCGCGGTATCCCCGCGCCGTCTTAGCCGGCGGAAGGACCCGACCGGGGTTGCTCACGGCGGCGCCGAAGCTATCGGCGTTGCTTGGTGAGCGAGGAGGCGAAGTAGACCGATCCTCGAGCTGGATCGCGATCGGCTCCACGCACGCCGCGACGGCGCGTGCGTAGCGCGCACACGCGGACCGCGGCGCGAAGGCCGCGGCATCGCGAACGTGTCACTTCGGTTCGGGTGGCGGCTTCACGCGCACGTTGACGAAGCGCCGGAGCGCATAGGTGCCGAACGGGAACTCCACGAGAATCCCGGCGAGCATCTGATGGCGTGCGTCGGCGTACGCAGCCTCCCACGCCTTGTTGCGCAAGATCGTCGCGACCCGGAGGGCCGGATCGCGGGCCGCGATACGCGGACGGAGGTTGCGGCGTGGTGCGCGGCTCGCGGGACAGTCGCGCCACGACTGACGGAGGATGCGCCGCCGGCCGACGACGTGGCGACCGGCTTGCTGTCGCTCGCGCGCGCAGGCGTCCTCGACCGCCGTGATGCGCTGGCGCAACTCGGCGAGGAACGCGTCCTTGCCCTCGAAGTGGTCCGGGAGCTTCAGCACGAGCTCGACCTCGGCGGGCATCGGGCCATCGGTTCGGAAGAAGTGGCGTGGCCTCGTGGCCTTCATCGGCCTGCCCGAGAGCAGCGCGCGGACGAAGTTGGGGCCCGGCCAATGATGGACCTTCTCGACGAGGCCGTCCTTGACTGGGTTGGTCGCGATGTAAACGAGCTTGTCGAGCAGGTCGTCCGCCGACATGACCTCAACGGTGCACGGCTCCTCAGAGGACCACAGATTCTCCCAGCGGCCGCGTAGCGCATTCTGCGACTTGGCGAGCATCTTGTGGAAGTGCTCCCGGAACTCGACCTGCCGACCGTGTGGGTCGTACGCCATCGTGTGGTGATGGTTCGACTCCATCTGCGAAAGGATGACGTGGACCTCGGTGCGCTGGGCCGCCTCGGCCAGGCAGTACGTGAACGCGTTGTTCGTCTCGTCATCCGGGCGCAGCAGGAACTGCCGCTGCGTGCACCGCCGCGACATGAACAGAAAGCAACCCGGGAACACCGGGCGAGCAGAAGGCATCGCGTCCGCACGACCAGCACGTTCTCTGCCAACGCCCAACGCTGCGAATTCGCGCGTGTGACTCCGTCGTTTCGTCCGCGGGCCGGACCGAACCGGACAGCGTATCGGACGGCTCTCGAGCGGCCATCAGGGGCGGAGAAGCAACCCCGGAGCGGTTCTGTGGTTCTGTGGTTCTGTGGTTCTGTGACGGAGCGGTTCTGTCTGTCTCCGGCGACAGGCTACGTACGGCGGCTGTAGGAGTTCGACGCCGGCGCAGATGACTTCCACCGTGACCAGCGCGGGCCGTATGATGCGGACGATGGTCTGGGGGAAGGCTCTGCTCGCGGTGCTCGCCGTCGGGTGCGGGCGGATCGGGTTCGACGCCACCGGCGACGGCGACGGCGGCGGCACGGGCGGATCCGCTGATGGCAGCCTCGCGCGCGGACCGTGTCCGCCCCCCGCGACGATATCGGATCCGCTGCTGATCAGCGGGACGACGATCCGCGTGACCGTGATCGGCACGCTGGATCCCGAGAACGACGTGGCGATCACCGCGCTCGATCGGCTCGGCGGCACCGTGCTGGCACAGACCACCAGCGCCAGCAACGGCGACTACACCCTGAGCGTGCCCTCGGGCGGCCTCCCGGTCACCGCGGTCGTGACGTTCGCGAAGCAGAACCTGTTGACCAGCCTGTTCGTCCCGGAGGCAGCGCTCGATCGCGACATCGTGGGCCTGCAGTCGTGGATGGGCTCGTCGTCGGCGACGAACTCGCTCTACAGCGTCAGCGGCGCCAACCGTGATCCGGCGATGGGCACGATCCTCGTCCAGGTCCGCGACTGCGACGGCGGCGACTTCACCGGCGCGAAGGTCAGCGTCACGCCTGCGCCCGAGAAGATCGTCTATGCCGGTGGGCTGTGCGCACCGAGCCTGGCCCAGGACACGACCCGCTCGCCGTGCCCGTACGCGTGGGGCCTCAACGTGTCGCCCGGCACGGTCCAGCTCTCCGCCAGCAAGAGCGGCACGGCGTTCCTCCCGTTCGACGTCGAGATTCCCTCCGGGACCTACTTCATGGGCTCCGTGATCCACGCGGTGCCATGACCGCGTCCAGCGCCGCCTGCGTGGCGGTCACGCTTCGAGGGCCTGGTGCTCGGTCTTCACCGGCTCCGGTGGCTCGGTCATCGTGGCTTCGCTGAGCAGCAAGACGCTCGCGACCGACACCGCATTCTCGAGCGCCAGCCGCACCACCTTGGTGGGATCGATGATGCCGGCCTCCGCGAGATCACAGTAGGTACCGCGGGCGGCATCGAACCCGTAGTTCCCCGTCCCGGAACGCATGTGCTCCACGACGACGCCGTCGTCGAACCCGGAGTTCTCCGCGATCGCCCGCGTCGGCGTCTCGAGCGCGCTCTCGAGGATCTTGAGGCCCGTGCGCTCGTCACCTTCGCACGCGGCCTCCTCGCGTTCCGTGACGTCTGGCAGCGGCGTGGCAGCGGCGACGAGAAAGGTCTCTGCCTCGCCTGTGCGGCGAATTGCCCGCCAGGGTTCTCTTGGCTGGGATCGGGCGATGGCTTTCACGCTGCGGCCTTGCGAACATCCGCCGGGACTGCGGCCTCATCAAGGGGATATGCAGGTAACCCCCACGTCGTCAGACCATCACGACAGTCGCGCGCAGGACATGGAACTTCAGCGCTCGCGGACGCTGGCACGCATTGAGCGAGAAGCGCTCGATGAGGGTCATTTCGCTAATCCCACAGCTCGGAGAGCGCCGCGATTCCATCGCGCCAGCACGGCATGGCTGTCTGCAGCACCGGCGTGCACGCACGCAGTCGATCCTCCGAGCCGGCGGTCAGCACCGCCACCGCAGCGTGCTCGAAGAATGCGTAGAACGCGTGCGCTCGCCAGGTCTCGCTCGTGCAGGTGACCACGATCCGCACCGGCCACCCGGTTCGCGTCCGCACGTGGTCGTCGCTGATCCGCTCGGCGTCTCCGAGCGCGCTGTCGATCCACGCACGCTGATCGTCTGGCAATGCGATGAGCTCGCTTACCGTGAGGCGGACGTCCTCGCTGCCGGGTGGCTCGAGCTCGAGGCGCATCAGTCGACCCAGTGCACCTGCGAGGCGCCGTCACGAGAAGGTTGCACCGGCAGCGGCTGCAATGAGCGGACGACCGCGAGCAAGACCTCGCGATGGCGCGCCTCGCCGGTCCACTCGAGCTTGAGCGCGTAGCGATACGGTTCTCGGCGCAGCAACACGAGATCGCGGTGAACGACAACGCCGCCTCTCGCCGCGATCGCCAGCGTCGCGTGCGTGCCGATCAGCCCGTGCTCCGTCTCGAGCGGGACCTCGCGGATCTCGCCGACGAGACTCGCAGCCTCGACCGCGATCAGCTGCGCGAGCTCGTCGTGCGGCGTGCTCGTGGTCGGGGCCGTCGGATAGATCACGAGCTCGGCGTGATCGCCGGGAAAACCGGGCGGGAACCACGTCGTGGCGAGTGCGTTCGGCATCGGCCGCCACCCGGGCGGCGGCTCATAGAGCGCGCGCCGTGGACGCAGGCCGAGCTCGAGCTTCCAGCGAATCAGCAGATCGAGCACGACATCCGCGTGTCGTACGCTGCCCTCGATCACGATCGCGTGCGCATCCGCGAACAGCACCGCGACCACGCGCTCGCCGACTCGACACAACGCCCCGTACTCGCCCTCGCCGCTCACGACCCGTCGCGTGTCCTCGATGCGCGCGTCGCCTGCGACACGGGCGACCGCCTTCGAGATCGGCTCGAGCGGCATCTGCTGGTGACACCGGATGCGACTCCCGCCGTCGGGCGCCTCGTACACCACGAGGTTCGCGCTGAACCGCTGCGTCCAGCCGCGGGGCGCTGCAGGAATCATCCCGGGCACGGTACTACACGGGGTATCCTCGCTGCTCGGGCGTATCAGGTAGGCGGCATGTCGGAGTTCCTCGAACCACCCAAGCAGCACGACGCCGGGACCCGGGACGGGCACGCCCTCGACGGTCCGGATCCGACCGCGATGCCACCTGCCCACGCGGATCCGTGGAACCGCGCGCCCAATGACGAATCGGCCCTCCTCGGCCCCACCCTCGGCGAACCGGGGCGCGGCTTCGACCTCGGCGGCTCGCGATCGACACGCTCGAGAGCGCGGTCGGCGGGCTGCCGGACCAGCCGCACGTCGCCCTCGCCCAGCTCGACGATCTCGCTGGCAAGCAGCTCGCTGACGTCGATCAGCGCGCCGACCTGTTCGGGCTCGGCACTGGCTCATTCGGGGTGGCGCAAACTGCGCCAGCAGTCCTCCCCAAAGTCACCGATCCGGCGAAGACCGCGCCGCCCGATCGCGCCGCCATGCTCGGGCAGATCAACGCAGCCGGCACCAAGGAGCTCACCGACCTCGATGTCGGGATGCAGCGACAGCTCACCGAGCTCGATCGGACGTTCACCGCCGAGCAGAAGCAGCTCGACGGTGAGGTCGGAACCCAGGAGCGCAAGACCTCCTCTGCCGCCAGCGCGGGCGACAGTTCGCTCAAGGGCGACATCGCCACCCAGGATCGCGACAACCAGAAACAGATCGCCGCGGAGACCACGAAGAACGCACGCGAGGTGACCAAGCAGCGCGCGACGCTCGGCAAGGCCGCCGAGTTCGAGCGTGGCTGGCACGGCTCGACGCGCGACCAGATCCTCACCGAGGACGTGAACCCTCACATCGCCACGCACGTTGCCGCTCCGCGTGCCGCGGGTGCGCCGCTGGCGAGCGCCGCCACCTCGATCGGCGCGGGCAAAGCGATGCAGGCTGGCGGCAACGCAACCCGCGCGGTCCAGGCCACCACGATCGCGGGCATGCAGTCCGGCGCGATCCTGATGCAGGCCGAGCTGTCGTCGCAGAAGCTCGCGGCCGACGGCGAGAAGCTGATCGCAACGCAGAGTGCTCGCACCGAGGCGGCGCAGCACGCCATCACGACCGAGGAGACCAAGCAGGGCGACCGGATCCAGACCCAGTCGACGATCGCGAACAACGAGATGGAGATGCTCGGCGCGCTCGCTCAGGCGCGCATGGAGATCGAGCGCTCGGGCTTCACGACGCAGGCGACCGGCGCCGCAGCCGGTGCGTCCGGTGCGATGTCCGCCGAGAGCGCTGCCGGCAAGATCCGCGGCGACGCCCTCAAAGCAGAGACCGCCACCAAGATCCGCTCGACCCACGCGAGCGCGAAGGCGCAGGTCGAGGCCAAGGTCGCCAAGCTGCGGGCAGACCTCGCGGCAACCGCCGATGTCGACCTCACCCGGCGCCTGCGTACGATGGGCCGAGAGCTCGCGAGCCTCGACGGCTCCGACCAGACCGCGAACGCCGCGATGAAGCGTCATGCGAAGCACGGCGAGTCGACCCTCTCCGCCGAGAACGACGTCCGCGCGCAGCAGATCCGGGCCGAAGGCGCGAGGGCCCGCGCAGCGATCGCGACCTTCGTCCACGACGCCCGCAAGCGCATCGTTAGCGCGAACAAGTCCACGGATCGCGACATCGCCAGTGCGGCCAAGCGAGGTCGCGACGCGATCCACGCGGTCGGCGCCGACGCGACCAAGGAGCTCGTCGGGTTCAGCAATGCCCGCCAGGGCAAGGATGTCGCCGCCGCCGCCAAGGATCTCGCCGGGTACGACCTGCAGGCAGCGAACGCGACGATGCAGCTCGCGACCATGGCGAACAGTGTCGCGACCACGATCGACAAGACGTGGCTCGACGACGCCCTCGCCACCACCACCAAGGCGCTCGATGGAGACAGCGTCTTTGGCCCCAGCGACGACAAGGCGACAGCCGGCATGCGCGTCCTCACGGGGCTCCCTCCGCACCTGCAAGGCGATGCGATCGCGAAGCTGTCCGCCGAGCAGTTCCAGAATCTGTTGATCGGCGTCCCCGAGGGGAAGCGCGAGGAGCTCGCGGCCCTCGTCAAGAACACCGCAGACCCCGAACGCAAACTGCAGCTCTGGGGCACGTATCACAAGGCGCATGTCACCGCCGATGTCGCGCGGGACAAGCCCGGCACTGATGCGGAATCGCAGCGTCGTCACGCCGCGCGCGATACCGCCGCGAAGAGCACCCATGGCGAGGTCGATGAGGAGATGGCGTTCATGCACCAGCAGGCCGCGACGACCGGCAAGGCGCTCTCGATCACCGACGTCAACGATCTCATCGCGCGCAAGGACACCGAGCACGCGATGGAGATGAAGTACAACATGAACTTCACGAACGAGGGTGGCGCTCGGATCAGCGGCGCCAACGGCAGCGCCCTCGGCAGCCACATCCACTGGAAGAATGACGAGCTCAAGATGCTCGACAACACGTTGGCCCAGCTCCCGGATGCACACCTCGCCGGAAACCCGAACCTCAAGCAAATGAAGCGAACCGAGCAGATTCCGTGGGACAACCAGCCGACCTGGCTCGCCGGCTCCTCGGGAGGCGGCGACATCCTCATCGGCGACAAGGGCGCGGGCCTGTCCGGAAACGACATGCGCCACGCAGGCGACCTTCGAGAGCTGGTCGATCCGGCGCTCGCTACGCGGTCCAGCAGAGTCTCGCCGCTCGAGATGACGGTCACGCACGAGCTCGGCCATGACATGCAGGACCGCGATGCGGCCGATTACGCCGAGTACAAACGGATCATGGGGTGGCAGACGCACGATGCTGCGTCGACCGGCCTTGCGGCGCCACAGCTCGCGCTCCTCGAAGCGGGACGACAGAATCACTACACGAGCCGCAGCTACGTCACCGACAGCAACAAGGACTTTCGCGTCGATCCAAACGATCCGGCGACGGGGCCCCACCACTATCGCTCGACCAACGCAGGCGCAATCCCGGCCAAAGGGCAGCACGAGCTGGGTGCCAGCGGAGACACGGATACGTGGGGCTACGCACGAACGAATGACAACGAGATGTTCGCCGAGCACTACGCCAAGGCGGTCCAGGTCCCCGAGATGCTCCACAAGGATCTCGTCACACGGCCCGAGAAAGCCGTGAGCGATGCGCAGGCGGACATCACCAGGCTCGAGGCACTGAAGACCGCTGGCGCATCGCTCAACCCGCTGCAGACGGTTGCGATCGATGCGCAGCTGGCGACGGCACGTACCACGCTGGCCTCCGCACAGGACGCGCAGTCGCTTCGCCGGAGAGAGTTCGACGTCATGCGCGACAAGGTGTTCAACACCGACGCGGCGCAGGTGGCCACCGAAGCGCGCCTGCAGGCCAAGGGGATCAGCTCGACCAAGCTGGATGAGTTCAAGAAGAAGGCGGCCACTGCATCCACACCCGCGCAGCTGGCCACCATCGAAGCTCTCTACTGATGACGTGGAGCCGACGTCAGTTCAGCGCAGCACTGGGCCTCACGCCGTTACTCGCGTGCGATCGAGGCACACGCACTTCGACCAAGGAGACGGGCGTAGGTCCGACGAAGCCGACCATGCATTATCAGCCAGCAGGCCCCGGGTACTCGAGGGCCGACGGCCCTGCCCCATTCTCGTTCGATGGCGATGAGCTGCTCGAGGTTCGCGACGGCGTCCTGATTCGCCGCGACGCAGCACTCGCTGAAATCTCGCGACTCCCCCTGACGGACGTCACGACCTTCACGGTGCTCCGCGATCGATCGCTCGCGGTCCGCGTGGCTCCCGCAGCGGGGGCTCCGCTTCTACACCACCTGGTCGCGGGGCGATCGAAGGCTTCCTACGCCTCCCACGGCAAGCTCCTGGCACCTACAGAGAAGCCGAACGAGCTCTGGGAGGTCGATGACCGGAGCGTCTCTCGCGAACAGTTCGGCACTGACAAGCTGGCGGGCATGCTCGTCCCGAACGTCACCCACCCGCTTCCCGAGAACACGCTTCCCGGGTTCGCCGCATTCTCCGATGGCACGATCGCGGTTTCGAACATCACCGCGATCCTCCATGCGGACGCGACCAAGCTGTCGAGCTACACGTGGGCCGGCGGTAGCCGGCACCTCGCCCCCGGGCCTGGGCCGCGGACGTTGTGGGCCAGTGATAACTTCGACAAGATCGCGCTCGTCTCCCTCGAAGGCACCGAGGCGAAGCCGATCGCCCGGCATTCCCTGAAACCAGACGAAGTGCTCCTGCACCTCGCAGGATCTGGCGACCACGCGGCCGCGGTGATCGCGCGCACGCCGGACACAGGGCCCACGGAATTCACGCTGGCGGTCTACACCACCAAGGGCGAGCAATGGCGTGCGCCCCTCGACAGCCCGCGCCAGATCTTCTACGCCGCGCTCTCCGCGACACGAGTCATTGTCCGCGCGGAACCGCAATTCCTGCTGCGCGCGTGGGACCTCGCGACCGGCAAGCCGGCGTAGCTAGATGTGATCTCCCAGGGATGCCTTCCGGAAGGCGCCCCGAGGCCAGGATGTCGTGATTCGTAGTAGTCGACCTCGTGGTCGATCTCGACGACGGACCATCCGGTGAATCCGTACCGTCATCGACCAGCGCGAGCAGCTCTGCGAGCCCGGACGTGTGCTCGATACTCATCGAGCGTAAACGTCTCGGCGGTGCCGGCATCGACCTCGGCACCTCGACGTTCGAGCTCGGCATCCCACGCCGAGCTCGCATCCGCGTCCGGCTCTCCATCGAGACTGCGGAGAAGCTCGAGAGCAGAGGCGGGCTCGTTCTTCGGCAGGAAGCCGAAGGATCTCAGTCAGGACGTCGGCGGTCGCCACAGCGACATCATGGCAGACGATCCATTTCGACGACGGACATCCGTCCATACCGTGGCGTAGACTGCGGGCCAATGCGTGGGCTTTGGTGCGACGGACGCCGGTGTCGACGGCGCCGGATGGCCAGCCGGCGGCGACCATGATCGGCCCGTACGTGCGCGACATCGAGTCGATCAGCTTGATCGACTGAGCCCGCCCTTCGCGCGTCAGCTGCCGGGAGGCAGATGGTCGAGCGCGGTGTCCGTCGACTACACGATGCAAGTCATCGCGCGAGCGTCGCAGCGGTTCCATGACATGTTCATGGAATGACGCGGCATCGCTCGGTCGTTCCGTGGTCGACGAGATGCACGTGGCTCGTCGGGGTCTTGATCGCGACCGGTTGCACGCGGGCGGCTCCAAGCCGTGAGGAGCGCGAGGTCCAGACACCGCGCGCGCCCACCGCACCGAGTCCCTCGCCGCCGCCGTCACCGGCGCCGCCCGTGCCCGTCTCGCCGTCGCCACCCCCCGTCCCGGTCACGAGGACCTGGAGGACGGCGCTCGCCGACGCGAACCGACTCGAACAGCTGCGGCACCCCGGCTTCCAGGTGGCGAACGGCTACAAGTCGATGACGGCGCTTGCCGAACGTGCCGATGACGAGCTCGCCTCGCTCGTCGGCAACCTCCCCGATGATTCGCCCGAGCTGCCCGAGGCCGCGTGCAAGCTCGTGCCTCGGTCACGAGATCGCGGTCATCTGGAGAACCAGCTTCTGCGTGCGATCACCGTTGCGCGCGCCCGTGCGAAGGGGCAGGTGCCAGAGCTGTACGGCGCCTTGCGTGCGCAGTACCTCGCGGTCCAGCTTGGAACGCGATGGCGCTCTGACAGACTCGAGCGCGGCGGGGGTGATGCGATCCGCGGTGGCGCTGCGTCCTACCAGTGCGACACCGTCGACGTCGGTCACCTGCGTCTCTTGCTCGTCGATCTCTACTTCAGCGAGCAGAACTACCCGATCGATCCATTCACGAAGCAGCCCTATCCTGGAACCCCCACGAGCAAGAAGACCGCGCGTCACGCAGCGGTGAACGAGCTCGATGCGCTGCACAAGGAGGTCGTTGTCGCGGCGCCGGCTGATACCGCCGTGGCGACGATCCTCGATCTCGCCGCCATCTACTGCTCGTCAACGCCGAAGTCCAAGGTCGCCGTTTGCATGGATCCTTCGAAGCTGTCGGACCGAGTCCTCGCGATCCGCGAGAAGGCTCTGCCCAGCGATGACCCCGTGCTCGCCGACACGCGCGTCGTTCGCGCGCGCGCGTTGCTCGAGCGCAAGCGAATCGCCGGGGCCGAAGCGGTGCTCCGCCGCGTGCTCGCCGAGGCGCGGCCTGGTGCCGAAGCTCGCCTCCATGCGGCCGGCGATCTGATCGCGCTCCACCGCGAGCGCGGCGATCATGCGGGCGTGCACAGCCTCGAACTGTCGCTGATCGACGATCTCGCACGTCCCGGCGGACGCAGCGTGTGGACCTGGACCGAGGTCGCCACGACCGCAGCGGCAGTCGCGAAGTCCGACGGACGACCCAGCGACGCCGCGTCGATCCTCGCGGCGGCCGTTCGTGGTCTCTCCCATCCGTGCGGTGCGGACTGCGACACCCGGGCGTCTCTCGCCGGGCTACTCGCGGCACAAGCCGAGGTCGATCCCCGTGCGGCGCCCGCGCTCACGCAGGAGTCGACCCGATTGAAGGCAGAGCTCGACGGAGAGTACGCGCGCCAGGTCGATGAGGTCCGTCGAATCCTCACGGCCCGGCCCTGACCGCGGGTAGCTGGCCTAGAATGGGCCGTGCATTGTCCCAACGTCATGAAGACGCGCTGGGAAC
>Ga0113563_10002735_pt1 | contig 10761 bp, 8 predicted proteins | sample Mud3Dept3metaG_FD_80117 | JGI IMG/M metagenome (GOLD analysis project Ga0113563, IMG submission 80117) | Freshwater wetland microbial communities from Ohio, USA, analyzing the effect of biotic and abiotic controls - Mud 3 Core 4 Depth 3... | ecosystem: Environmental > Aquatic > Freshwater >...
CTTTAAAGCAAGAGCTGAAATATCTCTGAATGTTACCTGTATTCCTTCAATATTATCGGCCATTCCAAGCAGCTTCATACCCGGAGTATCAATTATTATTCCTCCGTTGTCAAGTATAAAAAGCTCCCTGTGTTCGGTTGTGTGTCTGCCCTTATTAGTACTAAGGCTGATTTCTTTGGTTTTGAGAACGTTCTTCTTTAATAGATTATTAATTAAAGTTGACTTGCCAACTCCTGATGATCCGACAATACAATATGTTTTGCCTCTTTCTATAATTTCCAGAATCTGATCAAGTCCCTCCAGCGAAATATTACTGAGGAGAATAAATTTTACTTTCTTTTCCCTGGCCTCAAGTCCACTGATAGCCTTCTGAATGTCTGTTTCTGTCGAGAGATCAATTTTACTGATTACCATTACCGGCACAATATCAGAAGAGTAACAAATTGACAGATATCTTTCCAGTCTGTTAATGTTGAAGTTGTTGTCGATAGATTGCATTATGAATGCATAATCAACATTTGCTGAGATTATTTGCTTCTCTCCGGTTTTTCCGACTGCCTGTCTTTCAAGCACTGATTTTCTGGGCAGGATCTGGTGTATTATGGCAGAGTTTGTGTCGTATGTCATCATTGCCACCCAGTCGCCGACAGCCGGGAAATCTGCTCTGGAACTTGCTGTGAATCTCATGTTTCCGGTGATTTCCGCTTCATATTCCCTATCGCCGGTTGACACAGCATACCTTTCCCGGTGTTCCTGTGTTACCCTTCCTATAGTGAGATCCGAAGAAATATGTTCTTCAATATATACTGAAAGACCAGTTGTAAGTCCTAAATCAAAAAGATTCATTTTAGTTAATTTGATATTGCTAAATTTGAAGTATACCCCAGGCCAGAAGGATAAGCGCTCCCACAACCAGCCAGCTTATTAGGAATCCTAAAAGATCTTCCCTGTATCTACGGAAGAAATTTACCCACCTTTCTTTATGTCCCCAGCCCGGAAGATCGAGAAGCAGGAGATCATCACCAGTATCGGATGCCATAGGTTTCCTACCATCGGGAAGCAGCTGTTTGGCATCTGACTTTCTTCTCATATTGTCAAAGAAGGATTCGATTTTCTCTTTCTCTTCAGGTTTTGTAAGAATACTGACAAGCCAGAATACAAAGAATCCGGAGAGCATTGCCATACCAAAGGGTGCCGGTTTCCATTTATAAACGAGCATCAGTTCTCCGATATTCAGGTAATTCACAGCATAATAGACCGATACAGATACTATCAGTGCAACTGCCGCGCCATAGCTGTTTGCTCTCTTCCAGATCAAACCTCCCAGAAAAATTATTCCCATGAATGCGGCAAGGGTTTCAGTGAAGAGAAAAGCATGAAGGACATTTTTGATGCTGAGTGCAAAGAGCACTGCCAGAATCGATAATCCCAATCCGGAGTAACGTCCCATCCATAAAAGTGTCTGGTCCTTTGCTTCCGGCTTCAGGTACTTTTTATAAAAATTCTTTGTAAAAAGGGCACCGGTATTTACCATGAAATTTGAACAGGCCGACATATTTGCAGCAACTATTGCAGCCAGCATTAAGCCAACCAGTCCGGGCACAAGAAGCACACTGCATGCATACCCGAAAGCCATTTCAGGGTCTTCGAGAGTGACTCCTTTTTTAATAACAAGCGCTGCAACAACAAGTCCGGTGAGTGCCCATCCAATTGTTACCAGGCGTTTCACCATCGAACCGAAGGTCTGACCAATACGTCCGGCCCTTTCAGTGTTCCCGGTTGCACACATCGATATCATATGAGGCTGAGCAGTAATGCCGACTATCCCGTTAATTGCGAGCATAGCGATTGTAAATCCATCAATTCCGCTCGCGCTGTTAAACAGGTCAAAGAAATGATCTGGCAGAACAGCCTTCATGCCAACAAATCCATCTATCTCTCTTAATCCCAACGGGATAAGCATTATAGATAATGTTATGATAAGGAAAGATTGTATAAAATCAGTGTAGGCAGCAGCAATTAATCCTCCGGCAAAACTATAGACTATGAAGGCTATAGTCATTACCAGAACAACCATTGAAGGTGAGATAAGATTCCCCGAAGCTACCGAAATCACTTTCGCAGCTCCCTGAAGCATTACACCCATATTGAATACAAAAAATGATACAGCGAAAAGTGAATATACTAAACCCATTTTGCTTCCATACCTGTCCTCAATAATCTCTCCTACAGTTGTCCGCTCACTTCTTCTGTAGAAAGGGGCAATCAACCAGTAAAATGGGGTAATCAGCATATTTTTCCACTGGTACCAGATTGTGGCAAAACCCTGACTGAAGGTAGCACCGGTCTGTGCAACGGGCATTTCTGCATGCGTACCAACGCCAAATGCCTGACCAATCATTATATACCACTTGAATTTTCTATCGCCTCTGAAATAGGCATCGCTTGTTTTTGTCTTTCTCGCCATCCAGAGACCGAAAGCCGTTATTGAGATGAAATAACCAAACAGGACTATATAATCAATTGGGCTCATATGAAGAAGTTTGAAGTGACTAGAGTTTGGAGTGCCTAAAGTTCATTGTTCTTACTTCGTTTGTTCAATTGTTCGTTTGTTCATAAACAACCTTACCATTAAGTATAGTTTTGTTGATATGTATCTGATTTTCATTCATTTCAAATAATATAATATCAGCTCGTTTACCTTTTTCGAGTGTTCCAGTTGAATTCAGACCGTAAACACGGGCGACATTTTCCGATGCCATTTTAACTGCATCAGAAAGTGAATAACCGGCCAGTTTCATAATATTCTCAACACCCTTCTTCAATGGGAAAGATGCACCGGCAAGGCAGTTTAGCTCCTCATTTATCAGCATTCCATCATTCTTTAATAATACCTCAGCCCCCAGAAATGAGTATTTACCGGGAGCCATCCCGGCAAGATAAATAACATCAGAAGTCAGTATTATATTATCAGTTCCCTTGACCTTGCAAAATACTTTGAGCTCATCGGCAGTAAGATGATGACCATCAGCAATTATTGAAGGTATAAGTTTTTCGTTTGCCAGCTGCGGCCAGATTGGATTATTATGACGGTGAATGAAGTTAGCACATCCGTTTCCAAGGTGGGTCGATATAGTTGCACCGTTTTCAACAGCTTCATTTATCTGAGCCGGGGATGCATTGCTATGACCAATAGCCACGAGAATGCCATTATTTGTGCATTCCTTAATAAACTCCATCGCTCCTTCAATCTCAGGAGCAACAGTAATCTGAATAATGCTTCCACCTGCAGCTTTCTGATATTCAGAGAATTCCTTAAAGGATGGGTTTCTCATGTACTGTTGCGGATGACACCCCCTGTATCCCTCAACAGGTGACAGGTAAGGTCCTTCGAGATGAAAACCGGGAATAGAGTTATTTAACTGTTCATTGTCACGGCATGCTCTGTCAAGTATTGTTAAATTTTTAACAATACTCTCATGGCTGTTTGTAATCAGGGTGGGAATGAATGTGGTTACACCTTCACTCCATATAGCTTTTGCAGCAGTAAGAAGATCATTTTCTTTCAGGTTGCGTCCTGAAAAATCAATTCCGGCATACCCGTTTATCTGATTATCTATTAATCCGGGAGAGATATATAAACTTTTAATCTGGTTTTGGAGAAACGGGATATCACAGATATCAGAAATAAATTCATCAGTAATCTCAATCCTCACAGGTTTATTGGTGGAATAATGGATACCCTCTATACTATAATGTGTAGAGTCATCATTGGATTTATACCCGTTTGTTACCATCTTCAGACTATATAGGAATTATTTCAGATGAGGAATTTTTATCAATAAAAAGATGGTAATCTCTATGTTGCTTAAGCAGTGTTGCCGGTACAATCTCAGTAACCTTATTCAATAATGTGTTTCTTACCGCAGTGGCCTTAACCATATGCGGTACACACGAAATAATTGTTTTGCATTGCATAATCTGCCAGGGAGTCATTGAAACAGCCCGGGCCGGAACATCATCAATTGTTTTGAACCATCCTTCATTCACCTGCTGAAACCTGCATTCATTGTCAAGATTAACAACTATATAAGCTTCCCTCGTATCAAAGTCTGCTGGCGGATCGTTAAATGCAATATGCCCGTTCACTCCTATTCCGATAAGGCCCAGATCAACAGTCTTTTTTCTTATTTCATCAGTAAGCATTTTTATTTTATTTTCAATAGAGCCTTCCACATCAACGCTGTGGAAGGCTTTTACTTTTATATGATTTATAAACCTTTCATAAAGATATTTTCTGAAACTTGCTGGATGGGTTACCGGCAATCCGATATACTCATCAAGATGAAAAATCTCGACGTTCTCCCACGCCACCATCTCATTTAAGAGCGACTGAAAAGTCTCAAACTGAGAACTTCCGGTTGACACAACCATTCGGGCTTCCCCCCTATTTCTTATTGCATCATTCAATTTCTCAGCAGCAAGATGCGAGGCCATTAATCCAAGTTCAGCTGCATTTTCACAAATATTAATTATCATTTCGGCCAGTTTTAAACTCTCACGTTAAAATTAAAACAATTAATCAGAAGTGAATTAAATACGAGGAAATTTTATCCCGTCAGAATAAAACGGTAAGTTAAAGTATGTTAAGGAACATAATCCATTTCCAAACTGTTTATGATTTTTACATATCTTGTGGTCAAATTTCTAACCTGATGTTTAAATCTTCAATTTATCTGAGTATTATTCTGATACTCTGTGTTAACTATAGTCTGTCCGGCCAGACAAAAGGTATTAACCGCGATAAGTACCGGATAAATATTTCCGCAACCAACAAACCAATAGTTATCGATGGAATTCTTGATGACGAGCCATGGATGACAGCTGAGAAAGTGGGAAGATTTCATACGGTAACACCTTCCGACACAGGCTTTGCAATTGCTCAGACTGAAGTAATGCTATCATATGATGAATCTAATTTATATGTTGGTGTAATCTGCTTTGATCCCACTCCGGGAAAACGGCCAATAGAATCATTGCGCAGAGATTTCAATTTTTCGAAGAATGATAATTTCATGCTATTTCTCGACACATATAATGATCTGACGAATGGATTTGCTTTCGGTGTTTCAGCTGCCGGTGCACAAACTGAAGGGCTGGAACATGATGCCCAATTAATCTCATACAGCTGGGACATTAAATGGAAATCGGCTGTAATGAACTACGATGATCGCTGGGTTGTCGAGTTTAGTATTCCTTTCCGCAGTATTCGCTATTTTGACGGATCAACCAAATGGGGAATTAATTTTGGACGACTCGATTTAAAAACAAATGAAAAATCGGCATGGGCGCCAATACCCCGTAATCTCAATCATTGCTCGCTTCCTCATACCGGAACATTAGTCTGGGATAAACCTCTGGGCGATGCGGGCCTACGGTTTTCTCTCATCCCTTATGGCACAACTAAGGTTACCAAAAATAATCTGGCTGCTGAAGGTACGAAATGGAAGGGGAATGGCGGTTTTGATGCTAAAATGATACTATCCACATCAATGAATCTGGATCTTACTGTTAATCCCGATTACTCTCAGGTTGAGGAGGACCGTCAACAGACAAATCTTGACCGTTTTGAACTTTTTTTCCCTGAAAGAAGACAATTCTTTCTTGAAAACAGCGACTTGTTTTCAAATCTTGGCACTACTGGAGACCAGCCTTTCTTTTCAAGACGTATCGGTTTGAATATACCGGTAATCGGGGGAGGAAGATTAAGCGGAAGGATTGGGGAAAACTGGAGAGTAGGTATTATGGATATGCAAACAGGGTCGCATGATGAAACGCCATCAAGTAATTTTGCAGTTGCAGTGCTGCAGCGGCAGGTTTTTGCCAGATCAAGCGTAGTCGGATTTCTTGTAAACAAACAGGTTACCGGAAATTATAATGACACACTTTATACTGGCTATAAATATAATAGAGTAGCAGGAATGGAATATAATCTTGCCAGTAAGGATAACAAATGGACAGGTAAATCATTTTACCACCAGGCCTTTTATCCCGGAGCCTCAGGTGATGCTGCTACCGTTGCTAACAGTCTGGTATATTCAACCCGTTCGTTAAAAGCCAGCATAGAACAGACATGGATTGGGGCAGATTATGCTTCTGAAGCAGGTTATATAAGAAGAACCGGATATTTCGAAATTGCCCCGGGGCTTAAGTATCTTTTCTTTCCGGCTTCAGGTAGTATATTAAGCCATGGTCCGGGAATAGATTTTGATGTTATTTATGATCCGGGATTTGAGATGACTGACAGGCAAACACAATTTACATATACAATAGGCTGGCAGAACAGAAACCAGATTTCCATTAACATAAGTGACTATTTCGTCAAGCTCATTAATGCATTTGATCCAACAAACAGCGGTGGACTGAAGCTTCTTGCAGGAAGTGAATACAACTGGCAATCTGCTGGGATTAACTTTACATCTGACTTTCGTAAAATGTTTAATTTTAGTGTTAATGGCGGATACGGTAGCTATTATAACGGAACCAGATCAACAGTAGGGGCAACAATCAATTACAGATCACAACCTTATGGAAGCATTGCGATTACAGCAAATTACAACGATATATCTTTGCCCGACCCGTATAAAAGTGTGAAACTGTTTTTAATCGGGCCCAGGCTTGATCTTACTTTCACCGATAAATTATTTTTTACTTCATTTGTTCAGTATAACAACCAGATTGATAACCTGAATCTTAACCTTCGTTTCCAATGGCGCTTTGCTCCGGTTTCTGATCTGTATATTGTGTATACTGAAAATTCTTTCCCGGGCGATTACACAATCAAAAACAGAGGACTGGTTGTAAAACTTTCATATTGGTTTAATTAGAAGAAATCTATTAACCACAAAGGGCACTAAGGTCCCGATAGCTATCGGGATTCACAAAGATCACTAAGGAGGGATAAAAATTGTTTTTACTTTGTGTCCTTCGTGTTTACTTTGTGTTCTTTGTGGTTAAAGGATTTCTTTTCTACTTAATCAGAAAATCAAGCACCGGCTGATCCCCCAGATATGCAACAAGATTGTCATTCTTCTTCAGTTGTCCGACACCGGAAGGGGTACCGGTAAATATCAGATCACCGGTCTTAAGAGTAAAATATTTTGAAACATATTCTACTATATCATTGAAACCGAAGATCATATCGGAGGTATTACTTTGTTGGACGGTCTTCCCGTTTATATCAAGTCTGAAATCAAGGTCTCCCATATCTTTAATTGAGGCAGCAGGAATAAAGGCACCTACAGGAGCAGCTCCATCGAAACATTTGGAAAGCTCCCAGGGCATGCCTGTCTTAGCCTGCCTGCTCTGAATATCACGTGCTGTGATATCAATGCCGAGAGTAACTTCATCATAGTAACGATGAGCAAATTTTGCTGCGATACCCTTCCCCAGCTTACTGATTTTAATAACTACTTCCACTTCATAATGGATGTTATCAGAAAATCCGGGCAGGAAAAAAGGCTTATTATTTTTAAGCAGAGCTGAATCGGGTTTAAGGAATACAACAGGTTCCGCAGGGATTGCCCATCCCATTTCAAGTGCATGTTTTCTGTAGTTTAGTCCGATACAGATAATCTTCATATTAACTCTGTGTTTTCCCGAACGACCTGAGTTTTATTTCTGTAAGAACCTTTTTCGTATATAAAGGGAACTCTCCGTTCATCATCCATGAGTAGTAAGCAGGTTCTTCCGCAAAAACTTTCTCCACAGCTTTCCCTTTATGTTTTCCGAAGTTAAATATCTCAATTCCGTTCTCATCGAGAATTATCCTGCCTGCAAAATCTACATTGCTGTTAAATGAACTGAAGTCTGCAAGTTTATCAACATCATTTTCAAGATCTTTATACCGGTCGAGTTGCGATTTAAGTACTTCGAAAGTGGCCGCTGTATCAGCTTTTGAGCCGTGTGCCCCTTCAAGTTCTTTCCTGCAGTAGAACAGATAGGCAGCAGAAAGCGTGCGCTGTTCTTTCTTATGGAAAATAACCTGAACATCAACATACCTTCGTTTCCTGAAATTAAAGTCTATATTGACTCTCAGAAACTCTTCCGCAAGAACCGGAATATCAAATTTGATCGCATTATACCCTGCCAGGTCACATCCTTCAAGAAAAGCTGCGAGATTCTTGCCTACCTCTTTGAAAGTAGGTGATGAAGCAACATCTGCATCTGTAATACCGTGAATAACAGTAGTTTTGGGAGGAATAGGCATTTCAGGATTCACCCTGGTGGTCATCCATTCTTCTTTGCCATTAGGGCTGATCTTAAGTACCGAAAGTTCTACTATCCGGTCTGTTGTGACATTAATTCCCGTTGTTTCGAGATCAATGAAAGCGATTGGTTTTTTAAGTTTAAGATTCAATAGCTAAGCATTTATCATCATTGGCATAAGAAGCATAAGCAAGTCTTCAGATTCATTATCGGCAATAACCGGAAGGAACAGTCCGGCTCTGGTCGGATCGGCAAGCTCAATCATAACATCCTGGGATGCAATATTTGCAAGGATCTCAAGCAGGAAGACTGATTTAAATCCGATCTCAATCTCTTCACCTTCGTACTGGCATTTGATTCTCTCATATGCCGAGATAGAGAAATCAATATCCTGGGCTGAAACATTGATCTGATTTCCTTTGAGTTGCAGTTTTACAAGATTGCTTGCCTGGTTTGAGAAAACCGAAACTCTTTTGAGTGTATTATAAAATTCAACTCTGTCAATTGTTATCTTACGAGGATTGTTCTTTGGAATAACCGAATTATAATTAGGATAATTTCCTTCTACAAGGCGACAAACAACTTTATAATCGCTCAGGTTAAAAAATGCGTTTTTATCATCAAACTCAACTGCCACAGGACCTGATTCGCGTGGAAGAATGTTCTTCAGAAGTGAAGCTGGTTTTTTCGGAAGAATAAATGATGCATTGTCATCAGCATGAGCATCAGTTCTCTGATACCTCACAAGCTTATGAGCATCTGATGCAACAAATGTTATCTTGTCCGTTGAAGCCTCAACGAAGATACCACCCATAACCGGACGGAGTTCATCATCGGCGGTAGCAAATATGGTTTTGGTAATCCCGGCAAGTAAAACATCTGCATTAATGCTGAATACGATTTTTTTATCCTTTTTTATTGCGGGCAATGATGGAAAGTCAATTCCATTCTGTCCGACTACATTGAATTTTCCATTCTCAGAGCTGATCACCACCGCCATAGTTGACATGTTGATATCAAATGTAAGGGGCTGAACTGAAAACTCTTTCAGTGTATCGAGCAGGATTCTTGCAGGGAGGGCTATTGTTCCGTCGCCATCAGTATTTTCAAGTTTCATCCGTGTTATAAGAGTTGACTCAAGGTCAGAAGCTGTAATCTCAAGATCATTTCCTGAAAGATTGAAAAGGAAATTATCGAGAATAGGCAGGGTGTTTTTTGAACTGATAACCCTGCTTATAGCCTGAAGATGACCAAGAAGTTCCGAGCTGGATACAACAAATTTCATATTGCTATCGTTTTAAGTTGATTTTTTGATTTATAAGTTTCATTATTTATCTCTAAATTAAGGAATTGAACGTTGGTAATTATCCAATTCTTAATTATCAATATTACAAAAAAAAACTATTACCTCAAACAAAAATTATCGGGGGAAGAAATATGATCTCTTCTTGAGCAGGGGATCAATATCAAAATACCGGATGACAAACAAATCATCGTGACTCTCAGTCTTGCCGAATAATCTGTCGCTGTCCTTTTTCTGAGAACCTTCCTCCCCTGCCATCTTTTCCCATAACGAAAGAGTGGTTTTTGATCCGGATTTACTGGTTACGGTAATCCTGTAAAGAGGTTGAGATAATTCAATTGTTTCTTTCGCTTTTTCATCCAGGTCCGGAGCCCACGATTCAAATGTGATTCTTGTAAAATATGAAAGGTACCTGGTTACAAAAGCTGTATCCCAGCCTGAAATAATGTTAGTTCTGTCGGAAAGGGAATAATGTCCTTTATTGTTAAGTATTGTGAAAGAATTAACAGTGTCAGCAAGATTCTCAAAAACAACCGATGATATCTCGGAAGGCAAAAGATTAAAGACCATATATGGCTGCCAGAATAGTTCATTGAGTGTGAATCCAGATCCAATATCACCCTCAAATCCGGGCATATAAACAATAAAAGGTTTTGATCCGGCTCCCATCTTCATAATATTTCCATAAACATTTGAAAAGGTTTTATAAACGAAGAAGGAATTAATCAGCTTCCTTTTCTCGAAGACCTTTACTTTTACCGGCTCAATATTTTTTGCATTTATCTCTGATTCAAATAATTCGGGCGATACAGGTGATTTAATTCTAATCTCCTTAAGTACCCTGATGATAAACAGAATTCCGCTTTTTCTTGTTTCAGTCTTACCATTCAGTATCCAGCTTTCTCCTACTTTTTCAAGAGTAAGTCTTTGCCCGCCCTGTGAGAATTCGATTTTCGTAATCTCATTTTTTGGTTCCGAAGCAAACGAGCTGTTACTTTTCCCAAATGGTGACCTGTTCCGTAACAACAACAGAATCAGCAACACAAGTATTACTGTTCCTATAATTAACCAGGTCGTTCTTTTATTCATTTACTCCTCCAACTTTAGGCACTTTAGGCACTTCAGGCACTCCGAACTCCTCCGGAATATATTCTTTTTCTTAAATACCCATAAACCAGCCCTGCAATAAA
>Ga0113563_10002736_pt1 | contig 10761 bp, 8 predicted proteins | sample Mud3Dept3metaG_FD_80117 | JGI IMG/M metagenome (GOLD analysis project Ga0113563, IMG submission 80117) | Freshwater wetland microbial communities from Ohio, USA, analyzing the effect of biotic and abiotic controls - Mud 3 Core 4 Depth 3... | ecosystem: Environmental > Aquatic > Freshwater >...
GTGAAAGACGATCGCCGAGAACAGGTTCCCGTGCTCGGTCACCGCGAGGGCGGGCACCTTGAGGCGCTCGGCCTCGGCCAGCAGCTCGCCGATGCGGCACGCGCCGTCGAGCAGCGAGTACTCCGTGTGCAGGTGGAGGTGGACGAACTCGGCCATGTTATTCCCACTCGATCGTCGACGGCGGTTTCGAGCTGATGTCGTACACCACGCGGTTGATGCCCGCCACTTCGTTGACCACGCGCGACGACAGCGTGGCCAGCAGGTCGTGCGGCAGGCGCGCCCAGTCGGCGGTCATGCCGTCGCGGCTCTCGACGGCGCGGATGGCGACGGTGGCGTCGTAGGTCCGCTCGTCGCCCATCACGCCGACGCTGCGCACCGGCAGCAGCACGGCGAAGCTCTGCCACAGGCGTCCGTACCAGCCCTGCCGCTTGATCTCGTCCACGACGACCGCGTCGGCGCGGCGCAGCAGGTCGAGCCGCTCCCGCGTCACCTCGCCGATGATCCGGACGGCGAGGCCGGGCCCGGGGAACGGCTGCCGCGTCACGAACTCCTCATCCAGCCCGAGGGCCCGGCCGAGCACCCGCACTTCGTCCTTGAACAGCTGCCGCAGCGGCTCGACCAGCGTCAGCCGCATCGTCTCGGGGAGCCCGCCCACGTTGTGATGGCTCTTGATCGCGGCCGACGGGCCGACGACCGAGACCGACTCGATCACGTCCGGGTAGAGCGTCCCCTGCCCGAGGAAGTCGAAGCCGCCGAGGCGGGCGGCCTCCTCGTCGAAGACCTCGATGAACATGCGCCCGATGATCTTGCGCTTCTGCTCGGGGTCGGTGACGCCCGCGAGCGCATCCAGGAAGCGATCCGACGCGTCGACGGTCACGACGGGCAGCTGGTATTTCTCGGCGAGGCGCCGTTTCACTTGCGCGGCTTCGTCGAGGCGCAGCACCCCATTGTCGACGAACACGCAGGTCAGGCGGTCGCCGATCGCCCGGTGGATGACCAGCGCCGCCACCGTCGAGTCGACTCCGCCGCTCAGGGCGCAGATGACCCGGCCGCCGCCGACCAGCGCCCGGACGCGCGCCACGGCTTCGTCGACGTAGGCGCCGATGTTCCAGTCGCCCCGGCAGCCGCAGACCCGGTAGGCGAAACTCCGCAGCATGTCGGCGCCCTGCGCCGTGTGCGCCACCTCGGGATGGAAGAGCACGCCGTACAGGCGCCGGTGCGCGTCCTCCATGGCGGCCACCGGCGCGTTCGCGCTCGTCGCCGCCACGCGGAACCCTGGGGGCGCCGACGCCACGAGGTCGCCGTGGCTGGCCCACACGTCAAGCGATGACGGCAGGCCCTCGAACAGCGCGGCCCGCGGCTCGGCCGGCACGACCACGGCCGGCCCGTACTCCCGGTTCGGCGCCGCGACGACCTTCCCGCCCAGCAGGTCCGTCATCAACTGCATGCCGTAGCAGATGCCAAGCACCGGCACGCCGGCCTCGAGCAGCGCACGGTCGCCGCGCGGCGCACCCGGCTCTCTGACGCTTCTCGGACCGCCCGAGAAGATGATGCCGGCGGGCGCCCGGCCCAGGATCCGCTCCGCCGGCTCGTGCCACGGCACCACCTCGGAATAGACCGCGAGCTCGCGAAGCCGCCTGGCGATCAGCTGGGTGTATTGCGAGCCGAAATCGAGAACGAGAATGGTCTGGTGTGTCACGCGGCCAACTTGAAGGCAGCTGGAATGCTCTGTCGTATTATACCGGTGTGGTTGAGCGGGCGGACAGCACATCCTCGCGGCGCCGCGCGCCGCGCGCGCGCGCCATCGCCCTGCTGATGCTCCTGTGCGGCGGCGTGCCGACGGCCGTGCCGGCACAGGAGCTCGCGTTCCCCGGCGGCGTGATTTGGCAGCTCCGGTTCGACGACCCTCCCGTGCAGCTCCCCGCCTTCGACACCGACAGCGCGTACCTCGTCATGCGCGACGGCCGCGTGCGCGCCATCGATCACGCGACCGGAACCGAACGCTGGACGGCGCCGGCGTCTGCGACCGTGCGCCCCGCATCCTCCGGCCGCCACCTCGTCGGCGCCGACGGCGCGACGGCGTGGAGCCTCGACGCCGCGTCGGGGCGCCCCGCGTGGCAGCGCGACCTCGGGGCTGCGGCCGCCGCCGCGCCCGTCGTGACGGCCCCCGGCGCGGCCTTCCTCACGGCGCGCGGCGACCTGGTGCTGCTCGCGTGGGCCGACGGGCGCGAGGTCTGGCGCACGCCGATGCCCGCCCCGGTGTCCGCGCCCATCGCCGCCGGCGAGGACCGCATCTGGGTCGGCCTCGATGACGGGCGCGTCCTGGCCATCGGCCTCGGGGACGGCAAGCCCGCGTGGACCAAGGCATTGGGCGCGCGCGTCCTGGGCGTCACGGCGATCGGGGACCGCCTGTTCGTGGGAGCCGCCGACAACTTCCTGCATGTGCTGAAGGCCAAGGGCGGCGACCTCGCGTGGCGCTGGCGCACGGGCGGAGACGTGGCCGGGCACGCCGTGGCCGACGCCCGCCGCGTGTACTACACGTCACTCGACGCGATGCTGCGGGCCCACGACCGGCGACGAGGCGACATGCGCTGGCAGCGGCCGCTCACCTCGCGCGCCGTCGGCGGGCCGCTGCTCGCCGGAACGAGACTCATCGTGGCGGGCGTCTCGCCGGAACTACGCGCCTTCCGCACGAGCGACGGCGGGATGGAGGGGTTCGCCCCGATACCCGGGCGGCCGCTGCACGACCCGTTCCTCGCGCCGGAGACACCCTCGGCTCCCGTTCGGATGGTGCTGCTCACGGCTGGCGGGCACTTCCTCGCCATCGGTCAGACGGTGGAGCCGATGCTCGTCCCTCTCGACGTCATTCCTGGAAGGACGCTGCCGCCCGAGGTGCTCCCGGACATCATCAAACGGTGACGGGGCCGAAACAGGATCACCGTGTGCCGCAGCGGCGGTACAGCGTGAGATACGCGCCGAGGGCGCTCAGGCCGAGGAACTGGAACACCAGGCCGCGGAACAGCCACGCGAGCAGCTGCAGCGGGACGACGGCCAGGCCCGCCAGCGGCACGAACGCGATAAGTCCCAGGCTCGTCGTGGCGATGACCGAGACGATGGTCGCGCCGACCACGAGCAGGAGCACGATGCCGAAGACGCCGAAGGTGAGGCGCGGCTCCGCTCCGAGGAAGCGCCATGCGCGGCGGGCCGCCGATCGCACGCTGCAGTCCTCGACCACGACCACCATCTGGATGAGCACGTAGACGAAGTTCACGAGGGTGATCCAGACGACAAGCGCCGTCGATCCGATGCCGGCGACGGCTGTCCAGCCGAGGCGCCCGCCCGCGAACCACGCTTCCCCTCGCAGCAGCACGGCCAGATACGTCCCCGCCGATGCCACATACACGAGAATCAGCATGAACCCCAGCCGCAGAAACCTACGGACGTAGCGGCGGCAGCCCGCATCGTACCGGCTCACGGAGAACCGCGCCGCCGTCCAGAACGGGTCCAGCCGCAGCGGCGGCTCCTCGACTGCGCCCGCCTCGCGCTCCGCCAGCGCAAGGACCGCCACCGTGCCCCCCTTCAGCAGGAACATGAACGCGGAGCCGGCCAGCCCGACAATGGCAAACGCCATCAGGAACGAGATCAGGGCCGGAGGCTCCGCCGCCAGGGCCGTAGCGACGAACGTGGCGTTCTCCCTGAGGTCGGCCGAGAAGAGTTCGGGCAGCTCCCGCCCCAGGACCAGCACGACGAGCAGGATGCCGCCGACGACGGGCACGCTCAGCAGCATCTTGAAGGTCGACTCCGCCATGAACTGGATCACCGTGACCTGCCAGTTCGCGGCCGCGACCAGCGCCCCGCGCTTCAGCACCGTTCTGACGTCGACAGCAGCCCGCATCCCGGCTTCGAGTTATAGCATGCTTCACGCCCGGCCGCCGACGCGGCCGCTTGTCCGGCCCGCCCGGCGGGGCTATGCTGCAGACAACCGTGCGCGCGACGCTCCATCCCCGACCGTGGCGGCTGCTGGCCTGGTTCCTCGCCGGCCTTGCGTCGGTCTGGTTGCTCGGCCGCGCGCACGAGTACCGCACGCTCGGCCGCACCGATGACGCCGGCCGGCAGCTCATCGCCGATGCCGTCAAGCGGGAGTTCGCCCGTCTGAGCGCGTCGCTCGACGCCGCGGTCGCCGTTGCCGCCCGGCAGCGCGATCTGATGCTGCAGGCGCCGACCGACCAGGCGGCGGCGCGCGGGCTCTTCGCGGCTCTTGCCGCGATTGACGGGACGCAGGTGGCCGTCACCGTCTACGCGGGCGATGGATCGCCGATGGCCTGGTCCGGGCGTCCGTCGGAGATCCCCGGCGATCGCATCAACGGGCCGGCGGCCCTGCTCATTGCGCCAGGTGCGTCCGGGCTGCGCCTCGTGCTCGTGCATCCGGTCGATGCCGCCGAGCCTGGCGCCGCCCGCCACGCCGGCATCATCGTCGCCGAGGCGCCACTCCCGACGGGACGCTCGCCCCGCGGCCTCGGCACCGAGGCGCTCTCGTGGACCGGCGCCGCCGTGCCGGTGGCGATCAGGCCCGGCTTCGAGGGCGGCGGAGAGTCGCGTTCGCCCGAGGTGTTCGTCCTGACGGACCTCGACGGCCGATCGCTGCTGGAGGGGCGGGTGCGCGCAAGCGACGTGGCCGCCGCCAGGCGGTCGCTCCGCGCCACGACGCTGGCGGCGCTGGTCGGACTCACCGCGCTCTTCGCGGCCTGGATCTCGGTGCCCGTTATAACCTGGAGGCGCGAGGCGCGGACGCCGGAAGCGCTGGCGGTCCGGTCGGCAGTGCTCGCGGCGCTCGTCGTCGGGTCGCGGGCCGTCGCCTGGGTCGCCGTGCCCCTGACCGGCCTGGAGGCGCCGCTCAGCGGCGCTCAGCCCGTCCCGGGGCCGGCCCTATGGTGGCTGCGTTCGCCTGCCGACTTTCTGCTGACCTCCGTTGCCTGCCTCGCGCTCGCGCTACTCGCGAGCGACCTCGTCACTCGCCTGCGTCTCGGCCTGCGCCGGACGCGGGTGTCGCCGGCCCGGACCTGGCCAGGCGCCCTCACCTTCGGGTTGACGCACGTGGCCGCGGGCATGGCCTCCGCCGCCCTGCTCGCATGGTATCTCGGCCGTGGCACGGCGCTCTCCGGCATCGCCGGCATAGATTGGCTGCGGTTCTCCCTCCACCCGTGGGACGGTGCCCGCCTGGCGGTCGCTGCCGGTCTCGTCTGCCTGCACGCGGCCGCCGTGTGGACCGCGGCGTCCACGCTCCGTTTCGCGGCCGCCTGGTGGCGGGTCCGGCCTGCCGGTCCCGAGCAGTTCGGCGTCCTGGTGGCCTGGATCGTTCCCGCGCTCTTCTGGGTGCTGGTGCCCGGCGCGTTGGACCTCGCCTATCCGGGCTGGGTGCTCCTGCCCCCGGCGCTGCTGGCGATCGTGCTGGCCTGGGGGTCCGGGCGGTTGCTCCACTGGCGGCGGCATTCCTCGCAAGCCGCCTCCCTGGTCGCCCTCTTTCTCGCGCTCGCTCTGCCGGCCGTCACGTTCTACCCGGCGGCAGTGGCGCAGGCCGACCGGACCAAGCGCCGCATCGTCGAGACACGGCTGGCTCCCCAGGCCCTGCGGCAGCGCGACGAGGTCCAGGCCCGCGTCCGACGCGCCATGACGCAGGTGGACGCGGTGCCCGGCCTGACTGATCTCGTCCGCTCGCAGGAGCCTCCGGCCGCGGATCAAGTGCCCACCGACACGGCGTTCCTCGTGTGGTCGAAGACCGACCTGGCGACGTACCGGCTGACGTCGGCGATCGAGCTGTACGGCGAGAGCGGCGCGATCACCAGCCGCTTCGCCCTGAACCTCCCGGAGTACACCCAGGTGCAGCAGCGCTGGCAGGAGGCCGGGTGCGAGTGGGAGGTGTTCGAGGAAGTCTCGCCGTTCGGCTCGGAAGAGCGGCGGCTGCTGCACGCGGGCAGGGGCCTCTGTGCCGACGACGGCGGGCGGACTCGGATGATTGGCACGGTCGTCATCCACGCGATGCTGGACTACGGCTCCCTCCCCTTCATCTCGTCGCAGAACCCCTATGTCGAGCTCTTCCGGACGCCGGTCACGTTCGAAGAAAGCACGCTCCTGGTCCGCGACGTCGAGTTCGTCGTGTACGGCTGGAGCCTGAGGCCCATCTATGCGTCCGGCCCGACGACGTGGACGCTCGATGCCGACACCTTCCGCCGCGTCTATGCCTCGCGCACGCCGTTCTGGACGCAGCAGGAGGCCGGCGGCCGCCGCGACCACGTCTATCTGGCCAACGATCGGGGCGGCATCTACGCGCTCGGATACCCGGCGACCTCGCTCGTCGGCCACCTGGTGTCGATGGCGGAACTGGTGACGCTCTGCGGCGCGGTATTCATCCTGCTGATGCTGTCGAGGTCGGCGGGCATGGCGGCCGCGGGCGTCGGCGGCGAGCGCGGACGCGACCTGCTGCACGAGATCCGCGCGAGTTTCTACCGCAAGCTCTTCCTGGCGTTTGTGGCAGTCGCGGTGATCCCGGTGATCACGCTCGCGTTCGTGGCGCGGGCCTACATGATGGCGCGGCTGCAGGCCGACGTCCAGGACGCCGCGATCCGCATGACGGCGGTGGCCCAGCGGTTCGTGGAGGACTCGAGCCGCATCCAGGAGCGCGGCGAGGGCGCGGCCATCACGCTGAACGACGACGCGATTGTCGGAATCTCGCGCGTGATCGACCAGGACGTCAACGTGTATGACGGCGCGCGCCTCGTGGCCACCAGCGAGCGCGATCTGTTCGCGTCGGGCCTGCTGCCGACGCGCACCAGCGCCGACGTCTACCGGGCCATCGTGCTGGATCGGCGCGCGACCTACGTCGGCGAGGAGCGATCGGGCCGGTATCCGTACATGGTGGCGGCGGCCCCGCTGAAGATCGCGGGCCTCAAGGGTCTCATCACCGTGCCGATGACGCTCCGGCAGCGGGCCATCGACCGGGAGTTCGACGACCTGAACCGCCGGATCCTGCTGGGCGTGCTCGCCTTCATCCTGATCGGGTCGGCCCTCGGGTACTGGATGGCCGAACGGATCGCCGACCCGGTGAACCGGCTGCAGCGCGCCACGGCCCGGCTCGCGCGCGGCGATCTCAACGCTCGCGTGGCCGTCACCTCGTCGGATGAGTTGCGCCGGCTCGTCGAGGCCTTCAACGGCATGGCGAGCGAACTCCAGCGGCAGCAGGCCGCCCTCGAGCGGACCCACCGCCTCGAGGCGTGGGCGGACATGGCGAGGCAGGTGGCGCACGAAATCAAGAACCCGCTGACGCCCGTCCAGTTGTCGGCCGAGCACCTGCGGCGCGTGCACGCCGACCGCGGGAAGCCGCTGTCGCCGGTGCTCGAGGAATGCGTCGACTCGATTCTCAGCCAGGTGCGCCTGCTTCGCCAGATCGCCGCCGAGTTCTCGAGCTTCGCGTCGTCGCCGACGCCGAGGCCTGTCGCCACGAGCCCGGCCGACCTCGTGGCGGAGGTGGTCGAGCCCTACCGCGCCGGACTTCCCGCCGGTGTGTCGCTGTCGGTCGACGTTCCGCCCGACTTGCCAGTCCTCGAGATCGACCGGAGTCTCGTCGGACGCGCCCTCACGAACATGATCGAGAACGCGCTCCACGCCATGCCACGCGGCGGGTCGCTCCGCGTCGACGGGCGGATGTCCGCCGACGGGCGCGCGGTCCGGCTGGAACTCCAGGACACGGGCGTCGGGATGGACCGCGCCTCCCTGGAACGCATCTTCGAACCGTACTTTTCGACAAAGGCCGTCGGCACCGGCCTGGGCCTCACCATCGCCAAGCGGAACATCGAGATCCACGGCGGGACGATCGCCGTCGAGAGCGCCCCGGGACGGGGAACGACGGTGGTCGTGGAGATTCCGACGATCGCGCCGGCCCGCCCCCAGGCGGCCTCAGGCTGACGGCGGTGATCCCCGGCGCCGAAGCCGCGCCCACGCGGCCCCCGCGAGGCCCATCACCATGTAGAGGTACGCGAGCGCGAGCAGCACGATGTTCGGGTGGAGATAGATGCCCGCGATGACCAGCGCGACCAGGGCGAGCACCTTGTACGATCGCCGCTGCTGCGTGTCGACGGTCTTGAAACTGCTGAACCGGATCGTGCTCACCATCAGCAGCGCCGGCACCACCATCACGGCCAGCGCGATGAGCGCCCAGGTCGGGTCGTGAATGCCCTTCGGGTAGAAGAAGATCGTCGACGCCGGGATGGCCGCCGCGGCCGGGCTCGGCATGCCGACGAAGTGGCGCTTGTCGGTCGCCTTGAGGCTCTGGATGTTGAACCGCGCAAGGCGCAGCGCCGCCGCGCTGAGGTAGATGAAGCCGGCCGCCCAGCCGAGCCGCTGGAGCGGCTGGAGGCCCCACAGGAACGTGAGGACCGCGGGCGCGATGCCGAAGGAGATGACGTCGGCCAGCGAATCGAACTCGACGCCGAACGCCGTGGCCGTCCCCGTCATCCGGGCAATCCGGCCGTCGAGCATGTCGAGGACGACGGCCACCCCGATGAGCGGCGCCGCCACGTCGAACTCGCCGCGCAGCGAGTAGAGCACGCAGAGGTAGCCGCAGAACATGTTGCCCATCGTCAGCAGGCTGGGCAACAGGTAGACGCCGCGGCGCAGCTTCGGCCGGCGCTCCGCCCGCCAGCGCCGGAAGCCGAGGAAATCGAACTCGCCCTCGCCGTTGTCGTCCCGCTGCGCCCCGCGATCCGGATTCACCATGTCGCCACGACCGTTTCGCCGCCGCGGACCCGATCGCCCGCGGCCACGCGCAGCATCGCGCGCGGCGGCAGGTAGAGATCGATCCGCGAACCGAACTTCATGAGCCCGTATCGCGCCCCCGTCCGCACCGACGCGCCGGGGGCCACTCGGCAGACCAGCCGCCTCGCCAGCACACCCACCACCTGGCGGCAGACCACGACGCCGCCGTCGCGCTCGATCCACACCTCGTTGCGCTCGTTCACCCGGGCCGACTCCGGCCGATACGCCGCGAGAAACCGGCCCGGCGTGTACTCGACCCGGGTCACCCGGCCACCAATGGGAATGCGGTTGATGTGCACATCCAGCGGCGAGAGGAAGATGCTGATCTGCTTCCAGTCGCCGGGCGGCGCGGAGGCGGGCTCGGCGCTCCCGGCAACCAGCACCCGGCCGTCAGCCGGGGAGACGACGGCGTCGGGCCGGTCGGGAACGCGCCGCTCGGGGTCCCGGAAGAAGTACAGCATGAAGAGCGACACCACCCCGAACAGCGCCGCCAGCCACGGCAGCCACCAGGCCAGGATGAGGGCGGGCGCCAGGGCCCCGAGCACGAACGGCCACCCAGCCCGATCGATCTTCATAGGCTGCCTATTCTACTGCGGCCATGCCGCCCGGACGCCGGAAGCGCCGCAAAACGCCAGCAGCCAGCTCCCGGAACCGGGGTGCTGGCTGCTGAATCTCCCTGCGCGGTCATTGGCCGCGCCCCTCGTCGCTCTAGGCCGGGCGCTTCGCCTCGGCAAACCGCCGGGCGATGTCCTCCATCCGGTCCTTCAGCTGAAGCTTCCGCTTCTTGATCGTCGCCTGTTCGAAATGTTCCGGTTCGGTCAGGTGGGCCTTGCTGGAGAGTTCGGCGAGACGCTGCTCGAGTTCCTTGTGCTTGGCGGCCAGCTGGCGGAACTCGTCGTCGGTCTGGAGAAGCATGGAGCGGTGGTCCGGCACGTTGACGGTCATGCTTTCCGCCTCCTTGTGACGGGGCTTGCGAGAAGCGCACGCGTGAGCCTGTGAAGATGCATGAAGAACCTTGCGGCCCGGGGGGCGGCCGAAGGAGTCACAGTCGATTCAGTCCCTACGCGAACGGTAGCACAAGGGTCGGGGCGATTCAAGCTGCCGGATCCGGTTCAAGAAGCCGGACGTCCATCGCCAGAAGCAGCGCGTCCTCCTCGGGATGGCTGTAGTAGCGCGGCCGCTCCCCGACTTGCGAGAAGCCCAGGCCCAGGTAGAGGCGCTGCGCCGCCTGATTCGAGCGCCGTACTTCGAGCAGGGCCGTTCGGACACCCGCGGCCCGGCCGTGACGCAGCGCAGCCTCCACCAGGGCGCGGCCGAATCCGCGCCCGCGATGTTCGGGCCGGACGGCGACGTTGTTCACCTGCAGTTCGTCGGCGACCACGCGGTACGAACAGTAACCCGCGACGGGCGTGGAGGCCGTTCGCACCACGATGATGAACCCGACATTGGGCTGTCGAAGCTCTTCCTCGTACATGGCGCGCGTCCATGGCGAGGAGAAGCTGGCGCGATCGACCTCCTGGACGCCGTCGAGGTCGGCCGGGCCGGCCAGGGGCCCGATCCAGAACGGCGCGCTCACGTGCCTGCCCTGCGGCGATCGCGGGCCAGTTCGGCATCGGACCGGCGCACGTAGAGGGGCCTGATCGCGTGCGGCAGGGTGCCTTCCCCTGCGCAGGCGCGACGCTCTGCGATCAGGGCGATAGTCGCGGCAAGCGGCGGCGGGTCGAGGACGGGCACGGGCGCGCCCGCGGCTTCCGAGAGCAACTGGCGGTATCTGACGGCGCCGTCCCCGGTTACCGCGCACCAGGCTCCTCCCAGCAGGTGATGCCACCGCGCCGCGGTGGAGGCGGGGTCGCCGACCGCCGGTCCTTCGAGCGGGTCGAGCCGCGCCTCGGGCCCGTGCCCGCTGATGTCGTAGAGAGCGGAGAACACCTCCTGGCGCTGCGCGTCCATCCA
>Ga0113563_10002737_pt1 | contig 10761 bp, 10 predicted proteins | sample Mud3Dept3metaG_FD_80117 | JGI IMG/M metagenome (GOLD analysis project Ga0113563, IMG submission 80117) | Freshwater wetland microbial communities from Ohio, USA, analyzing the effect of biotic and abiotic controls - Mud 3 Core 4 Depth 3... | ecosystem: Environmental > Aquatic > Freshwater >...
CAATGGCGGGAGTGGATGGGAGTCGAACCCACCACGGCCCGCAACGCGACCCGTCACCGGTTTTGAAGACCGGGGAGCCCACCGGGACCCAACCACTCCCACAAATACAATTTCTACTGCAAACTTGTGGATTATACCAGATGAAGAACCATACGACAAAATGCACATTGACCAGGTGCCGATGTTGGCTGATCGCAGGTCGGGCAGGGGTGCAATTCTTCGAAGTCCGGATCGGCAGAGGGTGAAAATAAACCATTCTCTTTTGCCTGTAAGAACGACAGGTAAAACGACAGCTTCGCTCCGGGGCGTTTCTCCTCCAGTATATTCAACAATTCTTTGTAGTAGATTGATTTTGAGCCTTCAACGTAAGGGCATTCATTATATATATATCGGATGCCTCGCAATAAGGCGTAAGCGGCTATCTCACGTTCATAGAGCCGGCAGAAGGGTTTGGCCTTACGCGCCAATCCGGGGTGATTTGCCTCCAACACAGGCCATTGGCGCACTAGAGAGTCTGGGATCCAATTCATTGTGTTCCCAAACAGCGACGCAGCTTCATCATCCAGGTTATGTCCTGTTACAAGAACATTGTATCCTCCCTCTCGCGCCACACGGTTCATAATGTGGCGCTTAGCTACTCCACATACGGCACAGGGTTTTTCTCGACCGCGCGTGCTTCGCTCAGCCATTGCCATGATCGTCTCACCATAATCTTCTTGAATGTCTACCACGTGTAACGTCAGATTTCTCTGGCTGGCAAATTCTTGAACGCAACGTTGAGATTCCTCAGAGTACTGGATACCGCCGTCGATTCCGAGACCAATATACAATCCATCACAATGGTATCCCAATTGCCCCAATATATCCCAAAGGGATAAAGAATCCTTGCCTCCGGAAACTGCCACTAAAATCCGCTCAATAGATTGGAACATTTGATATTTATCAATCGTGCGCTGGATTTGAGCTGGAATCCATTCCAGGAAGTGGTCTCGACATAGCGCCAATTGATGTTGGCGCATGTTGATCACGGCTTTACCAGCACACTTCCTACATTTCATTTTGTCATTTTCCTATTGATAATTCAGTTAGCCACCGGAGACTACAGCAATTAACCGGATCACCTGGTCTTCAAGTAACACTTCATCGTCTGTGATTATCTCGTTGTCACGGATGGCTAAAACAGATTCTGGTTGAATGTTGATCATAATCAGGCTATCGTGCAGGGTCATACCCGATTTAGCTTCGTACTCTTTATCGCGCAAGGTTAATATGACGGTCATAGTCTTTGAGTAAAGTCTACAACATCTATACGAATTCGTAAAGCGCATCATCAGCTTTATAATTGATGCATGACCGTAAAAACATTTTCAATCCCATTGAACACGAAGGGCAACGCAGATATTGCAGAGATCACGCATGATGTGGCACAGGTAATTGGGAAATCGGGTATACAGGATGGGATCGTGACCATATTTACCCCTTCCTCGACCAGCACATTGACCACAATCGAATACGAGGCGGGCTGCCTGAGTGACCTGCGACGCTTGTTGGATCAGATTGCACCAGCGGGGAAAGATTATGCCCACCACGCTCGCTGGGGTGATGATAATGGGCATAGCCATGTGCGAGCAGCATTATTGAAACCATTCCTAACTGTGCCTTTCGTTAAGGGTAGCATGACCTTAGGCACCTGGCAACAAATTATCTTCATTGATTTCGATACAAGACCAAGGCGGAGAGAGCTGGTCGTTCAAGTAATGGGAGAGTAGTAAAAGAAAGAAATTATTGCTTTTACTGTTCCTTGGGCATAATCCACAGTAAGATCAGGTTATCGTCGCCTGCCGAAGCGATTAAATCCCCTTTAGGGGAAATGTCTACACTGTTAACCGGTGCTGTATGACCAACGAGGATTCTTGATGGAATAAACTTCGAGCTTGCTGCATCTAAGTCCCAAAGCCGGAGGGTCTTATCCCAGGAACCTGATACCAACCACCTTCCATCCGGCGAAAAGGATAAGCTGGAAACCGCAGCATTATGACCAGAAAGTGTCTGGAGAAGAGTCCCATCTTCGATGCGCCAGATACGCAGAGTCCCATCCCAAAATCCAGCGGCTAATAGGCGATTATCGGGGCTAAAACCAATACTAAGAGATGGTAGATTTCCGGGTTTGAAAGTATGTATCCAATCGCCGTTTAAGGTCCTCAAGCGTACAGTTCCAGTATCTTCGCTCCAGGCGATAGACTGGTTATCAGGTGAAAATGCAACTGCATTGATGGCGGACATTCCTTCATCAACGGTCTGAACAAGCTGACCGTCAGATATTCTCCAAACCCGCACTGTAAAATCTTTTCCACCGGATACCAGGAATTGACCATTGCTAGAGATATCGATGCTGACAACCCAATCTGCATGGCCTTGCAGGGTTCTTTCTAAATTGGAATCAGAGACTCGCCACAAGCGGATCAATCCATCTGTTGAGCCACTAGCCAGAAGCGCCTGGTTCGGTGTAAATTTGACTGTCAAAACCGGGAATGGGTGACTGCTCATTGTCCGCAACAATTGTGCATCCTGGACGCGCCACAAGCGCATAGTGTCATCCACCGAGCCGGAAACAAGCATATTTCCACTTTTTGAAAAATCCACACTCCAAATTTTCGCTCGATGACCTGTTAATTGGAAATTGGGTTGTTGATAAACAACAGCAGGAGTAAGGGTTGGCAGGCATTCGCTGGGTAAGGTGGGTTGAGTGAGTGTGCCAGTCCAAATGTTGTTTCCCTCATCGCTCTCCGTTATGTTTGATGTTGAGTCGACTGTGATATATAGCTGCAAATCCTGAATGTTGGGCATATCTATTGTTGCTCCTGCAGCCAAACCAGATTCGATCTCATGTATAGTTTGATTGATGGTGATGCTAAAAGCCCCGGCATCGCCTCTTCCTTGATTCCTGATTTCAACAGTCACGGAAGGTTTCGCTTCCTGTGAATTGCATAAATCTGCTGAATTGGAGGGAATATATACTTTCGAAACGACGAGATCAGGTAAAGACACGCCTGTAGTGGGGGGGTGGGAGATATTTTGGGTAGGTGTAGGGTTTAGGAAGTTAACCGGTGTGCAAGCGTAAGTTAATATCAAGAACAACGAGATCGCCGGGAGGATGAGAAGTAATCCTGAAGATAATTCTCTTTTGATTTTCATAAAGGTAATTCAAACTTTCATGCCCCTCCTTGCAATGTGCGCATTGAAAGAAGACTCCCCGCGTGTAAGATTATTATATTAAGGGGTTACGATATTCTCCTGGGTGCGCATAGCATTGAACGCGGCAATGGATACTTCCAACATTTCGAGGCTGGGTTCACGGGTTGTCAGATGTTGTAGAGAAAGGTTTGGGGCGACGAGCATTCGAACCAAACGGGAGTCCATGTGCTTTGCAGTCCATCGAATGTATTCGTAGGCCAACCCCGCCAGGACGGGTAATAGAAGGATACGGCTGGCGAGGCGCCAGCCAAAGGGTAATGGACCCAGCATGCTGAACAGTATAATTGACATCACCACCAGTGTAAGTAGAAAAGCTGTACCGCAGCGGGGATGTTCTAGCGAATATTTGGTCACATTTTCAGGAATTAACTCAACGCCAGATTCATAAGCGTTGATTGTTTTATGCTCTGCGCCGTGGTAAGAAAAGACACGCCGCACCGGAGGCATTTGGCCAATGGCCCATATATATGATATCAATAAAGCCAGGCGGGCAACGCCTTCCAGGAGGTTGCTCCACCAGCTATTCCAATGAAAGAAGCGCTCGGTTAGCTGACCAACCGTAGCTGGCAGAAGAAAAAAGAGCCCAATACCTAGCGCCAGCGAAAAGGCTAAAGTCAGGTATAAGGTAGGACCTTCTATTTTCTCATCTTCCCCGGTTTGAACATTGGCGGAAATTGTTAAGGCACGAATGCCCAATCCTAGTGCATCCCAAAGAGCGACCAAACCGCGTAAGAAGGGGATTTTCGTGATCTTGCTCTTGTAGATACCAGATAGAGGCTCTGTGTGAATGATGATTTCTTGATTAGGGGCGCGCATAGCCACTGCAACACCACGCGCTCCGCGCATCATCACACCCTCAATAACCGCCTGTCCACCATAAGTTGGTAATCGTTCACTCATAATATTTGATTTTACGTGGTTGTGAAGTACCCGTCAATCCCGCTGCATCAAACACTGATGAAATTCTTAGCTAGAGGAAATCATTAGGGGTCATAAAATCATTCTTTTATAGACTTAATAAGGTGAAATAGCGGATGAAGGTATCGATTCCCTTGTAATAGGTTGGGAGATGCAATTTTTCATTGGGAGCATGGGCGCCATCATTTAAAAGTCCGAATCCAGTGAGCACGGATTCGACGCCCAGGATTCTCTGCATTTGGGAAACTACAGGCACACTGCCGCCTTCTCGTTTGAAGACGGGTCTTTTTCCCCAGGTTTCTTCCAACGCTTGGTTGAGAGCCTTAACGCCTTGGATATTTAAATCGGAAATGGATGGGATACCTCCAACCATCTTTATCAATTCCCATTTTACCGTTTTGGGGGCATGGGATTCTAGATATTGTAACAACTGTCTATAAACATCATCTGGGTCTTGATCCGGTACAAGGCGAGTGGAGATTTTCGCCATCGCTTTTGCTGGCAGGACGGTTTTGGATCCTTCTCCGATGAAACCTGCAAATAATCCATTTACTTCTAACGTGGGGCGCGTGCCGACGCGCTCAACAGAGGTATAACCAGCTTCTCCATGTAATGCGGGAGCGCCAGTTTGTTCAAGATACCAGCTCTCATCCATCGGTAGACGCGCCAGTTCCAGTCGTTCTTGGGGTTCTAATTGCCGGACTTTATCGTAAAAACCAGAGAGTGTTACCCGACCTTGAGAATCATGCATGCCAGCGATCAGCTCACACAACACCTGCGCCGGATTATGAACAGCTCCACCATATAATCCCGAATGCAAGTCGTGTTCGGGTCCGCTGATCCGTAACTCGAAATATGCCAGCCCTCGCAATCCATAGGTAATGGTGGGTATGTCCGGACTGATCATACCGGTGTCAGGATTGATGGAAAAATCGCACGATAGAAGTGTTTTATGTTGCTCCAGGAATCCCTCCAGACTGGGGGAGCCAATTTCTTCCTCACCCTCGAAGAGGAATTTCAAGTTGATCGGTAAACCACCTGTGCGTACCAATGTTTCAACCGCTTTCAATACAACCATCACTTGAGCTTTCATATCAGAAACACCGCGCCCGTATAAGTTTTCGCCACGTTGCTCAGCTTGGAATGGAGGGCTCTCCCACAGTTCAAGCGGTTCAGCAGGTTGAACATCGTAATGACCATAAACTAATGCAGTGGGTTTGTTTTCCCCCGCATCAAGCATCTCTCCATAAACGATTGGATGACCTTCGGTCGTAAATATGTTTATATTCTTCGCACCCAAATGAGCCAGCTGAGTAGCAACCCAGTGCGCTGCGCGTTGAACGTCTTCTTTCGCCAGTGGATCAGTTGAGATTGAGGGGATGTTTACTAGTTCGACCAGTTCAGCTGTGAAACGCTCCCTATTTTGGCGAGCATACTCCAGGGATGCAGATAGTTGATCAGGCATTTATTACTCCTCGATTGAATTTATTCTTTTATGATATCCCCAACTTGGATAAAGCCTTTGGTTAATATCTGAGCGCGCAATCCACCACGATGGATAAGTGCCGGTAGAACATCCGGTTGGGTGAGAGAAGCCAGATGAGAACATGGCTCGCATAGCCTTATACCCTTTAAGCGTACGTCTCCTACTAAAAACTCCTTACCAACCAGGTGATTTAAAGCCACGCCGCGTGTGACCAGATTCCGGCGCGTATCGCCTGGGTTGAGTTTGATTTGCAACTCATTTTCTAGGGCTTCGATAGCTTCGATCTCGATTAGGGTGATTTCTCTATCAGGGCCTGGCCGGTTTGAATAAGTGCCATTTTCCTGGAAATAACGATCGCCTTTCAATCCCTTTCCTGGAATAGCTTGGGCCACATCGAGAGATTGAGTAGGTGCACTTGCTGCAGAGGCGATATGGATTGAGACAATTCTGCCTATAAACATTTGATCCCTTTCCTTGCGAGGAATTCGGGTTCGTATCTGGGTCGCCTGAAGTGAGAATTAATGAGTCTTCAGATTACCCGCCTTACGTGATGACGCTTGATTATAAATGATTCTGATGTTGATTAGGAAGATGTGGGAAAAACTCGTAAATCTAATAAGAACGTGCTAAAATGTTTGGTGGATCGGTGGTCGTCACAGGTAATCTGTGGCGGCGTCGGATTCCTGATTGGGAATATCCGTCGAAAAGTGCCTCCGAACTAAAATTAGCCTTAGGTATATCGCCGATCCATGTCCATCTGGCATAATTATCACTTAGCTTACAGCGTTGATGAAGCCTTACAGGTGCTTGTAAATGCCCCGGAATCAGCCAGGGTGATTGCAGGCGGAACGGATTTTCTGCTCGATCTTCAACAAGGCCGCCATCCCCCAGTTCATACGCTGGTTGATATCACCAATATCCCCGAATTGAATATCTTGAATATACACCAGGAAAGGATGATTATTGGAGCAGCTCGGCCATTAAATCAGATCGTTTCTTCTCCACTCGTTAATGAGCATGCACCAGCCTTGGTTGAAGCCTGTCGCCTGATTGGTGGACCCCAGGTACGCAACACTGCAACATTAGGGGGCAATGTAGCGCATGCCCTTCCTGCAGGTGATGGGACAATTGCTTTGCTGGCGTTAGATGCGCAGGCTGAAGTAGCGAGCTTGCAGGGCAGATATACTATCCCCATGTCTGGTTTATTTGTTGGACCGGGTCGTTCCAAGCTTGATCCTAGGCGAGAGATATTGGTTGGCTTTTGGCTGCCCTTGAGCAAACCGGGGCAATCATCAGCTTTTCGCAGGGTGATGCGTCCCCAGGGAGTTGCAATTGCCATCTTAAATATGGCAATCTGGCTTCAGCGGAAAGAAGGACGGATAGACGACATTAGGATCTCGCTCGGTCCGGCTGGAGCTGTGCCAATGCGCGCAGTCTGCTCTGAGCAGGTTTTGAGAGGTCACCAATGGAATCAGGAAATCTTTTGGCAAGCATGTGAATGTTTATTGAGTGAAGCGAGTTTCCGTACCAGCCCCCACCGAGCGACCGCTGAATACCGGCGTCATGTGGCTTGTATATTATTAGAAGAAACGATTTCTGCGGCTTGGAAGAGGATTTCCAGTAATTAGGGAAATGTATCAATGGAACTGACGATTAACGGTAGAAGAGTAGAAATTGAACCTCGACCCGGTGAAATGCTTGTTGATTTGCTTCGCCAGCGATTGGGATTGACAGGCACCAAAGTGGGGTGTAACGAGGCGGAGTGTGGCGCGTGCACCGTATTGGTTAATGGCGATCCTGTGCTATCTTGCACTTATCCCGCTGCTAAGGCTGCTGGTAAACATGTAATCACCATCGAGGGTTTAACGACGTCGGGAAGACGTGAAGCGGAACTCCAGGAAAAATCTATCGAATTGCACCCTCTCCAGGAAGCATTTGTAACACATGGTGCAGTACAATGCGGATTTTGCATTCCAGGCCAGATTATGACTGCATACGCATTACTCCAGCGAAATCCAGATCCAAGTGAAGATGAAATCCGCCATGCTTTGAAAGATACTCTATGTCGTTGTGCAGGTTATCCAACGATTATCGGCGCTATACGAGCGGCTGCCCGCTCGATGCAAACTGGAGAGCAGGTCTCCCCACCTGACATTGATCTAAGCCATCACCCGCTGGTGGTGATTGGCACATTGCAATCCCGTCCCGATGCGTTGGAGAAGGTGACGGGAAAAGCTAAATTCACCGATGATCTGATTTTCGAAAGCATGCTCTATGCCGCAGTAAAACGAGCCGGTGTCCCCCATGCCATTCTTAGAGGCCTGGATGTTGCCAGGGCGTGTTCCCTCCCTGGTGTTGTAGCAGTGATGACTGCTGAAGACATCCCTGGTGAGCATTATCATGGTCTGGTATATTTCGATTGGCCAGTAATGGTTGGGATTGGTGAACGCGTGCGTTACGTCGGGGATGCAATCGCTATCGTTGCTGCTGAGACTTTAGAAATCGCCTCCCAGGCAGTTGGTCTCATCCAGGCGGATTTTGAACCTCAACCGGTGGTGAGTGGTCCGGTTCAAGCTCGACAGCCAGACTCTCCTATCCTCCATCCATCAGGTAATCTGCTTAAACATATAAAAGTGCGCAAGGGAGATGTAGAAGAAGGGTTTAAAGAAGCAGAAGTTGTGCTTGAGCATACCTTCCATACCGCAATTACCGATCACGCGTTTATGGAACCGGAATGTAGTATTGCCCGACCAATAGATAATGGACGCATGGAGATCTACGTAGGATCTCAAATACCGTATTCCGATCGCAACCAAGTGGCACGCGCCTTAGGCTGGCCAGATGAGCGGGTGCGTGTGATCGGCCAACTGATGGGAGGTGGATTTGGCGGCAAAGAAGATATTGCCGGTCAGATTCATGCTGCTCTCCTGGCTTACCAGACTGGTCGACCGGTGAAGCTCTTATTCGACCGCCATGAAAGCTTATTGGTTCATCCAAAACGACATGCCACACAAATCAAGGTCAAGCTGGGTGCTCTGAAGGATGGGAGGCTAATTGCAGCAGAAACTGAGTTGTATGGCGATACCGGTGCCTACGCCTCTCTAGGAGATAAGGTGATGACCCGCGCCACCACTCACTCTGCAGGACCGTATGAAATCCCTCACATCCGGGCAGATTGTTATGCCATGTACACAAATAATCCTCCGGCAGGTGCTTTCCGTGGATTTGGCGTTACCCAATCGGCTTTTGCTATTGAGAGCATGATGGATATTTTATCGAAGAAGCTTCATATCGATCCTGTTACACTACGCAAGATAAACGCATTACGCCTGGGTAGCATCACCAATACCGGACAAGTGTTGCGAGAAAGTGTCGGATTATTAGAGTGCATTGACAGGGTAGATACAGAGATGCGCCGCCTTGTGGAAGGTGATCCTTTCCAAGCCCGTTTGGTTCCGGGGGCATCACACCTACACCGAGCCTGGGGATTTGCAGTAGGTTATAAGAACACTGGATTGGGAGGTGGTGCACCGGATAAAGCGGGCGCTGAAGTGGAGTTGTATGAAGACGGCACCCTGGAAGTACGCACGGCTTCTGCTGAGTTAGGGCAGGGGTTAGTAACAGTTTTACAAATGATTGTTGCGGAGGAATTTAACCTGCCGAGTTCATCTGTCAGAGTATTAGTGATGGATACAGATCTGACCCCGGACGGTGGACCGACAACAGCCTCACGCCAAACCTATGTCACTGGAAATGCTGCTCTATATGCCGCGCGGGCGCTGCGCCAGGCGATTACATCGACCTTATCCGAAAAATATGACCAACCACCGGAGAACGTTCGCTTTATCGAAGGTCTGGCTCAGGTGGATGGAAATTCAATACCTCTGGGAGAGGTAGTACGGATTATGCACGCTGAAGGTCGCCAGCCACGCGCCAAATTTGAGTATTGGGCGCCTGCGACGCAACCCTTGGGGGAAGGCGGTGATATGCACTTTGCATTCTCCTTTGCAGCTCAAGCTGCTGAAGTAGAAGTGAACACCAGAACTGGAGAGGTGCGCGTTTTGCAGGTAATCGCTGCCAATGATGTCGGCAGGGCAATCAATCCACTTGGTTTGAAAGGTCAGGTGGAAGGCGGGGTGATAATGGGGATAGGCAATGCTCTAATCGAGCATTTCATTGTTGATGAGGGAAAGGTTTTCACAGATCGCATGGCGCGTTACCGTATCCCTTCAATTATGCATGCACCGGTAATCCAATCCATCGTCGTAGAGCATCCTACAGCGGATGGTCCTTTTGGTGCAAAAGGGGTGGGTGAGATCGTCAGTATTCCTACTTCCCCGGCGATTACCAATGCTATCTATAATGCAGTAGGTATACGCATCGACCGTCTTCCGGTTGATCAAGCAGAGATCGTCAGACAATTAGCAGAGATGAATCCAATAAAAGGATAGATACACAGAGTAGCGATATGGCTTCAAATGGTAAAGTGCCTCGCTGGTTGGAATGGGCTAGAGAGATTCAAGCGATCTCTCAAATCGGTAGTCAATATGCGCACAACGAATATGATCGCCAGCGCTACCATCGATTGAGGGAAATTGCAGCAGAGATATTTAGTGCATACACTCAGATAGATTATCCGAAGCTGGAAAGAATATTTTGTGATCAAATCGGGTACGCAACACCGCGCGTAGATGTGAGAGCAGCTGTATTTAAAGACGATAAACTGCTTATGGTGCGCGAACGAGTTGACGGATGTTGGACAATGCCAGGAGGCTGGGCAGATGTGGGCGAGAGGCCGGCTGAGGCGGTTGAAAGGGAGGTTTGGGAAGAAGCTGGATTTCATGTAAAGGCGGTCAAAGTGGTTGGAATCTATGATAATAATCGCATTGAACCATTGCAGATCTTCCACGCTTTCAAGATTGTCTTCTTATGCGAGCTGATTAGCGGTGAAGCTACGCCCAGCTTTGAGACCACTGAAGTCGGGTTCTTTGGATCGGATGAAATCCCAAAAGCGCTCTCCGGAGAGCGCACCAAGCCGAATCATATATCTGATGCCTTTAGAACCAGAGCAAACCTGGAACTGCCAACGATTTTTGACTGAG
>Ga0113563_10002738_pt1 | contig 10758 bp, 12 predicted proteins | sample Mud3Dept3metaG_FD_80117 | JGI IMG/M metagenome (GOLD analysis project Ga0113563, IMG submission 80117) | Freshwater wetland microbial communities from Ohio, USA, analyzing the effect of biotic and abiotic controls - Mud 3 Core 4 Depth 3... | ecosystem: Environmental > Aquatic > Freshwater >...
AGGTGCGCGGCATCGCCGGGCAATGCGCCGGCGATATCGAGCGCCTGCTGCGTGAATCGTCCGGCGGCAATCGGCCGGAAGCGGCGGCGGCAGCGTCCGCCCACGCGCAGCGCATCGAAGCGCCCGGCGACCAGGAAAGCTTCGACCGCATGTGCCGCGAGCGCGGCTGGAGCGATGGCTTGCCGCTCGTTCCGCCGACCGCCGAGCGCGTCGCGCGCCTGTTGCAGGCGACGCGGCGCGCACCCGACGCGCTGGTCGCGACGGTCGCGCCGGGGTTTGGCGCCGCGAGCGTTGAGCGCATCGCGATCAACGCTGCGATGACGGGATGCGAGCCGCGGCATCTGCCGGTGCTGCTGGCGGCCGTGGAAGCGATTTGCGACCCCGCGTTCAATCTGCAGGGCATACAGGCAACGACCAACCCTGCCGCGGCATGGATCATCGTGAATGGTCCGCTTGCTGTCGAACTCGGCTTCAACGGCGGGATCAATTGCCTCGGCCAGGGCGCGTGGGCCAATGCCACGGTCGGCCGCGCGTTGCGGCTCGTGCTCCAGAATATCGGCGGCGCGCGTCCTGGCGACATGGATCGCGCGACTCAGGGCCAGCCCGGCAAGTACAGCTTCTGCTGTGCCGAGAATGAAGCGGCGAGCCCGTGGGAGCCTTTGCACGTCGAGCGCGGACACGCGCGCGAGCTCAGCACGGTGACCGTTGTCGGTGCGGCCGGCACGCTCAATATGAACACCCACGCCAAGGACGCAGACGATCTGCTGCGCGTGATCGCCGACAGCATGGCGCATCCGACCAGCAACGATTACTGGTTCGGCGGAGAGCCCTGGATCGTGCTCGCGCCGGAGCACGCGGACGTGCTGAAAGCGGGCGGACTCACCAAGAGCGACGTGAAGCGCCGCCTCTGGGAAGAGTCGAAAATGGCTTTCAGCCGTTACGCCCGCAAGGACCGCGAGCGCATGCAGCACACGCGCCGCGCCGCGCTGGGCGAGCTCGGACCCGAAGCGCTGATTCCGATCGCAGCGGCGCCCGAAGACATCGGTCTCATCGTGGCCGGGGGACCGGGCACGCACTCCGTCTACATCCCGGGATTCGGCAATTCGCACTCGGTCACGCGCGAGATCGAGCAATGGGATTTGCCCGGCAGGATCAAACCCGAGTAAACAGATTTAACGTGTCTTGGGAGTCCAGGCCGTGGGGGCCAACGCCTGCTCGTCGGTCATGACCTCTACCACCACGGGCCGATTCATTCCCATGGCACGTTGGAGGACATCGTTGAGCTCGCCGGGTTTCTCGACGCGGATGCCGGCGCAGCCGAGCGATTCCGCGGTTTTCGCGAAATTCACGCTCTTGTTGAAGCGCCAGATATCGTCGCCCTGCGTGCTGCTGCCCCCATAGATCGCAGCGACCAGCGGTATTTCCTGGTTGAGCCCGGTGTTGTTGTTCACGACGACCACGACGTTGATGCCGTAGCGCGCAGCGGTTTCCAGTTCGGCCAGGTGATAGTACATGCCGCCGTCGCCGGTGAAGCAGATCACGGGGCGATCGGGCAGCGCGCACTTGGCGCCGAGCGAGCCGGGGAAACCCCAACCCAGCGATCCCGCGCACCGGATATAGCGCTGTCCAGGGTGTGTCATCTCGACCATGCCGCCGGTCCACATTCCCGCATGTCCGGTGTCCGAAACGAGCACGCCGTTGGGCGGCAGCACTTCGCTTATCGCGCGGCAGAGACGTTCGGGACGCATCGGCGTTACATCGGACTTGCGCATGCGGTCGACTTCGGTTCGCCACTCATCAACCAACTGGGTGACGCGGCCCGTCCATGCTTTCGCGGCATCCGGTGATTTGCTCTGCACGGTTTCGATCAGCCGCTGCAGCGTGACCTTGGCATCCCCCAGTATCGACACGGCGTTCGGATAGTTCCTGCCCAGTTCCGCAGGGTCGATATCGATCTGGATGACCGTCACGCCCGGCGCCGGGACTCTCTGGTCGTGGGTCACGTGTCCGCCGCCGGGACTGCCGATGAAGAACACCAGGTCGGCTTCCGATACCGCGCGGTTGGCGCAGACGCGCGAGTAGGTGCCGACCAGTCCGACCGCCAACGGGTGTGTCTCGAGTATCGTGCCTTTGCCGTTGAGCGACGTCGCAACGGGGATCTGCAGCTTCTCGGCGAGCTGCACGAGTTCGGCCTGCGCCTGCGACGCGGCGACTCCGCCTCCCGACACGATAATGGGTTTCTGCGCCTTGGCGAGCAGCGCGGCGGCATCCCGCACCCGCTGCATCTCGGGTTCGGGCCGGAACGGCGGCACCTTGCCGAACTGCGTTTCGATGAGCAGCTGAAAATCCAGCTCCTCCGGCGGGAGATCGCCTTGCTTGTTGCGCAGGCGCAGATGCACCGGCCCCGGGGAGCCGGAAGTTGCCATGCGAAACGCCTGGCGCAGCAGATCCGGCAGGCGCGTCACGTCATCGACCTGCGCGTTGAATTTCGTCACGGCATCGAACTGGGAAAAATCCTCTATCTCCTGATAGGTGTGCCGGTAGCGCGAGTTAACCGTGGAACCCCCGGTGATCGCCAGCAGCGGCACGCGCGCCAGATACGCGTCCTTGAGACCGGCGCACAGATTCGAGGCGCCGATCTGCTGCGCGAGGCACACGCCCGGCCTGCCGCTCGCCCGAGCGTAACCATCGGCCATGTACGCGGCGGCTTTTTCACCATGGGTCATGATTCTCTTGATGCCCAGGCTTTCCATTTCCCCCAGGGCTTTCATCAGGATCGTGGGCACGAAGAACGCATGCGTAACACCATACCCGTGCATCATTTCGGCGAACAACTTCGAACCGGTCATCTTGGGCACGACGGTAAACCTCCCTTCAAATTATTCAGTTTGTATCAGGAGCACGTTTGCAGCAATATCCGGGATACGCAATGAAAGTCAGTCCGCCTGGCTGCCGCCCTGGATCGGGAGTTGCTCACGGCAATGTCATCGCTCGGGCGAGTGTATGATAGGCCTTGGTAGCGATCAAGTGTCACTTGTTGCGAGCCCCAGGCGCGCGGCACCAATCTGAACATTCTGGAAGACTCGATGTACGAAGTCATCACGGCGCCGCTGCCCGGGCTCGATCTGCGGCGGCACTACGGGCATTACCAGTCGCCGGCGATCCGCGCCGGCGGCCTAATTTTCTGCTCCGGCATGATCGCGGTGGACCCGCAAACCGGTGAGCGGCAGCACGGCACGCTTAGCAGCGAGGCGCAGGTCATCTTCGGGAACCTGAAGCTTCTGCTCGAGTCGGCGGGATCATCGCTCGACCGGCTGGTGCAGGTGCATGCGCTGATCCATGACAGCGTCGAGTACGATGTGCTGAACCGTGTCTACCGGCAGTACGTGGCGAACGGTCCGCCTGCGCGCACCGTATGGGCCGTACAGATAGAAGCCGGGTTCAAGGTGCAGCTCGACGTGGTGGCCGCCGCATGACGTGCCCCAGGGACAGGCGATGAGCTTGCAGCGTCAGGTGATGGCGTCGCCGCTGCCGGGGCTGGATGCGCGGCGCGGCTTCGGCGGGCAGATGTCGATGGTGGTGCGGGGCGGCGAGTTTCTGTTCGTTGGCGGCCTGACCGCCGTCGATCCGGATAGCGGTGAGCGAATCCGGGGGACCACGATGAGCGAGACCCGCCGGATCCTCGCAAATATCAAGCTGCTGCTGGAGGCAGCCGGATCTTCGCTCAACAGGGTCGTGAAGGTGAACGTGCTGCTGCAGAACATGCTGGAGGCGCCGGAGATGAACGAGGCGTTCGCGGGTTTCTTTCCGGAACCGCCCCCCGCGCGCACCGTATGCGGAGCGTGCCTACCCCACGGCGCGAGGGTCATGATCGAATGTACCGCCTTGGCGTGAAATGATGACAGAGAAGCTCGCCCGTTCAGCGATCCAGCCGAAGAACCCGCTGCTCAACGTCTCCCGCAGTGCTAACCTGCCGCATGTGCCCGGCATCCGCGTTGGCGACTACCTGTTTCTCTCGGGAATGGGCCCGATCGATCCGCGCACGGGCGGGCGCAATCATGGGCCGATCGCCGAGCAGATCCGAACGACCTTGAACAACATTAAGCACCTGCTGGAGTCCGCCGGCTCGTCGCTTGAGCGCATCGTGAGAGTGCACGTGGTGCTGGCGGATATCTCGCACGTGGAGGAGATGGACCGGGTCTATCGCGAATTCTTCCCGGTCGATCCGCCGGCGCGCACTGCGTGGTCGATGCCGCTTCGGTTCGGAAACGGCTGCGAGATCGAGTGCGTGGCGCTCGTGGACTGAACGCGGGTCGAGGCTGAAAGTGGGAGGATAATGCTCAGACGTTCTGTTTTAATCGTCATTGCCTGCCTGACACTGGTCAGCGGCTGTGCAAGGCTGCCGGATACCGGCGTAACGTCGTTGAAACCCGCAACCTTGAGTGAGCTGCAGGGATATTTGCTCAGTCACAAAGCCGATCTTGACCAATTCAGATTGCGCGGACCCTTTGCCGTGGACACGCGGGAAGACTATGAAATACGCCTGTCGACCACTGAGCTCGTCAATACGGATTTGTTTTTATCCGCGCATGCTGAAAAAGCCCCCCTGGTTATCTTCCTGCATGGACATGATAACTCGAAGGACGATCACGCCTATCAGGCCATGCACGTGGCGTCCTGGGGAATGCATGGTATGGCCCTGCAGCTACCCAATAACGGCCCATGGGTCAATAATGGCAAAACCCTGGCAAAACTGGTCCATTTCATTCACCGCTGGCCGGAAATCATCGATGGCCGCATCGACGTGAACAGGATCGTTCTCGTCGGACACTCGTTCGGTGGTGCCGCAGTGGCTATCGCGCTGGCTGAAGGTGTCCCCGCCGCGGGCGGCATCCTGCTTGATCCCGCGGCCGTCGGCAGGGACTTGCCAAAATTCCTGGGACGAGTCAAAACACCCGTAATGCTGCTTGGGGCTGACGAACAGCTCTCTTCAGCGCGCAACCGCGGTTACTTTTATCGATTTATTCGCGGCGGCATTGGCGAAGTCTCGATCAAAGGCGCAACCCATGAAGATGCCCAGTATCCGTCTTATTTCTCGCTGGCCACGGAAGAGATGCAGATCACCTTCGTCAGCGCATTGACTTCGGCTGCCTTCAGTCTTTCCTCGACCGGAAAATTCGACTACGCCTGGACGAGTTTTGGCGATGTTATCCAGAACGGCAAATTCATTAACGCGAAAAAGAAGTGAGACGGACCCGAATGAAAAACGCTGGAATACGCATTGTTGTCGTGTTTGTTTTGCAGGCGCTGTGGCCGGGGATGTCGCACTCCGAAGGGCCTGCCAGCCCCAAAATCAATGAAGAACTTTCGAAACAGGAAGCGATCTATCGAAGCACGGGAGAACAAGTGCCTGAGGGTTATACCGTCGACCGATCGCTTGCGGTGTACGCCGAAGGTCTGTCCTCCGATTTCGACCACGCATTGGCAAGCCTTGGCCCCAAAGATCGATGGCTGGATATTGGAGCAGGCCGGGGCCAGGCCATACTGGATTACTACACCGCAGACTACGATCTGGCGCATCCGGAAGGGCAGGAGCGACGTGGCGGCAAAGCACACGCAGTAGCCATGTCCATAGAGGACCGAAGAACGCCGCTTTGGCAACAAAACGCCGCAGGCCTTGGGGCAAATCAAATCCAATATTTGTTTAACCGGCGCTTGCGGGAGTATTCGCAGGAAGAATTGGGACGGTTTCAGCTCATTACCGACGTAATCGGGGGTTTCTCATACACCGACAATCTTTCCCTGTTTGTGGAGAACGTTCTTGGCTTTCTGGACTTGAACGGAATTTTTTATACGGTTCTGCAGGACGTGCATTCGGAAGCCGGAACGAATCCACCCTACTACAAGGGGGCGCCTTTCCTGACCGAAATAGCCAATGCCGACGGCGCCGAAGTGAGGGTGTGTTCCTGGCTCAAGAGTATTACCTGCGTGGAAGTTACCTGCGAATTGAAAACGGAGTGGAAACCGCCCGTTGAGGCCTACCGTATCCGCAAGACCTGCAATGATGTTGCGGTTCCTGCTTTGGTGCGGATCGATTACGAGGCCGGAACTCCCCCCCAGCGGCGATATCAGTTAAGGTATTGATCTTTCATCTCTCAAGGTTGCCAGACAGGCCTTTTGGGTAAGGCCTTGTCGAGGTGCGAGCGATCAAAAAAGATGAACGCATCGAAGTGATCCCTTAGGGTGAGTTCAACACCGCTTTCGTAAGGTCCGGGAAAATTTCCATTTTGCATCCACCATTTTGAATTTTCCGACAAGAAAGCAGCATTCGACGGGAAGAATGAGAAACCATGTCCGGAATCATGCAGTTTCTTGTCCAGAGAGTTGCGGGCGGTAGGAAGCGACCAGTCTCCCTGAGTTCCGGTCGCTTCATATGCAGTCAATGCAATATTGAAGACCTTCTTCCGGGTGATTTCCGCAAAAAAGAAAATGCCGGACTTGAGATTTCCGTACCCCCACCAGTCAGCCGGCGACCGATTGTGTGAAACGTGACTGGTGTGAGCGGACAGGATAGCCCGCGTGGCGTCATGTTTTGCCATCACCAGCATCAGATTTCTGCCTTGAGCCAGATCCCGCTCGTTCCAGCTCAGAATATCGTCCGACCAGTTGTAGTTGTAAAATCCCAGCCATCCGAGAATCGTCGAAGCCGAAATCGCAAGTTCAAAAGCCTCATCAGAACCGGGATCTTTTGCCTGATTTTTTTCCATGCCCGATTGTCTTGAGGTATTGAGCAAAGTGGTCAAAATGGCGCGACATTTCTCGTAATCGGCTGCGGGAAGGAACTTCCCGTCGTACTGCAATTGCCCAAAAATGATCTCGATCTCAGGCCACGACGAAGATTGATGCGCAGGGCAAAACGTTTTGATGCCTTTGAGGAGCAGGGGATCGATGCCGACACGGATGCCCGAGGCCTGGATCTTCGAGTAGTGTTCCCAGGGCCGATCCCAAACATCCATGCCCCGGAATACAATCGGATCGCTTGGGTGAGAACGATTGAAATCACACACCCAATCCCACAATGCCAGATCCGCCACTGTGGGCCAATACAGCACATCAATCGGTGCCGGAGTCTTGACGGTCGTGCACGACGCAACCCAGCGGCCCAATTCAAGGCTGCGCAGAGTCGGATTTTCCCAGACGATTAACCTTATTCCGTGGTTTACAACCAGGTAACGAATGAGTCGTGTCTGAATTCTCAAAAATCCCGAAGACCCGTGCACGCTTTCTCCGATTGCAATCACGTCAGCTGAGGCAACGCGCGCATGCAGCAATGCCGAAAGCTCAGCATCCGTGACTTTTTCAGGACTCGTGCTGAATTCAGTAACGCCGGGAACGGCGCCGAATACCGACGTACTCAGAAAAAATGCAATACTGAGGGCGAATGATTTCATGTTCGAAAATCCGGCAAACACGCCATTATTTCACACCTCGCAGACATTCATCAGGATGGGATCGCGTTGATTTTAGGACATTACCATGGTAATGTACCAACCATGACGCTCGCACATTCCAAACTAACCGCCCAAGGCCAGATTTCCGTGCCCTCCGAAATTCGCAAGAAACTCGGGGTCGGGCCCGGTTCCGTCCTCGAGTGGGACGAGAAGGGCGACGAGGTTATCGTACGGAAAGCCGGGCGGCACACCCTGGCGGATGTGCACGAGGTGCTGTTTCCGGGCGGTAGCCCCAAGCCAAAAGCATCCGCAAGCGTGAAGGAGGGCATCAGAAAGCACATTCGGCAGAAGTATGCACGCCGTTGATACCAATCTGCTGGTGCGACTGGTCGTGCGTGACGATGCAGATCAGGTAGATGCTGCGGAGGCGTTTGTCGCAAAAGGGGCGTGGGTGTCTCACCTCGTACTGGCTGAAACGCTGTGGGTTCTCGACGCGGTTTACAATCGGTCGGCTGCGCAGCTCGCGAACGCAGTCGAGCGAATGCTAAACCACAAGGAATTGACGCTCCAGGATGCAGACGTAGTCGCACGGGCGTTGGGTCATTTCCGCGCCCGTCCGTCGCTGGGGTTCTCCGATTGTCTCGTTTTGGAGATTGCACGCAAAGCCGGTCATCTGCCGCTCGGCACTTTCGACCGGAATCCTGCAAAACTTGACGGTACACGCCGTCTGTAACCACAAAAAAGCCCAACCGCGATTGGTTGGGCTTAACTTTTGGTGGGGCGGCGGGTATGGGGCCCGCGGCCTGAAAAGCCGCGCCAGTTCTGGATCTGGGCCCAAAAATGGATCGCGATATTTTTTAAAATACCCCCAACAATAGCTCCAGCGCGATGGGATGCTGCGGGACGTACCTGGACTCAAACCACAAGAAGTGCGGACACCCCCTTTGATCAGATCGGGACCGGCCGTGTGTTGACAACTGCTATACGGAACCGTAAGATGCGTATATCTGTTGTGTGTACGAACCAGGAGAGACTTATGCGAGATGCCGCCATTAACCTGCGGGCGCGTCCCGAGCAGCGAGAACTGATCGATCAGGCTGCGCAGTTGCTCGGCAAGAACCGCTCCGACTTCATGCTTGAGGCCGCGTGCGACAAAGCCCAGTCGGTGCTGCTCGACCAGGTATTTTTCAGTCTGGATGCCGAGAAGTTCCGGCGGTTCACCAAGCTACTCGACGCGCCGCCTGCGCGCAATCCGGGGCTTGAGCGCCTCATGGCGGTCAAGGCACCCTGGGGCAAGAAGTCCGCGAAGGCCTGAGCTTGCAACTCAGTCCGCCGGAGCCCTTAGCGGCTTCGCATCGACTGGATGACTTCGAGTGCGGCGAGGTCGTGCTCGATGACTGGTTGAAACGCAGGGCATTAGCCAACCAGTCAAGCGGGGCGAGCCGCACCTTTGTCGTCGCCGATCGGGACGGTCGCGTCGGTGGCTACTACGCCATGGCAGCCGGCGCCGTTTCGCACCAACTGGCAACAAGCGGCGTTCGCCGCAATATGCCTGATCCTGTTCCTGTCATGGTACTCGCCCGGCTCGCGGTCAACCGCAGAACACAGGGACAGCATCTGGGAGCGTCGTTGCTGCGGGACGCTGTTAATCGCGCAGTGGCCGTATCTCAAAACGCTGGGGTGAGAGCCCTGCTTGTGCATGCGCTCCACGAGCGCGCCAAGCAGTTCTACGAGCACTACGGGTTTCAGGCTTCGCCGACGCATCCGATGACGCTGATGCTGCGCTTGAGCCGCATGAAGGCTTGACAGAAATGTTCTGCGAGATCGGGTTGAACTAGGGTGTCTCTCACACAATTGGCATTGACGTTTCCGAAAATTGGCACATTCGGATTCGGTGGACCATTTTGTGCTGGATTACGAGAACATTGAAAACAAAAAAACGCCGTCACTGGGACGGCGTTGAATGCTGCTACAGCTATTTTTGGTGGAGGCGGCGGGAATCGAACCCGCGTCCGCAAGTCCTCTACAGCCAGTTCTACATACTTAGCCTGGTTATTTGATTTAACCGCGGGCACGCCAACCGGCGGGCTGGCACGCGGCGAGTCACCTTGGATTTAATGCGGTGCAAAGCGACCCTGCACAGCACGATCTCATGCATATGACTCTGCTGCGGCACCTGTTGCCAAATGCGCGCCCGGCCCATGAGAAAACCGGTGCAGAGTCCAGCCGGTATTAAGCGGCTAGAGCGTAACGCGAGTCGTTTGCGTTTATAGTGTTCCAGTTGTATTTACGAGGTGACTGGCCCTCGGTATGCCCTGCACTGCTTCGCTACCCACGTCGAAACCTGGTCGCCCCCGGAATTCAGGATTTCCAACCAGACAATCATTATCTCATATATGGCCGCTGTGTCGGATTACAAGCGGCATGGACGCCTCGAATCAAATATCAAAATCACTGCCCGCGTCGCACCAGCCGCACTGCGAAGGAACGGGTATCGTAATAGCCGTTGAAGAGGTCGCCGTCGCCGAAACAGAAGTACCAACCACCCGATTCTCCAGCAGGCGTGCTGGTCCAATACCACAGCTTTTTCAGATCCATATCCGGAAATGCCGCCTCGTCTATCATCGGCTTCTTTTCCTGCGCCTTCCGGTTCAGGTCGACCAGCGTTGGCAGTTCATCCTTCGTCGGCACGCGCCATGTCCCGCGTCCCTGTTGCTGGGCCGCGCGAAAATCAAATGTCTTGACCATACCAACGCATCCTGTCCCATCGACCCATTGCTGCCCGACGCTGCAACGCTGCCAGCTCAGGTTGGTTTCTCTGTCGTAGACCGTATCGCCTTTGATCACGTAACGGGAATTGGCCGCCGGGCCGGCCTGCGCGATGGCCGAACCAACGATCAGCGTCAAGATCAGGCCCAGAATGATCGAAGTACCTCTACACGTAATGTTCATGGCCTGGTCGTCCTCGATTGGCCGCATAGGAAATCTAAAACCCCTTTTTCACCGCGCGCAACTATATCGCCGCGCCGGCGAGCGGTCAATCGCACGAGTGTTGGGCGAAAAATGCCCTGTCGCCGCGAGACTTCTGGTCCTGCCATCGGTCCGGGGTGGCTGGGTTAGTCACCCTCTGACTCAAATCTCGGGGCCGAAAAAGCCCCTAACTTTGGTGGTCAAAATGCCGGATTTAGGTTCACAGATATTGCAACAGTTCTAGCGGATTATCGATCATCCCGTCGGCAGCCCAGGTTTCGGGATCGTTGCCGTTCAGGTAACCGAATTTGGCGACCACCACGGTCATGCCGGCGGC
>Ga0113563_10002739_pt1 | contig 10757 bp, 9 predicted proteins | sample Mud3Dept3metaG_FD_80117 | JGI IMG/M metagenome (GOLD analysis project Ga0113563, IMG submission 80117) | Freshwater wetland microbial communities from Ohio, USA, analyzing the effect of biotic and abiotic controls - Mud 3 Core 4 Depth 3... | ecosystem: Environmental > Aquatic > Freshwater >...
ATACGCCGCCGCATCGATCATCCCGACGCACGGGGCGCTGCAGCGCTGGATCTGGTGCAGGAGGCAGGGCCGCGAACGATTGGCGAACACCGTGTCCTCACAGGTGCGCAGGCGGAAGACCTTCTGCAGCAGCTGGATGCTGTCCTTGACCGCCCACGCGTTGGGATACGGGCCGAAATACTGCGCACGCCGATCGACGGCGCCCCGGTAGTAGGCGACGCGCGGGAACGCGTGGGTCGTGAACTTCAGGTACGGATAGGACTTGTCGTCCCGGAACAGCACGTTGTAGCGCGGCGCCAGCGACTTGATGAGGTTGTTCTCGAGCAGCAGCGCCTCGGCCTCCGAGCGCGTCACGGTGGTATCGATCGACGCGACGCGCGCCAGCATGTGGGCCGTGCGTGGCCCGACGCCCTTGTTGAAATACGACGCCACGCGCTTGCGCAGGTCGCGCGCCTTGCCGACGTAGAGCGCGACACCCTGCGCGTCGAGCATGCGATAGACCCCGGGCAGGTGCGGCAGGCCGTCGACGACGGGCCGCGGGTCGAACGCTGGCAGTGGTTCGGTCATGGGGAGGTCGGCAACGCGGCATATAATCGCGGGTTCCTTCAGTCCTGACCGAAGGCGCCGACTGCGATGTGCACGCTGGCGCCATTCTAGGGTGCCGCTCGCCGGCACCGGGACGATGGCTTCCATCCGAGTCACCCATTACCGGTTGCGCGCCCGGCGCGCACTCACAACGCCCGAGTCCAACCTATGGCCAAGATCCTCGCCACCGAAATCCGTGTCGGCAACCTTCTCGAATTCGACAAGCGTGTCTGGCGCGTACTCAAGAGCTACCACGTCCACGTCGGCGGACGGGGCGGCGCCTACATGCAGATCGAGATCAAGGACATCGAGAGCGGCCAGAAGCGCAACGAGCGACTGTCGACGGACGACAAGATCGAGCGGCCGTTCATCGATCGCCGCACGATGACCTACTCGTACCACGACGGCGCCAACTGGGTCTTCATGGACAACGAGACCTACGAGCAGCTCACGCTGGGCGAGGACTTCCTCGAAGGCCAGACCGGCTTCCTGATGCCCAACATGGAAGTCGAGATCAACTTCCACAACGGACGTGCGATCGGCATCCAGCTGCCGACCACGGTGGTGCTCGAAGTGGTGGACACGGAGCCGGGCATCAAGAACGCCACGGCGACGACGTCCTTCAAGCCGGCCAAGCTCGAAACGGGCATCTCGGTGCAGGTGCCGCCGTTCGTGAACACCGGAGAGAAAATTCGCGTCAACACCGATGACGGCTCGTACGTCGAGCGCGCCTAGCGCGGTCCGCCTTTAGGCGCACCACCCTTCCATTCACCCTGCGATTCGCGGATCTGGTCACGCAGGCGCTGCCGCTCTTCCGGCGTCAGGCGCTTGCCGCCCATCGGTCCGCCCCCTTGCTGCTGCTCGTGCCGCTGCAGGAAACGCTGGCGCATCGCTTCGCGCTGCTCCGGCGTCATCCTTTCCCACATCTGGCGCCGCTCCTCGTTCGGGACACGACGCAGCATCAGCTCGCGCTGCTCCGGCGAGAGCCCCTGCCAGAACTCGCGCCGCTGCTCCGGCGAAAGCCCCCGCCACGCGCGCTGCCGTTCCTCGGGCGTGCGGGCATTGCGGAACGCTTCGCGCTGCTCAGGCGTCATCTGCTGCAGCATCTGCTGGCGTTGCTCAGGGCTCAGTCGGAGCTGCTGGCCCGGCTCGCCGGGAACGCCAAAGGCCATCGCACTCGATGCAACAAGGCACGCCAGCGCAGCCGCCAGGCGACGCAGCGGGTCGGTGAACATGCTCATGACTTCATTGTGAACGGCGCCACTTCCGGTAGACACGATTTTCAGGCTTTCGCCCGGTGTGACGCGGTAAAGTCTGTAACCGTTTGTGAATTCACGCCATGCGCGGCGGCCCGGGCCACGTAGCATCGATGCCGTGCCAAGGACGATCCTTTCGCCATGACCGAGCGTACGCCCCACAAGGTACTCGTCGTCGACGACGACCAGCGCCTGCGCGACCTGCTGCGGCGTTACCTCGGCGACAACGGCTTCAATGTCTACGTCGCCGAAAACGCCCAGGCGATGAACCGGATCTGGCTGCGCGAGCGCTTCGACGTGCTGGTGCTCGACCTGATGATGCCGGGCGAAGACGGATTGTCGATCCTGCGTCGCCTGCGGGGCGGCAACGACCGCACCCCGATCGTCATGCTGACAGCCAAGGGCGAAGACGTCGACCGCATCATCGGACTCGAGATGGGCGCGGATGACTACCTGCCCAAGCCGTTCAATCCGCGCGAGCTGCTGGCCCGGATCAATGCGGTCCTGCGGCGACGCGGAGCAGAGGAGTCGCCCGGTGCGCCCAGCAGCGGCGCGGAGTCGATGGCCTTCGGCGACTTCGTGCTCGACCTCGCGACGCGCACGCTGACCCGTGCCGGCGAGCCCGTCACGCTGACGACGGGCGAGTTTGCCGTGCTCAAGGCGTTTGCGCGCCACCCGCGCATGCCGCTGTCACGCGAGAAACTGATGGAAATGGCGAGGGGCCGCGAGTACGAAGCCTTTGACCGGTCCCTCGACGTGCAGATCTCGCGCCTGCGCAAGCTAATCGAACCCGATCCGGCCAAACCGCGCTTCATCCAGACCGTGTGGGGGCTCGGCTACGTGTTCATTCCGGACGGCGGCGCCTGAGCGTGGAGGCGGCCAGGTTCGCCCGATGAAACTGCGCTCGCCGCCGCTTTTCTGGCGCACGCTCCTGCTGGTGCTGCTGCTGATACTTGCGAGCCTGGCGGCCTGGCTGCAGAGCTTTCGGGTATTCGAGCGCGCACCGCGCGCCGAGACCATCGCGCAGCAGGTTGTCTCGATCGCCGAGCTCACGCGGGCGGCACTGCTGTACGCCGATCCTTACGTCCGCCGCGACCTGCTTGCCGAGCTGGCGCGCAACGAAGGCATCCGCATTGCGCCGCTCGAAACGAGCGACCGGGTGGTTCCGTTTCCCGACCGGCCGGTGCTTCGGCTCGCCGAACAGTCGATCATTGCCAAGCTCGGGCCCGGCACCCGCGTCGCGTCGGTGGTCAATGACCAGCCCGGGATCTGGGTGAGCCTGACGATCGAGGATGACCAGTACTGGCTCTTCATCGAGCGCGATCCTGTCGCGCGAAACATCGGAACGCAGTGGATCGGCTGGGCCGCGGTCGCGATCGCCCTGTCGGTGCTGGGCGCGATCCTCATCACGCGCGTCATCAACCTGCCGCTCGCGCGTCTGTCGACGGCAGCCCGCGACCTCGGTGTCGGGAAGCTTCCGGCGGTTTTGCCGGAGGTCGGGCCGCCCGAGATCCGGACGGTCAACGCGAGCTTCAACCGCATGGTGACTGACCTCGGCAAGCTCGAGGAGGACCGCGCAGTGCTCCTGGCCGGCATCTCGCACGACCTGCGCACGCCGCTCACGCGGCTGCGTCTCGAACTTGAAATGAGCGGACTGCCGGAGGAAAGCCGAGGCGCGATGATCGGCGATCTCGAACAGATGGACGCGATCGTGCGGCAGTTCCTCGACTACGCACGCCGCGCGCCACAACAGCCCGCCGAGCGCATCGATCTGTCTGCCCTGGTCGAGCAGGCGCCGGCTCGCGTGCGTGTCGATGCCGACGCGCACACGACGCTCAACCTGCGGGTGGCTCATGGCATGACCGTCAACGGCTATCGGACCGAGCTCGATCGTGCACTCGACAATTTGTTGGTGAACGCCATGCGGTACGGGCGTGACCCGGTCACCGGCCGGCTCGACCTGACTGTCTCGCTGGCCAGCGACGGCCAGGATGCCGTCATCTCGGTGGCGGATCACGGGCCGGGTGTTCCGACCGAACAGATCGACCGCCTGCTGCGTCCGTTCGAACGCGGCGACAGCGCGCGCAGCGGTAGCGGTGGCGCAGGGCTCGGCTTGCCAATCGTGCAGCGGATCGCACGGCTGCACGGCGGAAGCCTCCGGTTGCTGGCCAACTCTCCGCACGGCCTGCGCGCCGAGTTGTCTCTGCCCCTTGAGCGCGGCGGATGAGCCGGGCCGGCATCAGCCGAAGGCGGCGGACCCTGATCACGACGGCGCTCGCCGGATTCGCACTGCCGCCGCGCTTCGTGCGCGCCCAGGCCTGGGCGATACGCGTGGAGAGCGGCGCGCCGCATCGTTTGCCGCGGGCCGCTGTCGATGACCTCGAGATCGAGCTGGACGCCGGCGACGGTGAAGCTCCCGTCGACTTCGCAGCGCTGACACTTGGCACGCTCGAGATCGCAAGCGGTCAACTGGCCGCCGGTGACGGCATGCGGCTTGACGGTGGCTCGTTCGCGCGGACCGTTCCGGCGGGCCGCTATCCGGTGCAGGCCATCGTGGCGCGTTACGCGGACGACACCGAGCGGATTGCATTCGCCCAGGTGAAATTCACGGATGGAGCGGCGACTCGCTGGAGCAATGCCGTCTTCGAGGGCGACGACGCCGAACCCCTCGCCGAAGACGAGCTGTCGGGCTACGAAGTCGAGTCCGGACTCGGCAGCGTGTTCGATGCGCAGGCGCTGCGCGCCTACGGCCAGGAATTCGTGCAGGGCCCCCGACTGCGCCAGGAACTGGAACAGGCCCTGCTGAGGAATCGCCGCCCGTCCTGGAGTTGGGCCTGGGTAAGGACCCCCGCCGGCTCCGGCATCCTGCTCTCTTCAGGAGAGGGCGCCGGCTTCTACGGTTCGTACTGGGGCGAGGACGCCTCCGGAGGGATCGTCTCTCTGGTCACGGACTTCGATCTGCTCGACTGGGCCGGGCTGCCGGAGGCTGAACCCGTCAGGGCGTGACGAGCAGCGCCACGGCCAGGGCGGCGATGCCTTCGCTGCGCCCAAACGCACCGAGCTTCTCGCTGGTCTTTCCCTTGACGCTGACTGCCGCGGGCTCGAGGCCGCAACTGGCGGCAATCGCCGCGCGCATGGCGTCGACATGCGGCGCAATCTTTGGCTGTTCGGCGATGACGGTGGCGTCGATGTTCTCGATGCTCCAGCCCGCCTCTCGAACGCGCTCGGCCACCGCCTTCAGCAGCACGCGGCTGTCAGCATTGCGGTAGCGGTCATCCGAATCCGGGAAGAGCTTGCCGATATCGCCGAGCGCAGCCGCACCGAGCAGCGCGTCGGTGATCGCATGCAGCAGCACGTCGCCGTCTGAATGCCCGAGCAGGCCTCGCCCGAACGGAATCTCGACGCCGCCGATGACGAGACGGCGCCCGGGCACCAGTGCGTGGACGTCGTAGCCCTGCCCGACGCGGAAACGTGTCATGCCAGCCTTCCCTGTTCGCCCAGTATCGCGCGCGCGAGCACGAGATCCTCGGGAGTCGTGACCTTGAGGTTGCTCGCGCCGCCCAGGATCAGGCGCGGCGCGTGCCCGGCGCGCTCCATCGCGCTGGATTCGTCCGTCACGGTATCGAGGGCACCGCTCAACGCCGCGCGCAAGGAACCGACGCGGAACAGTTGTGGCGTCTGCGCACACCACATCGATGCGCGGTCCAGCGTCATGCCGACCCGCCCTTCTTCGCCGCGCTTCAATGTGTCGGCGAGCGGAATCGCGAGCAGTCCGCCGCTGCCGTCGACACCGACTTCGTCGATCAGCCGACCGAGTTGAGCCTCGGTCAGGCAGGGGCGCGCGGCGTCGTGCACGAGGACGCGATCGTCGTCGTCGGTGCGGGCGGCGATCGCGATGAGACCGTTGCGCACGCTCTCGGCACGCGAGGCGCCGCCGACCGGCAGGAACTCGACCCGTTGGTCGTCCAGACGGAATTCCGACCAGCGCGTATCCGTCGGCGCGACCACGACAAAGACTGCGTCGATACGGGCATCCGAGAGCATCGCCGCGATCGAATGCTCGAGCATCGTGCGGTCACCCAACGCCAGGTACTGCTTTGGAACGTCGTGCCCGCCCATGCGGGAACCGATGCCGGCAGCCGGTATCAGGGCAATGTAGCGAAGCGGTCGGGGCACGGGAAAGCTCGCTCACGAGCAGCAGGGGGGCCTTCGTATAATAACGACCGAGTTCGGCGGCCCTTGAGCCCTCGCAACGGAGGGTCCGATGGTCGCCGATTCTTTTCTGCCGTGAGCACCGACGTTTCGCTCGCCCCGCCCGCCACCTCCCTGGGGGGCCTGCTGCCGCGATCGCTGCCGATCGCAGGGGCCCGCTTTGCTCTCCCCCGCCCGCCCGGCTCCGCCGACGCCCTGCTGCTGGCGCGCACCGGCGCCCAGCTGCGCGCAGCGCGGCGACTGCTGGTTGTCATCGCGGCCGACGCGCTCGATGCGCAACGCCTGGTCGACGAGATCCCCTATTTCGATCCGACGCTGGCCGTCCGGCCACTGCCCGACTGGGAGACGCTGCCCTACGACACGCTGTCGCCACACCAGGATCTGGTGTCGGATCGCCTCGAAACCCTGTTTCGCCTGAACCAGACCGGCGGCGGCATCGACGTCCTCGTGGTGCCGGCAACGGCGGCGCTGTACCGGCTGGCGCCGCCGCAGTACATCGCGGGGCACACCTTCTTCTTTCGCCAGGGGCAGACGCTCGACGCTGAGGAACTGCGGACGCGACTGGTGTTCGCCGGCTACCAGCACGTGTCACAGGTGGTGGCGCCCGGCGAATTCGCGGTCCGCGGCGGCCTCATCGACCTCTTTCCGATGGGCTCCACGCTGCCCTACCGGCTCGACCTGCTCGATCAGCAGCTCGACTCCATCCGCGCGTTCGACCCCGACACGCAGCGGGGGCTCTATCCCGTGCCGGAAGTGAGGCTGCTGCCCGGCCGCGAGTTTCCGCTCGATGAAAGCGCGCGCCAGTCGTTCCGCCGTCGCTGGCGCGATCGGATTGAAGGCGACCCGAGCCGGTCCAGCGTCTACAAGGACATGGGCGGCGGCGCGGTCCCGGCCGGGGTCGAGTACTTCCTCCCGCTCTTCTTTGATGAGACCGCGACGCTCTTCGACTACCTGCCGCCCGCCAGTCTCGTCGCACTGCATGGGACCGTCGAGGCGGCGATCCAGCGATTCTGGAACGAAACGAGCGAACGTCATCGCTTCCTCGCCAGGGATCCGGCCCGGCCCATCCTGCCGCCCTCGGCGCTGTTCCTGAATGCGGAGGCGTTCTTCGCGCGCACCCAGGACTACGGGCGCCTGACGCTGGGCGACTCCGCGCCGGGCGACAGCGACACTGCCTTCGCGGCAATGCCTGCGCTCGCGGTCGAACGGCGCGCCGAGGACCCGCTCGGCCGCCTGCGGCACTTTGCCGAGAAGTACGCAGGACGCATCCTGGTCGTGGCCGACTCCGCCGGGCGACGCGAGACGATCGGTCAGATGCTCGCGGAGTACGGCATCCCGTTCGGTGACAGTGCCGACTTCGCCGCGTTTCTCGCCGGCGACGTCCGCTTTGCGCTCGGCGTAGCGCCGCTGCACGAGGGCTTCGCGCTGCGCGATCCGCAGGTCGCGATCGTCACCGAGACCGAGCTCTACGCCGCCAGCCCGCGCCGCTTGCGCGGCAAGCAGCGCGAACGCGCGTCCAACGTCGAGGCGATGATCCGCGACCTCGCCGAACTGCGCGTCGGCGATCCGGTGGTTCACGTCGAGCACGGCATTGGCCGCTACCTCGGCCTGCAGGCGATGGATCTCGGCGATGGACCGACCGAGTTCCTGCATCTTGAGTACGCCAACGAGGCGACGCTATACGTGCCCGTGGCGCAGCTGCACCTGATCGGCCGCTACAGCGGCGCCGACCCGGCCGCGGCTCCCCTGCACCAGCTGGGCAGCGGTGACTGGGACAAGGCGCGCAGGAAAGCCGCGAAGCAGGTCCGGGACACCGCGGCCGAGCTGCTCAACCTCTATGCGCTGCGCGCCGCGCGCAAGGGACACGCGTTCGAATACCGGCAGCACGACTACGAGGCCTTCGCCGAAGGCTTCGGCTTCGAGGAAACGCCCGACCAGCAGGCCGCGATCGAAGCTGTCCTCAAGGACATGTCCGCCGGCTTTCCGATGGACCGGCTCGTGTGCGGCGATGTCGGCTTCGGCAAGACCGAGGTCGCACTGCGCGCGGCGTTCGCCGCCGTCGCGGGAGGCAAGCAGGTCGCCGTGCTGTGCCCCACGACGCTGCTGGCCGAGCAGCACTGCCAGACCTTCCGCGACCGCTTCTCGCAGTGGCCCGTGAACATCGTCGAGCTCTCGCGCTTCCGCTCGCCGAAGGAAGTGGCCGACGCCATTGCGGGCATGAACGCGGGCACGGTGGACATCGTCATCGGGACCCACAAGCTGCTCAGCACCGATGTCCACTTCGAACGCCTCGGGCTCGTCATCATCGACGAAGAGCACCGCTTCGGCGTGCGCCAGAAGGAGCGGCTCAAGGCCCTGCGCGCCGAGGTCGATGTGCTGACGCTGACCGCCACGCCGATACCGCGCACGCTGGCGCTCTCACTCGAAGGCATCCGCGACTTCTCGGTCATTGCCACCGCGCCGCAGCGGCGGCTCGCGATCAAGACCTTCGTGCGCAAGGAAAGCGCCTCGCTGATGCGCGAGGCGGTGCTGCGCGAGCTCAAGCGCGGTGGCCAGGTCTACTTCCTGCACAACGAGGTCGAGACGATCGAGAACCGCCGCGCCCGGCTCGCCGAGCTGCTGCCGGAGGCCCGCATCGAGATCGCGCACGGCCAGATGCACGAGCGCGATCTGGAACGCGTCATGCGCGACTTCTACCAGCAGCGCTTCAACGTCCTGCTGTGCACGACCATCATCGAGACCGGCATCGATGTCCCGACCGCCAACACGATCATCATCCACCGCGCCGACAAGTTCGGCCTCGCGCAGCTGCACCAGCTACGTGGCCGCGTCGGCCGCTCGCATCACCAGGCTTATGCCTACTTGATGGTGCCCGACGAAGGCGGCCTGACGAAGAACGCCGAGAAACGGCTGGAGGCGATCCAGAACCTCGAGGAGCTCGGCAGCGGCTTTTACCTCGCGATGCACGACCTGGAGATCCGCGGCGCCGGCGAGGTGCTGGGAGAGAACCAGAGCGGCAACATGCAGGAGGTCGGATTCGACCTGTACACGCAGATGCTGAACGCCGCGGTGCGCGCCCTGCGTTCCGGCCGCGAGCCGGATCTGCTGGCGCCGCTGGCCGCGGTCACCGAGATCAATCTGCGCGTGCCCGCCCTGCTGCCGCCCGACTACGTGGCCGACGTGCACCAGCGCCTGTCGATGTACAAGAAGCTGGCGACCTGCGACGAAGAGGACAGCCTGATCCGGCTGCAGGAAGAACTCGTCGATCGCTACGGCAAGCTGCCCGAGCCCGCGCGTGCGCTGGTCGAAACGCACCGCCTGCGCCTCGTCGCCGAGCGGCTCGGCGTGAAGAAAATCGACGCGTCGGGCGATGCGCTCGTGGTCCAGTTCATACCCAACCCTCCGTTCGACACGGCGCGTTTGATCGCGCTGATGCAGCGCTCCAAGACGATGCGGCTCGCCGGGCCGGAGCGCCTGCGCATTGACGAGAAGACCCCGAACCTGGACGACCGCGTGCGGCGGCTGCGCGAGATCTTCAAGGCGCTGTCCTGAGACCGTCCGGCCTCAGGACAGCGGCAGCCGCGCAAACCACTCCGCGAACTCATGCCAGACCGGCTGCTGGGGAAGGAAGAACGTGGGTGCGACCAGCACGATGAACGCCGTCAGCATCCCCGGGAGCACCGGTGATGATTTGCCGCGCCGTCCGTCGAAGCCAATCATGGTGACCAGCACCAGCGCCACCGCACCGTAGGTGATGAACTGCCCCAGAGGGAATCCGACTCCAAAGACGTTGTAAAGAAGACGCGCAACGATTGGATCCACCAGGGCGAGCGCAGTGCAGAACATGTAACGCCCGTGCAACTCCGGCTCGCGCCGATGAACGATTGCGAAGCCGTAGGCAATGACGAAGAACGCCAGCAGCGCCAGCTGTACATAGAAGAAGTAAAGCAGATCGGCTGGCAAGGGGCGTGGGCTGGAACCGAGGCGTAGGTTTGCAAGCGACAACGTAGAGAGGGCGATGAGCGGCACCAGCCCGTATGACACCTTGCCCAGCGCGCGATGCCAGGCGCGCCGCCGGCCTCTGATCAAGGCTCCCTGCACGACGAGGAGGACCACCCAGCCAAACATCAGCAGGCCATGAAAGTGGACCTGCGGCAGCGTCTCGGCGCCGATGCGGCTGAGGTAGCTTGGCCAGAACGCGGGCAGCGAAAGCAGCCCGATGGCAATGAAGACGTACAGGCCGTTGCGAACCATTCAGAAGACTCCCAGGCCGCGCCGAGCGGCCGGAACCTCGCCGCTTCCCATCAATGAGTGCGTCCCAGTCTTGGCCAACGTACGTTCCCCGTCAAGGTCGGCAGTGCCGCCCGCCGGATCTGGCGGTCGCAGCCGTCCCTCTAAACTTAGGCCCGTGAAAGATCTCGTCATCCAGGGACCGGCCCTTTCTTCGGAAGCGCTCGACACCTTCAAGGTCGTCTGCGCGCCAGTGCGCATCACCGTGCGGGGCAACTCCGCACGCTGCGTCGGCACGGCGGACGACCTCGAGACGCGCAAGGCCATCAAGGGGCTTGGCGAGTACTGGAAGCTGGACTGGGCGTTCGTCGAGCCGAGCTGGCGCCTGGCGGACTTCCGCCTGCTCGCGCTCGACATGGACTCGACTCTGATCAGCATTGAAAGCCTCGACGAGGTCGCTGCGTTTGCCGGCAA